>Ga0163146_10008065_pt1 | contig 11376 bp, 9 predicted proteins | sample OliLakLV19MP7G1_FD_148648 | JGI IMG/M metagenome (GOLD analysis project Ga0163146, IMG submission 148648) | Freshwater microbial mat bacterial communities from Lake Vanda, McMurdo Dry Valleys, Antarctica - Oligotrophic Lake LV.19.MP7.G1 | ecosystem: Environmental > Aquatic > Freshwater > Lake >... | reverse complement strand
CGAGCAAGCTCGTGCACGGCGCCCCGAACGGTGGTCGCGCTCGACGCGCAACTGGACCCCCGTCGACCGGGTCGTGCTCAACCCGGAGTCCAACGCCACACGGGAAAGCGCAGCGTGACCAGCCGAGTCAAACCCCCAAATTCAGGCGGCAACTATCTTGACACCCACCGGAAGCTGCTCATTGTCGAGGACCACGAGGCGACGCGCGAGACGCTGCAGCAGTTGCTAACCCTCAAAGGTCATCGGGTGACCACGGCGGCGTCGGCGCGGGAGGCGCTCACGATTCATGGGACGGAGCGCTTTGATGCGGTCATCAGCGACCTCGGTCTGCCGGATGGCAGCGGACTGGACTTGATGCGCGAGCTGCAGCGGCAGCGCCCGGTCCCCGGCATCGCGCTGAGCGGCTACGGCATGGAGGGGGACCTGCGCCTGACCCGCGAGGCGGGCTTTTTCGCGCATCTGGTGAAGCCGGTAAACCTTGACCAATTGCGCCAACTCATCGATCAGATACCCTCACAGAACCATGACTTGGGGAGCCCGACGCATTGAGCGAATTATTTGCAAGCTTGCTCTCACTTTCGTCGGCGGATAATTTGCCCGTTTCTAATGGCTGGTTTTCCAACTGATCGGATAGGTTTAAACCCCCTGCCGGGAAAAAATCATGACCAAAGAATCCATGGACGATAAAACCCCGCTGACGAGCCCGCCCGACCTTCGCTTCGGAGAAGATCGCCCATCCGCCGTGCCGGGTAGCCGCTTTGGCTCGTCGTTGCCACTAAAGACCCTGATCGGCTTCATCGTCGCCCTGATCGCCGTCCTCGTGATATCGGTGGTCTCCTTTCGCGCCCTGCAGGCTCGAGCGACAGGCGCACAACAGATGATGCATGCGCTCGAAATGACGAAAGCGCTCGAGTCCTCGATCTCCACGCTCGTGGACGCGGAATCGGGTCACCGCGGCTATCTGCTGATCGGTGACAAGTCGTATCTCGATCCCTACACTGCCGCGCTCGCCGAACTGCCGGACAACCTCGCGAATATTCGGCGCCTGGCGGCAGACAACCGAACGCAACTGCAGCGACTCGAGGTCGTCGAGCGCCTCGCCGCAGACCGGATGGCAATTCACAAGGAGGGCATCGAACTGAAAAACGCCGGTCAGGCTGAAGCTGCGGTCGATCTGATGCGTTCGGGCCGAGGAAAGGTGATGATGGAACGTCTGCGTGCGTTGATCGGCGAAATGCAGACCGCCGAGCGCGCGACACTCGAGGCCCGGACGCAGGAATGGGAGCGCGCCGCCGCCTTCTCGACGTTCGTCACCTGGGCGGGATCAGCGCTCTTGTTGTTCCTCATCGTCGCCGCCGCCGTCATGTCCTCGCGGGATTTCCGCGAGATGCAAACGCAGGCCTGGCTGAGGGCGGGGCAGAACGAACTCAGTGACCGGCTGCAGGGTGAGCAGGAGGTCGGGCATCTTGGCGAAAAGATCGTCGGCTTCGTCGCCCGCTACCTCAACGCCCGGGTCGGGGCCATGTATTTCGCCGGGGAAGAGGGCCACCTCTCCCTCGTGGGCGCCTATGCGATTCCCGCGCAAGCGTCAGACGGGTCCGACCAGGCTCCGGCGGTGGGCGGTCTGACGAGCCAAGCCATGCGGGAGAAGTCGGTTCTGACGATCAGCGACGTGCCGCCGGATTATTTTCCTGTTACCTCCGGCCTCGGCGGCAGCCGGCCCCGGCACCTCGTGATCGCTCCGACCAGTGCCGACGGGGTGGCCAATGCGGTGCTGGAATTGGGCTTCTTTCGCCCCGTCTTTCCGCATGACCTGGAGCTGCTGCGCCGGATCGCCGAGCCGATTGGCATTGCCCTGCGAACGGCCCAATACCGCAAAAAGCTCGCGCTCCTGCTCGAGGAAACGCAGCAACAAGCCGAGGAACTCCAGGCTCAGCAGGAGGAGTTGCGGGTCTCCAACGAAGAACTGGAGGAGCAGAGCCGCGCGCTCAGGGAGAGTGCGGTGCATCTCGAAGCGCAGCAGGCGGAGCTCGAGCAGACGAACTCCCAGCTCGAAACGCAGGCCGATGTGTTGCAGGCGCAGAAGGACAATCTCGAGCGTGCCCAGGGCGAACTCACGCTGCACTCGGTCGAGCTCGTGCGCGCGAATCAGGTGAAGTCGGAGTTCCTCGCGAACATGAGCCACGAGCTGCGCACACCGCTCAACAGCGCGCTCATCCTCGCGAAGCTGCTCGCGGACAACACGGGCGGCAACCTCACCGGGGAGCAGGTGCAGTTCGCGGAGACGATCTACGGCGCGAGCACCGATCTGCTCACGCTCATCAACGACATCCTCGACCTCTCGAAGATCGAAGCCGGCAAGATCGACCTGCACCTGGACAAGCTCTCGCTGCGCGCGATGATCGAGCAGTTGCGGCGCACCTTCGATCCGCTCGCGGCGCAAAAGGGGTTGCTCCTCGAAACCTCGCTCGAGGACGAAAACGACGACGCCATCGTGAGCGACGGCCAGCGCCTGCAGCAGGTGTTGAAAAACCTGGTGTCGAACGCCGTGAAGTTCACCGAAAGCGGGACGGTGCGCCTCGCGGTGGACGCTCTGAAGTCAGACGACGGGGCGCCGCTCGTGCGCTTCCGTGTCACCGACAGCGGCGTCGGCATCACGCCCGATCACCACGAGGTCATCTTTGAGGCCTTCCGTCAGGCCGACGGCAGCACGCATCGAAAATACGGCGGTACAGGGCTCGGCTTGTCGATCTCGCGGGAGCTCGCGCGCCTGCTTGGCGGCGACGTCACGTTGCAGAGCGAGCCCGGCCAGGGCAGCACCTTTACGCTGACCGTGCCCCGCTCGCTCGGGGCTCCCGGAACCACCGCGACGACCCGCCCGGCGAGCGCCGCACCGGTCGCTCCAGCGCCGGTCGCGCCCGCATCGTCACCGTCTTTTGCACCAGCACCTGCGCGCACGATGGCTGAGCCAGGCACGGTGGCGAAACTGGTTGACGACGATCGCGACCTCATTGTGCAGGGCGATCGCGTGATCCTCGTCGTCGAGGACGATGCTGCCTTCGCCCGCATCCTCGTCGGACTCGGGCGCGAGCGCGGCTTCAAGGTCGTCGCCACGCCCACCGCCGAGGACGGCATCGCCGCGGCGCACATGCACCGCCCGGTGGGCATCCTGCTCGACGTAAACCTGCCCGATCACTCGGGCCTCACGGTGCTCGACCGCTTGAAGCGGAACCCGGCCACGCGCCACGTGCCGGTGCATATGATCTCGGTGGAGGATCACATCCAGCAGGCGCTCGAACTCGGCGCGGTGGGTTATTCGCTCAAGCCGGTCAAGCGCGAGGAGTTGCTGCGCGCACTCGAACGCATGGAGCGGAAGCTCGCGCAGAAGATTGGACGCGTGCTCGTGGTCGAGGATGACGAACGCCAGCGGCAGGCCATCGAGGCCCTGCTCGGCGGTGGCGACGTGAGCATCACGGCCGTCGAGACGGCGACCGCCGCGCTCGAGGCCCTGCATGCCTCGACGTTCGACTGCATGGTCGTGGACCTCACCCTGCCCGATCTCAGCGGCTACCAACTCCTCGAGCGCATGGCCGCCGACGAGCGCTACTCGCACCCGCCCGTCATCGTTTACACGGGGCGTTCGCTTGATCCCGACGAGGAGCAGCGCTTGAGCCAATACTCGCGCTCGATCATCATCAAGGGCGCACGCTCGCCCGAGCGGCTGCTCGACGAGGTCACGCTATTCCTGCACCACGTGGAGGCGGAGCTGCCTGCGGACCGGCAGCGCATGCTGCGCGAGGCCCGCAACCGCGACGCCGCGTTCGAGGGTCGGCGCATTTTGCTGGCCGAGGACGACGTGCGCAACGTGTTCGCGCTCTCCCACGTGCTCGAGCCGCGCGGTGCCAAAATGGAGATCGCGCGCAACGGCAAGGAGGCGCTCGCCGCCCTCGAACGGTTGGGCACCGCGGAGGATCGCGCGGGCGGCATCGACATCGTCCTCATGGACATCATGATGCCCGAGATGGACGGCATCGCGGCGATGCGGGCCATCCGCGCGCGGCCGGAATGGCAAAAACTGCCCATTATCGCGCTCACCGCCAAGGCGATGAAGGACGATCAACAAAAGTGCCTCGAGGCCGGTGCGTCCGACTACATGGCCAAACCCATTGACGTGGAAAAGCTGCTGTCGCTGCTGCGCGTCTGGATGTTTAAACGATGAGCGCTCAAACCATCAACGAGAGCGACGGACAAAGCGGCGAGAGCGCATTTGACATTGAACTCACCCTGCTGCTCGAGGCCATCTTCCAGCGCTACCACTGTGACTTTCGCGGCTACGCGAAGTCGTCGCTGCGGCGGCGGCTGCGGCAGGCGATGGAGCGCTTCGGTGACACCTCGCTCTCCGAGCTGCAGGGCCGGGTGCTGCATGATGCGCAGGCGCTGCCCATCCTCCTCGATTACCTCACCGTGCAAGTGAGCGAGATGTTTCGCGACCCCACGCACTTCTTGGCGTTGCGCCGCGACGTGTTGCCGCTGCTCGCGACCTATCCTTCGCTCAAAATTTGGATCGCCGGCTGCAGCACTGGCGAGGAACTCTACTCGCTGGCCATCACCCTCGCGGAAGCGGGGCTCCTCGATCGCACGATCATCTACGCCACCGACGTGAACGAGGAGGCGCTGCGCAAGGCCGAAGCCGGCGTTTATGCGCTCGATCGCGTGGCAGGCTTCTCGGCGAACTACGCGAAGGCCGGCGGCACGGGCTCGCTGTCGGACTGGTTTACGGCCGCCTACGACGGCGTCGTCTTCGATCGCCGTTTGCGGCGCAACGTCGTCTTCTCCGATCACTCGCTCGCCACCGACGGCGACTTCGCGGCGACGCACCTGGTGATGTGCCGCAACGTCCTCATCTACTTCGACCGCGAGCTGCAAGACCGCGCGATCGCCCTGTTTGAGCAATCGCTCGTGCCGCGCGGTTTCCTCGCGCTCGGCTCCAAGGAAAACCTGCGCGTCTCCTCGCGGGCCGCCGCCTTCGAGACCTTCGACGGGCGCGAGCGCATTTACCGGAAGCTACCATGAACGAGCGATGACCCACGCCCCACCTATCTCCGATCTGACCCCGCCGCCGGCACCGCTCGCGCCCGTTGACGCGATCGTGATCGGCGTGTCCGCCGGCGGAGTGGAGGCGATCCTCGCGATCCTCGCGCTGTTGCCTGCCTCGTTCGTGCTGCCCATCGTCGCCGTCGTGCACCTCCCACGCGACCGGCCGAGCCTGCTCGTCGAGGTGCTTGGCGCGCGCGCGCGCATCGACGTTCGCGAAGCCGAAGACAAGGAGCTGCTCCTGCCGGGCCTCACGATCGCACCACCGGACTATCACCTGCTGCTCGACGTCGACCGCGGCCGCCGCCATCTCGCGGGCGCGCCGGATGTGCGGCTCGCGTTGTCGAATGACGCGTTGGTCAGCTACTGCCGCCCCGCCATCGACGTGCTGTTTCAGTCCGCCGCCGAAGTGCTCGGGCCCCGCGTCGCCGGCGTCGTCCTCACCGGCGCGAACGCCGATGGCGCCCTCGGCCTGCGGGCGATCAAGGCGGCGGGCGGGCTGTGCGCCGTGCAGTCGCCCGACGAAGCCCCGGCGCGCACGATGCCCGAGGCCGCCATCGCCAGCGCCCAACCGCAGTTCGTGGCGCCGCTCAATGACATCATTCAATGGATCTTGGCGCTCGACGCCCATCGCGCGGTTAACACCGAAAGCACCGTGTTTTATGACCGATAACGTCACCCTCCTCCTCGTTGATGATCTCGAAGCGAATCTCGTCGCCATGGCGGCGCTGTTGAGCGGGCCCGGGCTGCGCTTGCTAAAGGCCCGCTCCGGCGAAGAGGCGCTCGAACTCCTCCTCGCGCACGAAGTCGCGCTCGCGCTCGTGGACGTGCAGATGCCCGGCATGGACGGCTTCGAACTCGCGGAGCTGATGCGCGGGAGCGAGCGCACCAAGCACGTGCCGATCGTCTTCGTGACCGCCGGAGCCCACGATCGGAAACGGATGTTCCGGGGCTACGACTCCGGCGCCGTCGATTTCCTCTACAAGCCCATCGAACCGCATATCCTGACGAACAAGGTCAACGTGTTCGCGGAGTTGTTTCGGCAAAAGCAGGCGCTCGCGCGTGTGTCCGCTTATGCTCGCAGCCTCATCGAGGCGAGCCTCGACCCGCTGGTCACGATCAGCGCCGAAGGTAAGATTACCGATGTCAACGAGGGCTCGATCAAGGTGACCGGCATGGCGCGGGAAAAGCTGATCGGCACCGACTTCTCCGACTACTTCACCGAGCCCGAGAAGGCGCGCGATGGCTACCACCAGGTCTTTGCGAAGGGCTTCGTCACCGACTACCCGCTCACCATCCGGCACAAGGACGGTCGTCTCACCGACGTGCTCTACAACGCCTCCGTATATAAGGACATGAGTGGCAACGTGCTCGGCGTCTTCGCCGCCGCCCGCGACGTCACCGCGCGCAAGCAGGCGGCGGAAGTGCAGTCCCGCCTTGGCGCGATCGTGTCATCGGCCGATGACGGGATTTTAAGCAAAGCGCTGGACGGTGTCGTCACCACTTGGAATGCGAGCGCGGAGCGGCTGTTTGGCTACACTGCGGCAGAAATCATCGGTAATCCCAACCTGCATCTGACCCCGCCCGAACTGCTCCACGAGGAGGAATATATTTTGGAGCAAATCCTTGCCGGCAACGCGGTCAAGCACTTCGAGACCCAGCGCATGACGAAGGACGGTCGCCGACTGCCGGTCTCGCTCACCATTTCACCCATCAAGGACGCGACGGGGAATGTCGTTGGCGCGTCAAAAATTGTCCGCGACATCACCGAGCGCAACGCCGACGAGGAATCCCTCCGCCTCACGGCGGAGGAACTCGCGCGCACCGCCCGCGCCAAGGACGACTTTCTCGCCGCGCTCAGCCACGAGCTGCGCACGCCGCTCACCCCGGTGCTGATGACGGCCAGCGCCCTGGCGGTCGATCCGACGCTGCCGATGGAGGTGCGCGAACAACTCTCCATGATGCGCCGCAACATTGAACTCGAGGCGCGGCTCATTGACGACCTGCTCGACTTCACGACCATCAGTCGCGGCAAACTCATTCTCGCGCCGGTGATCACCGATCTGCATGCCCTGCTCGGCCACACCCACGAAATCATCGGCGGCGACGGCCTCGGCACGCAGGTGCGGATCGTGCTGAGGCTGGAGGCCAGACGGCATCACGCAAGGGTGGATCCCACGCGGATGCAGCAGGTGTTCTGGAACCTCCTCAAGAACGCGGTCAAATTCACACCGGGCGGCGGAAGCATCAGCGTGAGCACGGTGAATGACGCCGACGGCCGGATTGTCATCAGAGTCGAAGACAACGGCATCGGCATGGGCGCCGGGACCCTGCCGCACATTTTCAATGCCTTCGAACAAGGAGCCGTCGCAGGCCAGCACCGCTTCGGCGGACTGGGGCTGGGGCTGGCGATTTCGCAGGCCATCATCACCGCGCATGATGGTGAACTCCGCGCTGAGAGCGAGGGACTCAACTGCGGCTCGACCTTTACTGCGGTGCTCGCCACCAGTGACGCGCCCGCCGCCACGGCCGCCGTCACGGAACCGGGCGAGGTGCCGGCGCGCACGCGGAAGCTGCTCATTGTCGAGGACCACGAGGCGACCCGCCAGGTGCTGCAGCGGCTACTAACCATCAAGGGTCACCAGGTGACCATTGCGGGGACGGTGCGGGAGGCGCTTGCGATCCATGGGACGGAGCGCTTCGATGCGGTCATCAGCGATCTCGGCCTGCCGGATGGTAGCGGCCTGGATCTGATGCGCGAGCTGCAGCGGCAGCGCCCGGTTCCCGGCATCGCGCTGAGCGGCTACGGCATGGAGGAAGACCTGCGTCTGACCCGCGAGGCAGGCTTTTTCGCGCATCTGGTGAAGCCGGTAAACCTTGACCAATTGCGCCAACTCATCGAACAGATACCCCCGCAGAGCCACGACTGAGGAAGCCAAACGCATTGAGAGAATCATTCGCAAGCATGTCCACGATGTGAGGAATTCCGTCAACTGCCTCGACTTGCAGGCGGTGCTGCTCAGTGAAGTCACCACCGACCCCGAGGTGGTCCGAACGCTGAGTCGGATGCGCGCCGAACTCACGCAGTTGGATGCGATGGTGAAGTCATTGCAATACAAGTTTACCGAGCCTGCCCCGCTCACTCTCACTTCGGGCGATCTCCTCTATTTATGGCAGCGGCAAATCGACCCATTGAAAACGGCTGACCGCCGGATGGTACGGTCGCCACCGCCCGTGGCGCTTGCCATTACCCTCGACGCCCATGCCGTGCTCTCCGTCATGCGCGAGCTCGTCCTTGACGCCTGGGGGCGCGCTCCAGCCAGCGTGCTGAAAGCGGCGGTTATCACCACGTCTCATGGCATCGCACTGGAGTTGCGCGAGCCCATCTCCAGCACACCGCCCGCAGCGGAGGCGCTCGGTGCACGGCACTCCCTCGTCACCACGCACGGCGGCACCCTGACGGTGTGCGAAGACGCGCCCGCAGGCGGACGGGTCGTCACGCTGACCTTTCCCTTGCGATAGCCTCGGGCAACAGAAGGGTTCGCGTCCTTACCGCTTTCGCGTGCCCAAGTCCCTCTTAAAAAGAGCGACTCTCCAACATCCACTTCCCCCATGTTTCCGTCCCCACTGGACGTCCGCGAAACCATCCTGATCATTTACCGACCATGAGCGGGACTGAACGGACTCATCACGGTAAGAGCGGGGAAGGAGCCGGAGCCTTCATCACCGTTCGCCTGCCCGGGCGGGGCGACGCCTCCAGATCCCCGGTGGGGTTTCACCCCATAGGGGAAAAGATTCTATCTCAGTATAGTGAAAGGGTTGAACCGGAAAGCACGCTCCGGGGATAGGACTTGCAAGCGCATGATCCTTCGGTCCCCGGCCCGCCCCGGAGTTCCGCGGGAGCCCCGCTGAGCGTCTCGTGGCGCGCGCAGCGCGCCGTCCTGTCTGTTGCTGGGCTGAAAGCGCTCATATGGAGTCTCGGCAGGTGGTTTCGCCATCGGCTCGTGCGCATGACAGCACAGCTCCGCCAGCCCGAGCCTGCTCAGGAAGCGCGATCCAGGCTCGGGCCCTCTACTCCGCGAACTCGAACTCGGGCGGTGCTCGCGCGGGCGCGAGGCTTGGCGCCTCGGTCGGAAGTCCGAGGTGTTCGAGGATCTTGCGCACGACCAGGCCGTCGGTGAGGAACGCAATCAGCTCGCGCAATCCGCCGCAATGCGGACAGGTCAAAACGTCGATCGAAAATGCGCGCAGCATGAGTTCAGCCCAAGTCGAGCGCGTGCGGCGCTTGGGTGGGCGAGCGTTGGCCGTGGGAGGGGATTCATAGTTCGGTTGCAGAGGCTGCTCGCCGTGCGAACCGCCCTGAGCGGCGTCCGCCGAACTCGGCGGTCGCGGCACGATGAGCTCACGCCATGTGGCGGCCGGCGCCAGCACGCCGTGATACGTCAGCAAATGCGCTCGTGGCCGCGGCACGAGTGCTGCGAGCCGGGCCAGGAAGTCGAGCGGCTCGAACTGAATCGCGGACGTGCCGTCTCGCCAGCGTCGGCGCAGCGCATAGATCACCGTGCCATCGCGGGCGAGCGAGAGCCGTTCGAGCTTGATGGGGGGACGGTTCACGTACCGACACAGCCGCTCGAGCCCTTCGCGATCGTGAGCGGCGATGCGAACCTTGGCGTGCAGCGAGAAACCGGTGCCATCGATGACCAGCACGTGAAAGTGCAGGTTGAGATTCAAAGCGCTCCCAAATCTCTGCGCCAGGACCACGGCACCAAAGCGGCTGCCCTCGATGCCCCTTGCGGCCGCACGCTCGGCAAGCCAACCGAGGATCACACGCACGAGGATGCGCCGCACGGCGGAGCACAGCTTGGCGTCGTAGGCCAACAGGCAGCGCATGCGGAAGGGGAGCGAGAGCACCCACTGTCGGATCGGCACCTCCGGCAACACGGCTGACGCAGGTAGAGAGGATAGCGGATGCCACGGCGGCGAGGATGCTCAAGGAAACGCTCGTTGGATCGCCGTCGATCAGCTCAGGGTGAGATTCCCATGCTTCGAGCGCGCGATCCCGAACCTGCCACGGCTGGATACGAAGGTGACCGGGGTTCCCGGAGTCAAGCCCGACCGTCGGGTAAGTCTCGCTGACGCTCCACGTCGGAGGTGCCGAGCCGCTGCCCAACTATTTTCCCATGCCCTGGTGTAGGAAGCCATTCCTTATCACGTCCCAGAATGCCTTGGCGGTCGCGACGTCAATTGAGAAGTCCGACGCGAGCTGCTGCCTTTTCGCATCGTCATCGGCTGTCTTCCCGGAGTCCTTCAGCGCTGCCGTTGCATACCGCATCGTAAAGAAGCAGCTCACCGCAAGTACGACGAAGCCGCCGTCACCGCCGGGCAGCTTCTCAAAGGCAACCAGCGGAACGGAGACCAGCGCCGAAAAGTGCCAAGGGGTGTGCTCATGAAGGCCTCTAGTGCGGATCATACAGGCACTCCGCATAACACTCCGGTTCAGCGGCTGCCGAAGGCAGTTCGCTGCGACGAAGGGTTAGGCGACTGTGCTTCGCACAAGCACATGGCTTTTCCAGTTCAGAGCCAACGCTGTGCTGCCTCAGCCGTGTCGGTCGGCTTGGTGTTGAAGCACAGCTTGGCTTGGGGAGCGTGTGCGTGTACGACGTTCAACAGCCTTTCAAATAGTAGGAAGTTTCCCGGGATTGTTCGAAGACCCGCGCCGATGAGGACACAATCGAACCGTTTTTTCTCCAACTGGTCTCGAACAACTGCCTCCGCAGTTTCGCCAAAATCGGTCAAGCACATCTGCACGTCGTATCCGAGGTCGGTCAAGCTCTCCTCAGAGGCATTGAGGCCAGCCAATACCTTCGCCGCGTTCATTCCAGGGTACGCCGCGTAGTCAGGGTTAGAGAAGTCGATGAGTGTTGGCTGTAAACCAATCACCAGGACACTTTTCTTGTCTGTCATATCTTTCTCCTTGGAGTCTGTGCTTGATGGACCGTGAGCGGCGACTATTATGATACGCGGGGCGCGTGTATGAGCGTGCTTCTGCTTCCGCGTTGGCCTAAGAGACTGTTTCAGAACACAGGTATCGGCCGATGAATGCTGCCATCTTCACAAGCGCAAGGAGGCGCGATCAACATGGCAGCAGAACTGCTTCCAGACGAACTGTGGGAGGAGGTGGAGCACCTGCTCCCGCCGCCGCCGCCGCGGACATCCAAGGGCGGACGCCCACCGGTGTGCAACAAGGCCGCGCTCAAGGGCATCATCTTCCTGCTGAGGTCG
>Ga0163146_10008063_pt1 | contig 11376 bp, 19 predicted proteins | sample OliLakLV19MP7G1_FD_148648 | JGI IMG/M metagenome (GOLD analysis project Ga0163146, IMG submission 148648) | Freshwater microbial mat bacterial communities from Lake Vanda, McMurdo Dry Valleys, Antarctica - Oligotrophic Lake LV.19.MP7.G1 | ecosystem: Environmental > Aquatic > Freshwater > Lake >... | reverse complement strand
TGTAGCATTAATCAACCTCACGTTGATTTGATGGCCGGTGTACGTGACTTTGATAGTCGTGAAAGTTGGGAACAAACGGACCAACAAGTTGCGGTCGGTATCCAGGCTCACCTAGCTGGACAAGAAGGATTCGGACCAGAATTCTCACTGATTATTAGCGACGACACTTCACGGGACGATCAGTACGTGAATCGTCCCGTGAATTACACCAAGTCACACATTGAAGAACTTTCTATCGGTATGCGAAAGAACTTCATGCTTGGCGATTCTTTTCAAGTGTACGTAAGTGGTGGGCTCTCTGCTACCGCCCTTAAAACAAAAGTAGACGTTACGTATGCGGGAGAGTTTTCCGATCGTAGCGTGGCGTACTCGCCTTATGCACAAACGGGACTGAATTTTCTGTTTGACGAACACTATACGTGTGGTATCATGTATCGACGTACGTTCTGGGGCGAAGACGAAGACATCTGGGTTAACGAACCGCCCACGGATAGCAACCTATTTATGTTCACGCTTGGCTACTCATTCTGAAAAATCTATTGACCGTGGCCGCTTTATGTGTTACTATACATTGCCGCGATGGCTACATACTAGTGAGATAACATTATGAAAACTTCATACGTTGACGGATCGCACGCCGTCTGTCTTTGAGATCCAAGCCGGTGAGGGCGGAACAGACTCTAAGTTGTTCTGCGAGAATCTTGGATTGGCCTATGTTAAATATGCAAACAGCAATGGTTGCAAGCTTGAAAACGAAGATTGGAGCTTGGGGAAGATATCGCTGGTTTTTAGCGGAACGAACGCAGCCAGTCTCTTTGCTGCCGAAGCTGGCAAACATTGCGTACAGCGAGTCCCACCTACGGAAAAACGGGGGAGGCGACAGACCTCAATCGTAACGGTCGCTGTGACGCAACTGGCTTCGGAAGCTTTAGTCACTAAGCTCAATATGAGCGAAGTGACTATAATGACTAAGAGGGGAAGCGGTCCTGGTGGTCAACATCGCAATAAAACAGAATCTTGTGTTGTTGCCCGACACGATCCGACTGGTATTAGCGTAACTATTGATGGGAGGGAGCAGCACTCCAATAAGCGGCTCGCACTCAAGATTCTCACAGCAAGACTTGAAAAAGAAAAAGTGGCGGGGGTAAACGCTAAGGCCGCAGCAGCTAAGCGACAACAGGTTGGCAACGGTGGTCGCACAGAAAAGATTAGAACTTACAACTTTATCGACCAGCGAGCCGTGGATCACAGAACAGGTATTAAGACTAATAGGGTTGAAGATGTAATTGGTAGGGGTAGGTTTGAATTGCTGAAATGACCATTCATGACGTAAAACCATTCAAGCAACATACCCGCTGGAGTTGCGGCCCAGCGAGCCTTAGGACGGCTCTATACTATCAGTTTGGCTTGGATTTTACCGATCGTGAATTGGCTGTTGTTCTTGGTACTACCGAGAACGGCACGAGTGACTTTGAGCATGGCTTGAAGATCCTTGGGTTTAATTTTAAACAAAGTGATCATGGGAATTTCAATAAGCTTAAAAAAGCGTTGGCGAAACACCAACTGCCAATCGTCCATGTCGTCATGAAAGACGGCATCGGCCATTATATGATAGTGACCGGCTATGACGACATGGACGTTATTTTGAGTGACCCCTTTACTGGCACAATCGTCAAATATGGGATCCCTTTTTTCCTTGGCGTTTGGAAAATCGAGGAACGCGAATCCTCAACTCGTTGGTTTCTTATTGTGACTGGACAAAGTAAGCATAAAGTACAAGCATTGATTCGACAGTTGCAAAACATTCAGAGGAAGCTAAGCACATGAATTGGACGGAAGTACATTGGTGGCTCTTTTTTGTCGGCGTCGGCCTAGATGTTATCTGGGTACTCTGGATGAGTGCCGTCGAAAAGGAATGGCCGATTCGTGCTGGCTTCTGGGGTATGGCTACTGCCGCAGTCGGTCTATTTGCTACAATTGAGATTGTGCATGACTGGCAGCACGCTGTACCGTACTTAGTTGGTTTGTTTTTCGGATCATATATCGGAGTTTTCTTGAAAAAGAAGAAAAAATATGCGTAAGCAACCTAGCTTGACTATTGTGATGGGAGTCGTCGATAGTGGCGACTTCTCTTGCGTTTTGCCTCTTGGTAATGGCAAGAAATACAATCGCTTTGTGTGTTCCGGCCAGCCCGCACTTATGGGTGCTCACGTCTATACCGAAAACACCGAAGGCGTTGCTCTTTGCTCTTTGCGAATCAATAATGGTACGCTTGAACGTGACGCCGCTGGAAAGTGGATGTGGCATGGCATCGTTCGTTATGACTCGCTTCGCATTACCGCTCCCCACGGCAATGTGATTGTCACTGAGGATGGTGAGATTACACCTACACTGACATTGCACACTGGCGACATCCTCAGCTTCTTGCCGCGTGCCACTATTTCTCAACGCTTCGCTGTCTGCCGTCCAGAGCTGATTGCCTTGGCGGCAATCAAGCTTAGAATGGAAGATTTAGAAGATCATCAATGGCAGCCACTTAAGGGTAGCTATGGCCCGAGCAAGATTCTTTTGCCCAATGTCGATAATCAAAACTACGAGGCTAGCTCGCTAGCCGAGTATGAAGCTTGGGTCAATGCTTGGCGTACAGGTGAACCAAAAGGCGGCTGGGAAAGCGTAGCTCCACGTATTGGTCCACGCATGGGTGCTGGTGAGTCGGCAGCGTATACGCACGGCGGTAATGGTATCGACGTAAACCACGGTTATGAGCAATGTCGCGGTAACACACTGTTACGCCGCTTTAAACACAATAGATGGATGGATCGCATGAATGTGGCCATCTTCGATGGTCGTGGCCGTCAATTGACCGTCCTTGACATCAATACATCAGTGCAGCAAATCAATGGTCCGGGTTTTTGGCAAGGGCAGAACGATCTTTCTACGTTCCTTGGAGGGGAGTGGGGAGACGCACAGTATCCGCAATTCAATCCTGGCTCATCAACGAATGCGGATGAGTGGAACGTACGCTCGATCGACACCGCTCACATGATTCGTGCCGCTTCAAACGGCATAGCCGTTTGGGAGTATACCCGTGACCCTATGATTGCCGACGATCTTGTGATGCTGTTTGAGAATACGCGATTCACAGAATTTTCGGATCGTGAGGACGCAGTGCCTCACGATCCGAGTTACACGGCCCCGTCGATTAATGCAATGGCATATCAGATCAACTTGAATCCGCATGACGGGGCCGAGATTGACAGAGGGTTCGCTTGGAGCTTGTATCTGGGGGCACAGGTGCATCGAATGGGATTTGATCGCACTTCGTGGCTTTCAAAGATGGTCAGCCTTATGGATGAGGCCGTAATGCCTAACGGTATTGTTGGAACTTACCATTCTGATTACTTCCCAGCTAATACGACGGGAATTCAGACGTTCCATGAAATGCTTGTATGGATGGCATACCATGCTGCACAAACACAATTGAAAAAGTCGCCTGCCGCAAAGTTGACGGCTGTTTGTACAACGATTCTTGACATGCCATCAATTAATGACGAGTATTGGCAAGGTACCGTAAAAGGGCCTCCGCATTGGATTTGGACTCATGTCAACTCGGTACCCGTACCTGTGAGCGTGGCTAACAGCAATGGGGGGGGCGATGCGGCACACACGAATCACCTGCTCGCACTCACATACATGAGTACTCGCAGGGTAGGATGGTTGGACGTTTCCTTACGCCATTGGTTCGTCGCTTCAAGTAGGGAAGCAAAGCTAGCGGACTTGCGTGCGATGAGCGACAAGAGTTGGGGAGCTTGTTTGGAAGCGGTCCTGGCTCTCGCACAGCCTAAGACCTGAGGAGATAGCTTCTGAAAAGTGCGTCGCCCTGTGGAAAAGCCCCCCGCCGCCTCACCGGGTAACGGAAAAGTTTTCCACCGTGAAAAAACCCCCTCCCCGCCATTATGGCATCGACTGCCATATGGGCTGGGAGTGGAAAACTCTTCAGTGTGAGAAGATTATTCTTCCCACTTGGAATAATATTCGGTGTCGATGCAATCTGCACAATCGTGCTCATTCGCGACGCTCGCGATAACGTCGTCCCGATTCACGAGCGTGCCATCGTCGGCACGTTCGAAGGCTTCACCGTGATAGCGTAGCGTCGCATGACACGCACCGCATTCGAATACGGTGTCCATCGTGCCATCGTCGGTTAGAAACATGTTGGGAAAAACTTTCATGGTAGAGTTACGCGAAGCGAGCGATAAGAATCGCAACCATGTAGGCCGGGATTGCGAGTAGAAGAATGACGGAAAGTGTGCGAAACTGGCGTGTCATGATTCGGTCCCTCTGAAGTGTCGCATGATTGCGATAGGGTAGTATCGGCTTGAAAAGGTAACTAGTTGAGACTTTTCAGACTTTTCTTACCATAGGCTACGCTTGAGTAGCTCGAATAGCTGGCCCTCGAACGTTCCTAGCCACGTTTCGCATTCGTGACGCATATCGACCCATTCAGCAGGCTTGTCATGCTGCACGAGAAAGGCGGAAAATTCTTCCGCATCGTCAACTTCGTACGCCGTGTCGGTCAGGCACGTCACCGCCTCGAACCAGTAGGAAACTTTTTCCACTTCGACTTCGGCTCTAACTTGCAGGCCGTTCCAGACTATCATCGTTTGCATGTTCTACGCCTTTTCCTTGCCAAGATTGAGGAGGCTTTCCAGCGAATCACCCGACACGATGCGACGCGGATTCTCGATAGCCTTCCGACGGATATTGTCGGCCATGACTTCCAGCCGAGCCTTCCTATCGGGATCATTTGCGAGTATCACCCGAAGACGCTCCAAGGCAAGCGAGACTGAGCCTTTGATACTTTTCATGTTGTGACGTTCTCCGAAGTGTCGCACTATTGCGATAGGGTAGTGTCGGCTTGAAAAGGTAACTACTTGAGACTTTTCCAGCAACGTCTGAGGATAGGAAGATAATCGTCGCCAGATACGTTTCCGTTCCAAGGTATTCCACCAAGGCTATTTCAGTCTCTAGTGCCCTCGATTCCATGATATACGATAGTACCCTACTATTGGTCGATCGGTTGGCACAATCCGCGAGCCTTACAATTGCCATACAATAGGAAAGGCTTTCACATTGATATCGGCCAAGGGTAGGGTATACTGGAAAGGATAGCCAAACGAGTATACTTTTCCAACACGGAAAGATATACCGTTACGGGTTCGAAACGGAAATCGTTTCGTAACGATTGTGTAAAAACTCGGATTTTACATAGATCTTACACGGCGGGAAAATCTTTCCGGCTGCCGTTTTGGCAGGGAAAATTTTTCCGGCTGCCGTTTTGGCGGCCACGGTTATTTTAGCTCACAGTATGTGTTTTAGGCTAGACTCCCAGCAATTTCACGCGAACGCTATTTCATGCTTTTGCGTAGGTCTTTTAGGCTCACGCATTTAGGTTGTTAGATAGCAGGGGCAACGTTTTCGGGCGAGCGTAGCCCGCCCCCCATGTTCAGTTTTACTACTTGAAAAAGACAAGAGCCTCTCCATATTTCTTGGAAAGATATTCTTGCTCCGCGTAGCTCAGACAGGCTAGCCTCTCGGGGCTCGAATTATGTAGCATGTCAGCGACCTTGACCCGTGCCGCGATTTCGTTGGCCTTACAGCGAATCCAATAGGCACGGTTAGTCTCGCCTTGACGCTTTGACATGGCATCGACGCCTTCAAGAAGATCGAAGGGCAGCCACTCAGCGAGCTTTTCAAGTGTAGTACTTGTGTCCTCCACAACATCATGGAGTACGGCGACGATGCGACCTTTCACGTCCGACGATGGAAGACTCAACATAACCGCAAGTGGATGTAGGATATAGGGTAACCCACCCTTATCCACTTGGCCCGCATGCGATTCGCATGCTACGCGGATGGCTTTTTCGAGTAGTGATTTCATGCTTTACTATATAGCTTGAAAAAGAAAAAGCAAGAGGAAAAGCAAAAAAGTCGAGCTTGCCCCGTGGAGCCCCACGCGGGCCTAGGGCGGATTCTCCGCCCGCCCGCGTAGCTAAGCTAGGCACAAAAAAAAGGAAGGCCCAGAAGGGCCGTTTCCGGCCCTTGGGCAGCCCGCTATGGGCTACGCTCGAATAGGTCGCAAAGCTCGATGTCGAATATTCTTCCAAGCCACGTTTCGCATTCGTGACGCATGTCCGCTCATTCGGCAGGCTTGTCGTTTTCCACCAGGAGGGCCGAACCGGGAGGGCCGCCGCCAGTGGTGCCGGTGCCGTTGCAGCCGTCGCATTCCTTATCAGGATCTTCCTCGGCCTCCGCGTCGTCATGCATTTCGCAGAAACCATCGAGCGAGGCATCGTAACCACCCTCGTGGAACTTCGTCAACGCCTCTTCTTTCGAGTCAGCCTGAACGTAGGCACAATAGCCTACCGATTCCGTCCAATTGATGCGATACCTCATCGTGCTACCTCTTCGGGTGTCTTCGATCGTCTTTTCCATGATTGAGTATACCACGAAAAAGCCTAGAGTCAAACCGTTTTACACTAGCGTTACAATCGCCTGTGAGGCCCCACGCGGGCCTAGGGCGGATTCTCCGCCCGCCCGCGTAGCTAAGCTAGGCACGTTTTTTTAGCGTGCTAGAGGCGAGCCCGCAGGCCCGCCCCGTCGCCCCTCAAGCGTCTGGGCCGATGGTCGTGTCCCGGTCGATGGTCACGTTCTCGCCGATGGTCGCGTTCCAGCCGATGTACGAGTTCTCGCCGATGATCGCGTTCTGGCCGATGGTCGAGTACGAGCCGATAGTCGAGCACGAGCCGATGGTCACGTTCTCGCCGATGGTCGCGTTCCAGCCGATGTACGAGTTCTCGCCGATGTTCGCGTATTCGCCGATGGTCACGTTCCAGCCGATGATCGCGTTCTCGCAGATGGTTACGCCATAGCCGATGGTTACGTTCGAGCCGACGTTGACCAGAACGGTCTTTCCGTCCGGGTTCACATGTGTGATGGTACTCATATTTCAATGATACATCATTCTCGCGGTCTGTCAAGCAAAAATCACTTTGAGCCGACGATTGAGCCGGGGGTGATGGTCACGTTCTTGCCGATGGTCACGTTCTCGCCGATGGTCGAGTACGAGCCGATGGTCACGTTCTCGCCGACGCTGACCAGAACGGTCTTGCCGTTCGGGTTCGTGTGCGTGATGGTATTCATGTCTTAGGATACCCTAGCGGTGCGAAAAAGCAAGAGGAAAAAACAAAAAGTCGAGCCTGCCCTGTAGAGCCCCACGCGTGCCTAGGGCGGATTCTCCGCCCGCCCGCGTAGCTAAGCTAGGCACGTTTTTTTAGCGTGCTAGAGGCGAGCCCGCAGGCCCGCCCCGTCGCCCCTCAGTACGATGCCGAGAAACACAACACAGAACCATAATAGCCATTGCTATTGTTCCAGACATTGAAGGTGATCGGACCATTTTCGGTCACGATCTTGGCACCGTATGCCACAACAATGTCACCTTCGTCAAACCTCTTATCGTCATCGGCAAGGTTGAAAGACTGGCACATGTCCTCAATACCGACAATCTTGGATGGCAGCGTGCCCGAAACGGCAAGGTCGTCAATCCAGCCTTGCGAACAGCAGTCACCAACCGCCTCAAGACGAGCCGTTGCCTTGTCGGTCTTGAGGATAATTTCTCTGTCATTCAACGAGATTTCTAACAATACATGTCCTACGATTTCCTTGAAATACATAAGTCTCCTTGTTGTTTAGGATACCCCTTGCTACAAACAAAGCAAGAGAAAAAAGCAAAAACTAGGCTTGCCTTGTAGAGCCCCACGCGGGCCTAGGGCGGATTCTCCGCCCGCCCGCGTAGCTAAGCTAGGCACAAAAAAAAGGAAGGCCCAGAAGGGCCGTTTCCGGCCCTTGGGCAGCCTACTAGAGGCCCTTCACTGCCAGTTCCGGCGTGCGATCTTGGCGGATGATCTTGGGCGTCCCCAGAATCTCATCCGCTTGTTCAGCGTCGAATACCATCCAAGTAACCTCTTCGAACCGCGTGTGAACCGCAGCGAGAATATAGCGGTTCCGCTCGCCGAACAAATGGTAGTCCGAGGCGATCAGACCGGCGAGATTGTAGTCGTTCCTTTGAAGATTCATCGTTTCCATGTCTTAGGATACCCTATAGGCTCGAAAAAGCAAGAGGAAAAGCAAAAAAGTCGAGCTTGCCCCGTGGAGCCCCACGCGTGCCTAGGGCGGATTCTTCGCCCGCCCGCGTAGCTAAGCTAGGCACGTTTTTTTAGCGTGCAAGGGGCGAGCCCGTAGGCCCGCCCCGTCACCCCCTAGACCGATTCCAGAGCATTGCCATCCAGCCATGACTCGTACTCGGCAATATCTTCCGGGCTTTCGAGCTCGCCGTGGAATTCGGCCTTTTCTTCCTTGTATCGACGTTCCTCGCTTGCGATGAACGAATATTCTTCCATCTCGTCCGCACGGATCGTGTCCATGTCGTCCGCACGGATCGTGTTCATGTCGTCACTGAATTGCGTTTCCATGCCTTAGGATACCCTATAGGCTCGAAAAAGCAAGGAGAATATTCTACCATTCTGCCGGAATGTTTTCCTCTACCGTAACCCGTTGCGTTTTCAAGTTTACCGTGACCGTGATTTCCTGCCCCCTGTACTCGATTCGTTGACCTTCGAAGGCTCTCACCAAGGCCGAGAATAAGCCCGCAACCTTGCACGCCGCTAGACCCTTGTAGCGTCGTGTAGCCTTACGGTATCCGCGACGGAAATAGGCCCGGAATACGTTTGCCACCTTTTCAATCTCGGTCCGCTCATAATCCTCATGGAACTCCCGTAGGCACAAGGCACGTCCGTTTGCGATGATCGTGGAAATATCTTCCTCGATCGAATCTTCCAGGGGGCGAGTTTTCGGCGGAGTAGGAAAAAAAGGCTCCTCTGCGAGACCTTGCACGAGGCTGGTCCACTCATTGGAAAAGCTTTCCATGTCGATATTGTATCCGCCTTCGTAACGTATCCAGTACATGGCCCCATGGGCTTCAATCTCATCCGCGACGCTATCAAACGCAGCGTGTTCAAGACAATCGTGGGCGAGACCGATCGAACCGGATAGCGGGCCGTATACGTGGGAGCGGATACGCGAATCCTGCCAACCGATTTCGCCCGTTTCATAATCTTTTTTCGCGGTGAATTTGAATCGCATGGTATGCCCCTTTCGTTTGGACGCTGGAATAGTACCACGTTGACGGATAAAGGCAATGGGAATTTCGCGAGAATATCCTTAGGCTCTAATACGCTCTCGGCTCGTCAAGCCTTTTTCTATTTCAAGCGTACTATGAACGCATTATCGTGCGAACGAGAACGCAAGGGGCGAGCCCGTGAGCCCGCCCCGTAGCCTCGTGAGCGATTAGACCGCCAGCAATTCAGCCGCGATCGGCGAAGGATTATCCTGCATGATGAGGAAACTGTCGCCCTTGAAAGAGATTCCACGGATGGAATCGAGAGCGTAGTCGCGAACGAGAATTTCCTTCTCGGTATCCTGACGGCTGGAACTCTTTGCCGGAAGGAAAGGGGCGACTTGTTCGTCGGTCAATTCCTTCCCGGTCGAATCGAGATAGACGTGCGAAATACTACGCTCCACCTTGCACTCAAGGTATGTCCGGTCCTTGTGCTGCACGAGGAATGTTCCGGCGATACGTTCGCCCCATTGACGCGGAGCCGCTTCAAAGTTAGCTTCCGAGCCTTCCCGCGTGCGTTGACGGTTGACGGCTGCTTCGTATTGGAAGCCTAGCGTAACGTTGACACGCGATACCTTGCGAACGTCCCCGAAAGTATTGCCGGTCTTCTTGAGACGGGCATTCGTTTCCGTGATGAGGGTCGCGAACGTCGCCCCCTTGATATCGTTCAGTTTGGCCACAAGGGCCGTTTGGCGAATTGCTTTCATGCCAGAATGATACTCTATAGGCTCGAAAAAGCAAGAGGAAAAAACAAAAAACTAGGCTCGCCCCGTGGAGCCCCACGCGGACCTAGGGCGGATTCTCCGCCCGCCCGCGTAGCTAAGCTATGCACGTTTTTTTAGCGTGCAAGAGGCGAGCCCGTAGGCCCGCCCCGTAGTCTTGTACGTTACACGCCGGACGCCGCGACATTCTTGCGGAGCTTCACCTGAGCGGGGGTGTGCTCAATCGTGACTAGGCCGGTTGCCACCTGAGCCCGCACGATATCGTGAGAGTAGACTGAGCCCGTTTCGGTGTAGTGACCCTCAACCGTGGCCATCCGCGTGTTTCCGCGTGCGTTGTCGGCAATCGTCGCATGCCAACCGTTGCGAAGCTGGACGCGAGTACCCTTTTTGAGATCGTTCGTTTTCATATCTTAGGATACCCTATAGGCTCGAAAAAGCAAGAAGAAAAAGCAAAAAGTCGAGCCTGCCCTGTAGAGCCCCACGCGGACCTAGGGCGGATTCTCCGCCCGCCCGCGTAGCTAAGCTAGGCACGTTTTTTTAGCGTGCAAGAGGCGAGCCCGTGGGCCGCCCCGTCGCCCCTCAGGCGTCTGGGCCGATGGTCGTGTCCCGGTCGATGGTCGCGTTCTCGCCGATGGTCGTGTCCCGGTCGATGGTCGCGTTCTCGCCGATGTTCGCGTTCTTGCCGATGGTCGTGTTCCGGTCGATGGTCGCGTCCCGGTCGATGGTCGCGTTCTTGCCGATGCTCGCGTTCTTGCCGATGCTCGCGTTCTCGCCGATGGTCGCGTTCTTGCCGATGTACGAGTACGAGCCGATGGTCACGTTCTTGGAGATGGTCACGTTCTTGCCGATGGTCGAGCCGTCACCGATGTTCGCGTTCTTGCCGATGTACGGGTTCTTGGCGATGGTCACGTTCCAGCCGATGGTCGCGTTCTCGCCGATGATCGCGTTCTGGCCGATGGTCACGTTCTCGCCGATGGTCGAGTACGAGCCGATGGTCGAGTACGAGCCGATGGTCACGTTCTTGCAGACGGTCACGTTCTCGCCGACGCTGACCAGAACGGTCTTGCCGTTCGGGTTCGTGTGCGTGATGGTATTCATGTCTTAGGATACCCTAGCGGTGCGAAAAAGCAAGAGGAAAAAACAAAAAGTCGAGCCTGCCTTGTGAAGCCACACGCGGGCTTAGGGCGGATTCTCCGCCCGCCCGCGTAGCTTAGGGTTTAGGCTCGCGTCTAGCATGCAGGGACGGGCCGTTTCAGGCCCGTACAGAGAAGGCTAGCGTATCCGAGCGGCGAATCCTAGTCGCCGCTCGGAAGTCTTTTCAGCCCGCGACCGTGTAGGTTTTTCCAGCCGTGCGGATTGACAGGATACCCTCGATCGCAACGTTCCGGAATTGCTTTCCGATCGTGCGGCGGATCTTGC
>Ga0163146_10008062_pt1 | contig 11378 bp, 15 predicted proteins | sample OliLakLV19MP7G1_FD_148648 | JGI IMG/M metagenome (GOLD analysis project Ga0163146, IMG submission 148648) | Freshwater microbial mat bacterial communities from Lake Vanda, McMurdo Dry Valleys, Antarctica - Oligotrophic Lake LV.19.MP7.G1 | ecosystem: Environmental > Aquatic > Freshwater > Lake >... | reverse complement strand
TATGAGCCGGATGTCTTGCTGACTTCAAGCCGGGCCGGCGCTTGAGCGCCACCGCATTCTGTATTCGCAAGTCTCGTCGTAACCCGCAGAGGCCGTAGACTGCACCCGCCATGCACGTCACCGACGACCGCGGCCGCCGCGTCAAACTCCTCTCCCACCGCAAGCTTGGTGTGCTCCCCGGCATCCCGAGCCCTATCCCCATGGATGCACGCCACCGCATGTACGCGGAACGTCAAGAAGTCCAGTGGTCCCGCGATGTCCTGATTTCGATTGTCATCGGCCTGCTCTTCCTCTTCCTCTGGGCCACAATGTATGTCATCTTCGCGCCACGCATGATCCACTGGGTCACCGCCCCGCCGCTCTTCAAAGGCCTGCTGATGGGCGTCCTGCCCTCTCTCCCGCTGCCACTGCTCATCTACTTCATGATCCGCGCCGGTCGCCACCGCATCGCGCGCATCATCATCAAGCACGGATTCTGTGCCGCATGCGGCTATGCACTCACCGGCCTCGACCCCGCCGATGATCGTTGCACCATCTGCCCGGAATGCGGCTCAGCATGGCGATTGCCGACGCTCATGAACAAGTAATGCGCTCCCAGCCAACACATTACTTGGAGGTGGTCTGCCACCAGGGTTGCCCATCGTTGCGCGAGTCAACATCCTCTGCGAGCTGTGAATCTAGGCAACCCATGCCGCCTGCCCACCATACAACACAGTGAATCCCCCTCGCATTCCACGCACTTGCGTGGCCCCGGCCACCTTCGGTGGCACCTTTGACTCAAGCAAAGGTTCACACAATGAAGATCTGTTCACGTCTCCACGCGTCCTTTCAACGCCGCGGCCACCGCACAGCCGCTGTGCGCGCTGCCCTGCCGCTCGCGCTTGCCGCGCTGGCCATCATCGCCACGGGCTGCTCCTCATCCGTCGAGCGCCGCGCCGACGCATGGGGCGGCGAAGGTACCCACACCTCCAAAGCTACCGCTGCGCGCAGTTCCGCTCCCTCGCAGGGCGGCTCGTGGGAACTTGTCTTTCAATCTCCCAGCGTGGCCGCGCACGCGGATGGCCCCGAATACGCCCGCCGCGATGCCTCTCTGAATCCCCGCGGCAATGAGCCCCTCACCGCCCTGAGTGACTGGCCCGAAGCCCCCCGCGCGGACCTCTCCCGAAGCCGCAGCATCCGCGTCCGCGACAGCGAAAGCACGTTCATCTACTACTTCCCCTCGACCGACCATCGCGGCGGACACCGCCACTCCGGCCACTCGTTCCACCACTCAAGCTGGTGGTACTGACACCCCCCCGCCACTCCGCCACTTCCCTCCGTACGCTCCCCCGTGCGTTTCACCTTCCTCGGCACAGGCACCAGCGCGGGCGTCCCCCTCATCGCCTGCTCCTGCGCGGTCTGCACCTCCGCCGACCCGCGCGACAAGCGTCTCCGCACCGGCGCATGCCTGCAGTTCACGGACGCCGGCGGGCGCGAACGCACGATCCTCATCGACACCACCCCCGACCTGCGCCAGCAGGCGCTCCGCGCAGGCCTCACGCGCTGCGATGCGATCCTTTATACCCACAACCACGTCGATCACACCTTCGGCCTCGATGATGTCCGCCGCTTCAACGCTGCACAGAACGCGCCGATCGATGTCTATGCCGAAGCGCACACGCTCGGCCACCTCCGCCGCGTGTACCAGCACATCTTCGAGGCCGCGCACAACGTCAACCAGTCGTTTGTCGCGACACTGATCGTACACGAACTCAATCCCGACAAGCCGCTGGATTTGTTTGGTGTGCGGTTCACACCGATCCGGCTGTTGCACGGGCGGCTACCGGTGCTGGGCTTCCGTATCGAACCCCAGGACGCAGGATCCCAGGACGCGGGACCGTTCCCCCTCGCCTACTGCACCGACGTCTCCGCCATACCGCCCGAATCCTGGCGGCTCTTCCGAGGCGTCAAAACCCTGGTCCTCGATGCCCTCCGCCCGCGCCACCACCCCACCCATTTCACACTCGACCAGGCCATCAACGTCGCCCAGCGCGTCGAAGCAGCGCACACCTACTTCATCCACATGTCCCACGACCTCGCGCACGAGGCCACCAACGCCGAGCTCCCCGACGGGATGCAGCTTGCGCATGATGGGCTGGTTCTGGGGTCTGAACAGCACTTGGGGTTTTCGCTTGACAGGGGGGGGTAGGGGGAGTACGTTAGATTTGCTTTGGTCGAACTCGTCGAGGAGGGTCCGTGCTCAAGCGCAACCCCAATCCCGCTCGATGTGTTTCCCTTCCGGCGATTGCTCGCCGCGGCTTTTCTCTCATCGAACTCGTCATGATTATCGGGATCCTGATGATCCTGATTGGCTTGGTTTTGCCGGCGATCGGGCGATCAATGGCGGCGGGACGGCAAACCCGCGTCCTTGCAGCGATCCAGCAGGCTGCGGCGCTGACTGAAATGTACTGCACTGCCTATCGAGACACGTACCCGCTACCCGAGGCAGACTTGCTCCTTACGTCACTTTGGCCTGAGAATATGGTCCGGGCAGGCTTGCTTTTACGATCGGAAGATGCCGACCCGGATGGGTTCAAAAGGTACGGCAGGCTTAACATTGGCCTCTCGAAATGTATGTTCTATGATCACAATCGAATGCATCCTGGGCGAACAGAACCTGAGGAGCAGCAGAGGCCATCGCCAGTCCGGTCGACAGATGTGACGTTTCCGTCTCTGAAGGGGCTCTTTCGAACCATTACCGTGAATGATGGCAAGATCGAAACTCTTTGGTGCTGCGTTGAAGGCGTCCCCAAAGGTCCTGTCGCATTCGCGGATGGAAGTGCATCAGTTCAATACTGGAAAGACTTGCTTCCGAAGAGCGGACTCTACTTCGAGAATGGTATTGGTTTACCGGTTTCATCGACGTGGGGCGGAGTACGGGGGCGAGACAAGCAGTAGGATCTATTCACACTTATTCAACGCGGAGGTAGCATGACTCGCTTTACACTGTTTGCTGCACTTGCCGGAACGTGTGCCGCTGCTTGCGCAGCGTGGGCTGCGTGCGAAGGCACTAAGAACAACTGTTCATATGCTGGCGGCACGTTCTGTAACGGCTCCACGACTGTGTGTTCCGCCGGTCTCGCCCCTGTTTCTGGCGACGGCATCACGTGTACCAGCCAATTCAAGGCCGAGGGCCAGTGTCATGTTTATTCAAATTGCGCAGCGGGAGGCTGTTCGAGCACTCCGGGTGGCTACACCAATCTTAATTGTCAAAGCTCGACTGGTCCTCAGCAGTGCTGCTTTTGCGAGACGCATGTTACGTCCTATGGCTCGGGAATCGAGTACTTTTTTTGCAGCGAGTCAGAACCCTGCACAGCTACCCGATGAACCTGCTCTCGACCAACTTGCAGGCGGGATTGTGGCTTGGCTGCGCAATCGCGCTATCTCCAATCACCTACCAAGATTGGCAACTTCGTGTCGAGTCTAGCCTTCCACAACCAGCTTTCGTTGAGACGGTATTTCAAGTCGGTGCCACTAATTTGAACGCGGCAGGATACGATATGGGAAGCGGCGCATGGTACCGCTACCTCGACGGACATGGTTGGGGTCACATTCCCGGCGTTGGAACCTTTTCTGGCCAAGCGGGTTCGAAGCTGACTCCATCACCTGGCGCTGACCGGGACCCTGTTGTCGAGCACATGATCTTTCCGTTCATACTGATGAGACGAGTTCTCGATCGACCCGAGTCGGTGGTGAGTGCCCAACGGGATGGTGACAGGTGGAAGCTAGTCGTTAGCTCTCCCGAGCGAGCAGGTGGTGAAGCGACCGCAATCGAACTCGATTCTGCTGGCAACGTCACGGCGGTCGGAATTGTCGGATCGCCCGATCTCCTTTTCTATCCAGATGGTGCTCCGGAGGGTTACGCGATCGGATTTCTCAAGGGGCTGCCTGTAGCAGTGACAATTGATGCGGCCACCGTCAAACCTCCCGGCACGGCAATCGCTCCCGCGTTCAGGCTGAAGGATATAGAAGAACTTGTTAACCATGTTCGATCACGGGAAGCAGAGCTTCGAATCGCAAGATCAAAAGAAAATGCAACAGTTCAACCTAGCCTTGCGCCCGGCGAGGCTTTTCCTGGCGGGCCGATCCGCGCAGCACCGGAGAAACGGTACGGCCCTGCGTTCCTCGTAGCGGGGGTTGTAGTGGTCCTTGTTGGAGGATTCGCATGGTGGAGACGCCGCGGCGACTAAAGCTCCATGAACTGCTCCGCGTCCTTGTGTGCATGATTGCCCTCGGCACCGGATTGACGCTTCTCGTCGCCGCAGGACTGAAGCTGGCAGATCTACCTGCCTTCGCTGATGCCCTGCAGCGCCAGCACGCAATGACGGAACAAGTCTCTGAGTGGGTGCCTGCAGCGATCGCTGCCGCTCAACTGACACTCGGGGCAATAGCGATCTGGTTCTTGCTCCGGCACCGGCGGGCGGAAGCTTACATAACTCTTGCCTTGGCTTTCTGTGGCTTTACTGCATATAGTGCCTGGCTGGTCAGTAACCCGCCCACGCTGCCTGCTCCCTGCGGCTGCGGCTTCTCTGCCGGACTGTACTCTGTAGATGATTGGCGAGTTTCCACCCTTGCAAACTGTGCGTTCGCGATGGGCTTCGCTGCGGTTGCGGCAGCGCCATCCCGCGCGGAATGCACTGACCCAGTTTCTTCAACATCGCTCGTTTGAGCAGCGAGGCCTGCCTCACGCTCGGTACGCGTCCGCCACCTTCCGCAGTGCATCCTCAACCGTCTTGAAGTGTTCTTCGGTCAGGCCGTGGTGCATAGGCAGCGCGAACACCTGCTGGCACAGCTTCTCCGCCACCGGGTTCGAGGCCCCGCCATCTTTCACAAACTGGCTGAACGCGGGCTGCCGCGTCAGCGGACGGGGATAGTGCACCGCCGTCGGCACGCCCTCGGCCTTCATCGCATCGCAGAACTGGTCCCGCGTGCACACAAACTTGCTCGGATCGATTCGCGCGATGTACAGGTGATACGCGCTCACCGCGCCCGGCGTCGTCTTGGGCGCGATCAGGCCGGGAATCGACGACACAATCTTGTCGTACCGCGCTGCGGCCTCCTGCCGCTTCTGCGTCTCGGCCTCCAGCCGATCCAGCCGCGAGCAGCCGATCGCGCCGGTGATGTCGTTCATCCGGTAGTTGTACCCCACCTGCTCGTGGAGGTACTTGTCGGTCTCGCCGTGGCTCCGTAGCAGCTTGATCTGCCGCGCCAGCGCATCGTCGTTGCACGTGATCATCCCGCCCTCGCCCGTCGCCAGGTTTTTGGTCGCATAGAACGAATACGTCACCGCATCGCCGAACGCGCCGATTCCCTTCCCCTTGTACGTCGCAAGGTGCGCCTGCGCCGCGTCATAGATCACTTTCAGTTTGTGCTTCCCAGCCAGCGCCTGCACCGCATCGATATCCACCGGGCAGCCGTACAGGTGCGTCGCGGCGATCGCCCGCGTCCTGGACGTGATCTTCTTCGCGGCATCCGCCATATCGATCTGCATCGTGTCGGGCAGTGCATCCACGAAGATCGGGTTCCCGCCCCGCGCCACCACCATCGACACGGTCGCGATGTACGTCCACGCCGGCACCAGCACATCATCGCCGCGTTCAAACAGCGGCTCATACGCAAGCTGCAGCGCGCATGTGCCATTGGCGCACGTCATCGCGTGCTTCGCGCCGCTCATCTGCGCGATCCGCAGCTCGAGCTCATCGCATTTCTTCCACGCCCGCAGCATGCCGGACTTCAGCACCGCCACCGCCGCGTCAATGTCCTTCTCCGCCAGCGCTGTTTGCATAAACGGCACACCCGCCTTGCTCACCGGCGTTCCGCCGTTGATGGCAAGACCCGGATTCTCGGGAAGGGGCTTCGCGGCGGCAGAGAGGGCAGAAGACGGGGCAACAGCGGTGGCCATCAGGGCGACTCCTTTATCGATGGTAGGAGCCCGGAGCGCAAGCGACGGGTCACACGAGGCCCGCAGGACCAACCACTTCGGCCGATCCGCACCCGGATCTCACGCGACGGGCTATGCAGTGACCATCATGTGTCTTCCACCAACAAAGCGATCCTGATAATCTCCGAACCATGTCCGAGCCCGCAGCCTATTTTCTGACCTGGAGTTGCTACGGACGGCGGCTTCCCGGCGACCCTCGGGGCACTGTTCACCGTCGCCGCGCCGAGTTCGGCACCGAGCCGCTGCGCCATCTCCTGCCTACGTCAAGTTCGCGGCAGCAAAGCTCGGGCACCCAGGCATTACGCTCTCAATCGATGCGCGTGCCATCGTTACACGGACAATCGAAGACCACTGCATTCACCGCGGTTGGACGCTCGAAGCAGTAGACGTGCGCACAACGCACGCCCACACCATCGTTCGCTCTCCGGGCCGACCTCCGGAACCAGTGCTCGTGCAGTTCAAAGCATGGGCGACTCGCCGCATCCGCGAAGCAAGCATGCTCTCGGAGGATCAAGTGGTTTGGTCCGAGCACGGCAGTACCCGGTACATCTGGCACGAGAGCGATGTGCTCCCTGCAATCCGATACGTCCTCGAAATGCAGGACGCTGGGGGTCGGTACAAGCCCGCGCTGTGTGAACGATGAGCTACCCGTTGCGAACGGCGTTGCCCGTCGCTTGCGCTCTGGGCCCTGACGTTGACCTCACTTCGATCCCGCGGCCTTTCCATCCCCATTCCGCAGCCGCGCCTCCCGCGGCAGCATCTCCACCAGATCGCTCGCCGCCACCATCGCCCGCGTGCACAGCTTGTCGATCAGCGAGCGATAGAACCCGTAGACCGTCAGGCACGGCACCGCCAGCAGCAGCCCCAGCAGCGTGTGAAACAGCGCCTTCGAAATGCCCAGCGACAGGTTTGCCGGCGACGCCTGCCCGCCCGACTGCCCGAGCGCCGCGAACGCGATGATCATGCCCCACACCGTCCCCGACAGCCCCAGCAGCGGCCCCAGGTTTCCGATTACATTCAGCGGCTCCACCTTCCGGAACCATCGGGCCGACTCCTCGCTGGCCGCAAGCTCTGCCGCCTCACGTACAGAATCCTTGTCGTCCGTCGGCACGTTCATCCCCGCCCGAACCACGCGGCTCACCATCGCATCATCTTCATCGACAAACGCCCTCAGGTCGTTCCAACGGCCCGCCTTTGCCAGCCCCGTAATGATCTGCACAGGCTCATCGGGCGCGATGTTCGCTTTCCGGATCTCGATCATGCAGATGATGATGATCGTCCACCCCGCCAGCGAGCCGATCACCAGCAGCACCGTGAACAAGTCGAACGACTGACTGAACAGTTCCCACAACGAGATCCGCCCGCCCGCCGCCGCCGCCGCGCCATTCGCGGCAGGCACCGCCGATGGTGGTGCGCCTGCCCCCTGCGCCATCGCCGCGCCCGCAAACGCGAACACCAGCGTGCACGCAACCGCCAGCAAAACCGTGAGCCGCATCCAGAGTCTGCGGCGGGAAGCAATCTGTATCAGTCGTGGTGTCATTGTCGCCATTCTAGTGAGTCCGCGCCGCATGCGCCGCCCCCTCACCCTTCCTCCCCCACATCCTCCGGCTTGATCTCCCGGCTGATCAAGTAGTTCCCGGTCATCCACTTGCCCAGGTCGGCCATCCGCGCCTTCGCATCGACAAACGGGAATGTCGGCGAATCCGGCGGGACCGCCTTCCCCGTCGTCGGACACCGCGCCCACTCATCGGGCAGCTTCCCCCTTGCGCCCCACGCTGCGGCAAACCCGTCCCATTCGGGCCGCGATGCCCACGCATCGGGCACCGTCAACTCCAGCCGCCGCTCGCCGCGGCCTTCCGCCTCGGCCTCCAGATGCGCCATCCCCGCGCTTGCGTCCCCGCCTTCCCGTTCCCTGCTCTCGATCCGCACCCGCGCCAGCGACGGTTCCGCATCGAGCCCCGCCCGCAGCCGCGATGCCCACTCGATCACCACCACCGCGCTTCCATCGACCACGCGGTCCCACCCGATGCTCTCCAGCTCCTCATTGCTCCCGCCGGACAACCGATACGCATCTACATGTCGCAGCACGGCAGGCTGCTCCACGCGCGCACCGTCTGCCGCTCGCTCCGCATACTCATTCACAAATACGAACGTCGGGCTGCTCACCTGCGCCGCATCAAGCCCCATCCCCTCACACACGCCGCGGACAAAACGCGTCTTCCCCGCGCCAAGCTCGCCCTCCAGCGCGACCACATCCCCCGCGCGCAGCAGGCTCCCCATCGCTCGCCCGAGCGCGGTCGTCTGACGCTCGCTGTACGCTCGCATTCGGACTCGCATATTAAACTATAAGCGCGCCGATCGTACCAAGACACCCGTTCGGGGGTCCTAGCTGGCTCAATATGCCTTGACACGACAGTGTGATCAAGTAGACTGCGTTTGAGGAGGTATCAAAATGATACTATAGACCAATCGCTCTCTCGTCGGCGTTCTTGTTTGCTGCTCCAGTGCTTCTGCGTACGTCGATGTTTATGTCGATGTCGACTATGGCACCGGAAATACGGTTGCTTGGACCGTGACTGGCTACAAGTGCACCTTCGCGTCTTCTGGGTGTCCGGCCGGCAGCACCATGATTGATCCGAGCACCGGTGATGTCGCCGCGTGCACGGCAAGCGGGGATACTCCGCCAACAAGCTGTACGGGCGATTGCTTTATGTGCGAGGGCGGGCTGACCTCTGGCGACATCTGCAAGAAGGCCGGCCCAACCGAGACGTGCACAGGTGGAGGCGCAGGCAAGCTGGCGTGCGGGAAGAAGGCGACGATGAGCTGCATGATTGGCGGCGCGAACGCCGGGCCGAATGGGTGCGGGTGTCCAACACTGGCGGTCTATCCGGCAGGGACGAGCTGCTCGATCAGCTTGTGCTACCCATGAGGTGCCGAGTCGCGTATCTAGTTGGGACTTTCCTCACGGCCGGGTGCTACGGCTCGCCGTTTGATGCCACTGTCGCCATCAGTACCGAGTCGATGATGGCACCCCGCCAAAGCGATTCGGCGAACGAGCAGGTCTCAGACGCGTTGCTCCAGGCACTGTTCGCGTACGACCTGTCGGTGCGGTCGCTCGTCTGGGAGCAAGCAAAGTACCAGCCGCAGCGTATGGCGACGTGGGTGTTGGCTGAAACGCGCCGAGTCGGCGTGGACCACTCGGGACAGTGGTTTAGCCAAAGCGAGTTTCCAACGTCAAGTGATGCTGAAGAAGAGAATGGCATCATGCGTGGGTATCGCTACTTCGATGGCGAGGATAGGATGTTCGGCTATGACTTGACGGTTCGACGGGGAAAAGTGGTTCCGCCGGATCGTGACCTGTTGACCAATTTCTCGCCGTTCCATCTGCTGGGGCGGTACGTGGACTTTTCACAGGGCCGCACACTCCCCGAGTTGCTCGCGAGCTCGCCAAAGCTGCACATCCTTGAGCCGGAGTCCGATCAGCCATGGCCCGGGCTCCGCGGTGATGTCAACTTGCTGGACGTAACCTTCACACTTTCAGTCCGCATAGACCCCTCTCACGGATATGCGCCTCGATCAATCCTGCTTGTACGAAAAGACCTCGGTGCTCCTTTGGAGCTACTAGAAACTACGCGATACAAGCAAGTCGACCGGGTCTGGATCCCAACAGCCGGTGTGCGCGGATTGTGGACTCTGCTGTCAAAGCGTGTCCATCCGGACGGACACGCACGCGCAGAGGGGTGGGCCGGCCACGCCAAGAACCTCGAACAGCTGAACGGCATTGGCGGACTGAGTGCGAGCAATCGCGCAGCGATGTGGCACGCAGTGCAACGCACAACCATCACCGGATCATGCACCGGCAACACTGATCTGTTCTTTTACCCGATGGGAGGAAGTAGTCAGACGGGGCCGTTCACGCCAGAAATCTTGGTCGCCACGATCATCTCTTGCAATGACATTGCAACTGATTGGTTGCAAACTCCAGTCAAACAATGGTCCGAGATTCCTGCGCCGCCTTCTGCTTGGATGTTCGACCTCTTCCGAGGTCGGCAATCCGATCTGCGAACAGCGCTTGAGCCCATCACATTTGCCGATGCTGACGGGAGTGATGAGGAGAACCCATAATGGTCGCCATCATATTTGCGATCCTTCTTGTTCAGGCAGCACTGCCGTCGTTCAATCGTCAGTCCGCCGTCCCTTCCCCCGTCATAGCGCAGGGCTCACTGCGGTCCTTGGAACTGATCGATGCCGACCCGGAGGATCAGGGCCCAATAGCAGTGGGCTCGCGTCTGATTCGTCGGCTTACTTTCATGAACAAGCTTGGTCACGACATTCTCGTGGAGGTGCTCTCAACCTCGTGTGGATGCAAAAGGGCTTCATTCGATGCCGCGGCGGTCCAACCAGCCAGCCCGGTGACCCTGACGGCTATTGTCGATGTTGCCGCGACACCCGGTCCGCAGTTGCAAACTGTGCGTTTCAAGGCGAGTTGGGATGCGGCTGAAGAGACGGGCGTTTGCGCCATCAAGTATGAACCCGAGATCGATTATGAAGTCCTGCCTTCGATGATCAGACGCATTGCGCCGGCGGGAACCGAACTCAAGTTGAACGCGTGGGTCCACTGGCCTGGAGAAATCGCCAAGCCGCAACGTATCCGTGACCTCTCCTGTTCCCTCCCCGGGTTCGCAAACGGGGCAATCCGTGCAGTTGTTGACGGGCCGAATGTCATAGCGGTGCAGTTCTCCGGTATGGTCCCTCCACCCGGCGCTTATCGGGGTGACATTTCATTTCGAGTAGATCCCGCTGACAAGCCCGTGCAGATCCCGGTCTTCCTTCGCTCGGCTGCGCTTTGGGTCTCCACTCCGGGCGGCATGATCTTTGATGGCGCTGCTCGCGAGCTCAGCATCGTGATCAAACGTGAGCACCCTTCGGCCGAGCCAACTGCTATTCGAGTTTGGAACCCAAGTGCGCCGATCCAAGTGTTCCTCGATCCTGCTAATAGTATTGAGCCAACTCGAACATTGCGAGTTGAACGCAGGGGCGATCTCACGACACACGGCGGAACCACGATCGAAGTCGTTGACGCAGACGGCAATGTTCTAGCATTAGTCCCGGTGGCCTATTTCGCGATCGCGAGCGAGCCGGCAAGCAAGTAGCTCGACGACGACGTCATCAGTGCTCCCACCCGCTCGCGGCAACATCAAACCGTTTCCCCTTCCCATCGATCGCAACACAGCTCCCGGCAGGCCCCGCCACCACCCGCCCGATGCGCGTCAGCATCGTCCCATTCTCTGTCGCGCTCGCCTTCGGCGCGCCCGCCTTCACCGCAAACAGCAGCTCATAGTCCTCCCCGTCCCCAATCGCCCGCAGCGCATCCTTCACCCCCTCGTGCTGCGGCACC
>Ga0163146_10008060_pt1 | contig 11379 bp, 7 predicted proteins | sample OliLakLV19MP7G1_FD_148648 | JGI IMG/M metagenome (GOLD analysis project Ga0163146, IMG submission 148648) | Freshwater microbial mat bacterial communities from Lake Vanda, McMurdo Dry Valleys, Antarctica - Oligotrophic Lake LV.19.MP7.G1 | ecosystem: Environmental > Aquatic > Freshwater > Lake >... | reverse complement strand
GATGGGGTACCCGCGTTTCGTCTCTTTCAATCAGGCGAGGTGGTTGCGTCCATAGAAGGAGCGATTCCCAAGCAACAGGTTGAAGCATTTTTGACTGAGAACATGCCAGCCCTGTCCTAAATCCGCCCCGGATAGAAACCTGATAGAACCTCAATCATGCAGTTTGCCCAGCGGTTAGCGCCACTTCAATCGAATGTATTTGCCGATATGGATCAGGCAAAAGCGAAAGCGCGAGTCGCAGGGCGGCAACTGATCGATTTGTCCCTCGGCTCGTCGGATCTGCCAACCCCAGAACCAGTGCTAAGGGCGATCGCCGATTCCCTACCTGATCCTAGCACCCACGGCTATCTGCTATTTTCGGGCACTCAAGCCTTTCGCCAAGCTGCCGCTCAATGGTATACCCAAAAGTTTGGCATTGCCGTTGATCCTGAAACCGAAGTGCTGCCGCTAATTGGCTCTCAGGAAGGCACTGCTCATTTACCTCTAGCAATTCTTAATCCTGGAGATTTTGCGCTGCTGCAAGATCCAGGCTACCCTTCCCATGCAGGCGGCGTTTACCTTGCCAGCGGGCAGATTTATCCCATGCCGCTGTTGGCAGATAATCACTTTTTACCGGTCTTGGAAGATATTCCGGGGACTGTTTTGGCGCAAGCAAAAATGATGGTGTTGAGCTATCCCCACAACCCCACCACCGCGATCGCGCCCTTAGAATTTTTTCAAAAAGCTGTCGCCTTCTGCCAGCATCACAATCTTGTTCTTGTCCATGACTTCCCTTACGTCGATCTTGTTTTCCCTAACGACTTAAATCTTTGCGCTTCGATCGCTCCCTCCATCCTGCAAGCTGACCCAAACAAAACCGTTTCCATTGAATTTTTCACAATGTCTAAGTCCTATAACATGGGTGGCTTTCGAGTCGGCTATGCGATCGGGAATGCGGAGTTAATTCGGGCATTGCGGCAGGTGAAGGCGGCGATCGACTTTAACCAATATCGCGGCATTTTGAACGGGGCGATCGCGGCATTGACTGGCTCCCAAGATTCAATTCAAACCGTAGTTGAAACCTTTCGTCAGCGCCGAGATGCTGCCGTTGCCGCGCTGCATCGGATTGATTGGAATGTGCCCATGCCTGCCGCCACCATGTATATCTGGGCAAAACTGCCCGCACCTTGGACGCAAAACTCAATTGGCTTTGCGACCCAACTTGTAGAAGCCACCGGAGTGGCAGTATCGCCCGGTGCAGGCTTTGGCAAATCAGGCGAAGGCTACGTGCGGTTGGCGTTGGTGCATGAGCCGCCTATATTAGAAACTGCGATCGCCCACATTCAGCAGTTCTTAAATGCCTAGTGGATGTAGCATTTGTTGCACTGCTATCGTCGTCCTAGCTAAACCTGCCAAAGTGCAACGAAATGTTTCGATGTTCGCCGGATTGCGATCGCCGATCTACACTTGTCAAGCTAAAATACGCAATCTATAAATTTTTGTAAAAAATATCTACTTCTCAACTACATCTAGTATGCTATGCGTTCAAAGGCGGTATTTTTCATTCGCAGAACGCTAGATGTAGTTTTTTGAGTTGTTAATCCAGCGGAGCAGTCCGTAAAGGTAAATATGGAAGAGTGGAAGTTTCTCGTACAAAAAGATGGCGATCGCGCCTGGCTGCCGCTGGACTCTCCCGACGTTGAAATTTTGGAAGGGCGCTATCGCATTGTTGCGCGATTTGCCCAAGCGGATACGGAAGTGCAGATACGCATTTGCCATTTGGCGATCGCAGAAGATCCGCCCAAGCGTCGATTCCAAAAGCGCTTTAGTCGAACCAATGCCGATGGGCTGATGGTCGTGGTTCCCTACACATACCTTACCTCAGGCATTTGGGAGTTTTCTTGTTTCTCTCCCGACCCCATATCAGATTTGATCGGCGATACGCTGCATCACTCGGTTCGTTTACAGGTGTTTGCGCCCGTCCTTGACCCAGATGAAGATTGGGATGGCGACGACTCGGATGATTTAACTGCTGATTTAACTACCGAACAAATTGAATCCGCTTCAGCGCCAGAACCGCCGTTAAGTCGGGTCGAAAACAGCGAGGTTGAACAGTCTACAATTGAGCAAAATGCGATCGCAAACAGCGAGTTATTCGTTTCGGCTACTCCCACTACGCCAGAAATCGTAGCCTTAAATGTGGAGATCGCTCAGGCACTGGGGCTGTCTATGGATCGATTGGTTGCAATGACAGAGCAACTCTCTCATCAACTGATTGAGGAAGTGTTTCAAGAGTTTGGCGTTGTTTCAGGGGAAAGTCAGGCTGAGCGATTGTCGGCTGTCAACATATCGATTAGTGAATCTGTGCCTGAGTTAGGTGAGATTGGGCAGAATTTGCAGCCGCCGCAGCCAATCACCTTAGGGTCAGTGGATGCTAAAGCCGTGCAGATCGTTCTGGAGCGGGAAGCATTCCAATCTAGCGTTGGGCAGAATGTGACGGTGGCGGGTCGTTTGGTGCTGCAAAACGGATGGCAAGCCCCAGCGATCGCAACCGTAGCGGACGTTGGCATAGAACAGGCAGCGAATGATCAACAGTCCGATTTGGATGGGGCGCTCTCCACCTCCACCCGATGGAGCGCCCAAGAACTGCGGCTGGCTCTTCGCAATCCTCAAACGTCAGAAGTTGTTTTCAGCGATCGCCTGCCTCTCACCACACAGCGATTGCCTCACTCTTTCAGTTTCATAGTAGAGCTACCCGCTAATTCGACAACCCATCTGCTCATTGGAGAGATAGAACTGTGGGGAGCTACCACAGAATTGGCTGAACCCATTGCCCTGCAAACTACCACGATTACAGTTACTGTCAACCCTGACGAATTGATGGCAGAATTTCAGCGGGTGAGAACAGCCCTAGATCAAGAGCCAGAGGTGAGTAATTTATCTGATTTGGCGGTTGAATTTAGCGAACGGCTCCACCGATCTAAAACCAAGCCTGTTTTGGATCTCTCATTTCTAGATCTGACTGCGGCAAATTTAGCTGCCGATCAAGACCTTAACTCTATGCCAGAAAGCAGTCCAACTATCCCTGTCAAACCTGCAAAACCCAAGGGATTAGGGCTGCCTCCCCAATTAAGTGACCCTCAAACAGACCCCACTGGCATCAAAAAAACGCTCGATTTGCCTGCGTTTATTGTCACCACTCGGACAACCGCTAGCGCGACAGCCGTTCAGGAGGCGATCGCCCAAGAAGCTGAACAAGATGCAAGTGTGGAGGATAAAGGGAAAACGGCAGTTGCAGAGGCGATTTGTGAACCGTTAGCGAAGCTTTCCACAGGACTCCCTCCGGCGATCGCAGTGAGTCAACTGACCGAAAAACAGCAAGAGGACGATGTTGATTCTGAGGTTCTGGCTTTGATCGAGCGAGTATCTGCCGATGCCGCCAAACCCGTAGACCCAGCGACCGTAGACCCAGCGACCGTTGCAGAGCGACCGTCTCCGATTAAGTCTGAGTTTCAAGCATTGCGCTTACAAGATCGCTTTTTAGACCGACTGACAGTGTTGGCAGCGGATGAAGAACTGCTAGTCGCTTTAAAGGAAAGTGTTCCAGCAGACACTGCCGCCAAAACCCATTCAGTGGCGACTGAAGACCAACTGACTAAAACCCCAGCAGAAGATTGGGTAACTCATGAAGTCGTTGTAGATGATGATCCGATGTGGCAAGAATGGATGCGGCGATCGCTCTCTCGTGCCAAGCGGGGTGAATCGTTGGAATTGCCTGCTGCCAACCCATTGATCATGGCGGAAGATACAGCGATTCCAGTCCCAATCATTGAGATTTTGACCGATGAAATCGTGGCAGGCAGACCGATGAATCTGCGGCTGAAACTCCCTAACCTGTTGCCAAAGATTTACATCAAGCTATGGGTGAATGATTGCCAAACGCGATCGCTGTTAGATGGACCTCGCTGGATGGTAGATTTCTTCCCAAATGGACATGATCAACTAGAAGCTGTAACTCAACTGACTGTTCCCTTCGGCACCCTGGCAATTCGCCTGGAAGCGATCGCGGTAGAAGTGCAAACCCAACGCGAGAGCCGGAAAACTAGCCTTGATTGCGAAGTTATTCCCCCCGACTTTTCAGAACTCCCAATCGAAGACTTCAACTTTTAAGCTGCCTTTTTAAGCTGCCTAAGATTGGGTTTCAGATTTGGTTTACCCCAACTTAATTCTCTTTCTCAAGGGGTCTATTTTGCTGCATCGAACTAACCCTGCGCGATCGCTGAGCATTCAAAACTTGAACTTAAAACTTGTGCCCTTTTTTCAAAATGTTAGAGATTGCAACATTAACTTGAACAATTAATGCAAAAAAGCAAATTGTACTCAGACGGATTCATACTGAAGGAGTAGGCGATCGAGCGGCAAGGAAAGCTTGATTTCTGACACAAGCAAGCTAAATTAATTCACTTCAAATAGCTTCTCTGGAGACAATCATGAGTATGCCAAAATTTTTCGATGACATCATCCAATATTTCTCTGCGGCAATCTCTCGTATTTTTGGTCCTGACGATAACTCCTATCCCGAAACAGGTGTTCAGCCATTCGATGGAGAGTCCAATAAAAAATCAGGCGGTGCTGAATACAAGGACGAGTAGCCCTAATTTCTAACCCTTTTCTTGGGATGATAAGGCTTTAGGAATGCAGCCTTCTCTTCGAGTGGTGGGCGAACTTGCGAAGCTGGGAAGCCCCTGAATGCTGGCAATATGGCGCGGCTTAATCTGGCTGAAAACAACTTAATCTGACTGAAATGCATGCGATGCTGCGTTGGTATGAATTACATACCAACTTCATATAAGGAAGCTAGATTAGATGAGTCACCGTGAATATGGTTAGGATTAGAACCCCATGAACTCCCCTTTAAAGCTGCCTTTGTCGTTGATCGCACTTGCCGCGATCGCTGTTAGCACTGGATGCACGAACTCGTTGGTAGGGAACAACCCGATTGAGCAATCCGCTTCTGCTGAACCAACGCAAGATGTGCAAGTTGCATCGCCGCGATCGAGCAACCCCAGTGCGCCCGACTACGTAGCAGATATTGTGGCGCAAGTGGGTCCAGCCGTCGTTCGGATCGATTCTAGCCGTGCGGTAGAACAACCCCTGAATAACTCAGACTTTGGCTCAATGTTTGGTCAGGGACGGCAAGAACAAGAGCAACCTCAACGAGTACAACGCGGCACAGGGTCGGGGTTCATTACTTCAGCCGATGGGCGGATTTTTACTAATGCTCATGTGGTAGCTGGGGCAGATACGGTTAGCGTCGTTTTGAAAGATGGGCGACGATTCAAAGGCGAAGTGATTGGCTCAGACGAAACGACGGATGTGGCTGTGATTAAAATCGACGCAACGGGGCTACCCACCGTGAAATTGGGAGATTCCGATCGCCTGCTGCCAGGGCAAGCCGCCATTGCGATCGGCAACCCACTCGGACTCGACAACACCGTCACACAGGGCATCATCAGCGCCACCGGGCGATCGGGCGCAGACTTCGGCGGTTCTTCCCGCGTTAATTTCATTCAAACCGACACTGCCATCAACCCTGGCAATTCCGGTGGACCGCTGATTAACTCCAAAGGCGAAGTAATTGGCATGAACACTGCCATTATTCAAGGCGCATCTGGAATTGGATTTGCGGTTCCCATTGCCACGGCTCAACGGGTTGCAGACCAACTCATTACGAGCGGCAAAGTGGATCATCCCTACTTAGGGATTCAAGCAGAACTGACTCCTGAACTACGAGAGCAAATTAATCGCCGCCAGGGCAATGTGCGTGTTGAGCAAGACCAGGGAGTGATTGTTTTGGCAGTTCAGCCTAATTCACCAGCGGCACAGGGTGACTTGAAAGCCGGTGATGTGATCGAAACAATTAATGGCACTGCCGTACAGGCTTCTAAGCAAGTGCAGCAGCAGGTCGAATCAACCAAAATTGGCGATCCGCTCCAGCTAACGGTAAAGCGTAACGGGAGATCGGTCACTCTGACAGTGAAACCTGCGCCCATGCCAACGGAATAAAACGGGTAAGTTTTGGTGGTGCGTTTCGACTGCGCTCAACGCACCATCCTGATCTTTAGTGTAAGGAGGCGATCGCGTGGAAATCTCGTTAAATCAACTGCTGGCAAGGGCAGTGGCGATCGCGGCGATCGCCCACCAAGATCAGCGTGATAAAGCTGGCGCTCCCTACATCCTGCATCCCATCAGGTTGATGATGCGCGGACAAACCATCAACGAACAAATCGTTGCAGTACTGCATGATGTCGTAGAAGATTCTGACTGGACGCTGGATCAGCTTGCCGCTGAGGGCTTTCCACCCAAAATTATCACCGCGTTGGATTGCCTCACCCGTCGCCCGGAAGAAACTTACGATCAATTTCTCGATCGCGTCTTGACCAATTCTCTTGCTATCCACGTCAAACTCTATGACCTGGAAGACAACATGACACTGACCCGTCTCGACCAGTTGTCAGACAAAGACCTACAACGGCTCCAGCGCTATCACCAAGCTCATCAACGGGTGATGAACCAGATTCACAAAGAGTTGGAAAGTCATACAGGAAACAAATGAAAATAAAATGCGAAAAAGGGCAGCTTGCAAGCTGCCCTTTCATCTTTAGTTAAGTTTTTCTGGAGAGTGGTTAAGGTGAGATCGCGGTGCCTGTTGCATTATCTGAACTATTGCTGGTAAACGCTGGCTCAACTGTCGGCGTTGCAGTGGCTGTGTTCTCCGCAGATTCTAACGCTGCTGCTTGTGCGGTAGGCTCTGTCTCAGTGGAAGACGACTGCACCGTGTCCGCAGGAATTTGGCGCAGCCCTGTCATGCCTGGAAAGACGCGGCTGGGCAAGCCTACCACTTGATACGCTGCAACAACTTTGCCTTTTTTCTTCAACTTACGACCCCGAACTTCGGTGCGATCGACTAAAAGAATGCGATCGCCCCTGCGCTCTACAACCACCTCAGTCGTCCCTCGTTGCTGATAAACGTAGTAAGTCGTGTTGCGACCATAGTTCCGATTATCATCGTCGTCATCATTTTCACCCCTAGTAACGGTCAGCAGATTGCGGTAGCCAGGGAAAATTGTGATAGACGAATTGTTGAAGACTGTCGTGACAAAAATCGTAGTATTGGTCGTTGTGGTGCTGGTCGTTGTAGAAGTTGTGCCCCCGGTTGTAGAAGGCGTAATGACAGCGGCTCCTGTAGTTGTGGAGACTCCCACTACTGGGATCACAACAAAGCGAGCGAAGTTGATATTGTCGCGGCGATCGCTCACCGTAAAGAACGTATCACCGCCACTCTTGCCCTCAAAACTGCGATTTCCCTGCTCAAATTTGAAATCCGTATCGCGTCGCGAAGTACCCGAATAGGTAATCGAGTTGCCACCCGTAAACGCAACAAAACCCGGTCCTTCGCCTTTAATTCGGTAGTCTACTTGCCCAGTCACCGTATTCAAATTCAAGCTATCTTTCTTGATATCAAACGGTCCAGTCAGGCTAATATCCAACGTTCCAGAGCCATCAATCTTAAACTCTGAACTACCCGGAGTACCCACACTCTGGATCTTGAAATTCGTCACATCTCCAGCAAAATCTAAAATTCTGCGCCCCGTTGCTGGGTCAACGCCATAAGCCGCCTCATCGACTTGGGCATTCTTGCCTTCAAAGTCAAACTTAATCCGTCGTCCCAGAAAAGTGGGCACCAAAGTTACTGCTCCCGCTGCCGGACGCAATTGCAGATCAGACGGTAGCCCAATAAAATCCCCCGTTAAATTTGCGGCAAACGGACCTACTTCCAACAAACCAGCCTTGGAATTGTAAACACCGCTAGATGCATTTGATAACTGAACGTTCACTCCAGGAATGAACACAAGCGGCGCGGAGCCGGCTTGATTGGGACTAATCAAAGAACCCACTCCAAAGGAGTTGGGCGTAAAAGCGGTCAGGGTAAAATTGAGCGCTGCCGGAATATTTTGGAAGAAAACGGGGCTTCCCACCCTGGAAAAGGCAACCCCTGACAGTGCCCCTTCTAGCCGACCCTGATCGCCACTATCAGGACGACTATTGCCGTTGGTGTCGGCAAATCGGCTGGCATTGGGGATAAAACGAGAGGTTGTTGTGGTGCCGTTTGGAGTGACAATTTGCAAAGTTTGAATCACCGTATCAAATAGCACGGGCGAACCTATGCGATTTAGAGTGTTTGGACTTCCTGGGGTCAAGGGGGTGATAAAAGCAGCATCTCCGCTGACTTGTCCGCCTGTAATTGGAATATCAGCATGGGCAGTGGTGGCAATTGCTAGGCTTCCAGCCAGAATGCTTGCACCGATCGCAAATCGAGTGAATTGAATCATCACGATAAATTTCCTCTGAATCAATGGGCGAATGAATAGTGAACTAGACTTGCAATTAAATTTGCACCCGTCGCAACAAGGACTCACCGGATCAGGGGTACAGGTATCTACGAGTACCCGTAGTTGTTTTAGAGTCATCCATTCCGGAAAAAGTTCCCCGATTTAGAATGTAAACGTGGTTCGTAAAACGCCCACGGTAATTGTGTCGTTATTGGGATTGTTGTTGGGGTTAAAAATGATCAGTACTCCCGGTGTCACGCTGATATTGTCATTGACTCGATAGCGGTAAAACGCTTCTACATGAGTAGTTCTTCCCGGTTGGTCGCCGGCTCCGGCGGCAAACACATTCCCCCGACTAACAAAATCCGGCACGTTTCTACCGATTGGTAAATCGCTGCTGGTAATGGCGGGAGGTTGCCCTACATAAATTCCGCCCAAGTTGCCCGGAGCCAATAGATCGGGGAAGTTGAGAAATGCCATCCAGTTGAAGGTTTCTACATTTCTAGAAAAGCCCTTTAACTCGGAGTTGGTGTAGCCAGCCCAGCCGCCCAGCGTAAACCAAGGTGCCACTCGCCACGAAACCGTTGCGCCAAATGCATTCGTTTGAATGGGGGCGCGGACAAAAGGGTTAATCGTGGTGGGTAATGCAACCTGATCATCACCAGTGCCAGTGCCCAAAAAGCCAGAGGGTGAGTAGGAATTGGCGTAGTGCAGGGCGATGTCGATCGTGTCGGTGGGGGCGATCGTCAATTGGGCACCTACCGTTGTGCCACCATTTTGTCCGCCAAACAAACCACCATTGGCTGGATCGCTGGATCGGTTTGAAAAGTAAACCCCTTGCAGCGAAAAGCGGCTGCCAATCTGCCAGTCAAACCCTGCGCCTGCGTTATCGCCATTCCCGCCACTGGAGCCAAGATTCAAAATAGGGTTGCGTTGAGCTAAGAAGGAAATCGGTCCTTGTCCAGCGCTTTCAATTCGGTTCGCACCTCGAAACACGTTGATCATGTTTAGTCCATCTGCGCCCACAATGATGGCAAAGTTATTGCCAACTAATTGCCGGAAGGTCAGGTCACTGAGCTGAACTGCGCTTGCCGAATCGCCCTCGTAGCCTAGGAGTGTATTGTTGGTCAGCAGTTGGGAAAAACTTCTGCCGCTGCCTGCTTGCAATCCTGTAAACAGCAAACTGCGTTCACTGAAAGCTGTGAAAAGACTGAGTTGCACATTGCTAATGACATTGATTTGATCAGCATTGTCATTAAATTTGAAGCCTGCCAGTTCAATGTCTGGGCTATTTTTTCCCTGGACTCCAAAAATGACCTGCCCTGATAGCTTGGTTGTCGTCGAAAACTGCTGCTTCTCCAGGGTTGCAGTTCGCACTTCTAGCGACTCAGTTCGTCCCCGTAGCGCTGCTAGTTCTACCGCAAAGTCTTCCATCATTTTTTTGAGCTTTTCCAGGTCTTCCTTAGTGGCAAGGTTTGCGGTTCCTGCTGCAATCAGTTCCTGGATTTTATCGAGGCAGGCATTCAGACCTGCTGCAAATTCATAACGGCTCAAGGCGCGATCGCCCCGAAAGGTTTTATCTGGATAGCCGACGATGCATCCGTAGCGTTCCACTAACGATTGCAGCGCTTGAAATGCCCAGTCAGTCGGCTTAACATCAATAAGCTGAGAAACGGAGGTAACCTGATCTAATCCAGCGTTATCGGCTTCTAAGTCATCGGTTTGCTCTAAGTCATATAAGCCAATATTGGGAAGGCTTTGGTTATTCTGAGCTGTATTAGTTTGAGCATTGGCAGCACCAGCCATTAAAAAACCCAATACGGCAGATGCCAGTACTGGGGCTACTGTTTTTTTAACAAAAGATTTTTTCATGTTCTCACTCCTTGTCCACGGCTTTGATCCTGGCTCACGGCTTTGATAGGTCATGCACCTGAACATATATCTATCCAATCACATCAAAAATCTTGCAGGAAAATCTTCAAACAATCTTGACCTTTGTGCCAGTTGTTCAGAGAAAAATGCTCAGAGTTGAACCCGCTCTAGCCCAGTAACCGTAATATTTTGGGTGCGATGAAACCCCAACACATTACTTTGAGTTTTATCACCAAAAACGTTACGTAAATTTTGGCTGAAGTTGTTAGCGCTATGAAGGGGGGGACGATGCCAATACAGGTCATAGCCAAGAGAATTTAGATAATCGACAACGGCGGTATCCAGCGGTTCTACTAAATAGAGGGCTGGCTGGCAACGCTGAAGGGTTTGAGTGGCTCCTTGCAGCACTGCCAGGGTCATGCCTGTGGCATCTAGCTTGAGTAAGCGGCATTGGGCAATACCAAAGCTGTCGAGGCTAGAGACTTGCACTTGTTCTTTGAGAGTGTTGGTCATGAGAATTGTCTGGGTAGATGGCTGTTGAACGATCGCGCTCAAAGGTAAAAAGCCAGCCGTTTCTCCTAAAGCGATTTGATAGCTGTGGGTATTGGTGATGCTGTTGAGCGCCAAATTTGCACAGAGCATTTGAAACTGCATTCGCAGTGGCTCGATCGCGATTACCTTTCCCTGCAATCCAACTGTTTTGGCAAAAAATATAGTGTGCGCTCCAATGTCGGTGCCCACTTCCACAACCGTGTTGCCCAGATGCACCAAGGATTGAAACAGGCTGACCGCACCTTCAGTCCATTCGCCGTAAAGATCAAGCGATCGCCCGATGCCCAAATCGCTGACGTTAAACAACATCATGCCGTGGCGACATTGTTTGATGCGGTTGAAACCAGACAAGGAAAGTGTCGAGGGGCGAGGGGCGAGGGGCGAATGTCGAGTTTCGAGTTTCGAGTGTTGAGTGTTGAGTGTCGAGTGTTGAGTGTCGAGTGTCGAGTGTTGAGTGTCGAGTGTTGAGTGTTGAGTTTGGAATTCGCCATTCGTCATATCTCCTACGGAGACGCTACGCGAACGTAATTCGTCATTTCCCATTGGTTCGCCATCCGTAATTCGTAATTCGTCACTTGTAATG
>Ga0163146_10008057_pt1 | contig 11383 bp, 10 predicted proteins | sample OliLakLV19MP7G1_FD_148648 | JGI IMG/M metagenome (GOLD analysis project Ga0163146, IMG submission 148648) | Freshwater microbial mat bacterial communities from Lake Vanda, McMurdo Dry Valleys, Antarctica - Oligotrophic Lake LV.19.MP7.G1 | ecosystem: Environmental > Aquatic > Freshwater > Lake >... | reverse complement strand
GTGGCGTTCTTCGCCTTCGTGCTGCTGAACTTCATCATGCTGGTCGCCGGCGTGACGAGCTGGCTCGAGCGCCGTGTCTGGGCGCGCATCCAGTCGCGCGTCGGCCCGAACCGGGTCGGACCGCAGGGCGTGATCCAGTGGCTCGCCGACGGCATCAAGAGCGTCTTGAAGGAGGACATCGTTCCCGAGGCGGCCGACAAGCCGCTGTTCAAGGGCGCGCCGTACCTCGCGATGATCGGTTTCTTCGGCGCCTGGGCGTGCGTTCCGTTCGGTGACGGGTTGATCGTCGCCGACCTGAACGTCGGCGTGCTCTACATCACCGCGGTCACGGGTCTCGTGGTGGTCGGCATCCTGATGGCGGGCTGGTCGTCGAACAACAAGTGGGCGCTGCTCGGCGGCATCCGCTCCGCGGCGCAGATCGTGAGCTACGAGATCCCGGCCGCGATCGCGATCAACACGGTGATCCTGCTGACCGGGACGCTCAGCATGCAGGGCATCATCAAGGCGCAGGGCTGGGCGCCGTGGAACTGGTTCCTGTTCGACAACCCGTTCACCTTCGTCGCCTTCTTCATCTTCTTCGTGGCGCTGCTCGCCGAGGGCAACCGCACGCCATTCGACCTGCCGGAAGCCGAATCGGAGCTGGTCGCGGGTGCCTTCACCGAGTACAGCGGGCTGCGCAGCCTGCTGTTCTTCCTGGTGGAGTGGGGCAACCTGTACATCATCGGTGCGCTCTGCACGACGCTCTTCCTGGGCGGCTGGCAGGTGCCGGCGTTCACCGACAACGCGTTCGTCCAGGGCGTGCTGCAGATGATCACGTTCTTCCTGAAATCGTACTTCCTGGTCTTCGTCGCGATGTGGATCCGGGCGACGCTGCCGCGCGTGCGCGTCGATCAGCTGATGTCGCTGTGCTGGAAGTACCTGGTGCCGATCGCGTTCGTGAATCTGCTCGGCGCCATGCTGTGGGTGGTGGCCTTTCCGCATGGCAACATCGTCATGCGCCTGGCGATGTTCGGTTTCGGTGTCGTGGTCACGATCTACTTCTTCTCCCGGGTCGCGTCCCATCTGCGCCGCGCGCGTCCCGAGATGACCTGGAATCCGATCTCCTGAGGGCTGGCATGGGACTGGGCGCATACGTCACCAACATACGCCAAACCATCGGAACGATCTTCGAGGGCATGGCGATCACGGCGTCGCACTTCGTGCGCAAGCCGTTCACGATCCAGTATCCGGATCGGACCGACATCCGGGTGCAGGACTCCTTGCCGTTCCGGTATCGGGGGATCCTCGACGTCGACCTCGAGATCTGCACCGGCTGCCTCGCGTGCGAGCGCGCGTGTCCGATCGACTGCATCGTGATCGACGCCGTGAAGGACAAGACGACCAAGGAGATGATCCTCAAGCGCTTCGACATCGACCTCGCGAAGTGCATGTACTGCGGCCTGTGCTCCGAGCCGTGCCCGACCGGGTCGATCCACCACACGCCGGAGTTCGAGGGCGCGGACTACTCGCTCGAGAGCCTGGTGCGGCGCTACGTGAAGGCGCCGGTGGTCGCGTACAAGCCGCCGAAGGGCGCCGAAACCGATCCCGACGTGGCTCCGATCCTCGCCCGCGGATTGCGCTACCTGGACGAATTTGCTAGCCCCGGCGACGCAAAATAGCGGGCACGATGACGACCATCCCCGCGCCTCCTCGCCACCGGTGAATCGCTGACGTGATCTACGCGGCACTCTTCTACGCCATCGCCGGATTTACGGTGATCTCTGCGCTCGGCGTCGCCCTCTCGACCAACGTCGTCTACTCGGCGATGGCGCTGATGGGCACGTTGATCGGAGCGTCGGGAATCTACGTCTTCCTGGCGGCCGATTTCGTCGCCGTGGTCCAGCTCCTGGTCTACGTCGGCGGCATTCTCGTGCTGACGCTGTTCGCGATCATGCTGACGCACCAGATCGCGGAAGTGCAGGTGTCGAACCGTTCGGTGGGACGGCTGCCCGCGTTCGCGCTGGTGCTGCTGGTCGGTGTCGCGATGGGCGTCGCGATGTTCCGCGCGCCCTGGCACGTCGAGCCGCTCGGCGAAGCCACGCCGACCACCTACGGGATCGGCGACAGCTTCCTGAACCAGTACCTGCTGCCGTTCGAGCTCGCCTCGATCGTACTGCTCACCGCGCTGGTCGGCGCGATCGTCCTGTCGCGCAAGGAGCTGCGCGGCTGATGGAGATCGGGCTGCATCACTTCCTCGTCGTGAGCCTGCTGGTCTTCCTGTGCGGGATCTTCACGGTGCTGACGCGGCGCAACGCGATCGGCGTGCTGATGGGCGTCGAGCTGATCCTGAACTCGGCCAACATCAACTACATCGCCTTCTCGCGCTACGGCGGCGGCGGCTACGACGGCCAGATCTTCGCCATGTTCGTCATCATGCTGGCCGCGGCCGAGGCCGCCATCGGGCTTGCGATCGTGCTCGGCATCTACCGCCAGTTCGAGTCCATCGACGTGGAGAACATCGACACGCTGCGCGGCTGAGCGCGGTCAACGGGAGCGACGTCGATGCAAGTGAAGGAAGACTGATCCCGTGTCGGATCCAATCGAAGTCGGCTACCTGCGCTGGATCATCCTGGCACCGCTGATCGGCGCGACGATCAACGGGCTGTTCGGGACCAGGATCCAGAAGGCCGCCGGGAAGAACGCGATCGCCGTGATCGCCGTCGTGCCGGTGCTGATCAGCTTCGTGCTGGCGCTGGTCGCCTTCGGCCAGCTGCTCGGGCTCGAGCCCGAGCGGCGCTTCCTGCTCGACACCCTCTCGCAGTGGATCCACATCGGCCACCTGAACGTCGACTTCGCGTTCTGGGTCGATCCGCTGTCCGCGGTGATGATCCTGGTCATCACCGGCATCGGCGGGCTGATCCACCTCTACTCGGTCGGCTACATGCACGAGGAGCCGAGCTTCTGGCGCTACTTCGCCTACCTGAACCTCTTCATGGCGGCGATGCTGACGCTGGTGCTCGGCGACAGCCTGCTGGTGCTCTTCGTCGGCTGGGAAGGCGTCGGTCTGTGCTCCTACGCGCTGATCGGCTTCTGGTACAAGGATCTGGCGAACGCGACCGCGGGCTCGAAGGCGTTCATCGTCAACCGTATCGGCGACTTCGGCTTCGTCGTCGGCATGTTCGCGCTGTTCTGGGCGCTTGATCAGACGGGGCAGGGCACGCTGGTGGTGCGCGAGATCGCGCAGCGCGTCCACCTGCTCGACGGCCAGACGCTGTGGGGCATCGCGCTGCCGACCTTCGTCACCTTGATGCTGTTCATCGGTGCGACCGGCAAGTCGGCGCAGATCCCGCTCTACGTCTGGCTGCCGGACGCGATGGCCGGCCCCACGCCGGTCTCGGCGCTCATCCACGCGGCGACCATGGTGACCGCCGGCGTCTACATGATCGGGCGCCTGAGCTTTCTCTTCACGATGGCGCCGGTGACCCTCGGCGTGATCGCGACGATCGGGATCTTGACGGCGTTTTTCGCCGCGACCATCGGTGTCGCGCAGAACGACATCAAGAAGGTGCTCGCCTACTCGACGGTGTCGCAGCTCGGCTTCATGTTCGTCGCGATGGGCGTCGGGGCGTACTCGGCCGGCATCTTCCACCTGTTCACGCATGCGTTCTTCAAGGCCTGCCTCTTCCTCGGCTCGGGCAGCGTGATCCACGCGCTGCACCACGAGCAGGACATGCGGCACATGGGCGGGCTGCGGAAGTACATGCCGATCACCTTCGGGACCTTCTTCGTCTCGACGCTCGCCATCGCCGGCATGCCGCCGTTCGCGGGCTTCTTCTCGAAAGACGAGATCCTGTGGAAGGCGTTCACCAGCCCGCACGGCGCGGGCTGGATCTGGGCTCTAGGGACGCTGACCGCCGGCATCACGGCCTTCTACATGTTCCGCCAGGTGTTCATGGTGTTCTTCGGCGACTACCGCGGCGCGCACGCCGGGCACGACACACATCACGCCGACGCACACGGGGCACACGGCGGCGCGCACGCCGTGCAGCAGCCGCACGAGTCGCCCGGGCTCATGACCGGTCCGCTGATCATCCTCGCGCTGGGCGCGGTGCTGGTCGGCTTCCTGAACGTGCCGGGCGGCCTCGGTGGCAGCCACCTCTTCGAGACCTGGCTCGCACCGGTGCTGGAGGCGGGGCACGAGGTGGCGCCCGCACACGAGCCGCACGGCGCGGTCGCCAAGCTCGAGCATGCCGCCGAGGAGACCCTGCAGCACGCCGAGCACGATCCACTCGAGTATCTGCTGATGGCCGTGTCGGTGCTGGTCGCGATGGGCGGAATCCTGCTCGCCTGGCTGATGTACGTGAAGAAGGCGATCGATCCCGCGCGCTTCAGCGAGGCCTGGGCCGGAGTTCCGTACCGGCTGGTGTTCGAGAAGTACTACGTGGACGAGATCTACCAGGCGGTCTTCATCCGCGGCACCCTCGGCCTGTCGAAGGCGCTGTCCGCGTTCGATCGCGTCGTCATCGACGGCATCGTCAACGGTGCCGCGACGCTGACGCGCCTGATCGCGGTCGCCGACGGCGCCTTCGACCGCATCGTCGTCGACGGCGCCGTGAACCTCGTCGGCTCGGTGACCATGTGGATCGGCGCCCGCGCGCGCCAGCTCCAGACGGGACACATCTACTCGTATCTCTATGCGATCGTGATCGGCGTCGTGGTGATCATGTTCGCGCGGCTTCTCTGAGGCGGGCTTTTCAATGCCGACGAACATCTTGACGTGGATGATCTTCCTGCCGGTGCTGGGCGCGGCCGTGATCCTGTGCCTGCCGCGCGCCTCGAACACGCTGGTCAAGTGGACCGCCGCGGCGTTCACCGTGCCGCCGCTCCTGATGGCGGTGTGGCTGTTCCAGAACTTCGACCGCACCACCAGCGGGATGCAGTTCGTCACCAAGGTGCCGTGGATCGAGTCGTTCAACATCGAGTACTTCATCGGTGTCGACGGCATCTCGATCACGATGGTGCTGCTGACGGCGCTGCTGTCGTTCATCTGCATCTTCGCGTCGTGGGGGATCGAGAAGGCGACCAAGGCCTACTTCGCGCTCTTTCTGGTTCTCGACGCGGCGATGATGGGCGTGTTCTGCGCGCTCGACTTCTTCCTGTTCTTCGTCTTCTGGGAGGTCATGCTGCTGCCGATGTACTTCTTGATCGGCATCTGGGGCGGGCCGCGGCGCGAGTACGCGGCGATCAAGTTCTTCATCTACACGATGGTCGGCAGCGTCCTGATGCTGGTCGCGATGCTCGCGCTCTACTTCTACAGCGAGCCGCACACCTTCGACCTGCTCGAGCTCGCGTCGCGCTCGTCGAGCTACTCGTCGACGTTCCAGCGGGTCGCGTGGGTCGCGCTGTTCATCGGCTTCGCGATCAAGATCCCGGCGTTCCCGTTCCACACCTGGCTGCCCGACGCGCACGTCGAGGCGCCGACGGCGATCTCGGTGATCCTGGCGGGCGTGCTGCTGAAGATGGGCACCTACGGCATCCTGCGCATCAACTACCCGATCCTGCCGGCGGCGACGCTCGAGTACGCCTTCTACTTCCTGATCGCGCTTGGAACCTGGAACATCGTCTATGGTGCGCTGTGCGCGATGGCGCAGACGGACTTCAAGAAGCTGATCGCCTACTCGTCGATCAGCCACATGGGCTACGTCATGTTCGGCATGGCGACGCTGACCACCGAGGGCATCAACGGCGCCGTGCTGCAGATGTTCAACCACGGCACGGTCACGGCGATGCTCTTCCTGCTGGTCGGCGTGATCTACGACCGCGCGCACCATCGCGAGATCAACGGCTTCGGCGGCCTCGCCGCGATCATGCCGTTCTACACCGGCTGGATCGTGCTCGCGTTCTTCGCCGCGATGGGTCTGCCCGGCCTCTCGGCGTTCATCTCCGAGGTCCTGGTGCTGCTCGGTGGCTGGCGGCGCTACCCGATCATGACGATCGTCAGCGCGAGCGCCGTCGTGCTCACGGCGGGGTACATGCTCTGGACCATGCAGCGCATCTTCCTCGGCAAGGCGAACGAGAAGTACCTCGACCTGCCCGACATCAACGCGCGCGAGGTGTTCACCCTGGTGCCGCTCGGCATCCTCGTCGTCGTCCTCGGCGTCTATCCCCGGCCGGTTCTCGATCTGATCAACGTCTCGCTCGTGCACTTGAACGCGGTGGTGATGGGCAAGGCGTCGGTGGCCGTCGCGACGGCCACCAGCATGGTGCCGTAGGGACACGATGGAGCCATCGACCCTGAGCAACGTCGCGAGCCTCGCCTTCAGTCTGCCGGAGCTGGTGCTCGCGGGCGCCGTCGTCGCGCTGTTCCTCCTCGACCTGGTGGTCACGCGCAAGGCACTGCTCGGCGATTTCGCGCTGCTGGCGCTCGCCGTCGTGGTGGTGCTGTCGGCGCGCCTGATGTGGAGCGAGAGCGCCGCCCTCTTCAACGGCGCCATCGTGCTGGATTCGTTCGCCCTGTTCTTCAAGCTGCTGCTGTCGCTGGCCGCCTTCGCAACGGTGTGGATGTCGCTCGGCTCGCGCGAGATCCAGCGCAACGACACCGGCGAGTACTGGGCGATCCTGCTCGCGAGCACGCTCGGGCTGCTCTTCATGGCGTCGTCGACGAACCTGTTGATGGCGTATCTCTCGCTCGAGTTCGTCAGCCTGACGTCGTACGTGCTGTCAGGTTTGATGCGCGAGAGCCGGCGCGCCAGCGAAGCGTCGCTCAAGTACCTGATCTACGGCGGCGTCGCCTCGGGCACGATGATCTACGGCATGAGCTGGATCTACGGCCTGTCCGGCAGCCTCGACTTCCGCGCCATCCACGCCGCTCTGCTGGCGGGCAACGGAATCTCGCTGCCGCTGTTCGTGGCGCTCCTGCTGACTCTCGCCGGACTCGGCTACAAGGTGTCGGCGTTCCCGTTCCACATGTGGGCGCCCGACGTCTACCAGGGCGCGCCGATTCCGGTGACGGCCTTTCTGGCGGTCGGCTCGAAGGCCGCGGGCTTCGCCCTGATGATCCGCTTCTTCTTCACCGCGATGGCGCAGCCGGGTGGCGCGGGCGTGTACCAGCTCGTGGGTGGGGTCGACTGGAGCCAGCTCATCCTGGTGCTCTCCATCCTGACCATGACGTTCGGCAACCTGGCGGCGATCAGCCAGATGGGCAACGTCAAGCGGCTGCTGGCGTACTCGAGCATCGCGCACGCGGGCTACATGCTGATGGGCTTCGCCGTCCTCAGCGACGACGGCCTGCGTGCGATGCTGTTCTACTTGACGGTCTACTACCTGATGAACCTCGGCGCCTTCGTCGTGGTGATGGTGGTGGCCAACTCGACCGGCCGCGAGGATCTGGCGGGGTACCGCGGGCTCGCCTGGCGCGGCGGTGCCGTGCCGGCGGTGGCGATGGCGATCTTCCTGTTCTCGCTGACCGGACTGCCGCCGCTCGCCGGCTTCGTCGGCAAGTTCTACCTGTTCGCGGCGGTGGTCGAGAAGCAGCTCTACCTGCTCGCGGTGGTCGGCGTGCTCAACAGCGTGGTCTCGCTGGTGTATTACGCGCGGGTCGTGAAGACGATGTTTCTCGATCAGCCGATCGGCGGCGAGGGTCCGGTGCTGCTGGACTGGCACAACGGGGTGCTGCTCGGGGTCCTCACGGTGGGCACGCTGGTTCTCGGCGTCGCCTGGGGTCCGCTGATCGATTTCGCGGGACGCTCGACGCAGTTCTTTCAGTGAGGGCGGACGCTGTCCCCCTCCTCACCCGCGGTACTGATCGCGCTCGGGGCTCGCCCTTACCAGTCGTCCTGGCCCGCCAGGTAGAGGGCGGCGACCCAGTCGGCCATGGCGAGCTGGGCGGCGTGGGTGCGTGGCATCTGCTTTCGGCGCATGAGGCCGATGGTCAAGCCGTGCAGCAGGTCCATTGCCGCAGGCGTCGGTAGCGTGACCTCGCGCTGGTGGAGAGCGTCGTCGAGGAAGGCAGCGACCTTGCCGTAGTCGCAATGGTCCCGTGTCCACCACACCGGACAGGCGGTCACGAAGGCGGTCACCGCGAGCTCGGTGAGGTCGTCCACGGCTGTCTGGAGGGGACTGGTGCGGGCATAGCCGGCGATGACGCGTGCCAGCACGAGGAGCTTCTCCGCCGGCGGGAGGATTTCGCCCTGCCTCTGAAACTCGTCCCGCACGACCTCGACGAGATCGGCAGCACGGATCGCCGCCGGATCAGTTTCCACGAAGACGCCCATCAGTGATTCGAGGTCGAATCCCGGCGTAGGTTCTTTGCCGTTCACAAATGGGAAGCTCCTTGCCGGGCGTGGCGCCGGTCGCATGCGGTGCTGCAACCAGCGCGCCATGCAGACGGGCTTGATGGCTCCCGCGGGTGCTCGCGCCGCACGGCGTTGAGTTCGGAATTCAGGACAGCTCGTCCACGATAGAGGACAGTGTCGAGCCCCGGTCGTGCCGCGCGCGCTTTACGCACCGCACCGCCACGTTGCGCGCCTGCGGTGTCTGCTTTGCATCCATGCGCGTTGCCCGATGGATTCGAGGGTGATAAGCGCGCGGACTCCGGAGGCTTTTCCCGCTCCAGAAACGTGCTCGACCCAAATGACTGCGGCGACAGCCGACCCCAACGACATCGCGCGCCTGGCGGGTGAGCGCGATCTCTACCTGCGACTCCTGAACCTCGGCTTGCAGGACGAGCCGGAGCCGTTTCTCGAGCAGGCACTCGAGCTCGTCACGCGGGTGGTCGGCGCACACCAGGGATATCTGGAGATTGACGCCCGCGTCGGCTCGTCGGATGCCCCGCGCTGGTGGCGTGCGCACGGCTTCTCCGCCGCCGAGATCGATGCCGTGCGGGAGGTCATCTCGCGCGGCATCATCGCCGAGGTCCTCAGCGCGGGTGAGACGGTCATCACCGGCTCGGCCCTCGGGGACGAGCGCTTCGAGGCGCGCCACAGCGTGCGCGGCGCACGGATCGAGGCCGTGCTGTGCACGCCGATCGGCCGCGGCGACTGCAGCAACTGCAGCAGCTTCGCTTGCGCGGATGGCGAGAGCTCGCCGACCTCGTCGAGCAGCAGCGTCCCGCCCTGCGCGGCGGTGAGCTTGCCGTCGATTCGTCGCAGCGCCGTCGAGTGCGCACCCTGAACCGCGCCGAACAGCTCGCTCTCGATCAGCGAGTCGGGGATCGCCGCACAGTTGAGGTCGACGAAGGCTTGCGACGCGCGCTGGCTGTTGTCGTGGATGACCCGTGCGATCTGGCTCTTGCCGGTTCCAGAGCCTCCCGTGAGCAGGACGTCGATGTCGAGCGGCGCCACCAGCGCGACCTCGCGCAGAAGCGCCGCGATCGCGGGACTCCGGCCGACGAACGACTCGAGCTGCAGCCGGTCGCGATACTGCTGCGTCGGATCCTCGCGCGACGCGGTGACGCTGCGCGCGAGGAGGCGGTCGGCGTAGGGCGCCACGTGGCGCGCGAAGGTTTCCGCCTTCAGCCGATCCGCTCGGCAGCACGCGCCCCGTACGCGCGGATCTGCGCGTCATCGCCGCCACCAACATCGACCTCGAGGCCGCGGTCGCGGACGGCAAGTTCCGCGAGGATCTGTTCTATCGGCTCAACGTCCTGCCGATCCGCCTGCCGGCGCTCGCCGAGCGGCGCGAGGACGTCGCCGAGCTGGCGCGCTACTTCGGTGCGAGCGCGTGCGCGCGCCACCGCCTGCCGCGGGTCACCATCTCCGACCACCTCGCCGACGCTCTCGCGGCGGCCGAGTGGCCGGGAAACATCCGCCAGCTCGCGCACGCGATCGAGGCGGCGGTGATCCGTGCCGCCGGTACGGGCGTGTTGGGGCTCGAGCGTGCGCACGTCTTCGGACCGTCCCTGGTCACCGCACACCCGGATGCGGGACTGCCCGGTGCCGACCCTGCCGCGCGCGCGACCTTTCAGGAGGCGACTCGCCGCTTCCAGGGGCAGCTCATCCGGGAGACGCTCGAGGACACCGGCTGGAACATCGTCGAAACCTCGCGGCGGCTCGAGGTCGCGCGTTCGCACCTCTACGCGTTGATCCGCGCATTCGGCATCGAGCGCGTGCGGCGTTGACGCGACCGGGTGCGATGACCGACAACCCCGAGCACAGCGAGCTCGAGCAACTCGAGCAAGAGCGGGATCTCTACCTCCGCCTCCTCGAGCTCGGACAGCAGGACGACATCTCGACGCTCCTGCAGGAGGCCTTGCAGCCGGTGACCCAGGTGGTCGCCGCGCACCAGGGCTACCTCGAGATCGGCGCCGCGCTGTCGGCCGATGGCATGCCGCGCTGGTGGGCGGCGCACGGCTTCTCGGAGGGGGAGCTCGACGGGGTCCGGCGGATGCTCTCGCAACGCACGCATCGAAGCGGTCCTCTGCGCACCGATCGGCAGCGCGCGGCCGATCGGCGTCCTCTACCTGCAGCGGCGCCTCGAGCCCGGCCCATTCGCGGAGGAGGATCGTCTGCGGGTCGAGACCATCGCCCGCTATCTGGCGCCGTTCGCCGACCGGCTCTACGCGCGCAGCCTCGAGTCGGGGCAGCGCGACGCGACGACACCGTTTCGCGAGCGGCTGCGGCTCGATACCTTCATCGGCCGCAGCACCGCGATCGCCACCATCCTGCGCGAGGTCGCCCTGGTGTCCCGGCTCGACGTGGACGTGCTGCTGACGGGCGAGTCGGGCACGGGCAAGAGCCAGATCGCGCGGGTGATCCACGACAACAGCCTGCGCGCGTCGCGGCCCTTCGTCGATCTGAATTGCGCCGCGATTCCCGATTCGTTGATCGAGGGCGAGCTGTTTGGTGCGGCGCAAGGCGCGCACTCGACGGCGCTGCGCCCGCTCGACGGCAAGTTGATGGCCGCCCAGGGCGGCACCTTGTTCCTCGACGAGGTGGGCGAGCTCTCCCTGCCGGCGCAGGCGAAGCTGCTGCAGCTTCTCCAGTCGCGAACGTTCTATCCCCTCGGCAGCGCGCGCCCGCTGCGCGCCGACATCAGGATCATCGCCGCCTCGAACACCAATCTCGAGAGCGCGGTGGACGCCGGTCGCTTCCGGCAGGATCTCTACTTCCGGCTCAAGGTGCTGCCGATCCGCATGCCGACCCTCGCCGAGCGGCGCGAGGACATCGAGGACCTGGCGCGCCATTTCTCGGCCGCGGCGAGCACACGCCACCGTCTGCCGCGGGTCGAGCTGTCGCCGCAGCTCGTCGAGGCCCTGGTCGCGGCGGATTGGCCGGGCAACGTGCGGCAGCTCGCACACGCGATCGAAGCTGCGGCGATCCGGGCAGCGGGCAGCGGGCTGCAGCGCATCGAGCGGAGCCACGTCCTGCCTCTGGCGGGCGCCACCGCGCTCTTGCCGCCCGACAGG
>Ga0163146_10008055_pt1 | contig 11384 bp, 10 predicted proteins | sample OliLakLV19MP7G1_FD_148648 | JGI IMG/M metagenome (GOLD analysis project Ga0163146, IMG submission 148648) | Freshwater microbial mat bacterial communities from Lake Vanda, McMurdo Dry Valleys, Antarctica - Oligotrophic Lake LV.19.MP7.G1 | ecosystem: Environmental > Aquatic > Freshwater > Lake >... | reverse complement strand
CGCGAGGTCGTGGGGCGGGAGGGCGGGGTGTCAAGGGAAGTCGGAGCGACGCCCGCTCACGATGACGTCGGCTCGTCGTCCTCCTGCTCGGACTTCAGACCGCGGCCGGAGACGACGGCGCCCTTGCCGAATTTCGCCCGCGCCTTGGCGATGGCGGCTTCGGCGGCAGCGCGACGCGGGGTTTCGACGTCCATGAGATCGCCCTTGTCGGCTTCGCTGGCGTCGGTGAGATCAGACAGCCCAATGCCGATGAGGCGGTAGGAGACGCCGGCGGTTTCAGCGGCGAGCAGCGCGCGCCCGATCTCGAACAGGCGATGGGCGAGCAGCGTCGGCTCGGTGAGCGTGCGGCGGCGGGTGATGATGCGGAAGTCGGCCCGGCGGAGTTTCAGCGTGATCGTGCGGCCGGCGGTGTCGCCGGCGCGGGCGCGGGAGGAGACCTTCTCGCAGAGCGACCAGAGGATGTCTTCGAGCGCCGCGTGGTCCTCGATGTCGCTGAAGAAGATCGTCTCCGCCGAGACGCTTTTGCGTTCGCCTTCAGGGTCCACGCGGCGCGGATCGTCGGCGATGGAGAGGCGGTAGAGGTGCAGGCCCCAGTCGCCGAACTTGGCGATCATCGTTTTCATGCCGGCGGCGCGGATGTCGCCGATGCGGCGGTAGCCGGCGCGTTCGAGGGTGGCGACGCTTGCTGGCCCGACGCCGGGCAACGTGCCGACGCTGCGGGGGCCGAGGAAATCGAGCGCGTCGGCCTTGCCGATGACGGAGAAGCCGCGCGGCTTGTCGAGGTCGGATGCCGTCTTGGCGAGGAACTTGTTGAACGAGAGACCGATGGACACCGTGATGTCGAGCGTCGCCTCGATGCGGTTCTGCAGGGCGATCAGCGTTTTCGCCGGCGGGCCTTCGTGCAACGCATCAGTGCCGGTGAGGTCCATGAACGCTTCGTCGATGGACAGCGGCTGCACCAGCGGCGTGAGTTCCAGCATCGCCTCGCGCACCTGCCGCCCGACGGCCACGTATTTGGCCATGTTCGGTTTCACCACCACCGCCTGCGGGCAGAGCTTCAACGCCTTGAACATCGGCATCGCCGAGCGCACGCCGAGCGCACGCCGAACGCGCGCGCCACGTAGCAGCAGGTGGAGACCACGCCCCGCGTGCCGCCGCCGACGATGACGGGCTTGGCCGCCAGCGAGGGATCGTCGCGCTTCTCGATCTGGGCGTAGAAGGCGTCGCAGTCGAGGTGCGCGATAGAGAGCGCCGTCAGTTCCGCGTGCCGCGCGATGCGGTCCGATCCGCACGCGTCGCAACGGTCGTCCGCGACAGACGATCCGCAATCGCGACAGAGCGCGGCGCTCATCGCCTCAGCCGATCTCGTCGGCGCGCCAGAGCCACGCCGCGCCACGCACGCCGCTGGAGTCGCCGTGCATGTTTTTCACCACCTTCGTCGCGACATGATCGGAGAAGACGTAGCGCGGCAGCAGTGCGTTCACCTGCGGGTAGATGGCGGCCATGTTGGAGACGCCGCCGCCCAGCACGATCACGTTCGGATCGATGACGTTGATGATCGCGGCGAGGCCGCGTGCCATGCGATCACTCAGGCGTTCGATGGATGCGATGGCGCCGGGATCACCGTCTTTGGCGCAAGCTTCGATGTCGCGCGGCTTCAGCGCCTCGCCGGCGATGCGTTCGTGGTCGGCGGCGAAAGCCGGGCCGCTGATCCATTGCTCGATGCAGCCGTGCTTGCCGCACCAGCACCTGGGGCCGGGATATTCGGCCGGCGCGGGCCACGGCAGCGGGTTGTGACCCCATTCGCCCGCGACGCCCGCCGCCCCGGTCAGCACCCTGCCGTCAATCGCGACGCCCCCGCCGCAGCCCGTGCCGACGATCACGCCGAACACGATCTGTGCGCCGGCGGCGGCGCCGTCGGTCGCTTCGGAGAGGGTGAAGCAGTTGGCGTCGTTCTCCGCCCGGACGGGCAATTCGAGCGCGGCCTGCAGGTCCCGGGCGAAGGGTTGGCCGTTCAGCCAGGTCGAGTTCCCATTCCGGGCAAGGCCTGTGGCCGGGGAAATGGAGCCGGGCATGCCGACCCCCACCGCACGGACAGGCTCGCCGACCTCGCTGCCGAGACCCGAAACCAGGTCGCGAATCGCTGCGATCGCGGCTTCATAGCCGGGTGGGGACGCGATCCGTCGCCGCGCGCGCTCGACCCCTTGGCGGTCAAGGGCGATGCCCTCGATCTTCGTTCCGCCCAAATCGATTCCGATTCTCATGACAAATCCTAACGCATACGGGGGCCAGGCAAGGCTTGATTAAGAGCTGTAGGCTAAGCACATCGCAGCGCGGGACGGCCACACGGCGTCCGACGGAGGGGTCGCGCCGAGCGGTCCGCATGCCATGACCAAGACCGTCATGATCGTTGAAGACAACGAGCTCAATATGAAGCTCTTCAACGATCTCCTCGAGGCCTATGGATACAGGACCGTCAAGACGCGGGATGGCAAGAGCGTGCTCGGCCTCGTCCGCGAGCACCGGCCCGACCTCATCATCATGGACATCCAGTTGCCCGACATCTCGGGGCTCGACGTCACGCGCCAGTTGAAGGGCGACGACGACCTGAAGGGTATCCCCGTCGTGGCCGTGACGGCCTTCGCCATGCGCGGCGACGAGCAGCGGATCCGGGCGGAGGGCTGCGAGGCGTATCTCTCGAAGCCGATCTCGATCCAGGTCTTCATCGAAACCGTCCGCAAATACGCGGCCTGAGGAGCAAGCCAGATGAGCGCGCGCATCCTCGTGGTCGACGATGTGCCGGCGAATCTGCGCCTGCTCGAAGCCAAGCTCGGCGCCGAATACTACGACGTGATCACCGCCTCGCGCGGTGAGGAGGCGCTGCTCAAGGCATGGCGCGAACAGCCCGACATCATCCTCCTCGACGTGATGATGCCCGGCATGGACGGCTTCGAGACCTGCCGGCGCCTGAAGGCCGATCCCGAGACGCGCCACATCCCGGTGGTGATGGTGACCGCGCTCGACCAGCGCGAGGATCGCCTGCGCGGTCTGGCGGAAGGCGCCGAGGATTTTCTCTCCAAGCCGTTCGATGATGTGCAGCTCTTGTCGCGCGTGCGCAGTCTGGCACGCCTCAAGGTGGTGATCGACGAACTCCGGTCGCGCGAGGCGTCGGGCCGGCGCATCGGCGTCATCGACAAGGAAGCGCTGGACGACGCCGGGCTCGGCGGACGCATTCTCGTGGTCGACGACGCCCAGCGCCAGGCCGACAAGATCCGTCGCGCGCTGGAACCCGAGCACACGGTCATGATGATGAGCGACGCCGAGGAGGGTCGCGGCGGTCTTGACCTCTTCATCGTCTCAATCACGGCGGAGAGTTTCGACGGGCTGAAGCTCATCGCGCGCCTGCATTCCGGCGAAGGCGCCAAGCGTCTGCCGATCCTCGCTGTGGTCGATCCCGACGATCCCAAGCGCGCAGTGCGAGCGCTCGAACTCGGCGCGCACGACATCATCTACCGCCCGATCGATCCCGATGAACTCGCCGCGCGCGCGCGCTCGCTGATCCGGCGCAAGCGCTATGTCGATGCGCTGCGGCAGTCGCTCGACCAGTCGCTCGAACTCGCGGTCACCGACCAGATGACTGGGCTTTTCAACCGCCGCTATCTTACCTCCCAGTTGGAGCCGCTGGTGCAGCGGGCGGCGCGCGGCGGCGAGCCCGTGTCGCTGCTCGTCGCCGACATCGACTATTTCAAGCGCATCAATGACGGCTTCGGCCACGATGTAGGGGACGAAGTCATCAGGGAGTTCGCCGCGCGCCTCGCGACGAACTTCCGGCCGATGGACATCGCCTGCCGCTATGGCGGCGAGGAATTCGTCGTGGTGATGCCCGGCACGCGCGGCGACTATGCGTGTCTCGTGGCGGAACGTCTGCGACGGCACGTGGCGGGCTCGCCGTTTCCCATTCGCGGCGGCGCGGAACGCATCGACGTGACGGTCTCCATCGGCGTCGCTGTCTCGATGACGGGCGCAGACTCCGCCGACCGCCTGATCAAGCGCGCCGACGAGGCGCTCTACAAGGCCAAGCAGACCGGCCGCAATCGCGTCATGGCCGAAGCGGCCTGACGCATTAGAGCATCGAATCTTCCGTCGGCAGACCCAGTAATGCGCGTCCCGCGACTTCCAGCGTCGGCGGCGCGACCATCATGTGCTGCGTCATCACATGGGAGTCGCGGAAGCGGCGCTGCAGCGGATTGTTGAGATAGACCGCCGAGCCGCCGGCGAGATCGTGCAGGTCGCTGCAGATCTTCGCGCAGGTCCGCGTGGCGTGCGTCGCAGCCAAGCGAAGCTTAGCGCGCTTGTCGAGGCTGATCGCATTGCCGGCTTCTGCATCGCTCCATGCGTCGGCGATGGCGGCGTAGTAAAAGGCGCGCGCGCCTGCGTGTGCAGCGAAGGATTCGGCGAATGTCATCTGCGTATGCGCGCGTTCGGCGAGCGTGCGGCGCGATGCGGCGGGCTTTTTCGATGTTGCTAGGTCGCGGAAGGAGTCGAGCGCGCCCGCCGCATTGCCGAGTGCGACGGCGGCGATGCCCATACCGAGTAATCCGAACGGCGGAAAGCGATAGAGTGGCCCGCTTTCGCGCGGTTTGTCGTGGATCAGCGACACCGATCGCGACTTCGGAACGCGCACGCCTTCGACGGAGAAATCGAGACTGCCGGTGCCCTTCAGGCCCATGACGTGCCACGTGTCATGGAACGTGACGTCCTCGGCCTTGAACATGATCATGCGCTGGTAGGGCGCACCGTCCGGCCCCAGCGCCGGCTTTTCGCCGTCCATCACGAAGGCGCCGCCGGCGATCCAGTGCGCGTTCTGCGTGCCCGAACCCCAGGCCCAGCGCCCGGTGACAATGTAGTCGTCGCCGTCCGGGATCGCGCGGCCGAGCGGCGCATAGACGCCGCACGCAATCGCGTCCGGCGCGCCATAGATCGTGCGCGCTTCGTCCAGGGGCAAATAGGCGGCGTTGAGAGCGGTCGTGGAGCCGATCATCAGGCACCAGGCCGTAGAAGCATCGGCGCGCGCGATCATCTCGATCATCTCGGCGAGTGCATCGGGACGCGCTTCATGCCCGCCGAGACTCTTTGGCACGAGCGCGCGAAACAACCCCGCCTTCGCCATGCCCTGCGCGATGTCCGGCGGCAGGCGGCGTGCGCTCTCGATTTCGTCGGAGCGCCCGGCGAGGGATGGCGCGAAGTCGTGTGCTGCGGTGACGATATCGGTCATGTGGCTAACCCCATGAGGGCGGCGATGTTGTTGCGCTGCATGTTCGACGAGCCGCCGACGATGGCCATGCCGAGAAGGTCGCGCACGTGGCGTTCCATGTCGTAGGCGTCGGAGAGGGCGTAGGCGCCCATGACCTTCTGGCAGATGAGCGCGATCTCGCCGACCGTTTCGCCGATGAAGAGCTTGGCCATCGACGTCTCCACCGCGCACGGTTCGCCCGCCTGCGCGAGGCGCGCGCCGTGGTAGAGCATGTGACGGCAGGCCTCGAGTTTCGTGCGCGCATCGACGAGGGCGTGGCGCACCGCCTGATGCCCGCTTACAGGTTTGCCGAACTGCGTGCGCTCCTGCGCGTAGGTCCAGGCTTCCTCGACGGCCGCTTGCGCGACGCCGAACGCGGCGGCGGAAATCTCGATTTTCTCGACGTCGAGCGCGCGGCCCGCGAGCATCTTCCAGCCCTTGTTCCACATCGCCTCGCCGCCGACGATGTTGGCTTTGGGCACGCGCACGTTCTCGAAGAAGACGTCCGATGAAAGCGTGTAACGCAGATTCACATGGTCGATCGGCGATAGCGTCACGCCCGGCGTCGAGGGTGGAATGAGCACGAAGGAGAGATTGCGGCGCTTGTCTTCGGGCGGGCCGGAGCGGACGAGGCAATAGATGTAATCCGCGAAGTCGGCGCCGGTGCACCAGCGCTTCGCGCCGTTGATGACGATCTCGTCGCCTTCGATGTGCGCGCGTGTGGTGACGGAGGAGAGATCGCCGCCGACATCGGGTTCGGAAAGGCCATACGCGAAAAGAAACTCGCCTTTCGCCAGCTTCGGCAGCAGCGCCTGCTTCTGTTCTTCCGTGCCGTTCTCGGAAATGTTCATCCCGCCGTAGAAGGCGCAGTGGATGTAGGGTCCGGAGAGGAAGGCGCCGACGGCGGACAGTTCCTCGATCACCGCGACGGCGGCGACGATGTCCTGTCCCAGACCGCCGTACTTTTCGTCTATGGTGAGACCACACAGACCCATCGCCGTGAGTTCGCGGAACAGGTCACGCGGCCAGGTGTGAGTGCGATCCCATTCGCGACGCTTTTCGCGCGGCGCCTTGGCGGCGACGAAGCGGCGCAGTTGCTGGCGCAGTTCGGCGAGCGACTCCGCGTCCATCGTCATTCCCCGGTGAGCTTGGGTTTGCGCTTTTCCACGAAGGCGCGAACCGCCTCGCGACGGTCGGCCATGGTGTTGGAGGCCATTTCGTAGGCGATCGAGGCGTCCATCAGCGTGTTGGCGATTTCCTTCAGCTGCAGGTTTACGATCGTCTTCGTCCAGCGGACCGCCCAGCGCGGATTTCCGGCGAGTTTTTCCACGATCTCGGCCACCTTCGCGTCGAGCTCGGCAGCGGGCACGGCATGATTTATGAGGCCGATCTCCGCCGCGCGCTTGGCCGTCATCAGATCGCCAGTCATCAGGAACTCCTTCGCGCGGGCGAAGCCGATGAGCTGCGGCCAGATCACCGCGCCGCCGTCGCCCGCGACGAGGCCCACCTTCACATGCGGATCGCCGATCTTGGCGGTCTCATCGGCGATGATGATGTCACAGAGCAGCGCGATCGTTGCGCCGAGGCCGGCGGCGGCGCCATTCATGCGGCACAGGATCGGCTTTTCCATCTCCAGCAGGGAGAAGACGATGCGCTTGGCTTCGGGGCCGATGTCGCGGAACTTTGCGGGATCGTTGATCTGTTCGTCGAACCAGTCGAAGTCGCCGCCGGCGCAGAAGGCGCGACCGCGGCCGGTGAGGATGACGATGTCGCTGTCGGGGTCATGCTGCGCATCGGCGAACACGCGGGCGAGATCGCGGTGCATGGCTGCGTCGACGGCGTTCACCGCATTGCCTTCGATGGTGATCGTCAGCACGCGGCCTTCGTAGGCGAAGCCGAGGCGTTCGTAATTCTCGAACTTCATAGGTCGACGATCCGGCGGCCGAAGGCGGCATTGCTTTCGAAGAGATCGCTGAAGGCGAGCGGCAGGCTTTCGATGCCCTTGAAGCGCTCCTCCTTCAGCTTGAGCGCGCCGGCGACGATCCAGTCCGCCATCTGCTTTTGCGCTTCGGGGAAGGCGCGGATGTCGTCGAATACCACGAGGCCTTCCATGCGCAGGCGGTGGGTGATGAAGCGGTCGGTGTTTTTCAAACCGACGCGTTGATCGTGCGGTGTTGAATAGTCCGCGACCTGACCCGAGACGACGATCCGTCCGCGCGGGCGCATCAGGGGCAGCGCCAGATCGATCATCGCATTGCCGACATTGTCGAAGAGGATGTCGACGCCTTTCGGCGCAACGCTGCGGATGGCGGCGGCGAGGTCGGGCGTGGCATGACGGTCGATCGCGGCGTCGAAACCCGCGCTTTCAAGCCACCCGCACTTGTCGGCGCCGCCGGCGATGCCGATGACTCTCAGGCCGCGCTGCTTGGCGATCTGCCCGGCCGTCGCCCCGACGGGGCCGGCGGCGGAGGTGACGAGCAGCGTCTCGCCCTCCTTTGCTTCCGCGACGCGGTGCAGGCCGAACCATGCAGTCAGTCCCGGCACGCCGAGCACGCCGATCCAAGCGGTGAGCGGGGGGCGATCGTCGGTGATTTTCTGGAGGTAGCCCTTGCCGTCGCTCACATGGTGATCGCACCAGCCCGCCGCGAGCGCGGCGCGGTCCCCGACTTGCCAGCGTTCGCTTTTGCTCTCGATCACTTCGCCGATGGAGAAGCCGTCGATGGTCTCGTTCGGTTTCAGCGCGGCGGAATAGGAGTCGCCGCCGGAGAGTCTCGAGCGCACGCCTGGATCGACGCTTGCCTGCAGGATGCGGAACAGGATCTGGCCTTCGCCGAGGTCCGGCAGCGCCTCTTCGACGATGCGGAAATCAGCGGGTTTCGGTTTGCCTGTGATCGCATGTTCGAGGACGACGCGTTTTTGTTGTCTTGCTCCCATGGCGGGCACGTTCGGGCGCCGGGGGCTTCAAGTCCAGCGAGGCTCAAAAAGAAAACGGCGGACCTTTCGGCCCGCCGCCTTCCGTTCACACGGACGTGTGTTCAGTTCACTTCGAGCGAAGACTCCGCGCGTACGCCGCGACGGTCGCTCATCGCTTCGCGAAGTGCGCCTGCGACGCGCTCGTCACCCATGACGCTGCCGAGAACCGCCGCCGCGCGGGCGCCTTGAGCGCTCACGCCGAACAGTTCCTGGATGGCCTCGAAGGGGCTCTTTTCCTGCGGGAAGTGACGCAGTTGCACCTGCGTGTCGGCCTTGATGTCGGCGAGCGCCTTGGCGCGCTCGATCGCGACGGAAAGGCCGCCGAAGGTGTTCACGAGCTTCAGGTCATGCGCCTGCGCGCCGGTCCAGACACGACCCTTCGCGACGGCGCGGGCCTGTTCCGGCGTCATGCCCCGGCCCTCGGCGACGAGGTTCACGAAGTCCGCATAGGCGCGGTCGATGAAGCCCGAGAAGGCGGCGCGTTCGGCCTGGTTGAAGCCGCGATCGGCGGTGAAGGCGTTCGCCACCGGCGAGCCCACCTGGATCGTTTCCGTGCGCGTCGAGAGATAGTGGCGCATGGCGTCGCCGATCACGATCTTGCCGCCGACCACGCCGATGGAGCCGGTGATGGTCGTCGGCCATGCGACGATTTCATCGGCGCCGGCGGAGACGTAGTAGCCGCCCGAAGCCGCATAAGCGCCCATGGACACCACGACTTTCTTGCCGCGCTTCTGGGCGGTTTCCACCGCGTGCCAGATCTGGTCGGAGGCGACCACCGAACCGCCGGGCGAGGAGACGCGGAAGACGATGGCCTTCACGTCGTCGTCGTTGGCGGCGTCGAGGATCGCTTCCGCGATCGCATCGCCGTTCATCACGCTGTCGCTGTTGAAGGGCGAGCCTTCGTCGACGCCGGTGACGATGGCGCCTTCGCCGCCGACCAGCGCGATGACCGGGCCGGCCGCGGGTTTCACCTGATACTTCTTGAATTCGACGATGTCGGCGGTGCCGACGCCGCCGCCGCGCTCGATGGCGGCAAGGCTCGCGTCCTCGGGACGGCCGAGCTTGTCGACGAGCTTCTTCGCGAGCGCGTCTTCACCGGAGTAGGGCGTCGCTTCGATGGCGGCGCGGACCAGTTCCGGCGTCAGGCCGCGCTCCTTGCGGCTTTCCGCGATCGCGACGATGCCGCGATCGTAGAGGCTGGTGAGCAGCGAGGTGGTCGATTCACGGTTGGCGGGGGTGAAGCCCGACTGCGTGTATTGATCGGCGAAGGTCTTGTACTCTTCGCGGGTCTCGAATTCCGCCTTCATGCGGAAGCGCTTCAGCGTGTCGGCGAAGAAAGTTTCTTCGGCCGTGATGCCCATGGGCATCATTTCGCTGGCGTCCTGCAGCCAGAGTTCGTCGACGCCGGCGGTGGCCACATAGCCGAAGATCGACGAGCGGACGCCGTCGTTCTGGATGTGGGCGATGGCGAACTTGCCGGTGGCGCGGAATTTCGCGATGGCGTCGCGGATTTCCTCGGCGTGGGCCGGGGCGATGCCGGAGGTCGCGGCGCGGATATAGACGCCCTTGACCTTGTCGTCGCGGGACGCCGCGTCGAGCTTTTCGACGATATCGGTGACCGAAACGCCGCCGCCGAAGTGGAATGGCGAGGTGGAGGGACCGTCGGTGACGGACTCGCGGAGGTCGAGGCCGAGCACGATGGCTTTCGGCATGGACTGCTCATGGGCGGAGGACGCCTTGCTCGCGATGGACGAGATCAGGACCATCGGCACCACGACGATGAACAGGATGAGCCCGACGAGCACGCCGGCCACGGTAATGAGAAACTGCTTCAAGACGGCTGCTCCACCGGACCCGGACCGCCAGGGAATGGGCGGTCGCCACCCCAATGATGAGAAGGCATGGGCGGGTCCTTATCGATAAATGATAAGGACTGTTTGCGCGCGCGCAAGGGGGGAAGGTGGTGAACGGGCAAATCATATCGCGCTTTCTCGATCCGCCCGCCCCCATCCGCGGCTTCGCCGGTACTTCCCCCGCAGGCGGGGGAGGACGAGGGGGGGCGTCTTTCTTCCTCCGTGCAGCGGAGCGGAACGGGCCTTCTCCCGCCGAAGCGGGCTACGGTCACGCAGGCGGGGGAGGTGGCAGGCGCGCGGCGTAGCGGACAAGCGCCTGCGCCCGCAAAAGCTGGTGCTTTCGCGGTTGTGGCGGCCAGGCGCGCGGACGCGCTCAACTGGAATCCTCGCGATAGCGCTTGGGGCGGTAGAACATGTCGAGCGCCCAGGCGGTCGTGTGGAGCATGTCGCGGCGTTCCGCGAAATAGTCGTCACGGCCTTCCGGCGGCGCGCGTTTGAGTTGGGGAAAGCGGGCGACGACGTTCGACGTGCGGATCGCGCGGGCGAGACGTCGCGCATGCGGCAGCGGGTTTGCGAGCACACGGCGCAACGCTTCCATGCTGCGGGCGAGCGATTGCAACGGATCGTGCGCGGTCTTTGCGAGCTGCGGCGGCGCCGGACGGCCTGTCGGCGCAGAGGTGTTGCGCAGCAGGCGCAGGTTCACCCGCCACGTCTTGGCTTCATGCGTGACGGGCTTTTTCGGCGTGTGCGTTCCGGGTTGCGATGCACGCGCTTTCACCGGCGCGACATCGAGATGGATCGCAAACAGCGCCAGCGTATAGCGCACGATGTCGTGCAGACGCCGCAGCTGCGTGCGCGCCCAGGCGATCGCGCGCGGCTCGACGTGATTGCGGCGCGGGACGTCCTCGGGATCGCCGAACTGGCCCATCAGCTTGATCAGCCCGCGCCGCGCCGTGTGCATGGCGGCGTCGGCCTGGCGACGATGCGCCGGCGGCAGCGTGATCTCGGGCAGGAAACTCAACAACGTCATCACCGCCCTCCTTTCTCGCGTGAGCCTCAGCGCTCATCGGGCAAGGGGGATGATGGAGCGGGTGTTTACCCGGTCGGATTGTTTTGGTGATTTTTCTGCAGCGGCGGCGTGGAGCGCTTGCGCGCCATAGGGAGATTTCTGCGCGGCGTGGAGAAAGCGAGGGACGAAGGAGTCGTTGGCCCCCTAATATTTGGCAATGAAGAACCCCCGCCCCCTCGCGGGGCGGGGGCAGGGG
>Ga0163146_10008049_pt1 | contig 11389 bp, 12 predicted proteins | sample OliLakLV19MP7G1_FD_148648 | JGI IMG/M metagenome (GOLD analysis project Ga0163146, IMG submission 148648) | Freshwater microbial mat bacterial communities from Lake Vanda, McMurdo Dry Valleys, Antarctica - Oligotrophic Lake LV.19.MP7.G1 | ecosystem: Environmental > Aquatic > Freshwater > Lake >... | reverse complement strand
CGGCAACATCGACCCGCGCCAGGGCGCCACCACCGAGGGCATCGTCTGGCTACGCCGCCTCGCCGAGCACTTCGAGCGCAGCGTCTGGATCAACCCCGACGACAAGCCCTACTGGGACGGCTCGCACACCGGCCGCATCATCCAGCGCATCTTCCCGATGTTCCACCTCAGCGTGGACGGCATCGGCCAGGCGATGCAGACGCTGGTCGGGGCCAAGGCGCCGCACTGAGACCGGGGGGGCAGCGGACCTCGCCAGGTGCTGTCCCGGAACCGAGGCCAGTCCACACGCCGCATGGGTCGCTGACGCAGGCGTCGTCATGTCGGGCGACGGACCGCCGAAGCACTGCCGCGGCCGCTGCTCCGCCGCACCCGACTCGCAAACGCCCTCAGCCTCGGGTATGCACCGGAAGAGTCTGGGCCTACTGCGTAGAAGCCTTTCCACCCCCGGGCACGCGGGTAACATCCACATCGCGCTTGATTGAGGGATGATCCATGGCGACTTCGTTCGAAAACATTCTCGCTGGTAAGGACGCCAGCCTGGCACTCCTGCAGGTTTTGGCAGACAACAGTTTCGATTCCATTTTGATGACCGATACATCCGCAGCGGGGAAGATCATTTACGCCAACAAGGCGTTCAAGAAGTTGACTGGCTACGACCCAGTGGCGGTTCTCGGACAGACCCCGCGGATTCTCCAGGGGCCAGGCACGGACAAGAAAGTGATCGAGCGCCTTTCGAGCGCGCTGAGGTCCGGTGGTCGATTCGAAGGCAAGGCAATCAATTACAAGAAGGACGGCACGCCGTTCATCATGTTTTGGCGAGTTTTGCCCATCAAAGTCGGTCGCAAGACTACGGCCTGGATCGCCATTCAGCGCGAGGGATCCATCATTTAGTCTCGATCGGCTGCCGTCGGCGGGGGCGCAGGTTGCGCGACCGCGCGCTGGCGCCGGGGCGACGCGTTGAGCGCGATCGCCAGCGGCCTCGATCTGGGGAACCAGCTCACCGCACCGGCAGCAGAGACGAAGTCGCCTTCGAACAGTTCCGCGACGTCCAGACGGTCTGCCGGTTCGCCGTTTGGGAGCATGCCCATCGTTTCGAGGCGCCGTAAGCTGCAACGCATGTCCGACAACCGGCAGCGCGTCGCGGCTGGTGACGTCGCCGGGCACGCGCGAGCGCGGGTAGCGTGGCTCATGAGGATCTTGGTCAGGGGCGCCAATGGACTGATCGGATCGGCATTGGTCCCGTATCTGACGAGCGGTGGTCATCGGGTGGTTCATCGCGGACGCAGCGGTCGAGGCGCGGACGCCATCATGCATGCCGTTTCCCGCCGCCGCCGTCCGTCTGCTCGTCGGGGAACTGGCTGACGAATTGCTCCTCGCCAGTATACGGTCGAGCCTGGACGCCTCACCGCGGCCGGCTTCCTCTTCGGCTGCCCGGCGCTGGAGCCGGCGCTTCGCCACCTGCTCGGACGAAGCTGACCGCACCCTTCGAGGCGCTCGGGTCAGGCTTGGCTCACCGGGCGTCGCGCAGCAGCGCATCGATCGAGGTCACGCCCTCCGTCACCCGGACCCAGAACTGCGAGAAAGAATCGCAGCGCTGCTCCGGATTCCGGAACAAGCCTGACGCGGCCGCGAGCGGGAAGTCGCGGAACGCCGTCGACAGATGTGGATCCGCGACGCCATGGATCGATGCCGCACCGTCCAGCCCCGCGCGCAGCTTGGCAGCGTCCGCGCACCACCGATGCGGTGTGAGCGCCGCCATGCGGGCCCCGACGAAGCGCCAACGCCGTTCGCTCCACGGCCAGCGCCGGTGATCGTCCGCCGCGACCACCGCGATCGTCAGAGCGTCGGCCGGCAGCTCCGACGGCGGCGCGCCGAGCGACCACGGATGCACGAGTCGGACGGCCCGGCCGCGCACGAGCGCGGGATCGGGCGCCGTGAAGCCCAGGTCGGCAGGCGGCGCGCCCAAGACCAGTGGACGGCATACTCGACCCTGGCTACGCGGCGGGTCCACGGGCACGGCTCCGCCGTGGGCGACGACGTCGAGCGCTTCGTAGGAGGCATCGACCGCCGTGCCGAAACTGTGCCACGCGGGGGGTGCGTACTTGGCGACATTGGCTGCGTTGAACAGATACGGTTTGGCGCTGGCAGTTCCGGCTACCCACTGCCAGCTCAGATGGTTGCTGGAGAGGTCGCCGTCGAGCAGGTGCCCGTACAGCCAATCCGCCCCCACCCGCCAGTGCACGCGGCGCAGGTGCACCATGTACGACGCGATCCACATCCGCGCGTGGTTGTGGAGCCAGCCCGTGTCGTAGAGTTGACACACCGCGGTGTCGACGACCGGTACACCGGTGCGCGCTTCGCACACATCGGCGGGGACGACGCGCGCGTAGGCATGATCGGGCAAGGGTCCGGCGTGCAGGGACTCGAAGATGCCTTCACCTTCGCAGTGCCAGACGTGGCGGAAATACTCGCGCCATGCGAGTTCGTAGACGAACTTGTCGCGCACACCGAGCGGTCGCCGCGCGTGTACGGCACGCAGCACCTCCGGCAGAGTCAGGAAGCCGTGGGTGACGTACGGCGAAAGGCGCGTCACCGGTCCGTCGAGAAAATTGCGCGCGCGCGCGTACTGGTCGAGGTTCACGACGGCGAGCCGATCCAGCGCCGCGGCGCGTGTCGGCTCGAACGGCTCCGCCGTTAACGGCGGTCCGTTCGTCACGCCGCTCCGACTTTGCCGGCGCGGATGCGCGCGGCGCGTTCGGCGATCTGGGCCCGCTCCGCGGTTGCAAGCCGGCCCGCGTTCCTCACCTGCAGCGCCATCCGTGGGTTCTTCGCCAGCCGTTGCTCGTGGCGCGCCAGGAAATCCCAATACAGCGTGGTGAACGGGCAGGCGTCGTCGCCGGTGCGCGCCGCCGGGTCGTAGCGGCAGCCGCGGCAATAGTCGCTCATCCGGTCGAGGTACTTTCCAGTCGCCGCGTAGGGCTTGCTGGCCATCAGCCCGCCGTCGGCATACTGACTCATGCCGAGCGTGTTAGGCAGCTCGACCCATTCGACGGCGTCGACGTAGACCGCGAGGTACCACTCGTGGACCTGCTTCGGCTCGACGCCAAGCAGCAGCGCATAGAGTCCCGTCACCATCAGTCTTTGGATGTGGTGCGCATAGCCGTGTTCGAGGGTCTGGCCGATCGCCTCGCGCTGGCACCGCATGTCGGTCGCGCCCGTCCAGTACCAGGCGGGCAGCGGTGCGTCCGCACTAAGCGCGTTCAGCTCGGCGTAGCCGGGCATCTGCGTCCAGTAGATGCCGCGGACGTACTCCCGCCAGCCGAGGACCTGCCGGACGAAGCCCTCGACGGCGGAGAGCGGAGCGCGGCCACTCCGATACGCCGCTTCGGCGGCTGCGATCACCTCGCGCGGGTCGAGCAGTTTCACGTTCAGCGCGGCCGAAAGGAGCGAGTGGTAGAGCCACGGCTCACCCGTCCACATCGCATCCTGCCCGCGCCCGAAGTCTGCGAGCCGTTCGGCGACGAAATCGTGGAGCGCCCGGAGGGCCTGGACGCGGGTGACCGGCCAGCCGAAGCTCGCCAGCGACCCCGGATGCCCCGCGAAGCGCTCGTTCACCAGATCGAGCACCGCACGGGTGATCGCGTCGGGAGCGAAGCGCGGTGTCGGGGGGACCAGTCCAGGACCCGCTCGGGCGAACGACTCCCGATTATCCGCATCATAGTTCCACGCGCCGCCGCACGGAGTGGCGCCATCCATCAAGACACCGCAGCGCCTGCGCTGCTGGCGGTAGAAGTACTCCAGCCGGAGTTGCTTGCGGTCTTGCGCGTAGGCTCGGAATTCATCGACGCTACAGAAGAAATGCCGATCCTCGCGAACGTCGAGTGCTATTCCGGCATCGGCCGCCACCTCGCGCAGCATGGTCAGGGAGCGCATGTCTCCCGGCTCGGTCGCGATAATCGCCCGCGGATGCAGGTCGGCGAGCGTCGCGGCGAGCTCCGCCCGCAGCGTCCCGCGGTTCGCCGGATCGTCGAGTCGACGGAAGCGCAGCGGCACCCCCTCCTCGCGCAACCCCGCCGCGAAGTGACGCATCGCCGCGAGGAACATGGCGATGCGTTGCTTGCTCGACCAGACATGCGTCGATTCCTCGGCCACCTCCGCCATCCAGACGAGATCCCGCGCCCGGTCGAATCCGTCGAATGCCGCGGCGCCGCGGGTGAGCTGGTCGCCGAGGACGACGACGAGATTCCGCACCTCCGACTCAGCCGCCCTGGCGCCAGGCATCGTTACCTTTCCTTCTACGACAGGCATCGGAGCAGTAGCGCACTTCCGCCCAGTTCTTCACCCAGCGCTTGCGCCACGTCATGATCCGGCCGCATGCGCCGCAGAGCTTGCTCGGCAGCGAGCTCTTGTTGCCGCGGCTCGAAGGTGTAGTCATGAGAGGCGCCACCGTCCCGAACATGTGGCCGAATCAGACGCGGATCACATGCAGGACGGCACTGAGTGGAATGCACTTCGCCACGATCCGCGACCGTTTCGCCTTCTCTGCCGCGCCGATGGACATGTGCTTCGTCGGCGGCGAGCGGGTCACGCCACTAGCCGGCGGGTACTCTGCTGGGTGGATGACGTCCGGCATCGTCGGGCCGTTCAAGGGCGGCCCCGGAACCAAGGGCTGGTGACCCGCCGCGTTCGCTCTGTGGATCCGGGCTTCACCGCAGCAGAACAATCGCCACGGCCATCAGCAGCATCAGGAACGCCGGCAGAGACTTGATCAACGGATCCTTGACCTTCGCGTGCATCGACAGAGCTCCGACCATCAATACGGCAACGGTCCCGGCTGCCGGCAAAACGACCTCTGGCACCCAGATGCCGAGGATCAGCAACACTGCCGACCCGATCTTCAGGACGCCGATCGCATAGAAGAACCAATCGGGGAGACCGTACGCGGAGAACTCCTCCTTCAGCGACTGGGCGGGACCTCCACGAAACTGGGTCGACGACCGCGCCCGCACCAGCCAAACGTTGAGGAGTCCGAGCCCAACGATGACTTGGAGAATGGTCGAAACTGAGAAAGATTCCATCTAATGCCTCCACGACCGAGTTGAACCAAGACAATGAATGATAGTCGATCGGATTCTTGATATCATGGACGGGTTCTACCAAGCATTCAAAGCTCTTTCGATTGTACTGTTCCTTTACTACGGATTGAGTGTCCTCGTCTCGAACGCGATGGCGACGGAGTTCGAACGCTTCGGACTCAGTCGGTTTCGGAAACTGACCGGGTGCCTCGAGGTGCTCGGTGCAGTCGGGCTCATGCTCGGCTACTTCGTACCGATACTCGTCGTCGCCGCTGCGGGTGGCTTGACCCTGCTGATGGTCCTGGGGTTGGCCACGCGCTACCGAGTTCGAGATCCATTGGCGGAAGCTGTTCCCGCACTCGTTCTGATGCTCATGAACCTGTACGTCCTCATTTATGCGATCGGACTTGCCACCTAGCCTGGTTGTCGTTCGGCGCGCGTCACTCGAAGTTTTCAGCCGCAAAATCCCAGTTGACGAGAGCGGTGAGGAACGTCTCGACGTACTTGGGGCGTAGATTGCGGTAGTCGAGGTAGTACGCATGCTCCCACACGTCGCAGGTGATGAGGGATGTCTGGCCGTGCTTCAGCGGCAGATCGGCATTCGCCGTCGTGGTGACCTGGAGCGTGCCGTCCTGGTTCTTCACGAGCCACGCCCATCCCGAGCCGAACTGTCCGACCGCAGCCTTGGTGAAGGCTGCCTCGAACTGCGCGGAGCCGCCGAAATCGCGCGTGATCGCGTCGGCCAGCGACCCTCTCGGCTCGCCGCCGCCGCCCTTCTTCATCGATCTCCAGTAGAACATGTGATTCCAGGCCTGGGCGCTGTTATTGAACACCGGACCCTCGGATCGAAGAATGATCTCCTCGAGCGATTGACCCGCTTCGGGCTTGTCATCGATGAGGTTGTTGAGGTTCGTCACGTACGAATGGTGGTGCTTGCCGTAGTGGAACTCCAGCGTCTCGGCACTGATCAGGGGCGCCAGGGCGTCCATGGCGTAGGGCAATGGGGGCAGTTCGAAGTTCATCAGTCTATCCTCCTGAGCAGGGACGGCGGTTCAGTCGTTGCCTGGTTCCGGACGTTCATCTGCGTCCATGTCAGAAGCTGCCACGGCGCTCGAGATCGAAGTCGGGCGTTCCGACGGTGACGATACCGAGATATCCGTCGACGATGAGGAACTCGCCGTTGGCGACGGTATCGACGGCGTCGGCGACGCCGTTGACGCAGGGAATGCCGAGCTCGCGCGCGATGATCGCGCCGTGGATGAGCATGCCGCCGCGGCGCTCGACGACGGCGGCGGCGAGCGGCACGAGGTGCGGCATCGCCGGCTGGATGGCATCGCACACCAAGATCTCGCCGGCGCGGAAGAGCGCCAGGTCTGCGGGACCGCGGATGTTACGGGCCAGTCCTGACGCCAGGCCAGGACCGGCAGGCTGACCGGTGAGTTGACGAGACCCCTCCTCGGCGGCCCTGTGCGACGCTGGATGCGCCGGCCGATCGGGGGTGGGAAGATCGGCGATCACGTCCGCGGAGCGCAGCGCGGCGGCGAGGACTGGGACGGCTGCCGGCGTCACGCTGGCGTCGGCGCGCAGGCGGCCGGTGATGCACATACGTGCGGCAGCGATGGCGAGCGCCCGCAGAAGCTGGCTCTCGAGCCGGCCGACGAGGAGGGTGTCGTCGTCGCGCAGGCGCCAGCTGAGACGTCCAAGGGCGAGGATCTCGCGTGCCTCGTCGTGGCGCACCGGGCCGACGGCATCGAGCAATCGGCACTCGAGATCGTGCGCGCTTGGTGCTGGTATCGCTGCGGCGAACCCTGCGCAGTCATCGAACTGAGCGTGGTCCGCGGGCGTGGGCACGGACGCGAGCTCGAGCACGGTGCTGAGCAACCAGCCGGGATGAGCCGCGAGACGTTCGCTGCCGTAGGTAACGTCCATGAAGTCACGGATGACGCTCTCGAAGGAACAGACGAATTCCCTCCCGCCGTCGACGTGCTGGATCTCGTCCCTGCTCGCCGACCAGCCCGACGCATGCGCTGACACCAGCCCTCCGGCGATGCGCCTCAGGATGGGATGCAATGCCGGCTGGCGCCGGACGTCGGCCGCGAGCGCGGCGACGGCGGCGTTCCGCCGCGACGCGATCATGTGCTCGCCCCGTAGCAGCCCGACGAACTCGTAGGGATCCACGGGACGCACGGCGTCGTTGTACAAGCGGCCGAGTTGCCGCACGCCGTGCGCAAACGGAATGAACTCGTCGCGGTAGATGTCCTTCCAGCGGAGCACGGTGGCCGCGCGCGCCTCGATCGCGTGCGCCAGTCCCTCGTCGTCGAGGCGATCGAGATCCTCCGCCGCCAAGCGGTGACCCTCCGCGTCCAGCGCCGGGATGAGCTCACCGGCGACACGCGCAGCCAGCCGGCGAAGCCGCCGCAACCCAGGGCGGAGCCTGAGGTACTGCGCCCGAGGGTCGGACGCATCTGCCGCTGCGGTGATGGGGCGGGCCTGGAGGAGCGTCAGCTGATCGCTTTGCAAGCCCCACTCGAGATCGGGAGCCCAGCCGACCAGCGATTCGATGCCGTGGAGCGCCGCGAGGACTGCGTCGAGTTCGCGGCGTGTGAGCAGCGGCATACGCGCGCCTGTGGTCTCCTGGCGCTCACCCGGCCGCCACTCGAGCACCCGACCGGTGGCGCGAGCCAGGATCCAACGGTCGGGATCGACCGTGCCGTCGACGAGATCACTGCAGGGGCCCGGCACCGCTTCGACCACGGCATGGTCGGCCGCGGGCGTCCGCGGGTCTCGTCCAAACGCGACCCCCGCCCGGTCGGCCCCGACGACGACTTGGACGACGACCGCCATACGGCTGCTCATCGGATCGAGCCCGAGCTCGTGGCGGTAGAGTAGGGCCGCGTCCGACCAGAGCGAGGCCCAGACCACCCGGACCGCGTCGAGGACCGCACTGACACCCCGGACCCCAACGACGGACTCGTGAAGCCCCGCGAACGATCGACCGGCATTATCCTCGCCGACCGCCGACGATCGTACCGCCAACGGCTCATCGTCAGCGAGGCCGGCGAGCGCCGTCCGGATCGCGGTGGCGACCTCCGCCGGCAGCGGCGCCGCGAGGAAAGCGCTGCGCAGGCGCAGCGCCTCGTCCCAGATCTCTTCCCAGCGCATCGCCTCGAACGGCTTTCGGCCGAGTTCCATGTGAATCTTGCCGCGCAGCCCCGCATCGTCGACGAAGCGGTCGTACGCCGCCGTCGTCACACACACGCCGGAAGGCACCCGCAAACCAGCTCGGAGCAGCGCCCCGAGGCGCGCCGCCTTGCTCCCGACGAAGCGCTCTTCTTCGTCAGTCGCATCCGCCAGTGGGATCACCCAGCGCGCGGCGGTATCCACTGACGGACCTCCTGGAAACCGACGACGTGCAAGAAGCGCACGGCGTCGAAGCAGAAGAGCGCGGTCGTCGCCGCCGCCACGAAGGATTCGAGATAGGGATGGCGCGTGATCAACCGGGCCGCCCAGAACTCGCGCTCCGGACCGGGCGCCAGGTGCGCGGCTCGCCCGGTCACGGTGACCGACTCGACGCGCATCATGTCGTCCGGAAAGCGGGCACGGTTGTCGACCACCAGCGCAACCTGCGGACACTCGACCAACAGCCGGAACTTCCGGGTCGTGATGGGCGTCGCAAACGTCCCAGATGAAAGGTCGTCACCGAACGCGTACGCGACGATCGAGCCGTATGGTTGACGCTCGCCTTGGGTGCAGAGGACTGCATAGGCCTCGCCAGCGACCAGACGGCGAATGCTCGTGACGAGCGCTTCGGAGCGCGTCGCCGACGTCGGCTCGTCAGGCACCCCGAGCAGCGGCTCGTCGTGACTCTTCATCGAGGAACCTATCGGGGGAGAGCATCGCCGCAAGGGCGCTCGCGCTCAACCCTGCCGGATATCGGCGCCGCGCTCGCCTTCCGGCGTGGCGAGGCCGACGCGCCCTATCGCCGATGCAGATGGAGAAGGCTGCCGTCGTCGTCGACGCTGGGATCTCGGGACTATTGGTGGCGCGTCGCTTGCGGGCCTGCGCTGCACCGGTCGTCGTGGTGGAGACAGGTCGCGGGGGTTGGGCGGCCGCCTCGCGACGAAGCGCGCCCCTCGTTTCGGGCGGTTGACCGCAGCTTGCGGGTCGTTCTATCGCGGCGGTCGTGACGGCCAGCGCACACATGCCCCGTCCGGGCCGCTCCGCGGGGGGCCGATGAGGGCTGTTCCGTCAGCAACTCCAGCGTGCCCGGGCTATCGCCGACGCCATCCCCACCGGCGACATCCTGCGCAAGCTCGCCAGCCGCTGGAAGTGCGTCATCGTCGGCGACGCGGCGATGCACCCGGCCGAGCTGTTCGAGCCGTTCGGCAACATCGACCCGCGCCAGGGCGCCACCACCGAGGGCATCGTCTGGCTACGCCGCCTCGCCGAGCACTTCGAGCGCAGCGTCTGGATCAACCCCGACGACAAGCCCTACTGGGACGCACACCGGCCGCATCATCCAGCGCATCTTCCCGATGTTCCACCTCAGCGTCGACGGCATCGGCCAGGCGATGCAGGCGCTGGTCGGCGCCAAGGCGCCGCACTGAGGCGTCGGGGGCAGCGGACCTCGCCCGGGGTTGTCGGCGACGACGAGCGGCCAGCTCGCATCAGCTGGAGTGGCTGACGGCGGGGCGGCGTGATAGGCCGCGCCGGCGAGCGGCGTAGCAATCCCGGCGGCGACCAGCCGTCGTGACCTAAGTGCTGGATCGGTCAGGAGAGAGTTGCCAATGAGAACTCTACACCGAACTACGTTAAACTGCGGAGACGCGCCGCCTGAGGTGGACCCCATTCTCTGTACCAGAAATGGGCATTGGTAAGGTGGAGTCTGCTGGGTGAAAGGACTTTGGTGTGGAGTCTGGCAACGAAGGTTGCAGGCGCCAGCCTGCAACCGATAGCCGACCAGTACCGATGCGCGCAGGCCGGGTCCAGGTCGCCGAAGGCGCCCCGCGAAGCGGGGTCGGAGCGCAGCGGAGAACCTGGACGCGGCCGAGCACATCGGTACGCGCGGAGGGCGCGGCCGCTTGGTCGTGGGCGGTGGTCATGCCGCCGCTCGTGTCTGCATCGAGTCGTAGAACGCGGCCGGCGTCTGGTAGCCGAGGGCCGTGTGCGGTCGCTCGTGGTTGAAGAACCGGAAGTAGCGACCGATCCCGTCGCGAGCCTCGACCAGCGAGTCGTAGGGATTGAGGTAGACCTCCTCGTACTTCAGCGACCGCCACAGCCGCTCGACGAAGATGTTGTCGATGTATCGTCCCCTGCCGTCCATGCTGATCTTGATCTCGTTCCGGAGAAGGACGCCGGTGAAGGCCGTCGAGGTGAACTGCGCGCCCTGATCGGTGTTGAAGATCTCCGGCTTCCCGAACCGCTCCAGGGCCTCTTGGAGCGCCTCGACGCAGAAATCCGAATCGAGCGTGTTCGACAGCCGCCACGACAGCACCCGGCGCGAACACCAGTCGATGATCGCCACCAGGTAGGCGAAGCCATGGGCCATCGGGATGTAGGTGATGTCGCTGGCCCACACCTGATTGGGCCGACAGACCCTCAGCCCGCGCAGCAGGTACGGATACACCGGATGCTCCGGCGCCGGTTTGCTCGTCGAGGGCTTCGGCGCGGCGCTCTCCAGTCCCATCAGGCGCATCAGCCGCTGCACCCGCTTGCGGTTCACGATCGTCCCGTGGTTCCGCAACGTCCGGGCGATCGAGCGACTGCCGAAGAAGGGATGCTTCAAATGCAGCTCGTCGATCTGCCGCATCAGCCCCAGCTCCTCCTCGTCCGCCCCCACCGGCTCGTAGTACACGCTCGAGCGACTCACCGTCAGAAGCTCGCACTGCCGGCGCATCGACGGGCTCGTGTTTGCCTGAATCATGGCTCGGCGCTCCGTCACCGGAGTCGACCGAGCCCGTTGGACAAAAAATCCCGCTCCACCGTCAGCTCGCCGATCTTCTTGAGCAGCTCGCCCTCGCGCTCCACCCCCGCGCCCTCGGCGGCGCCGGAATCGAAGGCGCGCGAGGCGTTCTCCAGCAGCTCGCGCTTCCACTTGTACACCACGTTGGCGTGCACCTTGTGCCGGCGCGCGATCTCCGCAATCGACTCCCGCTCTTGGATCGCCTCCAGCGCGACCTTCGCCTTGAATGCCCCGCTGTGCTTCGTACGCGTCTTCTTCATGGAGTGGCTCCTCTGTTCGGTTCGAGCAGCCTCCAATTACCTCCTTAACCCCTGGTCCGAAAATCGGGGTCCACTTCACTCAATGAGCTCCG
>Ga0163146_10008025_pt1 | contig 11415 bp, 7 predicted proteins | sample OliLakLV19MP7G1_FD_148648 | JGI IMG/M metagenome (GOLD analysis project Ga0163146, IMG submission 148648) | Freshwater microbial mat bacterial communities from Lake Vanda, McMurdo Dry Valleys, Antarctica - Oligotrophic Lake LV.19.MP7.G1 | ecosystem: Environmental > Aquatic > Freshwater > Lake >... | reverse complement strand
TACCTGCTTGGAGGAATTAAGATTAAGATGAGATCAGTTCTCTAAATAGATACAACTGTAGGGAAGATCCAAGTCATTAGATAAGATTCATAAATCTTTGATTGAGAGGGAAACCGCAGATGTGCTTCGACTTCCCGAAGGGTACGGAGATGAACGCAGATGAATGCAATCTTGTTGATTGTCGAGTAATTTATTCCCAATTCTTCAATTCTTCAATCCAAAATCCAAAATCTAAAATCTAAAATCGCATGACTTTACACGCTGAGTTGCACCGCCATCTAGGCGGTTCTGTGGTTCCTCGGATTCTGTGGCGGTATTTCGATCGCCATAATGCCGAAATGGTCGATCGCTTTCAACAATACTCTGCTTTTGAGGATTTTTACACTCGCCCGCGCAATACTCTGGATGAGTATCTGGAATTGCACACGCTGGTAGAAAGTGTGCAAACTGTTGAGACTTTGCCTTATTTCATCTATCGGTTGATGCGGGGCGCTTACGTGTTTGAAAATCTGGCTTATTTGGAGTTGCGCTACACGCCTTATTTGCGGACTCCAGAGCATTTGTCACAGTCAAAACGCATTGATTTGATGGCAGAAATTGTCCAAGTTGTGGGTAAGGCAAGTCAAATTGGCGATTGTCCGATTGTGACTAGCCAAATTTTGTGTATGCACTCGCGTTTACCATATCAGGTGAATCGGGCGATCGTCGATTTGGCGGCCGAGATGGGAGAATATGTTTGTGCGATCGATCTTGCGGGCGGCGATGCTGCTATTGGCGAGCGTTTGGATGAGTTTGTGGCATTGTATCAGTACGCAAGGTGGATCGGCATTAAGACTACCGGCCATCTTTACGAAACCACCTCTGGCTGTTATCCCGAACTTCTGCCCTATTTGATGCGTATCGGCCACGGGATTCAAATTCCGCTAAAATATCCCGAACTGCTGCCAGAAGTCGCGCGCAGGGGTCAATGCTTGGAGGTTTGCCCTACTACCTATCTCAAAACGGGGACGTTGCAGGATATGGGGGAATTGAAGGTGGTGTTCGATCGATGTTTTGAGGCTGGTGTCGATATTGCTATTTGTACTGACAACGCGGGATTGCACAACGTGCGGCTGCCTTTTGAGTATGAGAATTTGTTAACTCTGGATATCATTGATTTTCGGCAGTTACAAGCCTGTCAAGATGCTGCTTTTCGCCATGCTTTCGCGTGGCCCTACGATGGGCGGCCTGTGAAAATGTTGACGGGTTTGTTGCAGAATGAGTCTGTTGGTGCGATCGAGAATTAAGGTGCGATAGTAAATTAAGTGCGATCGGGAATTAATGTGCGATCGTGAATTAAGATGCGAACGTGAATTAAGATGAGACGGCGGTTGAGACGGCGGTTGAAACCGCATCTACACAGACAAAACCCGCCTCCGCGGGTTGAAGATGAAAGATGAGACGCAGGGTTGAAATCACGTTATTTTCTTCAGTCCGCGGAGGCGGACATCGTTTGTGTGCCCGTAAACTCCGCGGTTTCAACCGCCGGGGCCTTCTTCAACCATCTCCGAATACCCTCTTCGTCCGCGGAGGCGGACATCGTTTGTATAGACGCGGTTTCAACCGCCAAGTCAATATAAAAGGATAAAAAAACGATGACAAATATGGATGCTTACTGGATGCCTTTCACTGCCAACAGACAGTTTAAAGCCAATCCGCGAATCTTGGTTTCGGCAAAAGATATGCACTTTACAACCGATGATAATCGCTCAATTTTAGATGGGATTGCGGGGCTTTGGTGCGTGAATGCAGGGCACTGCCGCCCGAAAATTATTGAGGCTATTCACAAGCAAGTATCGACTCTAGATTATGCCCCACCTTTTCAGATGGGACACCCCGGCGCTTTTGAATTAGCGGAACGTTTGGTGAAGATGATTCCGGGCAATTTCGATCGCGTTTTCTTCACTAATTCGGGTTCCGAGTCTGTGGAAACTGCTTTGAAAATTGCGATTGCTTATCACCGGGTGAAAGGTGAAGGAACTCGTCAAAGATTAATCGGTAGGGAACGCGGTTATCACGGCGTTGGTTTTGCGGGAATTTCTGTCGGCGGTATTGGCCCTAATCGCAAGTTTTTTGGCAGTTTGCTGACAGGAGTTGATCATTTACCTCACACTCATAATTTAGAACACAATGCTTTCAGTCGCAAACAACCGGAATGGGGCGCGCATTTGGCGGATGAATTGGAACGAATTGTGGCTTTGCATGATGCGTCTAATATTGCGGCGGTAATTGTCGAACCGGTGGCGGGTTCTACGGGGGTTTTGATTCCGCCGCAAGGTTATTTGCAGCGGCTGCGGGAGATTTGTGACAAGTACGGGATTCTGCTGATTTTTGATGAGGTAATTACTGGATTTGGCAGGCTGGGTTCGAGTTTTGCTACTGAATATTTTGGGGTGGTTCCTGATATTGTGGCGACGGCGAAGGGGATAACTAATGGTACTGTGCCGATGGGGGCGGTGTTTGTGAAGGAGGGAATTTATGATGCTTTTATGAATGCTCCTGAAAATGCGATCGAGCTTTTTCACGGTTATACTTATTCTGGTCATCCTCTGGCCTGTGCGGCTGCTTTGGCGACGCTGGATATTTATGAGGAAGAAAGGCTGTTTGAACGGGCTGATAAGTTGGCTGATTACTGGGAAAATGCGGTTCATTCATTGAAGGGCGTGCGCCACGTCATTGATGTGCGGAATCTCGGACTTGTGGCGGGGATTGAGTTGGAATCTATCGCTGGGAAGCCGGGGAAACGGGCTTTTGATTGTTTCTTGCAGTGCTTTGAAAAGGGGTTGCTGATTCGGACTACTGGTGATATTATTGCTTTGTCGCCTCCGCTGATTATTGAGCAGGAACATATCGATCGCATTTTGGAAATTTTAACTGCGGTTTTGCAGGAATTGGAGTAAGATCATCTTTACTCTGAGTAGCCATCGCCGGGGTTCGGTTTCCTGGGAAATTGCCGCCTGTGGATTTTGAGAAGTACCCAAACTTATCGGCGCGGAACCCTGTATTTGGGTACGATGGGATGATGCTGTTAGCAGTTTGCGAGTGCCCCACCAAGCTAGCCATCCCAAACCTCCACCCAATATGCAGCTAAGTGTAACGGAAATTACGAAGGGATGCAGCGCGGTATATTGCGGAGATGGGAAGTACAAAGGTTTGTCTTCCAGCAAAGGGTAGCTGCTGGCGAGAATGCCGGCAAAGCCGATTCCTACGCCGATACCGGTACCGACGGATTGAATGGTATTCTCTAATGTGCGATCGTTGTCTTTTTCGTTTTGCGCGAAAGTGCGATCGGTCTCGGCTTGATCGATTTCCACTAAACCGCGTATACTCGTAATGGCTTGATCTAGTAATTGAGCACCGGGTTTAGAGTAGTTGAGGTCGGCTTGAATTTGTAATTGAAAGGTTTGGCTTTCTCGTTCCGCAAAGCGATTAAATAAATCCAGAGGATCTTTTGCTTGAACTTGCAGGCGTTTCAGCTTTAGTTGGTAATTTCTGATATGAATGTTCAGGGTATTTAAACTATTTTCTAGATCGCGGAATTTTAAAGTATATTGAGGAACAGTTTTTAAGATATCTTTAAGTTGATATTTTAAACCATCCAAATCTAAAGACTCTGGCAATTTTGATTTACTTTCAATTTCTTCGATGATTAATTTGTCGAGTTCATCGGCGATTTTTCGACTCTCTTGGAAAACCTTCGTGATTTTATGATAGTATAGGAACAGTTCTGGCAAGTCAAAATAGATGGTTTTCAGTTGTTCTGAAGTCGCATCAGCAAAATAGAACAGCACGAGATAGCGAGTCTTAGATGTCTTTGGTTGGCTAAATTCTACAATGTAACTATCTAAAAATGTATCGGCTTGATAAAATTCAGGACAAAAACCCAGGAGTTTACTTAGCAAGGTTTCGGCATGAATTCTTAAGGCTTCAGCTTCACGAGGTTTGGGTTGAGACAAATAAGCCGTGATGAGTAAAGTTTCTCCGATAAAATTTTCTTTTTGGGCGAAAGTTAAGCATTGATTTGGGTTGAATTCGCTAACTTCACTTAAGCTTACGCCATCAAAACCTGGAGATTGCGGACGAAAAACATTAATTAATAAACCGTAGCTATCGCTAAGTTTTCGCGGATATACCAGTAGACGATATAAAGGTTTAGGCTGAGTGGGATGCTGGTTTTTCTCTGGGCTTGAAAGCGAAAAATATTGTATTGTACCTGGTTTTTTGTTGTTTAGTAAGTCGTAGTTGTCTGACTTGGGGAAATCTTGACGCAATTCAGGGAATGGATTAGAAAAGTTTAGCTTTGAACTAAAATTATGTTTTAATAATTTTTCATAGTTGTCCTTGAAAATTTCGGGAGGTTCGTTAAATTGTCCTGGCGAATTTGAGTAGGAACCTGATTGCAGGGTGAAAGCAAACAGGTTAACGTTTAAGGCGTAGTAAATCGGATCTGATTCATTGGACATTGTGATTAATCTTCTGGACTGTTTTCGGGAGTGTTGTCTTGAGGCTGCTGATTCTCCTGAATTATTTTTTGGACTTTATCTCGATTGCGAATAATATCTGCTTCGTTTGATGGGGGTGCAGCTTTGATTTCTAGTTCGTCTTCACCAACTATATCGCCGCGAAGTGTTGACCAATCCTTCTGATTAAACTCTTCATTGATTGCTTGATGTTTCTCGCACCAGTCTAGTATTGCATCAGCAATTTCGTCGGGTTGACTAATATCATTTAAATCTAAATTGAGTTGATTGAGGTCTTGCCAAATCGCAGGATTAAATAGGTTGCTGGTTTTTTGTTCTACTTCCAGCAAGGTGAGGAAGTCGAGAATTGTTGTGGCACTATGAGGAAAGTCGTTCATTTTTCTAAGTTATTTGTGTGTTAGGGAAACCGTGAAAACTTATATGCCAATGGCACAAAAAGCTGCCCAGTATTGAGGATCTGCAAAGGGTGGGTTGTTGGGAAACTTGCGACGCAACGGGATTCTCAGGTCATTGACTATATTTGCGGCGATTTTGACATCGTTTTTCAACCAGGTTAAAAAGTCGGCGCGGTTAATGGTTCTCAACCAATTTTGGGCTGCTTGTAAGGCTTGAGAAACTGACAAGTTTTCATTTTTGAGGTTTTCATAAAAGCGAATCATCAGAAAAGCGGTGGAGAAATCACTGACTGACCATAAACTACTGACAACATTCGTCGCACCGGCATAGAGGAAACCACTAGCTAAACCGATATATTCGTCGGTGGAAACGCTACTTACTAATCCGGTTTCACAGGCGGAAAGGGTGACAACGCGACAGTATGGTAAGTTGAGAGTAGCGAAAATTTCTTTGAGTGTCAAGCATTGAGTCTCCAGCCGAAAGCGATTACCATCGCGTAAAGTTAGGTAGGAACTTTTATTTTTTTCTTCTGGATTTTGTGAGGGTGGTTCGGGGGGAATTAAGGGAGTTTTGGGTGTATCTCCAGCTAACAGTAAAGCTGAATTCATCGGATTGTCGGAGTTGAAGCTGCCGTGACAAGAGAAATGGGCGTAGTAGGAAGCAGTTAATTTGGTGAGAGTTGCTTCGGAGTTAAAGGCGATTTTGGTGGCTGCGCGGTTTTTCAAAATGTGCGCGTGGGGGTTGAAGGGGCGGGAAATTTCTGCAACTTCAATTTCAGTGTAGCGCAGGTCTTCTGTGGGATTTTGGATGGCGAATAAGGGGAAATTTTTAGTGGTTTGCGGGCGTTGGCGTTGGTGGAGTCTGTCGAGAAATTGGCTGCTGGGTGCGTATTGTACGCCGTTGGGGTAGAGCTCTAGCAAGTAACCTGTTTGATTTTCATTGTTTGCTAATTTTCGGGTGGCGGGTAAGGCGTGAAGCGGTAACAGGTGCAAATTCCGGTGGGGGATGAGGATGAGTTTTTGGATGGTTGGAGGCAGTTTTTCTAAGACTTGGTTGAGGTGTAGAGATTCAGCCAGGATGGGTAGGCGGTTGCTGAGGGCTTGACTCCAGGTTTCTTGGCGGTAGTCGCTGAGGTAGGTGGCGATGTCGCTGTCGAGTTGTTGGCGGTTTTCGGGGGTGAATGCTAGGTGTTGAATTTGGGTTTGAACCCCCCCCTAGCCCCCCCTTGGTAAGGGGGGGGACAAGATTTTTAGTCTCCCTTGACAAGGGGGATTTAGCGGGTTCTTCTTGATTATTCAAAGTCCCCCTTACCAAGGGGGATTTAGGGGGTTCTTCGGCACTCAAAGTCCCCCTTACCAAGGGGGATTTAGGGGGTTCTTCTTCTTGAATTTGGGTTTGAACCCCCCCTAGCCCCCCCTTGGTAAGGGGGGGGACAAGATTTTTAGTCTCACTTGACAAGGGGGGTTCTTCATTATTCAAAGTCCCCCTTACCAAGGGGGATTTAGGGGGTTCTTCGGCGGCAAGGGTGACGATGAAGGCATGAAATCCAGATTCAGGGTTTGGGGGAAGATACCACTCGATGAGGGCGGTTTCGCTGTCGAGGAATTGGGTAAAGTCGGGTAGTAGGGGGATGACTTGTTGGGTGAGGGTGAAGTCGGGATCGTTAATTTCTGTGACGAGTTGGGTGAGTTGCTGTTGTCGGTTTTTTAGTTCGGTTTCGAGGCTGGAAGTGGCTGTTTGAGGAGGTTGTAATTGGGAAATACTGCGGTTTTCCTGGTTGCTGTTGTCGGTGGTGTCTGTGGGTTCGTTGCTGTCGAGTTGTTGTTGGAGGGAGGCAATTTGGCTGCGGAGTTGGCGGAGGCTTTGTTTTTGTTGGGGGGTGCTGTTTTTGGGTTCGAGTGTGGCGTTGTCGAGGAGTTCGATGAGGGTGCGAGATTTGCTGCGTTCGACGGTGAGGAGGGCTGTGTGGTAGCGTTCTAGGTGGATGCTGGCAAGTACCAATTTTTCGTAGATGGGCAAGGCATTTTCCAGGATTTGGCGCTTGCTGCGTTGGGATGCTGCCCAGGCGCGGCTTTGTTCGACGGCGGTGATGGCTTTTTCGTAGCCGTGAATGGCGTTTTCCCAGTCTTGGATCTCAAAGGCATAGTCGCCGAGGTTGCTCCCGGTTTGGAGACAGTCAAGGGGAAAGGCAGAAGGAGTGAGAACTTCTAAGGCTTGTCGGTAACACTCAATCGCCAGTTCGATATTCTGAGCTTTCTCTCCCCTGATTCTGTAACTGTAGGCTGCTGCCAGATTATTTTGCGTCTTGGCCCATTGTTCGGGAAAAGCATCGCGGGTACGAACTTCTAAAGCATTGGTGTAAGATGCGATCGCCAGTTCGATATTCTTTGCTTTCCCTCCCCTGATTCTGTCTTTGTAGACATTTGCCAGATTATTTTGCGTTATTGCCCATTGTTCGGGAAAGGCATCGCGGGTACGAACTTCTAAAGCATTGGTGTAAGATGCGATCGCCAGTTCGATATTCTTTGCTTTCTCTCCCCTGATTGTGTTACTGTAGGCAACAGCCAGATTATTTTGCGTCTGGGCCCAAGCTTCGGGAAAGACATCGCGGGTAAGAACTTCTAAAGCATTGGTGTAAGATGCGATCGCCAGTTCGATATTCTGAGCTTTCTCTCCCCTGATTCTGTCACTGTAGGCAAGTGCCAGATTATTTTGTGTCTGAGCCCAATCTTCGGGAAAGGCATCGCGGGTATGAACGGATAAAGCATTGGTGTAAGATGCGATCGCCATTTCGATATTTTGAGCTTTCTCTCCCCTGATTCTGTCACTGTAGGCAAGTGCCAGATTATTTTGCGTCATTGCCCAATCTTCGGGAAAGGCATCGCGGGTAAGAACTTCTAAAGCATTGGTGTAAGATGCGATCGCCAATTCGATATTCTGTGCTTTCTCTCCCCTGATTCTGTCACTGTAGGCAAGTGCCAGATTATTTTGCGTCATTGCCCAATCTTGGGGAAAGGCATCGCGGGTGCGAACGGATAATGCAGCGGTGTAAAATGCGATCGCCAGTTCGATATTCTGAGCTTTCTCTCCCCTGATTCTCTTACTGTAGGCAATTGCCAGATTATTTTGCGTCGTTGCCCAAGCTTCGGGAAAAGTATCGCGGGTGTAAACTTCTAAAGCATTGGTGTAAGATGTGATCGCCAGTTCGATATTCTGAGCTTTCTCTCCCCTGATTCTGTCACTGTAGGCATTTGCCAGATTATTTTGCGTCGTTGCCCAAGCTTCGGGAAAAGTATCGCGGGTGCGAACGGATAATGCAGCGGTGTAAAATGCGATCGCCAGTTCGATATTATCTGCTTTCTCTCCCCTGATTCTGTTACTGTAGGCATTTGCCAGATTATTTTGCGTCATTGCCCATTTTTCGGGAAAAGTATCGCGGGTGCGAACTTCTAAGGCATTGGTGAAAGATGCGATCGCCATTTCGATATTATCTGCTTTCTCTCCCCTGATTCTCTCACTGTAGGCTGCTGCCAGATTATTTTGCGTCTGAGCCCAATCTTGGGCAAAGGCATCGCGGGTACGAACGGATAAAGCATTGGTGTAACACTCAATCGCCAGTTCGATATTCTGAGCTTTCTCTCCCCTGATTCTAAAATAGTAGGCATTTGCCAGATTATTTTGCGTCTGCGCCCATTTTTCGCTTCCCGGTTCCCGATTACTTAAAACTATTTGAAAACCTGTAATAGCAATTTCAATATTATTCGCTCTTCTCCCCAGAGGAAACTCACTCATATGATTGCTCAAGTTTTCCATAAGGGCGACAATATGCTCAATTTCTTCAGGGTATTCAGCAATTAAATTACTAGCTAATTGCTGTAAAGTTTCAGCGAAACGGGCATTAAGAAGATGTTGCCGTTGCTTGAGAATGGGGTAAACTGCGGCCAGACCATTAAAGCTTTCTTCTATTTGCAATAATTCTAGGATAAAGTTTGAATATTCTTCTGGATTTACCCCCTCAGAGTTATCGCTATTTTCCTCCTCACGCATCCCCAAGAATTCCCCTACCTGACTGGCAAGATTCCGCAAAAAATTAGCATTATTCTCCTCTCCTTCCTGTGCCAAAGTTGCCGCTACCGCCTCGCAAGCTTGCAGAAACCCAGCATCCAGCAATTGGGAGTTATCCTGTAATATCTGCGCTTCCTCACCGCTAGGACAACTCAGCAGTTGTTGAATCAATTGCAGATAAGCAGAATTACCCTCTGCATTCCCTTCCTGGGCCCCGGCGGCCAAAGCTTGACTAATTTGCTGTGCCAATTGCTGCAAAAAACCCGCATTTGGTTCGCCATCCGCCGCCATCCGACTCGCCACTTGCTGCATTACTTCAATCAAGTCTGAGTCAATTAACTCTGAGTGCTCTTGCAAGAGTTCCATTTCTTCGCCAGACGGACAAGTCAGCAGCGATTGAATCAGATTTAGGTAGGATTGGAGGCGGTTTTCGTCCATGAGGTGTGATTTTTAAGATGCTTTGTTTATAAAATTTTAACCCTGAGAGTGTCAATTGTAGCACGAATTGAAGAAGGCCCCGGCGGTGGGTGAGGGCCCCGGCGGTGGGTGAGGGCCCCGGCGGTGGGTGAGGGCCCCGGCGGTTGAAACCGCGGCTACACAAACGATGTCCGCCTCCGCGGACGAAGAGGGTATTCGGAGATGAGAAATCACCGATTAGAATCTTCAACCCGCGGAGGCGGGTTTTGTTTGTGTAGACGCGGTTTCAACCGCCGGGTGGATGGGGGAAACACCCCGTAAATTTTTGGAATCTGCGAAAGCAGGATCAGAAACCCATTCCCATTCAGGAATCATTGATTTTTGACGGTGGTGAATAGCCTGATTTCTGATATAGTTAGCCACGGTGTCGATCGTATCACGGCTAACAGTAAACGCCCCATAACTACCTTGCCATTTAAAAAACACACCCGGTTTAAGTTCGTGAGTTACTAAATGAGAAGAACTACCCTTAACTTCCTTAATAATTTCAGCTATTGTCAAAGTTGACGGAAAACCGACTAGCAAATGTACATGATCCTCTATCCCACCAACAGCAATGACAGTGCATTTTAAATTATTACATTTTCCAATAATGACTGCATAAATTGCTTCTTGAATATCGGGAGTAATCAAAGGCAATCTATCCCAGGTTGCCCAAACATAGTGTACATACAACTGTGTGAAATTATCTCTCATTTTTCATACAATATATGAAATCTCTCTTCAACCCGCGGAGGCGGGTTTTGTCTGTGTAGCCGCGGTTTCAACCGCCTGGTGATTGAAAACCGCCTGGTGATTGAAAACCGCCTGGTGATTGAAAACCGCCTGGTGATTGAAAACCGCCTGGTGATTGAAAACCGCCTGGTGATTGAAAACCGCCGGGATTGATTTACTCAGATATCCCAATAATTATATCCCCAATTGAGGAATCCGGGCGATTGTTCAGATCCCCGGCGGTTAGGGCCCGGCGGTTGAAACCGCGGCTACACAAACGATGTCCGCCTCCGCGGACTAAGAGGGTATTTGGAGATTAGGAATCGGGCGATTGCGATTGTTCAGATCCCCGGCGGTTGAAACCGCGGCTACACAAACGATGTCCGCCTCCGCGGACTAAGAGGGTATTCGGAGATTAGGAATCGGGTGATTGCGATTGTTCAGATCCCCGGCGGTTGAAACCGCGGCTACACAAACGATGTCCGCCTCCGCGGACTAAGCCATTAGGCCCCGGCGATTAGGCCCCGGCGGTTGAAACCGCGGCTACACAAACGATGTCCGCCTCCGCGGACTAAGAGGGTATTCGGAGATTAGGAAAATACTTAGATAGTAGCGCTATAATAATGGATAACCAACGACGAACGACGAATAAATATGGTACTGTTAACCGCAAAAGTTTCTGCTAACGAGTTGGCAAATTTGGCTGTAGATTTGATTCGGAAATCTGGGTGCGAATACGGTGACGTGCGTTTTTGCAGTTACCGGAGGCAAAGTTTGTATGCGCGCGATCGATCTTTAAGCAATATCTCCGACAATGTAAGTTCCGGTTTTGGCGTGCGAGTGCTGCTAGACGGCGCTTGGGGCTTTGCCGCCAGTCACAACAAAACACCCGCAGAGGTTGCCAGAATCGTCGCTTTGGCCGTGGAAATCGCTAAAGGCAGCCGCTTGACTCAAAAAGCACCGGTGCGCTTAGTACCAGTCGAAAAATATGTCGATACCTACATTAGTGCGATCGCAATTGACCCATTTTCTGTACCCGTTGCTGACAAAGCCGAACTTTTATTAACCATCAATGAGCGCCTGCTAGCCCACGATTCACAAGGCATCAAAAAAGCTTATTCTTTTTTAACATTCAACCACGAAGACAAGGTTTTTGCGTCCACAGAAGGCTCGCTAATCGAACAAACAATCTACCGCAGCTATCCGGGTTTTGGCTGTACGGCAATTGCGGGCGGCGATGCCC
>Ga0163146_10008018_pt1 | contig 11424 bp, 8 predicted proteins | sample OliLakLV19MP7G1_FD_148648 | JGI IMG/M metagenome (GOLD analysis project Ga0163146, IMG submission 148648) | Freshwater microbial mat bacterial communities from Lake Vanda, McMurdo Dry Valleys, Antarctica - Oligotrophic Lake LV.19.MP7.G1 | ecosystem: Environmental > Aquatic > Freshwater > Lake >... | reverse complement strand
AATCTACTCTCCGTCATCTTGAGTTACACGGACCTCATCATCTCGGATCTGCCGCCGGCGGACCCGCTCGCCGCGGATCTCACGCAGGTCAGGATGGCGGGAATGCGCGCCACCGAGCTCACCCGCCAGCTCCTAGCGTTCAGCCGCAAGCAGATCCTTGAGCCGGTGGTGCTCGATTTCAACCTGGTCGTTGTCGGCGTCACCAAGATGCTCGAACGCCTCCTCGGCGAGGACATCGAGCTGACGATCTCGACAGCGGCCGTGGAGAGCCGGATCTTCGCGGACGCCGGGCAGGTCGAGCAGGTGCTGATGAATCTCGTCGTCAACGCGCGGGACGCGATGCCGCTCGGCGGAAACCTCACGATCGAGACCGGGAACGTCGATCTCGATGCGGACTACGCCGCGGAGCACGTCGGCGTGCGCCCGGGTCCTTACGTGATGCTCGCGGTCTCCGACACCGGACACGGGATGGATCGCGCCACGCGGGAGCGGATCTTCGAGCCGTTCTTCACTACCAAGGACACGAGCAAGGGCACCGGGCTCGGGCTTTCGACGGTGTACGGCATTGTCCAGCAGAGCAGCGGACACATCTGGGTCTACAGCGAACCGGGCGCCGGGACCACCTTCAAGGTCTACCTACCTCGCTCCGACCGAGACGTCGCGACGCCAGCGACGTCGGGCACCCCCGCGAGCTCGTTGCGGGGCGCGGAGACGATCCTGTTGGTGGAGGACGAGGAGCAGGTCCGCACCATCATCCGGACGATCCTACGCCGGCAGGGCTACCACGTGCTCGAGGCGCAGAACGGCGGCGAGGCCTTCCTAATCTGCGAGCAGTTCCCGGCGAAGATCCACCTCTTGCTCACCGATGTCGTAATGCCTCGCATGAGCGGGCGGCAGCTCGCGGAGCGGCTGGCCCCGCTGCGACCCGAGATGAAGATCCTCTACATCTCGGGCTACACCGAGAACACGATCGTCCACCACGGCGTGCTCGACGCCGGCATCGAGTTTCTAGCCAAACCGATCATGCCCGAGGCGCTCCTGCGCAAGGTGCGCGCTGTCCTGGGCGGCGGCGCCCGAGGGTAGGCGATGAACTCAGCAACTGCCGAAGGAGTCCCGCGTTGGGAGCAAACACTCTACGCCGACCTCCAAGACTACTGAAGTGGTTTGTTTCCGGCGCCATCGGCGCGTGCTGCTACAAACAACGCTTAAACAACCCTGCACCAAAAGCCAGGTGCAGCGCGCGCAGGCTCTCAGGGTAGTATTCTTCTACGCGCGTTGACTTCAGATTCTGGTGGAAATTGTTCACCGTGATCTGCGTATCAACAATCGCAGCGTTAGCGAAGGAACCAACGAATGCGGGACTGTGAAAGTCATTGAGCTTGGTGCCGCTCACGCTGTATTTGTCGCCAATGAGGGCAATATTTTCTGATTTTACCCAGTTGGTGATGCGCGTGAGCAGTGTTTTTGCGTCGTCGATACCCCACCAGAGATAATCGGTGGCCACCCGCCAAGGAGTGCGGGTCGCATCGTAGTAGTACAGCGCTGCGTTCGGATCATTGGTGCAGGTGCTGGCTCCGCCACTGACGTTGCCCCAATTGGCTACGAGCCCAGTAGTGGGGTGCGCGACATTATTGGTGAGGAAGAGCACATACGTGTCGCGTGCCAGGTCAGACCAGCGAGCGGCGCCGGGTAGATCAACCTTGGCGAAGGCGCGGTAATAACCCGGGGAAAAATACGAGGGGTTCAGGCAATTTTTGTCGCCAAAAGTATCTCCCGGGCGCAGCAAAGAAAGCCCATCCTGAACGATGGTTGCAGCGGCGCGAATGGAAGCAATGCTGGTTCGAGCGCGATCCAAATACGAGGCATTGAACGCACAACTCGCTTGGATAAGGCTCATTGCCACATCCAAGTCGCCGTCGGTAGCGGCGCTGTTGCTAGCTGCCGCACCACAATTCGCGGCGATATTCCATTTCATCAGGCCGTTACCGTTGAGATGGTCGTCGTAAAACTTGAGCAGTTGGTCAAAGAGAGCTTTATCTCCATGCGCGACCGCGAGCAGCATGCCGTAACCGATGCCCTCCGACACCGCTCGCCCGCTCTGCTGCGGATCCGCGACATAGGCGCTCCCGTTGCACGTTCTAACATAGTCCGTTTTCCACTCGTCATAAGCCTGCTTGGCTTCGGCAACGCTCACGTTCGTCGGAAGCGTGCCGAACGCATCGGTGCCGGGAGTGGGGGTCGGAGTTGGTGTTGGCGCAGGTGGCAGCGAGGTTGGGTCGTAGATTGCCTCCAGGTCTTCCACGCAAAAATCGAACGGAGAGGCGGCCGTTATGTTCGACGCCACCATGAAGTGGATCGAATCAATGGCAGCGAGGTTTGGCCCGGGCGCGATGGGATTGAAGATCACCTTGCCGTCCGCGAAAAGAGCTTCATTGGGCCCCTCATTCGCTAAGACATAGGTCGATTCCGCTCTGCCTTTTTCGGTGAAAACGACGCGAACCTCCCCTGGAAAGGTAGCCCCAGTTATCTTAAACCGAACACCCTTGATGCTGGTGCCAAGCGGGCATGTTCCTAGTGTGAACTTGGTGGCGGGTGGGGTCTCGTCCATGGCTGTCGCGCACAGGTCAATGCCCATCGCGGCGCCGTAGTACTTCGCGTACTCCGGCGTTCCATCATTGTCGTCGTCAATAATCTTGGCACCAGTGCCCTTGATGCAGAGCTTTCCGTCTCCCGCGGTAGCGAAGGGGGTCATGGGCGCGGGGGTGACCGTCGAATCTGAGCTCGCATACGTGTAAGTAGCACCTTGAACTTGCGCGAGATTGCTGCAGCGCGAAATCCAGCCCTCCGCGTTGGCGATGAGTTTCGGGTCTGTGGCCGCGGGCTCGCACGCTGCGAACACACCGGTCGCTCCACCCGATGGGAGCATCGACGCCGACCCACCTGATACCGCGTTGCCCGTGCCACCGGCTGATGAGTTGACGCCGCCGCTACCGCTGAGACCGCCAGTGCCGTTCAAGCCGCCGCCGACCCCGGATACTACGGGGGAACCAGTGCCGCCGCCGCTACCCGGCACGCCGAGAGGTCCGCAGTTGCATGCGCCGAATCCGCTGCCATTCGCGCTACAAAGCTGAGCGCCACTACAGGCTCCTGGCCCAAGGCAGGCCTGAGTTGCTCCGGGAATGCAAGCCTGCTCAGCCCCCCGGGGGCTACCCGTTTCGCTGCCTGCGCAGCCGGCGACCAAGGCTAAGGCTAAGAACGCGTTGATGCAGAGGCGAATGAGTGGTGCTTCCTTAAACATGCCATTGCACTAGCACTGAGGCTTGCATGACCTAAGGTGATCAATGTTAGGTCTGGCCTTGGATCAAAAAGATCCACCGTGGCATAAGGCGCCAACAACACAACAATGCTGCCGTCCAAGGCGGATTTTTCTCAGAATCTCCCGGCTCAACGCTTCGACGACCGTTTCGAACTCGAGGTCGAGCATCCCGTAACTGGCCGCCTTTCCGTAAATGACGCCGGCGCGCCTTCAATCCGGTTGGCACGCCACGTTGGCGAGCCCTTTCCTTGCGCCGGACGCGACGTTGCTGCAGTGAACGATGTTGCCGCTGGTGTCGGTTGAGAGGCTGAAGCCGTAACCCGCGGCATCCACTCGAGCCGTGTTGTTCGAGAACAGGTTGTTGTTGCCCCATCCCGCTCTTTCCTGATGCACCTGAAAGCCGTCCAGCGGGGAGCTTTCGCCGACGTTGCCATCAATCGTGTAGCTGTTCCCTTTCACGTCAACCCACGAGTCAGCGTAGTTGGCGCCGCTGATCCCGGCTCCGAAGAAACGGTTGCGCAGAATGAGACCGCCTTGGGTGCCTTCCTTGATGTCGATGTGCTCGGCGCGCACATCCGGGCCGATGACGTTGTCGGAGACCCGGTTTCGATCGCAAGCGTCCGGAGTGCCTGCATTCCCCGTAAACTTTGCCCATTGGCTTTGCGACGAGCCCAGGTAAATCCCCTCGCCAAAGCCGGGCTCAGCGAGCCCCGTCTGCGAAATTTCAGAATGTTCGATGACGTTGTCCGAGCTGAACATCCTCAGGTGAATCGCCTCTTGAGCGGTCCCGCGCACAGATAGGTTCGTCAATAGATTGTTCTTGGCTCTTTCTAGCATGATGCCGCGCAAGCCTCCCTCGAGACTGAACCCAGCTATTACCCAGTCGTTCGCGCCGAGCCGCAGGACATCCTGGCTGCTGTCCGCTGTTAACACCGCGTTGCGTGAGCCACAAAGCCAAATCTTTGAATTGGGTTTGCCCGAACGATCGATGTTGAAAGCGCCTCGATAGTTGCCGTCCGCGAGCGTAATGATCTGGCCTGGGACGGCGACAGCCAGCGCTTGCTCTAGCTCTGGAGTGCTGCTCACAGGGATCCTTGAACCCTGCGCTGCCTCGCAACTCGGAGGAGGGTCCGGGACAGGAACGATTGGGGTAGGTGGTGGACCGCTGTTCGGACTCGATCCGCCACTCCCTTCAGCTGTTTGGATCGGCGGTGGCGGTGGCGGCGCCGTGCCGGTGGGTTCTGGAATTGCCGGTGCTCCCGTCGTGGTGACGACCGGACTAGGGTTCGGCAACGCCGAGCTGGTCGCGCGCGGGGAAGCTCCAGAAGGCGGAGACGGATCCGCACTCGGGAAACCACCACTGCAAGCGCCGCCCGCGCTGATACACGCGAGCCAAACTGCTACTAGCGAAGTACGGTTTGGGTTTTGCATCCGAATTGGATATCCACTTGACCTGCGCGATTGTTGATGGCGTTGCACGCGTGAGGGCACAGACGCACTTCAGTCGGTGTGCCGGGGCTGTCGTAGTACCAGTTGGATTCCCCCGCTCGGCAATCGGCCACTGATTGGACCTGAGGGAACACGACGGGGGTAACCTGTGGCTCTGAGAAGGCGACGTTCACCCGGCTAGGGTCCACTTGTCCTGAGGCAGGCGTTGGGATGCCGTAGCTGCACGGCAGAGTCAAACCGCGGATTTCCTGCAGAACCGCGGCGAGTTGCTCCTGGGTTTTGCTCCCGGTGCCGTCCACGATGAATGCGCCCCGCTGGGTGCCGCCTGCTTGCGCGAGCACATCGAGGCTCTCGAGCGCACCGATCCCAACGACGTACGTCTTGATCGGGTTGGGCGCTTGCGCCGCGCTGGCGATCACCTGAGCAATGCCGGCGATATCGTTTCCTGCGCAAAATTTCGAAGGCTGGCCATCCGTTGCCAACAGGACAACCGGCGTCCGTTCCGGGTTCTGAGCGACCCACTGGCGGAGATGTTGGAGCACGCCTTCGAGCGCCGGTTTAGTGGGAGTGCCCCAATGAGCGGGGTCTCGACCTTCGGCGGCGGTGAAGAAGTGTCCATCGACAGAAGCTAAGATCGCGGCGTTATTCTGCGGCAAAGGACCGATGGGAACTTCAGGAGTCACATAGGTTCCCGGTTCGCAGATCACTGGATCTTCCACCTTGGTGGCGTTGCGCGGGAAGTACTGCAAGCCCACGCCCAACCCGGAAAGCGTTGGGTCACTCACGAATGCTTTGAGGGCGTCGGTCACAGGTTGCCAGCGGTTTCCCTCCAGCGTCATGGACCCCGACTGGTCGAGGAGAATGAATAGGTCGACGGGCTTCGCCACGGCCTGCTTGCCTTCGGAGACGCAGGGGGTACCACCACCTTCGACGCTGCCTAGCGTGATATCGACCTGCGGAGTCACGGGAACACCGGAGGGCGTGGCAGCGGGTGCGGGCGGCGGCGTGTTGGACGGCGAAGCTGGGTCCGGATCCGACAGTCCCCTACCACTGGCATCTGAGTTGGGCGCCCCCGCGCTACACGCGGCCGCAAGCACCAAGCCCAAGGTGAAGCTAAGGGGGGCCAACAGAGTTCGACCCGAACGGTTACGTGGAGCGACCATGCGCGCCACCGTTGCACCCATCATGCCGGTTCGGTTCCGGCTGAAACGGGTGCGACACTCCACGAGCTCGACCGGCGGAATGTGCTGAATCAGCGCGATTAGGCGCGCTAGATCCGTAGTTGCGCATCGGCTTGCACAAGTTCAAAAACTCAGCGTGGCGCTCGCTCCTCCCGGAAACGCGCTCACCGTCACCTTTGCCGCGTCTCCCTGCGCGGACTCGGAGCCTCTTAGCGCAAAGTACAAACTGAACGCGCCGGAGGCGAGGGCCGTGGTGAGTGCAATGTCCGCGATCAGAAAATCTCTCTTTATGGCATCGGCGCGACTGCGCGGGCAACTCGGAGCGCACTCTGCCTCTAGATCGCCCTTAGCCTCACTACCGCGAATCGCAAAGTAGGAAAAAGTACCCAGACCGACGACCGCAACGCCACCCAATGTGTAGCTTGGCCAGGCGCTTCTACGGGAGCGAGCCGGAGAGGAACTGAGCGGATCGGCTTCTGATAGTGGGAGCCGAAGCGTGATGCGTTGGTTCTTGCTTCCCTCCGTGATCACTCGACTTGACTCCACACGCTGCGTGCCCGCGCGAGCCTCGAAGTGGTGAGGGCCCGGATCGACGGCACGGGCTCTCCCCGGCAGGTCGATCGGTTCTCCGTCCACGAACAGTCGTGCACCCTCAATCGGTTCACCTGTCGACGACTGGACGTCTACGATAACGGAGGGGAGGCTCGCGCCGATTTCGCGAAGCCAAATTCCGCAATCGCCCCTGAGCAGGGCTGGGCACTGTGATTGAGCGCAAAAAATGGCGCGTTCCTTCGCTTTCATCAACTGCCCTGCTTGCCGGTGGCGCTGGGCTTGTTCGTAGGCTTGGGCGCACTCCACCTTTAGATTTGCCGCGCCGGCAGGCTGCGGTTCGCTCGTGGCTGGAGCTTCGGCCCAACTTGGGGGCGATGGAAGGATCACTAGCAGCACCAGGCAAAGCCGTTGCAGAATGCGGCGCAGGAAGGGCGTGGGGGTAGCGAATCTCACAGGCAATGCTGCTTGGGGATCCTGACCCCTGCTGCGTCGATAACGAACGGCTCCGAACAATCATCGGAACGAGGCTTCGAGGGCACAGCAGCCTTCTGTGTGCGTCGGATCGCAGGCGAGGAACGCAGCGTCGATGGGACCGCGGCGCTTGCGACCCCTCGGGCCTCTGGGGTGGGCGTCACGGCTGAGCGCACAGGCACGATCGGTGACAAGGCGGACGCAGTCGCCGTCGCTGGTGTCGCTGGTGTCGCTGGTGTCGCTGGTGTCGCTGGTGTCGCTGGTGTCGCTGGTGTCGCTACCGAGGCGGAATCGTCGCTGCTCCCGACCCGTCGAGCTCCCCACACCACGACTGAGAGCAGTGCGATCGTGCCCATCCCTGTGCCTATCCACCAAAGTGGACCGCGCCGCCTGGGTTGGCGCTCGGTGCGGCTTTCGAAGTCAGTGGAACTGGGAACGATAGACGTGGGAGCTTCCGACTCTAAGAGCAGAGCGCGAGCGTGCTGGAGGTGGGAATCCAGCCTCGCTTTTTGTGCTCGGCGAGCCTCTGAGTCGGGAGCGGGTCGGATTTCTTGCTCAAAAAAAACATCTGCCTGTTCCATCCGTGCGACGTCCGCTGCTCGTTTCGCCAAGCTGTCGGCCGCCACGCGCACCACCCATTCGGCAAGCTCTCGTTGCTCCGCCAACGCGACAGTGCCTTCCAAGGCGCCAGCCATCGCCTCAGCCGTTTGGTAACGCTCGGAGGGATCTCGTGCGAGCCCTTTCATCACGACTGCGCTGAGCGCCATACTAACGTCGGTGTTGACTAGATGCGGCGCCGCTACTTGCGCTTCCAGCGCCTTGCGAAAGGTGCTGACTTCATCTTCGGCTGCGAACAGCCGTTGTCCCGTGAGCATTTCCCAGAGCACGATAGAAGTGGCGTAAATGTCGGTGCGCCGGTCGAGCGGCGAGCGCTCCAATTGCTCGGGTGACATGTAGGCGAGGTGCCCCTTCAGCGTTTCGTTGCGGGTGGTGTGCATGCGGCCCACCGCCTTGGCGATGCCAAAATCAACGATTTTTACCACCCCTTCAGGACCTAGCATCACATTTTGCGGGGACACATCACGATGCACGATGGCGAGCGCCTCCCCTTGCTCGTTCTTGGCTTCGTGCGCGGCATGGAGGCCATACAACATGTTTGCGGTAATGGTGACGGCAACACGCACGGGAAGGGGGATCTGCTTCTGCTTGGCTTCACGCAGCAGACGCGCCAGTGATTCACCCGCCACGTACTCCATCACGACTAAAAGTTCGCCGTCTTCGGCGATAACGTCCAAAACCGAGACGACGTTGGGGTGTTGAACTCGGCTTGCTAAGCGAGCCTCGTCGAGGAACATGGATAGGAAGTCAGGGTCGCTTGCAAAGTGCGGATGCAAACTCTTGATGGCGACCGTCTTTCGAAAGCCCCCCGCGCCGCCCAGCCTGCCGAGGTGAACGGTCGCCACGCCGCCAGCGGCGATAGCAGCGTAGAGCCCATAGCGCCCGACGCGTCGCGCGCGCGGGGGCGTTTCTGCGGTAGGGACGCCTGTCATTTTCTTGGGGCCGTTGAGCTAGCGGTTCTTTCTTGGCCGAGGGACATTATAACGATCCAAGCGATTGAGCAGGGCTCTCCTTGAAATTCCGAGCAGTCGCGAGGCTTTAGTCTGATTTCCCGCGCATTCTGCGATTGCCTGCAGGATCCCTTGCCGCTCGAGTTCGTCCATCTGCTTTCGCAACTCTGGGACGCCTTGAGGCTGAGGCACAACCATCCGGGGCGGCGTGCGCGGCAGAGGCCCCCGATCCATGACCTGAGTCTCCATGGCTAGATGTTCCACGCCTATCGGCCCTCCTTGTGACAACAAGGTAGCCCGCTCAAGGATGCTCTTGAGCTCGCGCACGTTGCCAGGGAAGCCGTACTGAAGGAGGGCCTGCTGCGCAGCAGCGCTCAGCGGGGGTGCGGCCACTGCGAGGCGTTGGGCCTCTTCGCGAATGAACTCGCTCGCAAGCGGCAGGATCTCTCCACGCCGTTCACGGAGCGGAGGCACGCGAATCGTGATGCCATTTAACCGATAGAACAAATCGGCGCGGAAGCTTCCCCTCTCGATGAGCTGCTGGAAATCCCGATTGGTGGCCGCGATGAAGCGCACATCGACTGGCCTTGGCTGGAGTGCGCCGACACGGAGGACCTCTCGGTTGCCGATCGCGCGCAGCAGCTTGACCTGCATGAAGGGCGTCAACTCGCCGACTTCGTCGAGCAGCACGGTGCCTCCACGCGCGGCCTCAAGCAGGCCCGCTTTGGCCTGCTGCGCGCCGGTAAAAGCCCCTTTCTCGTAGCCAAACAACTCAGCTTCGACCATGGACTCGGCAAACGCCGCGCAGTTGATACGAAGATAGGGCCCGCTGGATCGCGGAGAATTTTCGTGAATTCTGCGCGCGAACACCTCTTTGCCCACGCCCGTTTCGCCTTGCAGGATAACGCTGATCGTGCTCGTCGCTACCAGATCGACGAGGCGATGCAAACGCTCCATGTCGGAGAGGGGCGCACTCTCCGTGCCTGCTGCCAGCATGCTGAGGGGCTGGTGACCTGGCTCTTGAACGAGCAGCATGGTGGAGCCGAGCTCGATCAGCTGTCCCGGGCCAACTCCGATGCGCTCACCCGCGGCGAGCGTTCTACCATTCACGCGCGTGCCATTGGAGGACCCGAGCTCTACCAGGACCAAGCGATCGCCCGCCAGGATTCGGGCGTGTTCGCGTGAGACCGAGGGGTGAGCAATGCGAAGGTCGCACGCCTGAGAGCGGCCAATCGTGAGCTCCCCTTCGGCGGGCAAGCTCAGACTCGACGAGCCTCCGTCCCAAATTGCTATCAGCTGTGGATTCCTTGGTCCTTCCCAGTTGGCAAAGGCCTGAGAGTGTGTCTCCTCCTCGTCAGTCATCTCTTTGGGACCCTCCTTCCAATCCCCATGCCAAACTGTGCAGGTCGACGCGCAACTGGAGAAGCGGGTGGCATCAATGGATCGGGGAGTGCTCATATTAGCACCAACCTTCGTCAATTGCGCTCCTCGGTGCGCAGTTAGTTCCTGAGGAACCCAACTTGGAGGCTTTCGGCGGGTTCCGATCCTCCGCGTTGGTTGAGAACGGCGGCGTCATGCTGTGGGCGTGCGTAGGCATCGGTTTTGCACACACTCGGTTGTGAACGCGGCTGGCCCCGTCACAGCCCGGAGAACGTGAGCACCATGAAAAAGCAAACCACGAAACTAAAAGTCTTAACCATGGCTACCCTGGTCCACGCTGCCTGCGCTTGTGCTGCGGAGACGGGCCCCGCTGACCGAAGCGGCACGCCAACCGATTCGATCGGAGGCTCCCCTGCGACCGTGCCAACGTCATCGGCGACCAGCACCACGAGCAACAGCGGAGGCTCCAGGCCGAGTGCCGTGGGTGGCGCGCCCGCGGCGAATCCCACCGGTGCGCCGACGACGCCGAATCCTCCGGTGGGCACTCCAGGAAGTTGCGCCGCTGTTGCGGCGACGGAGCTGCTCGCCGACTTCGAGAATGGCGAAGCGAAGGTGCTTGAAGTGGGCGGGCGAGGCTCGAGCTTTTTCCTCTACAACGACGGCACGGGCACACAGATGCCGCTGAAGATCGTCAACACGCCGCTGGAGGCAAAAGCCGAGGGTGCTTGCAGTTCCGCGTTTGGTTTTCGCACATGGGGTTCGGGTTTTACCGGCTATGGTGCCGGAGTGGGGAGTGATTTCGTTGCCAAGGTTGCCGGTCAGCGCGCTCAGTACGACGCGACTGCGTACACAGGCATCGCTGTGCGAGCCAAGGCCGTCTCGCCAGTCTCCGTGCGCATCAGTGTATCGGACATCAATACTGCGACAGAGGGCGGGGTTTGCGTCAACACGACGGACCCACTCAATAACCAACGTTGTGGCGACTACTTTGGTCAGGAAGTGGCTCTGACTACCGAGTGGAAAGACTACGTGCTCCTGTTCACAAGCATGGCGCAACGAGGTTGGGGAATGCCGATCGCGACGGGCGCTGCAGTCGCCAAGGTCTACACTGTTCGCGTGCAGGTTCCGGGAGACAAAGCGCTACCCCCGAGCTTTGACTTCATCATCGATGATCTCCGATTCGTGAAATAGGCCCTTACTCAAGGACCCCCGACACCCATGCACAAATTCTGCTCACTCCGCGTGAGCTTCGTCGTCGTGATCTGCTCGCTGCTTACCATGGCGATTCCCGCCTCGGCCGAGCCAGCGCCAAGCAGCAGCGAGAGCGAAGCTGCTGGCACCGAGATACCCGGCGACTACAGCGTCGGGCTGCCACCCTCCTTGCCCGAGATGGACTCTGCGTCGGAGACGGAACGGGCACCCTCCGCGGCCGTTCCCGGCGCTGCGCGCGCAGGCGGCGCGCAGTTTGAGTTTCACGGCTACATGCGGGCGCCCCTCCGGGTGGGTG
>Ga0163146_10008016_pt1 | contig 11426 bp, 10 predicted proteins | sample OliLakLV19MP7G1_FD_148648 | JGI IMG/M metagenome (GOLD analysis project Ga0163146, IMG submission 148648) | Freshwater microbial mat bacterial communities from Lake Vanda, McMurdo Dry Valleys, Antarctica - Oligotrophic Lake LV.19.MP7.G1 | ecosystem: Environmental > Aquatic > Freshwater > Lake >... | reverse complement strand
TTCCCCCACCGAAGAAAAGCCAGTCGACCCGGTCGCGGTCCTCGAACAGGAAGTGGCCTCGCTGAAGGACCAGCTCTTGCGGCGGCGCGCCGAGTTTGATAACTACCGGCGTCGGGTCGACCGTGACCAGAAGGCTGCGGCCGAAGATTCCGTCATCTCTCTGCTCTCCGACCTGCTTCCCTCGCTCGACGCCCTCGATAAGGCGCTTGCGGCAAGAGGCACGCTGGACGAGATCCGGACCGGCGTCGAAATCACGCTCAAAGACGTGACCACCACCCTGGCCAATCGGGGTGTCCGGATGGAAGAGCCCACCGGCGAGAAGTTTGATCCTCTGCGCCATCAGGCGCTCTCCTATGAGCCGGTCCCCGGAGCGCCCGATGGTTCCATCGTGGTCTGCTACCGGAAAGGTTATGTGATGGGCGATCGCCTCATCCGTCCCGCCCTTGTCAAAGTCGCCCAGGCCGCGACCGATGCGTCCGACGAGGAGCCGCCGGCGGCGAAGCCGGTTTCCCACTAGGAGATTTCATGGGACGAATTATCGGCATCGACCTCGGCACCACGAACTCCTGCGTGGCCGTGATCGAAAACGGCCAGCCCGTGGTCATCCCGAACGCAGAGGGCGCCCGCACCACGCCCTCGGTCATCGCCTTCACGGCCAAGGGCGACCGGCTGGTCGGCCAGATCGCGAAACGTCAGGCGATCACCAACCCCACCAACACCCTGTATGCGGTGAAGCGGCTCATCGGCCGGAAGTTCAATTCCCCTGAGGTCGCCCATGCTCGCAAGTTCGCTCCTTTCGAGGTGGCCGAAGCGCCCAACGGCGATGCGCATATCCGGGCCGCGGACCGTCTTTACGCTCCTCCCGAAATCTCCGCCCTCGTCCTCCAGAAACTGAAGCAGGGCGCCGAGGAGTATCTGGGCGAGACGGTCGACGAAGCCATCATTACCGTCCCCGCCTATTTCAACGACCCCCAACGCCAGGCCACCAAAGACGCGGGCATGATCGCCGGCCTCAAAGTCGGCCGCATCCTGAACGAGCCCACCGCCGCGGCCCTCGCCTATGGCCTGGGCGGCAAGGGACAAAAGAATCAGTATGTCGCGGTCTACGACCTCGGCGGCGGAACCTTCGATATCTCGATCCTCGAGGTGAGCGATGGCGTGATGCAGGTGAAGGCCACCGGCGGCGACACCTTCCTGGGCGGCGAAGATTTTGACCAGCGGATCATCGACTTTCTGGTGGAGGACTTCCACAAAACCACCGGCATCGAGCTCAGTCAGGACCGCATGGCCCGCCAGCGACTGAAGGAAGCCGCGGAAAAAGCGAAGTGCGACCTCTCCACCGCCGACTCGACCGAGATCGTTCTGCCGTTCATTTCCGCCGACGCCTCCGGTCCCAAACATCTCTCCACCACCCTGACCCGCGCTCAATACGAGGGCATGACCCAGGATCTGCTCTCGCGCACGGAAGAGCCTTGCAAGCGCTGCCTGGCCGACGCCGGACTCCAGGCCAAACAGATCGACGACGTCATCCTGGTGGGCGGTCAGACCAGGGCCCCCCAGGTGGTCGAGATCGTTCAGCGCGTCTTTGGCCGCAAGCCGAACCGCACCATCAACCCCGACGAATGCGTGGCAATGGGCGCCGCCATCCAGACCGGAATCATGGAAGGCGAGGTGAAGAGCCTCGTTCTTCTCGACGTCACGCCCTATACCCTCGGCATCGAAACGATGAACGGCACATTCACGCCGATCATCGACCGCAACTCCGCCATCCCCACAAGGCGCGCGCGGATCTTCACCACCGTCACCGATAACCAGACCAGCGTCGAACTTCACGTGCTGCAGGGCGAAAGCGACATGTCGGCCTACAACCGGTCGCTGGCGCGTTTCGACCTCACGAACATTCCCCCCTCGCCCCGCGGCCTGCCCCAGATCGAGGTGGGCTTCGAGATCGACTCCGACGGCATCGTCTCGGTGTCAGCCCTCGACCAGGCCACCGGTCGTTCGCAGTCCCTGGTCATCCATCCCGCGAGCGGCATCAACGAACGCGAGCTGGAGCGGCTGGTCGGCGAAACCAAGTTGCGGCAGGTGAACGAGAAGGAAACGAAAGAGAAGGAAAAGCTCATGCAGCAGGTGAGCGGCCTGGTGGCGAACTCCCAGCGCACCCTCACCCTTCTCGAGCGGAAGCTGTCTGGCGAGGAAAAAACCAAGATTCAGACGGCGATCATGGAAAGCCAGCGCCTGAAGATCGACGACACCATTTCGACGCTCCAGCGCTCGTTGCGGGAAATGGAAGAGATCGCGCAGATCCTCTCTTCCGCGATGCTCCGCGCGTAAGCGCGTGCCGTTTCTGGCCTCGCTTCGCCGAGGCTTGTGCTTTTTCTCCCCTAGGTACTGAAACTCCTCTAAGACATGGCTCGCGACTATTACGAAATCCTCGAGGTCTCAAGGACGGCCACCGACCAAGAGATCAAGTCCGCCTACCGCAAGATCGCGATGAAGTTCCATCCGGACCGGAATCCGGACAACAAGGAAGCCGAGGACAAGTTCAAAGAGGCGGCCGAGGCCTACAGCATTCTTTCCGACGAAGAGAAACGCAAGCGCTACGACGCCTACGGCCACGCCGGGGTCTCGAGTTCGGCGGGTGCAGGTGGCTTCGATCCTTCGACCTTCGCGGACTTCTCCGACATCCTGGGCGACTTCTTCGGTCTCGGCGATCCAAACCGCAGGCGCGGCGGGGGCGCCCGTCGCGGCGCCGATCTTCGCTACACCATCGAGATCGACTTCGAGGAAGGCCTCTTCGGCGCCACCAAAACCATCCGCGTGCCCCGGCACGAGAAGTGCGCCACTTGCACCGGCACCGGTGCGGCTTCGGGCAGCAAGCCCACGACCTGCGGCACGTGTAACGGCACCGGCCAGATCGCCTTCCAGCAGGGCTTCTTCACCGTGGCGCGCACGTGCGGTCGCTGCCGCGGTTCCGGCAAGATCATCGCCTCGCCCTGCCGCGACTGCCGCGGCGAGGGCATGGTGCCCAAAGAGCGGGAAATCCAGATCAAGATTCCGGCGGGGGTCGACACCGGCTCACAGCTTCGAGTGTCGGGCGAGGGCGAGCCCGGTATCAGTTCCGCCCCTCCCGGCGACCTTTACGTAGTCCTGCGCGTGCGCGATCACAAGGACGGCTTCTTCAAACGCGACGGCACCGCTCTGGTCTGCGAGATTCCCATCAGCTTTGTCCAGGCCATCCTGGGCGATCAGGTCGAGATTCCCATGCCCGACGGCACCCGCGCCAAGGTCACGGTGCCCGAGGGTGCTCAGCCCGGCTCCGTCCTGCGACTCCGCGGTCAGGGAGCTCCCGAACTTGGCGGGCGTGGGCGCGGCGATCTCTACGTGCAGATCAAAGTGGTCATCCCGAAGAAGATCGGCGGCGAGGAAAAGAAGCTCCTCGAGAAGCTCGGCAAGACCATCAACGTCGACCTCAACTCCAAAGGCAAGTCGTTCTTCGAAAAAGTCCGGGATTTATTGGACTAGAACTACCAGAGCGTGCGCAGAAGCGGATTGTCGAGCATCCGTTGGTCCTTCGTCACCAGCGTCGCTCCGTTGGCGCGGGCGGTCGCGGCGATCAGCCTGTCCAGTGGGTCGTGGGAGAAGTGATCCGGGAACTCGGTCGCGAGCACCGCAATCTCGGCGGTGAGGTCCAGGGTCACCACGCGCACGGCCGCGGCGATCGCTTCGACATCGGCCTGCACAGAACCGCGGCCACGTATCCGTCCACTTCGCAGCAACTCGGCCAGCTCATACAGCGTCACCGCGGAGATGCACGCGCCACCCGCCTGGGCCTCGCGCCGGATCACGCGGGCGGCCGGGCGCGACAGCCTTTGCGACTCGCTCGCGGCCCAGTACAGCACGTGCGTATCGAGGACGATCAACGCGGCTTGAGCCGGCGTCCTTCGTGTGGGGTATGCCGGGACGAGGGCTTCACTCCCGCCGCCCGCAGTTCGTCGCTCTGCAGGCGCATCGCGTCCCATCGCTCGTCGCTCGTCGCTCGTCGCTCGTCGCTCGTCGCTCAAGGGGGACGACACGATGTCGCCTCGGGTTTCGAAACTTCCGGCCAGCGTCCCGAGCTTGAACGGCCCCGGAGCGTCCGCGGCCACGATGCGCACGATCGGGACACCGTGTTTAGTCACGATGACCTCGCTCCGCGTCCTTCGGACCTTGTCCATCACCTTCAGACAATGCGTCTTGAACTCTGCGGCTCCCATCTCCCTCATCGGCGGCTCTCCCAATCTGGTCGTATTTTTGTGACCAGCTCGGCGCAGGTCAAGGAAGACGGTCTCGCCATCGCGCGGGAAGCCTCCATGGATGCGAAGACCCGCGCGGTCACCGCGGCGCCGAGGACGTCGTCCGATCTGCGCCTCAACCCTCCGGCCGAAGTAATCTACGCTCAGCCGCTGTGACCGCCGATATATCCGTACTGCACTCTTCTGAGGATTCGATCCACGCGTGGGTACTGACCGTCCCCGAGGATCTGGAGGACGAGGCTTCGGGTCTGGCCTGGACGAGTGACTGTTCCGGCATCACCATCGAGAAGGCCGGGCCGGGCCAGGTGAGACTCGTCTGCTTCTACGCCGACGCGGACGCTCATCAAGAGGCGATGCGGGAACTCGCCGCTTCCTTCGGAACCACCGCCGAACGAATAGCCGTTGCCAATCCCGATTGGGTCGAGCGTTTCAAGGAAACCTTCGTGGCCTTCGACGTGTCGCCCTTCCGAGTTGTGCCGGAGTGGATCGACGTCGCGTCCGACCCGGGTCATCCGGCCGGCGCGATTCCCCTTCGCGTGGATCCCGGGCGCGCCTTCGGCACCGGCACCCACGAATCGACGAAGTTGTGTCTCCAGACTCTCGGGACCCTCGCGAACCGGCTTCCACTTGCGGTGCGCACTCTGGATCTGGGTTGCGGCACCGGGATTCTGGGCATTGCCGCAGCGAAGTACGCGGACGCCCGGGTGACGGCCTGCGACTTCGATCCTCTGGCCACCGCCTCGGCGGCCAGGCATGCATCCATGAACGACGTTCGCCTCGACGTGGTCTTGATGGACGGCGGGCGCGGTTTCGCAACTTCGCGTTTCAACCTGGTCTTCGCAAATCTGATGGCCACATTCCTGATCCCTCGAGCGGCGGAGATCACGGCCCTCGGCGCCCCCGGCTGCCGATACGTCCTGGCCGGTCTTCTGCGCGAGGAGGAAAAGGCGGTCCGCGCGGCCTGGCCTGCGGACTGGAAGGTGACGCCGACGTATCTCGGCGAGTGGGCCTGCCTGCTCTACGAGCGACCGTGACGACGCACCGGTTTCACGTCCCCGGCGCAGCTCCGGGAGTCATGACGCTGCCGGAAGCAGCCCGAGTCCATGCCACTCGAGTGATTCGATTGGGCGTGGGGGATGCCCTTCGCGTGTTCGACGCCGGAACGGAGTTCGAGGCGGTGCTGACCGCAATCGAGAAACACCGCGCACTCATCGAAGTGGGCGCGGCCATCAGTTCCCTCCCCGAACGCTCGATTCCCCTTCACCTCATGATGAGTCCGCTGAAGGGAGACCTTACGGAACTCGTCATCCAGAAGGCCACCGAACTGGGTGTCGCCATCATCTCCCCGGTGATCTTTGAGCGGACCGACACCGTGGCCCGGCGCGAACCCACGGAGGCCAGACGCGAACGCTGGCATCGGGTGGCGGCCAGTGCCGCGGAGCAGTCGGGCCGCTCGGTCGTTCCCGAAGTGCGCCACGTCGGGACGCTTTCAGAATCCATCTCCGCCTTGGGCCCGCCGAGTGAGCCTGAGGTTCGCGTCGCCGCCGCGGAGCCGTCCATTCAGGCTGGCCCATCGGTGCGGTCGACGCCGGTCTCGGCGGTTCAGTCGGTGGTGGTGGCCGTGGGACCGGCCGGAGGGCTATCGGCCGAAGACCTCACGATCCTGACCGCCGCCGGCTTCTCACCGGAACGTTTCGCCCTTCATACGTTGCGCTCGGAAACCGCCTGCCTCGCCGCCCTCGCCGTGCTGGCCCTGCGCTACCCGTAGGCCCATCCACTGAACTCGACGCCGGCGGTCTCGGGGATCACCACGGCGTCCTCCGTCGCGCCCGACCAAGTACTCGGCGAGCAGCGCGGTCGCTGTGCTTCTGCCCGCCAGCCTGTGGCAAGCTTCGGTGTGCGTAGCGCACAACGGAGGTCGCTCATGCCCACCCACATCGAGGTTCTCGAAGCAGAAGTTCTCAGTCTCGCCTCTGCGGAGAGGGCTCGGCTGTTGGAGCGCCTGATCGCCAGTCCGTCTCGTCTTTCGAGATGAATGGTCTCGTGTGTGATCACCGCGCGTCGCCAGGAGTCAGGCAGTGCGTCAAACGTTGGCGGCACCAGTACCGCGCCGCCGATAAAGGATGCGCACCCTCAACGAGGCGACACGACTTCCGATCACCTGCTCGGTTGGTTTCGCGATCCTTCCCTTCTTCCCTGATCACCCGAACCTGATGAGCTGGCAGGACGTGATGAGAGTGGCCGATCTCGGGCTGTATGCCGCGAAACGGGCCGGCCGCAATGGATGGGTGGGCCTTTTCGCGGGAGAGGGCGAGCCGGTGTCCGAGGTCGTCAGGCGCACCAAGCGCGAACCGCGCGAGGCCGAGCGACGCGCTCAGTTGCGCGTGGTCACGTCGATGGACGCCGCCAGGGTGGCGATGGCACTGGGCCAGGACTAACTAAGCGCCCCGTGCCTCCAGAAACTCGATATTGCCGTTTCAAACAACTGGACACAAGGCGGGGGTTTCTTAGGGCCCCAAGCCATTTCCGGAAAACCCTACAACGCCTCACCGCAAAACGGGCACTTCGTCGAGCGCTGCGGCTGCGGACGGCCGCAGTTCCAGCACAACCCCCGCTTCGGAGCCTCGCGGGCCCGTAGCCTCTTTCGGATCTCTTCCATTTCAGTCTGACGATGGTCGATATCGGCGGCGGTCTGAAGATCTTCGAGAAGTTCGGAGGCCGAGAGATACCGCACCGTGAGGTCGGGGGCCATCGCCTTCATCACGATGTCCGACAGTTCCTTGGAGATCCGCGAATTGCGCAACCGGGGCGCGGTGCAACGACCCTGCGAAACCATCCGCTCGATTTCCGCGGGATTCGGGCTGAAGTACGGCAGCAGGCCGGTCAGCATCTGATAGAGCATCACTCCCACGGAGTAGACGTCTGCGGGGAGTTGAGCCTTCCCCGCGAACTGCTCGGGTGCCATGTAGGGCGGCGAGCCGATCACCGTGTTCGCATGCGCGCGGTCGAGAATCCGCGAGGTGCCGAAGTCGGCCACTTTCAAGACCCCGCTTTCGGAGACGAGGACGTTGGCCGGACGCAGATCGCGGTGAAGAATCTGGGCTTTGTGGGCGTGCTCGACCCCCTTGAGAATCTGCACCACCATCTCCACCGCTTTGAACTGATCGAGGACTTTCTCGCGGTCCAAAAGGCCCTCCAGGCTCTCGCCCTTCACGTACTCCATCACGATGAAGAAAGTGCCGTCGATCTTCTCGGCGGTGAGGATCGAGACGATGTTCGGATGGTTCAGGGCCGCGAGCAGCCGCGACTCCTGAAGCATGTCCTCTTCCTTCCCGGTCTGGCGGTGCGGCACCTTGATCGCGACCTTCTTGTCGATCCAGGTATCGCGCACGAGGAAAACCGTGCCAAAACCCCCCGAACCAAGATTCTGGAGGATCTGATATTTACCGACAGTTTGGCCCAGCAGAAACACGCGCGGGGGGAGTTTATTCGAGGAACAGACCCTTGCGGAGTTTCTCCATCTGCTCGGGCGCGAGCTTCTGCTTGCGCAACGCGCTCATCATGCGCGACGCGCCAAAAGCGACGGGACGGTAGCCACAGCCTTCAAGCATTTCGGGATTCGGCTGATACATGAGCCGCCGCGGATAGTCGCGGCAGATGCCGGGGCGGGTCTCGTAGCTGTCGCACTGCCGCGTCCGAAGGTTGAAGTGCTCGCAGCGGAATACGAAGGCCTGAAGCTGCTTGTCCTCGCGAACCAGATGAAACTGGTTGACGTGTTTCTGCCAGGCCAGGAAAAGCGCCCTTAGAGACCGGAAACGCCGGAAGGGCCAGAACACCGAGATCGCCGGGGCTTCGCAGCATCGGGCGCAGCGCTCGCAAGACCCTCCGAGGTCGAACATCGGCTTGGCCTTGCGCAACTTCGTCGACACGACGACATCTACATCAAAGGCCGCCCGCGCGAGCCGCTTCAGCATCCGGCGGGGGAGATTGTCCTTCACGCGAAGGCCGGAGGGTAACATCCAGGGGCTTGCCCTCTCTATCGACGCGCTCGGTCCTCGTGCTCGCGCTGGCGACCCTGGGATCGAGGCTGATAGTGGCTGTGGTTCTGGGCGTCGCCGGCAACCCCCGGTGGTGGGAATACGACCTGATCGCGGTCAACCTCTGGAGCGGCTGGGGTCATTCCTACGAGCGCCTGGGGTTCGTTTACGCCGCCTACGCTCCTCCGTTGTGGTCCGCCATCCTGGCCCTGCTGTTCTTCCTGCCGGGCGACTCGAGAGCCAGCGTACAGATCGCCCAGGCGCTGCTCTGCCTGGGAGCCGCCGTCACGGTCGGTATTCTGACCCGGCGCATCGGGGGCGACGAACGCACCAGTGTGGTCGCGGGCCTTTTGGTCGCCTTCCAGCCCTCCCTTCTCTACTACTCCGTGGCGAACAGCGACCCCCTTCCACTCAACGCCTGCCTGCTGGGACTGATTGTGCTCCAAGGAGCAGCGCTGATCGCCGGCCCGACGCGCGAGCGGGCGCTCGGCTTCGGCCTCCTGGTAGGCCTCGGCGTGCTGTCCCGTGGCACCCCCATCGTCGCCCTGCCAGTGGTAGCAGGCGGTCTTTTCCTTCGCTTTCGCGGCGATGCTCTAAAGCCGGTATTACAGGCGACCGTGGCCTTCTTTCTTTGTGTGAGCCCCTGGCTCGCCCGTAACGTGGCGGTAATCGGCGCGCCCCTTATCACGTCGACCACCGGCGAGAACTTCTGGCGCGGAAATCACGCGGGGGCGAGCGGGGGCGCTGCCCCTGGCTATTCGGGCGGTCATTGCCCACGGAACGGAACTCGACCGGCATCAGGTGTTCATGGCCGAGGCGCTGAAGTTTATTCGCGCGGAGCCGGCCGAGGCCGTGGCGCTCTTCGGCCGAAAGATGAGAACCTTTTGGTGGAAGATCGAGTCCGATCCCGGCGACTACTCGCCCATCGCGGCCCGGATCTACGAGTGGGTCTACCGTTGCGAGCTGGCTCTGGCTCTCCTCGGCCTGGGTCTGCTTTTTCGAAATCGCCTCGGCCCGTCCGCGCATCGAATTCCGGCCGTCCTGGCCGTTCTGGTGATGATCGCGATCAGCTTGCTTCAGTCGGCCTTCTACGTGCAGGGCCGTCACCGCTTCTTGATCGAACCGCTGTTGCTGATGTTCGCGTCGTTCGGAGTTGTCCATGTGGCCGGCGTGGTCGCGGACTGGCGCCTTCGAATCAGGGGCGCTTAACCGGGGCCGGACGTCGGGCGAGCACCGCGTACAGGTCGTTCCTCCTGCGCGAGGGCCCCCACCCCAGGGACGCCGCCGCTCGGGTGAGCGGAAGCGCCGCCGTGAACGGAAGGAGGATCGGGCCCAGGGGTTTCATCCCCGAAAGTCAGAACCGGCCGGGGCCGACGCTCACGTCACCGCTGCCGGTATCCACGTCAATCTTCACCTGGAGATCACCGCGGCGGTAGCCCTTCACCTTCTGGCGCTGCATGACCGCCGTCGCATCGGTGAAGGCGCTCGAGACTTCGCCGCTGCCCACATCGGTGCGTAGTTCGAACCCGAGGTTGCGCTGGAGTTTCACGGTCACGTCGCCGCTGCCGGTGTCCGCACTCACCCGAGCGAGCTTCGATCCGCCGAGGTCGAGGGTGACGTCGCCGCTGCCGGTGTCGGTGTCCACTTCCTCGGTGTTGCTCACCTCGATCAGAATCGAGCCCGAACCGGTATCGGCGCTGACCACGCGGGCCGCCGAATCAGTGACATTGATGTCGCCGGAGCCGGTGTCCAGGCTCAGGCTGTCCCCCTCAAAGCCTTTCAGCGTGCAGTCCCCGCTACCGGTGTCGCACTTGAACGAGCCGCGGCCCGAAGTGGCGTTGACGTCGCCGGAACCGGTGTCCGCGACCACCTCGCCCTTGAAGTCGCCCAACGAGATATCGCCCGAACCGGAGTCAAACTTGAGAGTGCCTTCAACCCCCGAGCCCTCGATGGTCCCCACGGCGTTCTTGAAGGTGCCGGACGCGCCGCGCGGAATCTCGACCACCAGATCGGCATACAGAGCGAGACCGCGGCTCCCGTTCACGGTCACCCGGGTTTCGTCGTAGGTCACCGTGGTGTTGCCGGAAAACATCCGCTCGAAGAACCCGCCGTTGTTGTTGTCGCGGCCATAGCGAAAGCTCGTGTGCTGGTCCAGGGGATACTGAACGCGCAGCGTGGGATGCCCGGTCTTACGGTCCCGAACCTCTTCGAGACGCAGAAGGTCGGCGGTCCGCTGATCGGCGCCGTGGACGGTGGCCGTAACCACGACCTTGGAGCCTGTTCCCTGGCGCACCGTCATCCGCCCGGCCAGGTTCTCGACCCGAAAGGGCCGGGTGGGGTCGGCCGACAACTCGGCTTTGAGGTTCCGGGTGACTTCGGCCGAAGCCGGAAGAGATGTGACAAGGAGTGCGGCGGCAAGGGCCAGGGCTGGGGTTCGCATTGGGGGTCTCCTGAAAAGGGAAGGGTGTCTGCAAGGAGAGACGTCCAACCGGGGCCGAAGGTTCCCAAGGAAAACGTAGGGGCGGCCCTCGTGGCCGCCCGGTCCGTCCCGCGGTTCGCAGGGCTCCTGGTTCAGGATCCGTCGCTTCGATGAAACGTTATCTTGCGAATCGCGGCCGCCCGGTAGGTGCGGGCCCCGTAGCCCCGCGTCTGGAAAAAGTGCGGCGCTGATTCAAATTTCAGAACAATCTCGTTCGTTCCCTGGTGCCAGGCAGCCGCTGGGAGGACGAAGCGCGCGGTCTGCCACGAAGGTGCGATCTCTTGTTGGCCAAGGGACTTGCCGTTGACCACGGTTTCGAAGGTCTGGGTGGTTTCCGTTTCCATGGCCCGGATCTCGAACGAGATTCGCAGCTCGCCCGACCCTCGAAGGGGCAGCCACAAACGCGCCTCGCGCCCATCGACGAAACGCGCCAACGACCCGTCCTCGGGTTCGATCGCCGACAACCGTCGCGCCGGCTTGGGCAGGCGCATCCACCAGGTATCGCGGCCAAAGTCGAGATCCGAGCGTCCGGCGAGCAGCAGGGACGACCCGGTGTAGCCCTCAAGGAAAGCGACCGCGGCCGACGGTGAGACCACCTCCAGCCCCTGGTAGACC
>Ga0163146_10007996_pt1 | contig 11437 bp, 15 predicted proteins | sample OliLakLV19MP7G1_FD_148648 | JGI IMG/M metagenome (GOLD analysis project Ga0163146, IMG submission 148648) | Freshwater microbial mat bacterial communities from Lake Vanda, McMurdo Dry Valleys, Antarctica - Oligotrophic Lake LV.19.MP7.G1 | ecosystem: Environmental > Aquatic > Freshwater > Lake >... | reverse complement strand
AAAAGTTTGCTCGTTAGGAACTGAAAGCGTTCTAAAGTGTGATTGAATAGACCCGAAAACATTTCGTACAGCTGTGGACAATTCAGTTTTCTTCAACACGGGTTTTGCACGTTTGCGAATTGAAAATTGTTGGCCGCAACGCTGAAAGGTATTGCCGCCACGAGAACCGAGGATGCGCGATGTAGCGGGTTGAAGTTTGTAGATAGCCATGCAATAAAATTAAGTAGCGACTATTCCATAAAAAGAACCCTTGTCTGGTGTAGTTCGAACGGTCCAAGTAATTCCATCAGGTGAGGTAACTATTTGGCCTGTGCTACCGTCTGGATTTGTGGCAACGAAAAGCGATAGGCGAGCACTCCAAACAACGAAGAGAAGGTTGCTAACCGATGGATTTGTTTGTGTAGTCCAAGTGATACCATCCGGTGAAGTCATGATAATATCCGTACCGCTTTGTGCAGCTACCGCACAAAAAAGAGCAAGACTTGGAGACCAAGTTAAGCCGGTAAAAAAATAACCTGTTGGAGACGTGCGAGATGTCCAAGTGATGCCATCCGGTGAAGTTACTGCGCTGTATGTTGAACTGGCATTGCCGACTCCAACGAAAAGCGCAAGTGATGGGCTCCATGTTACATCATAGATTTCTAAGTTAGCCGGAGTTGTTCGGGTAGTCCAAGTGATGCCATTCGGTGAGCTTAAAATATTTGAACCTGCATTGTTAGGATCAGTGACAATAACAATCTGAGCAATAGGATCGAATGATATACCAAAGAGCCCAGTGCTTCCCGTGGTTGTCCTTGCTGTCCAAGTGATGCCATCCGGTGAAGTTGCTACATCGCTATTTGTTCCATCTCCGGCAGTGGCAATAAATAAATTCAAGAACGGAATCCAAAGCACATCACTGAATAACTTGATGAAAGGCAAAGTCCTTTCAGTCCAATTTATACCATCCGGTGAAGTCATTACCGATTCGGTAGTTGCACCAGGAGAAACAGCAACAAACAAATTGAGAGTGGGCGAGTAAGTAACAGCCTGCCACAAATTTGAATTAATGAGTGGATCATCGGACCAGGTGATCCCATCGAGGGAGACAGATGTCATATTACCAGTTGACGGCTGAGTAACAACAACCAACGGAATGACATTCGGAAGAATAGAGCTTGAGCGAAAGACAGCAACCGCTTGAGCTGTTAAGCGGTTAATTATTTCAATTCTGCAAAAAACTTTTTTACCGCCAGCTGCGGACAACGGACCAAAGCGAGCAAACCAAAAAATGGAAAGATCAACCGTTAAAATTCCGTTTGGTGCTGCTAGATAGCGCATTATTACCGCCTTGCTTTCTGGAATAGTAGTCCGACCAGGAGACACTCCATCGCTCAGATAAAAAACGGCCATGACATCCGGATTTAAGTTCGTGCCTGTGATGCTGGCAATTAAAGCACCCGTGTCGGTTGTGAAACTGAAATCGAAAAAGTTTGTAAAGCGTTCCTGAACTTTAGGAAGTGGATTGCCAGATAAACCGAATCGATTGCGAGTGATGTGAAAACGGATAAACGAAGTGTAGCCTGAAAGCTTTGTGCGCTTTGATAAAATCGGTTTTGATTCTTGCGTGTTTGCAAATTGAATCCATGATTCTTGAACAGCCGGTGACAACAATTTCCAAGCTGCTACGGCTGCAGTCGTTAATGCGCGAGCTGCAACTTGAGCCGGAGAGTTAGGATTTGTTTGAATCATTTTCGTTTTCGTGTATGCTCCGCCACGATTACGAGAGTAAGTGACGTTCGCAATTGAACCAGAAATTTCTGATACACTAGCGCCAGGGGTGAAGATTGCCATGATTGTAAAATTTTAATGAGTTTCTAATCTCTAAAATTAGGAAACTTCAAAAAGATTTCACGCATGAATACCGAACAAATACCGATTGCAAAAAAGGAAGGTGCTACCATACCGACTAGGAGCCGATCGTTTAACCTGATTGAATTGTGAAGGCCAATTTTATTTGGTTAAAGTTTAAAAACGCACAATTTTAATCGTGCCAACTTTTAAGAAATAATCACTTGATCTGAAAAAATCAACACTTGTCTATCAGATGAATCAGCGAGAGCCCAGACTTCAACGGCTATTTTTTGTCCGGCTTTATTGGTAAGTGGTCCATGCGCGAGCTCGTAAAATGTTTTTAGGTCATAGGTGAAATCTTCTTGAGCTACTTCGCTTCTGATGTGAATAACATCGGAAGTAGAAAAGCTTGAGATACCCGGAGACACAGGACGAGAGGCAAAAAACATTAAACGAAAAGGAGCAGGCGCGGAGTTGAATAATAGATAGACTTCAAAAGTTGAAACTGTTGCAATTGTAAAAGCATCATTAAGGACAGGAAGAAATTGAGGAACAGGAGTCACGACTGTGTAATCAATATTAGCTACACGTCTCGCAGTATTGATGCCGCAAAATAACGCAAAGCCAGTTGGATAGATAACCTGAGACAATCGGTCATTTATTGGATAGCTAATAGCAGCTGCATTCCAATTGGTTCTCTGAGCTGAGGACAAAGTTTTCCAAAGGCGTGACAAAGCAGTGATTGAACCAGACGTTAGTTGTTGCCGCGATGATTGTTGTCGCTTTCGTTTCGAACGTGTTCGCATTGACAAAGAGCCAACGCCATTAATTAAAACACTCCCAGCAATTTTGCCGGACATATTGCCAACAACAACGCTGGGAGTGAGTTTGGCCATGATGCTAAAAATTAAGCAACGATAGCGGATGTACGTACTACCTGACCAGCAAGACCAGAAGCCACTTCCATCAAATACATTTCGACAAACACCTTTTGTCCCGCGGCACCAGCCAAGTTTCCAAACAAGGCAGAGTAAGGAGTAAAGATATTCGCAGGAGAAGCACCTGCAGGAGCAACACTTGAAATAAATCTGAAATCAGATTGAGAAGGTGCGCTGATACCTGCAGACTTGGGACCTGTCGCGCGAATAACCAATTGAAAGCCCGCTGGAACGGGAGTAGGCGTGAAGGCTTGCGTGAAAGTTCCTGCAGCTGCCGGCAAGCTAGCGCCCGCAGTTAAGATCGCGAAGCTCGTTGGATTAGGAGCGTCTGCAATAGTAGCAGCTCCGATCAACAAAAGATTAGCATTGCAACGGTTGTATAGTTGCGCGCCAGTCAAAAAGATTGTTTGACCTAGATTATCCTGAACAGGAAACGAACCTGACGCGGCATTCCATCCAAGACGTTGAACTTCGGTTAACCCGCGCCACTGGCTTGATAAAGATGCAAGACGTTGGCGTCTGTTAGTCTGCAGTGTAGACCTCCGATTGATTGGAGTAACTCGATTACGAATTGCGGCACCGGCACCGTTTTTAGTGAAGACAGTCGCGGCAATCTTGTTTCGAATCTCGGAGACAATTGCGCCAGGCGTGAACTTGGCGAACAATTTACCGGACTCAGACCCCATGAATCGCTGAGGTACGAAAGCTCTACACATTACCTCGTAAAGGAAGAGCAAAAGGAGAAGTTGGAACATAAAATTTGGTATAAATTTATTTCGAAGCTATTACAAAAATATTGTATTGCAATAGTGGCATTTCACAATAGAATATTTGGAGATTGATAGAATGACTTTTATTCGAGGACTTGACGAGATTTTAACGGTTGACCAACAACATGGCCAACCCCTTACAAACTGTTCGCGGGCTGGCCATGTTGTTGGTGGGCAAACGGTGGAGCCCTTGCATTACCTCCCAGCGATGTTTTTATGAAATGCGAACGGTGAAAATGTGTCTATGAAATGCGTCAAGTGTGTCCGGTGGGCGCGGACACTGCGCGGGGGGGTCGCGGGGGCAGCAGTGGCCGCAAAAGGCCCACACTTAAAACATTTGTCCGCTGCACCGCTGCCCCCGCAAGGTTTTAAGCAGCGGACAAATAGTGCAAGTACTTTTTTTTGTGTGAGGTTGAACCTTAGCCCCGCAGGGATAAAAATTATTCAACCGTCCCGTAAGCGAATGGCATGACAAAAAGGAAAGTTGCATGTGCCATTTAAAAAATAAAATTAATCAAACTAATGTCTCATTGGTTTGTCCGCTTGGCTCTTGCAACTTTTCTTTTTGGCGTGACATTTCGCACGGGCCATAAAAAAAAGTGCGCAGCACACCATATTTACCTTTTTGGTTGCCGAAGGAACCAGGGAGACAATAAGCAAGGAGGTACGACTGCTTATTGTAGCGTGGGGGTTGATCGAAGGGATACACTCTGCAGTCAAGAAAATTTCTCATTACGAGATTAGGCGAACAGCTGAGGCCGATGAGATCACGACCGTGAGATCACTTCAAACACTTCGATAATTTTACCTAACCTTAATAACTGTTTTATATTTCTGCTGCATCCGTTATCGTCAACAAAAAAGGGTTGTGCATTTCTACCATTCTCATCATATCTTGATTGATCAGCTTGTTCGTAAATTTTGCCTTCTACTAATTGATCAACCAAAAACGTACTACCTGATGCCCCAAAGTCGTCTAATCCCTTTTCGCTTACTAGTACCTTAAATCTTCTGAGTTTCATATTCCTGTTATTTTTATTCGTATAATCCTGATCTCAATTTCAAACTTTCTTTTTTCACACTTCAATTTCCTGATGTCTATTAACCCTTCATGTTATTCCGTAGTCATTGTTTAAACTCATTCAGCCTCTTTAGTTTTTAATCGCTCTTAGTAATTTTCCGAGATCATCATTCATTTCCCCATTTCACTTCATCCACTCAGTCATTGATCATTTTACTGTTCCCTTTTGGTTTTTTTGTCGTTGTTGATTTGTGATTTCTCGTCATCTTACTTGCTCTTAACTTCTATTTTTCGATATCTCTACTCCTGATTGTCGATCTTAATTATTAGCTGTCATTAGTTAAAGTCAACTCATAAAGCAAACTCACTCATCATTTCTAATTCTGATTGTCGATCCTGATTATTGATAGTAACTATTCAAAGTCAACTCACAAATCAAACTAACTCATAATTTCTATTCCTGATTGTCGATCCTGATTATTCACAGTAACTATTTAAAGTCAACTCATAAAACAAACTCACTCATCATTTCTATTCCTGATTGTCGATCTTAATTATTTGCTGTCATTATTCAAAGTCAACTCACAAATCAAACTAACTCATAATTTCTATTCCTGATTGTCGATCCTGATTATTCATAGTAACTATTTAAAGTCAACTCATAAAGCAAACTCACTCATCATTTCTACTCCTGATTGTCGATCTTAATTATTAGCTGTCATTATTCAAAGTCAACTCATAAAGCAAACTCACTCATCATTTCTAATTCTGATTGTCGATCCTGATTATTCACAGTAACTATTCAAAGTCAACTCACAAATCAAACTAACTCATAATTTCTATTCCTAATTGTCGATCCTGATTATTCACAGTAACTATTTAAAGTCAACTCATAAAGCAAACTCACTCATCATTTCTATTCCTGATTGTCGATCTTAATTATTCGCTGTCATTATTCAAAGTCAACTCACAAATCAAACTAACTCATAATTTCTATTCCTGATTGTCGATCCTGATTTTTCACAGTAACTATTTAAAGTCAACTCATAAAGCAAACTCACTCATCATTTCTACTCCTGATTGTCGATCTTAATTATTAGCTGTCATTATTCAAAGTCAACTCACAAAGCAAACTCACTCATCATCTCCGCTCTTCATGGTCGCTCTAGAATCTAAACAGGTACAAAAAAAAAGTAACTTCATAATAGAAGTCACTCATCATAAGAGCTCGTGTATTTAATTGTCGCAAGTCTCCTTAATAATCTTGAAATGGATCAGCCCACAAATCTTTGCGCTTTTTCTTCCAACGTGTTACCGCTGTCGCTGCAATCTCTATCATGTTCATATGGTTATAAATCATTCGTTCCGGATTGAAGTGCCAACGTAGATGCAATTGGCCGTCAACAAATATTTCGATCTCTCTCGTTCCGAAGTTATAAAATATGTCCACTTGAAAATCATCTATTGCAATGGTTGTCATAATGGTGTGAATTTGTGCTTTCATAGTAATTCGATTTAAGTGTCCAGTTGTTTCTAAAGTCAATGTGATTTATACCATAGCATGATTCATAACTTCTATTCTGATTTCTAAACTTTTTCGAGTTGTGATTTCTCCCGATGCTTGATTAACACTGTGAAATTGAATGTAAGATATTTATCCCCTTCGTGTTGACTTATCTCTGATCTGATCATTGAATTCCCTCTAAACTCTTTTGACTTACTGTCTGATATGTTAAAGGTTTTTCTGTTGTCACTATTGAGATGCTAGAATTCACATACTCGTAAATCTTTCTTTGACTGTTCACTTTGTTGTAATGTTCGGTTGCTTCTATTTTCATAGCCTTGGTTGCCTGGTGTATTCTCGCACGGTTTTCCGAATCATACCTAAAATGGCAAAGCTGGCAAAGATGTTTGAGGCGATCCAACGTCACGTTAAAATTGAAGGGATCATGATCTAGATGCGCAACGGTTAGCACAACTTTTATTTTACGATACGAAGTATTTACCGGTGGAGCATCCAGCCACAGCGCTCGAAAGCATTTTTTCCCCTTTCTAGAATGGGCAACTTTCATCGAATAAATCAGGGAGTAATTTTCCCGATTGCATTGCTCGCATTTTCCTTTCGATCTGCGATTGACCGCTGGTACTATTCGAGATTTCCAGTCCCGAGGGTAAAGTTTGTAGTTGATCGGCATCTTGTTTTTGTTTAGTTGTAAAATTTGGCTTTTCGTAATTTCTGACTTGTTCAATCCACGCATTGTAACTCACCTTTAGCGGGCCCTTAAGCATCTCTTTGAATTGCCATGGCCGGTATACGATCATTGAAAATGTAGTTTCCTCCTTGATCCAAACATCATCGCGCTGCTTTTCCGTCATCCAGATATCGAGGGATTCATTTTCTAAAAATACTTCCGCAGGTTTTACTGATTTAAGGTTTGCGGAGCAGTCCCAAATTTTCCCGCCAAGGGGTTCATCTGCCAGGGAGAGACATTCCTGCAGGCGTTTTGAAGCTTTGCGATGGGGATGAGAACCGGCAGGAAATTTTAAACCGTTAATGATTGAAACGTCCACCGGTGAGAGCCCGCCTTTCGACATGTATTTGATCATGTAGGCAGCAAGATCATTGATTTTGAAAATGCTGTGAACATCGGTAGAATTTGGGTGTCGGTGGCCATGCTTCTTTTCAAATTCGGTAATTAAGTTTAGGCGTTCTAGCCTGTCGTTCCAGCTGTCACGTAACTGATCATAAGGTATAAAAACGTCAGTTATTAAATGGAAATGAAGGTTTCCGTTTTTTTGTCTCTCAGCTCGCCACACGTACGACTTGAGCTTGAAAACCCTGCGAGCGTATTTTAGCCACACATCCAGGCAGTCTTTTTTGATTTGTTTGTCCGTGATCGCGCCCTGGGGAACAGGAATTGTAAGCGTGACAAAGTTGCATCTAAACTTCACTTCGTTGCCCGTGGTCGGGTTTATGAAGCTCTTCAAAGTTGCTTGAGCAATGATTGTATTGATAGCTCGCTTTAGCCTTTTCTTAGCACCGGGAGACATGTGACCCGAATACGCTGTTTTCCGATTCTCGTCAAAATTGTTGTCCGCTGCTGCTTTTGGATCAGAAACAGCCATGAAAGTAAGTTGTGCCTCATTTGCACGAGCTTGGCGAGACTTATTTTTTCGACTGCCCCCGCCTAGCCATTCTGACCGTTCGTAGACTAGCAGCGAATTCGGTCGAATTTGCAGCACTGGATAGCGCAGGACGGGAGAACTCATATTACGGTGAGCAATGATGACGTAGGATAAACCAATAGGGGGGGTGCCCACTGATGTGCGATTGCGGCACACATTCGAGGAAAGTGATCCCAAGAACTTCTAATTTCTGACTTATGAGCTTGGGACATACGGCCATTGACATGATTGCTCACTGATTTACGTACTGGATTGACCAGTGTGCTTATCAATGGGGGCACGTTCCGCAGCCAGAGGCAGATATCTTTGGAATAAGGGTCTCCGAACATCCAAGGAAAAACTATCTGACTGGGAGCCTTTATGTGAGAGTTGATGTACCCTACAGGATTCTCAAGCGCAACCATCCGGAACGGGGCGTTATACAAATCCATAAAAAACTCGCTCGCTGCAGACTGCATTTCCCTCCGTTCAGCTGAATGGTAGACTAGATGATTCTGAGCCTTGCATAGATACTGGCAGGGTGGGAAAGCAATCATAAAATCAAACTCGATGTCGAAGAGCTCGCGGACATCGCATTGATAATGTGTCCCTGAATGCCTTGCCTTTTTGTAATCCGCTGATACAACAGTGTGACCGTTCGCTTTTAAAAAGTCGTGCAAAAACTTTGTGTGATAGCATGCAAGTAAAATTCTCATAGTTGTGTAAGAAGCTTTAAAGACTGATCATTCATATTAAAGACATTCCCCAAGGACAGAACGAAATGATATTGTATTGTTGGCTCACACCATTTTGAAAAAGGACGACCGATCTTAATACTTTTCAATTCACAATCAAATTGAGGACGATCAGGATGATAGCCATTGCTGAAGCGAATTGTGTTAAAACGTAATCCATCTTTAAGATTAAATATATCAATCCAATATGTATTAATTTCTCGATATTCTTCGAGCTTGATGCCGTGCAAAATCATGACGAACCATTTTTTGTGCAGGTTCAAATGCAGCACTTCCGTGCCTGTTGGTGTATTAATTTTCATAAAGGAACGAGCTCATTAAATTTCTCTAAGAAATCATGCTTGGCATACTCAGGAGCCTGACAAATGAATTTTTTGGTTAATTGATCTTGCATCATTAATTCATCCCATTCAAATCTTAACATAAAAACATCGACTTCTTTCACATACGTCTCGAGCGGGTATTTGAAGCCAAACTTTTGACTTATTAAAATCATTAAGCTATTCTCAATCCCTTTGTAGTTGTCCAATCTATTTTTGATCGGTGTTGGAATGTCTAAAAGGTAAGCCTCAGAGGCATCGTGAAGTAATGCCTGTAGTTTGTATTGAGGCGGTACAAGTGAGCAGCACATAACGCAGTGTTGTGCGACCGAATAAAATTTGGGCAAATGGCCTCCGAACCTACATTGATTCGATAGCGAGTGCGCGATATCTTCAATGCAGATCATTTCGAGCGTTGGTTCAAAGACATTGAAATAAATTCCCGAGTTTGTCCTGATACAATTTGGTGTGATTAGATTTTCCATGGATTAGGTTTAAAGAGTTGATTGAAATTTAAAGCTGCTTGATAACACATCCCGCAAGGTTACACGTTGGCCAGTTACAACGCGTCTGACATGTTATCTCAGATTCAACAGGCACCGGGTTTGTAAGCCTTTCCAGTTTTTCCGAAACAAGTGCCAGCTGAGAGAGTTGACGAACTGAACGAGCGCGATCCTTTTCTGATAAGTTGAAATGATCGGGGTGAGAAAGTTTATAACGAAGATCAGTAATCTGATTAGTGACCTTCAAAAGTTTGTCGGTGACGGTCATGATGAGTATTGGTCAGCTTTTAAAAAATAATGAGCATAGAAAAAGGGGACTTTAATTCTGATGTATTCAGAAAAAGTGATAGGACGAAAGCTTTCAAAAATTGATTTTTTATACTCATCCCCAGGAGGGCATGATTCCGGAATTCTGCAATTAATACCGATGACGTCAGTTCCAGAACGCAAAGCAATGTATCGGTACTTGTTCTTTGCTCGCTGAATGTCTCCAAGTGTTAAGTTGGCCATATAGATTTTATTTAGTTAGTGACACAAAAAAAAACCTGCACGTGGGCAACGTACAGGCTTTCAAATCAACTACACAAACCCAACAGCAAACACAAAAAACAAATGCAAAAAAGCCCAAAATCTGCACTGGCGTTACGGCTTTCCGGAGCCTTCCTGGAACCATGACCCGCACACATAGGTATGCAATTGTTTTGTGAAGTAATAATGTCGCTGGAAGGCTTTGTATTAACATCCTTGCAGATGGCTTGATTTGAGACACTTCTAAGCAAATTCTAATGAATTTCTAATAAGTTGAACGACTTATTTGCGATCAGGAAAGAATATGGCCAGTGCATTAGGTAATGATAGAAATGCGCGATATCCTTGTAATACATGAGATCTTAAATAACAATTATGCAAAAATCTATCAGTTACTCCCAGACCGAGATAATCGACTCTATCCGGATCTTGTATTTGCAGGGTAATCAAATCGAACTTGATCCGATGTACAGTAAGGGCTCCATGTACGGAAAGGGAGTAGGACCCGTGTATAAGCTTGATCTCACGCCCATGGCATTAGATGTAGAAGTAGGGAATGCTTTATCGATGCGTTTTGAAGCTAAGACGATTAATTCGATGATTCTCGATCCGCCCTGGCTTATACATGCTGAAGGTAGCAAAAGTAAGATGGGCAATCGGTTTACAACCTTGGACAGTAAAGAGGATATCATGTACTTGCTGGAAGGGATCATAATCGAGGCAGCTCGTGTATTGCGGCAGGATGGAATACTGATTTTTAAAATTCAGGACACAATCCATAACAGGCGAAAGTTATTCCTCTCGCACATTGTTATGTCCCTGGCAATCAACGCTGGATTTAATCCGCTCGATGAGTTCATCTTGATTGCTAAAAGTAGGATGCGCTCGAAAAGTCAGTCCGGATGTATTACCAGTGCTTCACACAGTTGGCATTGCTCTTTCATTGTGTTCAGAAAAAAGAAGAGCAGGACGCTTCAAAAAATAACTAGTGCACGATCACGGAACGATCAATGAATGAATACGAAAGGTAGAAACAACCTGACCGGTCAACAGTTCAGTGACACGACCAGCAACCGGAATGAAGCGACCAGGCGAGAAATTATTTGAAGCAAAAGCAGCCCGATAAAGAGCAGCTATATTTCCGGTCGTGACATTACCTGGATTGTATCGAACAATCACTTTCATCATAGAAAGATCTGGGGATGAATTGTTATCGCTCATTGAAGCACCAGCGAATACTGTATAAAAATAGCCTGCCGGAGTTGGATTGACAGCAAATTGAACGGTCCAAGTATTTGCGCTGATGTCGAACGCGGAGCCAATGATACCATTAGCCAATGGAATAGGAAACAAAGGAATTGTTAAAATTTGGCTTTGACCCTGTGCCACTAAAGAGAGGTTTGAGCTTGCAAACAAATTTATTGCTTCAATCTCATAATTGTTTGCAAGACTATTAACGCGTAAATAATTGGGAGTTGCATCAATAAAAGTTTGCTCGTTAGGAACTGAAAGCGTTCTAAAGTGTGATTGAATAGACCCGAAAACATTTCGTACAGCTGTGGACAATTCAGTTTTCTTCAACACGGGTTTTGCACGTTTGCGAA
>Ga0163146_10007993_pt1 | contig 11439 bp, 12 predicted proteins | sample OliLakLV19MP7G1_FD_148648 | JGI IMG/M metagenome (GOLD analysis project Ga0163146, IMG submission 148648) | Freshwater microbial mat bacterial communities from Lake Vanda, McMurdo Dry Valleys, Antarctica - Oligotrophic Lake LV.19.MP7.G1 | ecosystem: Environmental > Aquatic > Freshwater > Lake >... | reverse complement strand
ATCTAAACTGTTAATGAATTGGGGGTCTCCAGAATATCTATAAACAATACATTCACGAGAATAGCATTAAACAATACATTCACGAGAATAGCATTAAACAATACATTCACGAGAATAGCATTAAACAATACATTCACGAGAATAGTAAAAAGTGCTTTTTTTAGAAAACCGCGTTGCATTTGTTGCATTTGTTGCACTAACTCATGAATTATGGTAGTTTTTGTACTAAAAACCGCGTTGCATTAGTTACACTGACTACCTGAACCAAAAAGTGCTTTTTCAAAAAACCACGTTGCATTTGTTGCATTTGTTTCACGAACTACCTGAACCAAGTGCATTTTACCCTACGCTTATGAGGCATTGTAAAAAGTACTTTTTTCAAAAAACCTTGTTGCATTTGTTGCATTTGTTGCACTAACTCTTGAATTACGTTAGTTTTTGTACTAAAAACCGCGTTGCATTAGTTGCACTGACTACCTGAACCAAAAAGTGCTTTTTTCAAAAAACCTTGTTGCATTTGTTGCATTTGTTGCACTAACTACCTGAATTACGTTAGTTTTTGTACTAAAAGGGCAAAGTTGCACTTGTTTCAGTGCCGATGAAAAAGTGCTTTTTCCAATAAACCGCGTTGCATTTGTTGCATTTGTTGCACTAACTGCCTGAACCTGTTTCAGGGTGTTCCCCACTCAAATGACGTTTGCAAACTTGTTTTGCAAACTTGCAAACGTGTTTTGCAATCGACTTTTCCCGTTTGCCTCAGTTGCATTTCCATGAAGACTTTTTTAAGCTCGTGCAATTGGTGGATGAAGGGCAAAAAAGCTCGTTTGCCTTTATGCCGTTTCACGGTGGCGAGATGGCTTTCAATGAATTGGGAGCAGTCGGCTATTGTGCAGCCCTTGTTCAACTGAACGGGATGGGTTGGTAGTGTAATTGCTGCAAAGTAGTTTTCAAGGTCGTTGATGGCCTGATCCCAGCTTCCGGGCTTTGGTTGTTCGGGCTTAACCGATTGCTGATCGGCCTGGGGTGGCGCAGGCGGCGTAAACCGTTCCACAGGCACAACCAATCTCACAACCACTGGCTGAACGGCCAGGGGCGGCTCTGTGGGCACAGGGAGGGCAAAGGCTTTGTGATCCAACTTCACTAAATAGTCAGCAAGGTCAAGCCCTTGTTCCCTTTCGGCTTCGGTCGCTTTGCGTTCCAGCAAATCAGAAACGGAAAAGTTTGCCAGGGTTGAGAGTTGCGCTGCTTTCCTGCGCCAAATTTCAAACGCTGTGGGTTTGCCGGCAATTGGTTTTGAGAGATCGGGAAATAGGATAACCTGGCGCCCCCTTAGTATGCTGCATTTTTCAATATTGAAACCAACACCCCCCAACGCCAACCAACTAAACTGTGGCAAATAAAGACTGGCAATTATTGCCGACTTTTCGCTTTCTACGAGAGCCAGGGGCTTGCTTTTATCCCTTAGTAAGTGTTCGCCAAACAAACATTGCCTTAACTCAAATTCAGGCTGTCTAAGGGTTTTGTGTACCCAATTAATATGGTTGTAGGGTTCTGTCACTCTTTTGCCGGTGGCGGGGCTGTAAAGCATTATTTTGCCCGTTCGCACTTTGCCCTGTGTATCGATTTGCCATAATACCGTTGCGCCGTCCCAATGTTTTGAGGAGCCAATAAAATACCGGCGGATCAATTCATTGGCAACATCAATTCCGAACCGGTTAATTAGGAACGTCACAAAGTGGTTTGATTCGCGGCCATTCAGGCTGTTTTTTAATGCCTGAACGGGAATGAATGAAACGGGCTTTGGATGCTGTTTAACAGGACGTGGTATGTATTGCCGCTCACTTTTAGTCACGTGAAAAGAATAACTGCTCTCATTTAAAACCCTTCGCCCGGTTTGCTCAGCTAAATATCGGATTTGCCTGAATTTGCCTTGCTGTGGGTCAAAGTGTACCTTATAACCAACTTTAGCATGAATGTAATCGCTCAAATATTCATAAATCAATTTGCTGAGTTTTAAGTGGTCGCTCCTGGTTTCGTTTTTAAATTGGTCAAATTGGGGGACGCTTAAAATACCGGCGATACCTTTTTGACTATTTGACCGCCAAACTAAAAGGGCAATATCTTTTAGCAATTCAAATACCGCCTTGTTCCGGGCTGGGTCTAATAATTCCAGGTTTTCATGTTCTTTCACGTCAATATCAAAAAACAGAAACGGAACGGGCATTGTACAGTTTTCTCCGGCAGTACCATTTGCGTAAATACCCTTTAAAATAGCCGGGTTTGTATCTTTTCTCGCTGCGTGGTTTTTAAAGCTGTTTAACCGCCGCTGTAAATCGGTTAAGGTCAAATGCCGTATTACCCCTTTTGCGCTGGGGTCGTAAACGCGTATTTCCGTGAAAAGGGGTTCATTCCGATCTATGGGGCTGCCCACACTGTGCGAAACAGTAAATACAGGTTCGGGCTTTGGTTGATGGGTGACAGCTTTCGGTTTAGCATCAAATGGAATATTATTATCCCGAAAATATTGTTTCGGGGTGTAATGGTGTCCACAATTAATTTCACGGTTGCACCTGCCAACGCTGGGGTGTATGTGTTCGCCCGTATCGGTATCAATGTACAGTGAAAAGGTTTTATCCGTTTGCTGGCAACTGGGGCAACGATACCGGCTATTCAGCCCCTTGTACGGTTCTAATATGTATTTGTGTTCAGTCATTTTCCTTGAATTCTGTTTTGCACGTTGCCTTTCCGCTGAAACGCTTTTCATACTCACCCCTGCTCGTTCGGGTAAACAATTCCGCTTCATTCAGGAAGTTTTTAAAAGTCCGTTCAATAACCCCCAACTCTTGGGCGATCCCAAGGCCTATTTCAGTTGTGAAAGTGTTGGGTAATGCGCGATAAAGGGCTTGTTTGTCGGTTGGGTGTTTATCCAACGGGCTGCTATTCGATAAAATGGTATTAACCTTTACGGCTGAATTTTTGAAATACTCAACCAGCTTGATAGCCCCCAGCACCGCTTTAGCACTTATCGTCTGCTTGTCGCTTTCGTTACAGGCATAACGTAACAGTTCAAGTATTAACGCCAACCTCAAAACATACATATCCATTTTACTGAAAATACCGCTTAACGCTGCGCTGGCCGCCTGGTTACATTGGTCGGTATTTGCTTTCTGCCAATTGAACAATAGCTTTTTAGCGCCCGGTGTGAACTGCAATACTTCCGGGCTGGGGTTCATTGTTTCATCCTCGGTAATTGCTAAATTCAAAAGGCTTGAAATAATGCTTTGCCAATTTTCAGCAATACCGAGGGGTAACTCTGTTTCGCTCCAGCATTCCTTTTGTAGGTTATCGGGCATAACAAAAAGTATCCTATCAATAAAACCGTTTTGGGTTCGGCTTTCTTTTGCAAGTTCGTTCAGTATTCCTTGTTGCATTGTTCCACAAACGGAAATGAACGGTACGGGAATGAATACGGGTTCGCCGGTTTTACGGTCAATGTTTATAGGGTTACCACTCCATTGACTTAACCAAAATTCCATTTCGCTGCCTTTATTATAGCGGTTGAAATTCTTAAACCAACCGGCCAACTCATCTACACAAACCCCAATACCCCGTTTATTATATTTGTGAACTTCGGCAAGTGCTTCAGGTGTAAAATCGGTCAAAAGGAATTTTCGCCAAATGGGTTTTGATGGATCGCCAATGCCTTGTTGTTCCCTATCTTTTTTTGATAGGCTTACCTCCCTTTCAAATTTCTGCCTTTGCTGTTCGTAGAGCCTGTACGATGTTTTATCCTGCTCGCGTATTGGTTGAACGGCAAAACTTAACGGGTGGCTTTTAGCTGTTCCCGGCCGGCCTACAATAGCCAGGTACAAAACTGCACTTTGTCGAAATCCTTTTTTCACCTCAACGCAGTGAGTATTGCCAATGGCAACCGAAGCGGCATACAGTATCGAAGCACCGGTAAAGTCAATAGGGAAACCCAAGTCTTTTTTTGTAGCGGTAATTATTTGCTGAACGGCCAACGGGAATACCTCAACCGGGAAAGGGTTTAGCAGTTGTTCGGCTTCGGCTTGTATATCTTCAACGCCGATACCGTAGTTATCAAATTCAAATTGCTGATGCATATTAAAACAGTTTTTAGGGTTGAGTGAATGAATTCGTGTCGGTGGTGTAATATCCGGCACGGTATTGCGATACTTCACAAAACCCCTGTTTCAATAGGTGTATGCTGGTACTCTTGCGCCATTTCGCAACGTAGCGGCAAATGTTCGCTCTGAAAATACCTGTTTCAATAGCTACCATTAACATGGTGGAGGGCTTGCGTTTGAACGCGGCAAATACCTGTTTCATTTGCGCCTCAAAATGCTTATCTTTGCCTCGGCTTTTAGAACAGCGGGGGGTGTGCAATGTATTAAGCATTGTCACCCCCTTTTTTATTGCTTCCGGCGAAATCGGTGGCGTTTAACTTTAGGCAGCTTTCGGCGAATTCGCGGACGTTATCCTTTAGACATCTTTCGGCGAAATCGCGGGCTTTTCCCTTTAGACAACTTTCAGCGTATTCGCGGACTGTTTCTGCCGACGTCTTTTTTCTACCTTCCTTGATCCAGTTATCAATATCCGATTTTAGGAAGCTCAACCTTTTTCCGCTTTTGTGTACGGGAATCAAACCATTATGCACCCAGCCATAAACTGTGTACTTGCTGGGTTTGGACGGATGATAATCACAAAGTTCGGCGAGATCAAACCAACGGTCGGTTTCGGTTGGTTGTTCGTTACTCTTTTCAAGTAACAGCCTTTTTATTTCGCTCACTTCATTAGCAAGGTTTGTAAAGGCTTTCGGTAATGATTCAAGGGTTAAACCCTCTGTTAAATTTTCCATTGCAATATCATTTTTATGTTTGATACTGCAAGGATACGGGGGCGTTAAGCCATTAAAAAGATATTAGTAACATTAGTAAAAACTTAGTGAACTTCGTAAACTTAGTCATGCATTATTAAAATTAGTGCGCACATTTTCGGTTTCATACCCTTCAAAATATTCACCCAAAAGTGCTGCATAATTTTTCGCTTTGCGGTGGGGTTTACCGGCTATGTTTGTATAGTAAGCATAAAAAACTCTCATTACTTGGTACTTAGTTGAAGCGTTTTTCATTTTAAAGCGTTTTTCCGGAGCTTCCTCCAACTCAAATGCAGCTTTTAAATACTCATTTAATTCCTCTTTAGTTAAATACTTTTTGTCCACTAAACCCGCTTTAAAGTGTTTGTATACGTCATCTGGGGTACTATTATCAAAGTTGTTTTTAAAAATCGGTTGTTCCTGATCCGTTTGTTGAGGTGGTGCTTTCAGAAATGGGGTAATGTCATCAAAAAACTTTATTTCATCCTTATACCAGGCCTTCAATATTTTTCTGTACCGTTGTTCCTCACTGGGTGAACTGTTTGTATAACCTTGTTTCAGCTTCAGTTTACGGCGGTTAATCACAAGTTCCAGTTTGATTTTATCGGCCTCGGTTATTAATCCCTGTTCATGAAGAGTAACCCCATTTATTTGCGTTATTAGGTTGATCGTTAAATTTATCAAGGCCTCAATCAAACTGCTTTTAGTGTGCAGCTTTGTTTTTGCCATTCCCGAATAAATATTTGTTTCGGGTTTACCGTTTAGTATTGGTAACAGCGTTTCAAAGTGCGTTTTTAGGTTCCCGAAATAACTCTTAAACTCAAAGGGAAATTCATTAAACCATTTTTGGTAAGTGCTGATCAGTAGGTTCAAATCTGTTTTGTTGGGTTGGCGATAACCGTCAATAAATTCAGAAAGTCTTTGCCTTTGCTCGCCACTTAATGTGTTTTGGATGCAAAGCTTTACCGCGTTTAAATACCCATCCACGCCAACGGCTGGGTGTCCAAAACTTGAAACATTGTAGTCAACGTAATCCGTTATGTCCTTATACCAGTCGGGGTTTTTTATCCGCGCTGAAATATGGTGTTCAGTGAATGAAACCTGCTTAACAATCTTTTCGGCGATGCCGTTGTAATTAGCTTTTCTAAACCCACCTTCACCGATATACTTTGTGTGTGGGTCATAACAGTTCGGGAATTTCTCAAACCACTTTTTAGCGTGTTCAAATACGCTTTTATGGAACGGGCAACAATTAGGGAACTGTTCGCCTGTTTCTGCATTCACGGGCATTTCGTAACCTCCAATCGGTTCTGTTTCAAATGCTGAAATAGTGAAGTTTTCAGCGGCAATTAGAATACTCATTGTCTTTAATGTTTAAAAATCCAATTTAATTTTGTCGGCTGCGTCCCGTTTTGTTTGGTCAATAATTTTCGCGTAAATCTGTGTTGTTTTCAGTTCCCGGTGTCCCAGCATTTTACTGACTGTGTAAATATCGGTGCCCTTTGACAGTTGCAAGGTGGCAAACGAATGCCTGAAACAGTGAAAGGTAATATCCTTTGTTATTCCGGCAAGCCCTATCCATTTTGCCAGGTGTTTGTTGCCGTAGGCTGAATAGGTCAGCCCCTCAAATACTTTGTCGGTTGGTTCTTTACGTTCACCCAGCAAGCTGAAAGCCTGTTCAGAAATAGGCATCATTTCAACCCCTTTTGTTTTTTGCTGCTTGAACTGAATGAAATACCCGTTGCCCTCAATGTATTCAAGTTCGCCCCAAATGAGGTTTTTAATATCTGAAAACCTCAACCCTGTGAGCGCTGAAAATATGGCCGCGCGCTTCAGTAAAGGATTATTGCATTCAGTTTTTACAAGGCTGTTCAGTTCCTCAATAGTTAAAAAGTTCCTTCGGGTTTCAGCTTGTTTAACGGGTTCAATTTTTGCGTTCAAGTCGCGGGGCAAATACCCGTCTAAATAGGCTTGTTTTAAAGTTGCTTTCAGTTTGTTGAAGTAGGACACCACCGAATTTTGGGCAAGTGTCACCTTGCTGCTCTTATTGCTTTTGGTAGTGAGCAAATACTCTTTGAACTCATTACAAAACTTTTCATTGAGGTCGGCAAACTTCAATTGCCCTTTTGTGAATGTTTCAAGGTATTTGTATGCTGAAACCCAGTTATCATGGTTTGAGGCTTTACGCTTGCCGGCTAACTGTTTGAAAAAGGCCACAAAGTTTTGTTCACCCTGCTCCCTTATTTTTAACTGTTCCTTTTCGTACCCGGTGTATATTTCGGGCTTGTTTAAATGGTTTTCTTTTTTCTGCCTTAGCTGTTCAGCAAGCCGTAAAGTTTCTTTGTTATGCTGCTTATCAATAGGGGTCTTTGCCTTGTCAAAAAGGTACAGCCCTAAAAATTCCCTTCGGGTTGGTTCGCCTGTTTCGGGGTGTGGAATGGCGGGGTAAAAATCTAAATACAAACTTTGCCTGTACCCTGAAATTCCCTTTTGTCTCAACTTAACTTTGATGCTCATTGACTTTTAGGCTTTGGTGTTTAACTCAATTAAATTCCTTGCCCGGTTTTTTAGGCCGGGCAAGGTTCAATTAAATCTCTTGAAATCGAATGGAGGCCAACGACCCGCCATTGAGCTTCGCCATTACGATGTACTCCACCATCCGACCCGCCAAACTGGGAAAAATGAGTGTGCCCGCCGGCACAGGTATTTTCACGTGGCTGCCGGAACCACTTGTGCCGTATTTTTTTAGGCTCTCAGTAGAGACTAAGGCCGTCTTCCATCCAGGCGTCAGGGCGATGACCTGATCTTTTACTCTTGAAATTAAAATAGTGCTTTTTGTGCACGCCCATAAAGTCATCGCGGCGTCAAGATCCATTGTTGCAATTTGTTCGATGCTGAGTTCCATTTTGTTGCTTTTAGAACAGTGAAAAGAAATTCCATCCCGGCGGTTTAGGCCGGGCAAGGTTCAATTAATATTGCTCTTGTTCGTTCCCGTCATTGTCGTTCATGAAAAGCATATCGTCTGCCCCATAAATACCGTAGCACCGTCCGCTGTTTATCGAGTCTTGAAATTCAACCGATAAACTTTCAAATTCGACAAAACGTATAACTGTCTCGGAATTGGGGGCGGCATGAACTGCGATAAGATTTTCTCGATTCATTTTGTTTGTTTTATAAAGGTGAAAAAATTCCTTGCCCGGCGTGTTAGGCAACGGGTCTGTCAAAAATAAGTTGTTCAAGGTCTGAACGTCTTATTATAGTTCGCTTACCTGCTTTGCCTGTGATCAGTTCACCCCTTTCAATCAAGCGGTAAACGGTTCGCCTGCTAATGCCCATCAGTTTGCAGGTTTCGGCAATGCTCAAAAAGGGTTTGTTTTTCAGTTCCTCCATGGGTTGGGCTTTAATGCGCCGGGTTTCTGCATTACTGCTCTCAATCTTTGAATCTTTCACCCGTGCCTTGTACGCCCGTTTGGCGCACGTTGCACTACAACACTGGGTTACAGTGGTTCGGGCTGTGAACTCATTACCGCAATGCTGGCAAATACGTTGTACCTCAATATTTGAACTCATCTTTGTAGCTTTTTATGCCGTTATGTGTCTATGCGTGCCAAAGGTACGAAAAAAAATGGCTTAACCCTAAAATTTGTACCTAAAATTTGTACCTCATCCATTCAAGGTACAACAAAGGTACAAATAAATACGAAACAAACAACTATTAACACCTAACAAACCGCTATTCGTAAGCCTTTAAAAAGCCCTGTATTAGCGGGCGTTATGTAGGTTCCTTATGTGTTTGGTGTTTGTTTGTTTTGTGGTGGTTACTTTCCAATACAGAAAGTAACTAAATAGCTGAAACCCTTCATTCACAAGGCTTTATGAAAAGCAAATACTTTCGAGGTACAAATAAGGTACAATACCTTTCAGGAAAGTCACTTTTGGGGGGTTAAACGCCTTTGCTTTCCAGTTCAAGTTATGGCTCGTTGTTTTGTGGTGGGTAGTTCAGGTTGCACAACCATCGGCTGATCGCCTGAAACCGGTTCACAGATAGCCTCAACCAATTGCTGATCGCCTCAACCGGTTTACTGATCGCCTCAACCAATTGCTGCTCGCCCTGGGGCGGTTCAGGTTGCGCTGAAACAGTTCCAATGGCGCATCCAATGGCTGATCGCCTGAAGCCGGTTTAAGATGGCCGAAGCGTTAAACACACTGAAACACCTTTGCACGTTTGCAAGTTTGCAAATCACTTTTGCAAAACACGTTTGCAAACATCATCAATGGTGGTGAAACACGTTTGCAAGTTTGCCTCAACCAATTGCTGGTCGGCCTGGGGTGGTTCACAGATAGCCTCAACCAATGGCTGATCGCCCTGGGGCGGTTCACAGATAGCCGAAGGACTGTAACACACTGAAACACCTTTGCGAAAACACGTTTGCAAGTTTGCAAATCACTTTTGCAAACATCGTCAAGGGTGGTGAAACAGGTTTAAGATAGCCGAAGCGTTAAACGTCTTGGCAATTTGCAATCAGCATCAATGGCGCTGAAACAAGTTTAAGCTGGCCGAAGGACTGAAACACGCTGAAACAGGTTTAAGCCGGCGAAGCGTTAAACGTCTTGGCAATTTGCAATCAGCATCAATGGCGCTGAAACAAGTTTAAGCGGGCGAAGCGTTAAACGGCTTGGCAAACAGCATCAATGGTGGTGAAACACGTTCACAGATAGCCTCAACCAATTGCTGCTCGCCTGGGGCGGTTCAGGTTGCGATGAAACAGGTGCAACATTGCCCATTTAGTACAAAAACTAACGTAATTCAGGTAGTTCGTGCAACAAATGCAACAAATGCAACGCGGTTTTTTAAAAAAAGCACTTTTTACAATGCCTCATAAGCGCAGGGTAAAAAGCACTCGGTTCAGGTAGTTAGTGCAACAAATGCAACAAATGCAACGCGGTTTTTTAAAAAAAGCACTTAGGCCAATAGCGCATCAAGGGGTGTTAGTGCAACAAATGCAACAAATGCAACGTGGTTTTTTGAAAAAGCACTTTTTACAAGGCCTCATAAGCGTATTGGAAAAAGCACTTGGTTCAGGTTGCGCTGAAACAAGTGCAACTCTGCCCTTTTAGTACAAAAACTAACGTAATTCAGGTAGTTAGTGCAACAAATGCAACAAATGCAACGTGGTTTTCTAAAAAAAGCACTTTTTACAAGGCCTCATAAGCTCAGGGTAAAAAGCACTTAGTTCAGGTTGCTAACTACCCCTGTATAGCATTAAACAATACATTCACGATAATAGCATTAAACAATACATTCACGAGAATAGTAAAAAGTGCTTTTTTAAAAAAACCACGTTGCATTTGTTGCATTTGTTGCACTAACTACCCCTGAATAGCGAAAAACAATACGCTTACGATGTACAGTGAAAAGTGCTTTTTCAAAAAACCACGTTGCATTTGTTGCATTTGTTGCACTAACTACCTGAACCGAGTGCTTTTTACCCTACGCTTACGAGGTATTGTAAAAAGTGCTTTTTTAAAAAAACCACGTTGCATTTGTTGCATTTGTTGCACTAACTACCTGAATTACGTTAGTTTTTGTACTAAAAGGACAGAGTTGCACTTGTTTCAGCGCAACAAGTGCATCATGCATTCCCTCATAGTCAGAGCTTGTCTCATTTGATGCTCTTTGTGCATTGCCTCCAGTATTCGCAAATACCTTTTTGATAGCTTTCCGCCGTACTGCCTTTTAGCGTGCTTTTTGTGAAGCTGTTCAATCAGTTGGTTGGGGTGGAAAAGTGACGCAAGCGCATCATCCAAATACCGGCGCTTTTTATTCAGGGCTTGTGAGGCGTACAAACAACCACTGAACGCTGTACGGTGGTAGAAGAAGGTGTCGACTTGATGGAGCTTTCGGCAGCGCTTTCCGGTGTGAGGGCAAATAAAAAACCACATAACCCCCCTGCCAAGGTTTGAGGGAGCCGTAACAAGTGTCACACTGTAATTCACTGGGGCATCATTGCAGACGTAATCCAGTTCAAGGTATTGGCTTTCGGGGTGTGTGTTGACCCGTATTGAAATGCTGCCGGTTTCAATTCCGTTGCGGCTCCAGGTTACTGTACCGGATTGCCATTTGTTCGGCGTCAAATAGCCGTGCTTTTTCAAAAAGGAAATACTAACTGTTTTCACCTCATCGAATAAGGTCGGGTACGTGTGGTGTGCCGGCATCTGAAATTTATTTTAAAATCTAAACTATTAATGAATTGGGGGTCTCCAGAATATCTATAAACAATACATTCACGAGAATAGTAAAAAGTGCTTTTTTCAAAAAACCTTGTTGCATTTGTTGCATTTGTTGCACGAACTACCTGAACCTGTTTCAGGGCGTCCCCCACTCAAATGACGTTTGCAAGTTTGCAAAACAAGTTTGCAAACGTGTTTTGCAATCGACTTTTCCCGTTTGCCTCAGTTGCATTTCCATGAAGACTTTTTTAAGCTCGTGCAATTGGTGGATGAAGGGCAAAAAAGCTCGTTTGCCTTTATGCCGTTTCACG
>Ga0163146_10007986_pt1 | contig 11445 bp, 14 predicted proteins | sample OliLakLV19MP7G1_FD_148648 | JGI IMG/M metagenome (GOLD analysis project Ga0163146, IMG submission 148648) | Freshwater microbial mat bacterial communities from Lake Vanda, McMurdo Dry Valleys, Antarctica - Oligotrophic Lake LV.19.MP7.G1 | ecosystem: Environmental > Aquatic > Freshwater > Lake >... | reverse complement strand
CGTAACGGATCCGCGGCGCGTAGGCGTGGGCGGGCATAGTTATGGCGGTTTTATGACGGCCAACTTACTGGCTCACTCCGATCTGTTCGCGGCGGGGATTGCGCGGAGCGGGGCGTATAACCGCACATTAACGCCCTTTGGATTTCAGACTGAGCGGCGAACGCTGTGGGAGGCGCCGGAGACCTATCTGCGTATGTCGCCGTTCCTGAGCGCGCAGAAGATTAATGAGCCGATACTGCTGATTCATGGCGCGGCGGATAACAATACGGGGACGTTTCCGATTCAATCCGAGCGGATGTTTACCGCCATTCGCGGGAACGGCGGGACGGTGCGGTTTGTGTTACTGCCGCATGAATCGCATGGGTATACGGGGCGGGAGTCAGTGCAGCACACGCTGGCGGAAATGGTGGAGTGGTTTGATAAGCATGTGAAGGGACGGGAGTGAGTAAACGCTAGGCTGCGTTGTTCCGCTTCATTTCTTCACGGATAATCCGCCGGAGCGTCTCTTCCCACTTTGGATTCTTACCATCAATGTACTCGCGCAGGGCCGAATTGATTAGCGTCTGGTAACCGGTCTTGCCGCCGGCGCGATCGGCGATAGAACCGAAATAGTCGATGAGGTCTTCGTCCAGCCGGATCGTTATACGCACTTTTCCAGGTTCTGGCGGCGGTTCGGCTAAGACGCGGCCCCGCCTGCCTTCACTGAAGTCGTAGTTGTCTTTCATTTCGATGCCTCGTATTCTTGCCGTTCGAAGGGCTGAGCAGCGCGAGCCGAGATGATCCGCACGATGTCATCCCGGTAGCAGTACACAACCACGAGTACATACCCCTTGAGCCCAAGGCCAAGCGTCACAAATCTTTCTTCATCCAAGTCGCTTTCCGTATCTTGGACCGTGATCGCGGTATCGTCGTTGAAAACGCCTACCGCTTCCGAGAACCGCACACCGTGTTTGCGAAAGTTTGCCGCCGCTTTGTCCGGGTCCCATTCGAAGGACACACCACCATTGTGCATATCTTTGTATGTACGGTCAAGCTGGATTTAACGTTTTAGACCTGTCCGCGGCAGGGCATATACCGCGAGAACTCGCGTTCCTGTTTGGCGCTTGGATCGGTACGGGCGACTTGGGGGGCCACCGAACGCGACATGCTGGATTCCTATCCGTCGCTGCGGGCGGAAGACATCGCGAATGCGTGGGCGTATGCGCGGATCCATGCCGCTGAAACTGACAAGCAGTTCCAAGCCAACGAAGAAGCGTAGGGATGGCGAGATTTTACGCCAATGAAAATTTTCCGTTGCATGTTGTCCGTGAACTTCGCCGGTTAGGCCACGATGTCTTGACTTCGGGGCAGGCAAACCGGAGAATTCCCCACGATCAGGTTCTTCGCTTCGCCACTTCACAGAAACGGGAGCTGCTCACGCAGAATCGACGGGACTTTTTGCGGATCAACGATTCGAAGGGCGTCAATCACTGTGGCATTGTGCTGTACACGGCGGATCCGGACTTCGCCGGACAGGCTCGCCGCATCGACCAGGCCTTGTCAGTGTTTCAGGAGGATTCGCGGGGAGAACTGATTCGGGTGAATCGTCCGGCCGTGTGATTCCTGCTCGGAGACCTGCGTCTCTAATCCAACGACGCCCGCACGTTCTCTGGGTTGTTCCATGAGCCGCCGCGGATCACCAGAGGGAGCCTGCGCGACCAGTTGAGTATAGACGGGACTGGTTCTTGAGTTTGAACGCGGCGGGCGAGAGCAGAGTTGCGCAAGGCGGCAACTAACGCTTCATGTCTTTGACGTCCACGGTGTCTCCGCGCGAGTTCGTTTGGGTAGCGAAGGAGGTCCGGATGGTCTCCGCCTTGCGCCCGGCATCGCGGGCCTCGGCCTTGCGTCCCACGCTCCGAAGCGCGTCGCCGTAGGCAACCAGAATTCGTTCCGTGTCCGGATGGTCTAACCCGGCTGCCGTCCGTATTTCGATCAACGCCCGTTCGAGATAGATCACCGCATTCGCGTTATCCTTCAGATCTCCGTACGCCACACCCAGGTTCGTCAATATCCTCGCCCGATGGCGTCCGGGGGGAGCGAGAGCTTCGGCCTGTAACAGGTACTTCAGCGCCTCCGGCTTCTTCTTTCGCAGGCGGTAGAGTTCCGCCAAGTCGCTCCGAACGGCGGGCGCGGAGGCCAATGCAGGGACCGGCGCAGCGCCTCCTCCGCTTCGGGATACTTGTGCCGCAGGAGCAAAATCTGGCCGAGCTGATGCCAAAGCCCCGCCCGCACCGGCGCAAGCGCCAAGGCCCCCTTGGTCGACTCTTCAGCCGCCTTCCATTCTGCCAGGGACACGGACGCCTGCGCCGAATTCGCCAGGATGGATTCCAGCGACGCGGCGCTTTGATCCGGCACCTGCGCGGCCTTCTCGAAGTGCTTTTGCGCGTTCCGATACCGGCCCACCTCGAACTCGGCGCGTCCGGCGGCGTCGTGAACCGCCGCCAACCGATCTCCGTCAAGGGCCAACGCCGCCCACATAAACAAAATGTGCATACGCTCAGCTTTCGCCGTATTTCGCCGATTTCGATCAGTCATTTCCGGCATGCCCGAAATGTCCAACTGCCGTTACCCCGGCAATTTGGGCGCTGGTGTACGATGGGTTTCGATTAGTTATGCCGCCCCAGACTCCGGAACCTGATCGACGCGAATCCTGGAAGCAGATCGGCGCCTATCTCGACAAAAGCGAACGGACGGTCCGCCGCTGGAACGAGCTCGAGGGCCTCCCGGTCCATAAGCATCCCCACCAGCAAAAGGGAACGGTCTGGGCGTACCGGAGCGAGATCGACGGCGGGAAGCCAACGGGAATGGATGACGCGCGGCAGAAGCGCGGCGGCGTCCCTGGGTTGGGTGCGGGCCATGGCGAGGCAGGCGTCGCGGCGCAGGCGTTCGCGCAGAATTGGGTTTTGCAGTATAGTGAAGCCTTTTCGAACGCCAGGCGTGGCGCTATGTCCAGGAGTCGGCGCGCCTGTTCTAGTGCCCCGGCCTGGTCGGCGATGACGGGGGCGGGAGGCAGACGAGGCATACCTCTTCCATTGTGTGATAGCTTGAGTTTCGTTGTGCTGAATAGGAAGATTCTGGAAAAGTTCTACGTTTTGCCGGGCAAGAAATTCCGCCTGAAAGACATCGACCCGGGCTGGCGGGGTGATGGCGAGACGAAGGAGCTCACCGACGCCGAATTGAAAGTATCGGCGTAGCGGATACTGGACGAAAACCTGCAGGCGCCGGCGATGCAACAGGCGAGAGTGTATGCGCACGAACTGTGGTCGGTACTGGTGGTGCTGCAAGCCATGGACGCGGCGGGCAAGGACGGAATGGTGAAGCACGTGACATCGGGCCTGAATCCGCAGGGGTGCGACGTGTACAGCTTTAAGGCGCCGTCGGCCGAGGAATTGGATCACTCCTATCTTTGGCGGATTATGCGCGTGAGTCCGGCACGCGGCAAGATCACCATTTTCAACCGGTCCCACTATGAGGAGGTTCTGGTAGTGAAGGTTCATCCGGAGTATTTGCGAAAGCAGAAGCTGCCGGAACCTTTGGTGACGAAAAAGATCTGGGAGGAACGCTACGACGACATCAACACCTTCGAGCGCCATTTGGCGAGGAACGGCACGATCATTTTGAAGTTCTTCCTGCATGTGTCTAAAGAAGAGCAGAAGAAGCGATTTCTGGAGCGGCTGCAGAATCCCGATAAGCACTGGAAATTTTCGGCGCAAGACCTGAACGAACGCCAATTTTGGGGCGATTACATGCGCGCCTACGAAAGAGGCGTTGACGGCGGCGAGCACGAAGTGGGCACCGTGGTACGTGATCCCGTCCGGCACCAAGGCGGTAGCGCGGGTGTTGGTGTCCAACATTTTGACGCGGGCCATCGCCGATTTGAAAGTGGACTTTCCGTCGGTCACCAAAGAGGAAAGGCTGGCACTCGGGGAGGCGCAGAAGCGGCTGGAGGCGGAGTAAGCTATTCGCCGAAATTGAGCTCTACCGCGTTCGACCGTACCCCACCGGCGACGATGACGACGTCCACTTTGCCGCGGTTGGCTAAGGTGCGGGGGAGTTCAATCGTCACCTGGTCCAGGCCTACGAACTGGGACTGCGCCCCGGCGAACAAGGGAGCGACGGTTTCGTTTCCAAGGAGGACCTGGACGTTTGTCGATCCGCGCACCCCGGTCGCGTAGAGATCCAGAAACAGGCGGTCATTGCCGAAGCGGAGAGGCGCCGCCACAAAACCCGCCGAGGATGCGGAGAACGGGGAATCGATGGAGCGGTTGTTATCGGGGGCGACGCGCAATATCACTGCGGCGGGCACTCCCTGGCCGCTACCGTTGGCCGTGAAGATGCCCGGAGCGGTGGCCGCAACCGCCGTGGGGAACGACCAGCGGCGGTCCCCCGAAGTAATTTTCAGCGTATAGTTCCCCGCAGCCGCCTCCGGCAGCAGGAAGCTGCCCTGGCCCGGTGAGACGAAGAACCAGCGCACAGGCGTTTCCGATCCCCCAGTGGATCGAAGCACTGCGCCGACGCCACCGAGAGCCGCCTGCGGACCACTGCCTCCGGTGAGAAGCGCGCTCGCCAGCGCCTCGGTGAAAATCGTCGCGATGGAAGCGGGCGCGACGTTGTCCCCGGCGTAACTGGCCGCGTTGACGGGCCGTAGGGCCGGCCGCCGGCCGAGGGCGCGGAGGAAATGATCGACGATGATATGCGGCACGTAGTTGCCGAATTCGTGGGTCGTGTACGTTGATTCCAACTGGATCTGAATGGAAGACTTCATCAAGTCGGTGAAGCGCGCCGGGAGCGCGCTCTTCCAAAAATCCTCATTCGGGTTGCGGGTCAGAAGATCATTGGCATCGATCCAGCCATTGGTTTTGAAGAACTGGTAGATCTCCTGGGAATCCTGCAGCGTCAGAATCGGGGAGCGGGTAAAGCGCTCCGGGTAGAGCGGCATGGGCGCGGTGATGATGTGGCGGGCCAGGAGGCCACGATTGGCGATCTGTTCATAGCGCTGCAGAGACGTGGCCACGCCCGCCTGTCCCACCAGCGGGTGGTCGTCGTTTTTCGGCATCCACCACATCACGGGGCCGCTATAACCGCCTGTGGCCGCCGGCAAAGAGCCCTGCACGGAGGACATCGCAACCGCACGCCAGTTCATGACCTGGGCGGAGAAGTGCGAAAAGAAGCCGCCGTTGGAGTGGCCGAAGGCGAGCAAGGGGATGTCTTGAGGAACGACGGACTGCGCCTTCATGGCGGTGATGATGCCGTTTAGCCGTACGATGTCCGTATTGGCAGCGCCGGCGATGGCCGTGTCCCACTGCCCCGTGGTCCGGTTCAGGCAGTCGAACGCAGCGATGCCGAAGCCCGCGGCGACGAAGTCGCGGGTGAGGGAGAGGAACTCCGAGCTCTGGAACAAAACCGCGCCGGTACCGCCCGTGCCATGGAAATGGAAGATCATCCCCAGCGGATTCGGCGGGACGTAATAGGTGACGGCGATGTTATTGAACGTGCCCGTGCGTGCGGTCCAGGAGGGAACCGTGCGATAGGCGGCGCGCAATTGAACGTTAGCATTCGGCACGACCAGCGTGGTGTAGGGCGCCGAGGCGTCCAGCAGATACTGTACGTCACCGGTCCACCGGTCGAAGACGGTGGCCGCGGTGTTTTGACGGGCGAAGACGTGGGCGATCGCACCCGGCTGCGGGTTCTTGCTGGAGTATCCCTGGTCCACGGTCAACGTGACGGATTGCGCGGCGGCAGCCAAGGCTGGCAGAAAGAAGCAAGCGCGGAGTTGCATAATGTAACATCCTAACACAGCGTCGGGTTCGAGTTCGGGAGGCTATTACCGCGATCGGAATCGCCCCTAAGGAACATCGCCCCGCCAAGTTCCTTACTCGCTTTAAGCCGACCGACCCGGCCGGCCCATTTACTCCCTGACGGCCGGTGCGCCAGGAGAAGCTGAAGCCTCGCGCGGGCGAACTCGCGAGCCGCAGTGAAAGCGAACCCGATTCGGCCTCGGTAGGAAATGGGGATCGGCCAGTCCTCCGACTAGGATGCGCCCCGGCCGTTTTAGCGAGCTCTGCTGCATCCCGCGCGACGGCGGCGGAGTGACGGTTCTGGCCAACGACCTGTACTCGCCCCGTATTGCCGTTACGGCGACGACCGTTTATTGCATTCGGAAGAAGACAAACTCGCTATTCGCCCTTCCGATATCGGGAGGGAAAGGTAAGGAGATCGGCATCTTTCCCGGGTACGAAAAGATCAACGGACTTCGGACCTGGCTCGGTTTTGCGGTGTCTCCCGACGATTCGCAGGCAGTTTGGGCTATTGGGGAGGGACAGGAAACCGATCTGCAGATCATCCGTGGCTTCAAGTAGCCTAAACGGGTACCCGAACGCCACCCTTTGCCTCGCAGCCGGAATCAGCCCTAGAATTCGGGGTCGCCTACGGCGAGGAAATCGCTAACTGTGACGACCTGGACGCGTGGGCTTTTTGCGGCGCCATGATTCAAGCGGCGTCAATCACTGTGGCATTGTGCTTCGCACGGTAGAGCCGAACTTCATTGGACCAGTTCGCCGGATCAACGAAACTGTGTACGTGTTCAAGTCGGTTTATGCTCCGGTCGCACCTACAGCGGGAAGGCCCGATTGATTGCGAAGATGGACGAATGGGACTCTTAGATTCGTCATTAGACCAGACACAAGTGCGGCGGCTGTTGGCTCGCCTGGGAATTGCGCAAGAGCAATCCGGCGTGTGCCATGAGGATTGGGCGGACGCGGGCGGCGCGGAGGTCGAGATCATCAGCCCCGCCGATGGGCAAATGCTGGCCACAGTGCGGCTGGGTGTGGAAGAGGACTACGACGACGCCGTGTATTTTGCGCAGAGCGTCTGGCCGCGTTGGCGCGACTTGCCGGCTCCGAAGCGGGGGGAGGTTGTCAGGGAAATCGGCAATGAGTTGCGGACGGCGAAAGACGATTTAGGGATGCTGGTTTCCTTGGAGGCCGGGAAGATTCTGGCCGAAGGGCGCGGTGAAGTTCAAGAGATGATCGATATCGCCGACTTCGCCGTGGGCCTTTCGCGGCAGCTCTATGGACTCACCATGCACAGCGAGCGGCCGGGGCATCGCATGTATGAACAGTGGCATCCGCTGGGCTTGATTGGCTGCATTACCGCATTCAACTTCCCGGTGGCGGTTTGGAGTTGGAACGCACTGCTGGCCGCCGTTTGCGGCGACTGTGTCGTCTGGAAGCCGTCGGAGAAGACGCCCCTTGCTTCGGTGGCGGTGCAGTTGATTGTGGATCGCGTGCTGGAAAGGCATGGGTTCCGTGGCGTGTTCACGCTGGTGAATGGCACTGGCCGCGTGGTAGGCGAGCGAATGCTGCAAGACCGGCGGCTGCCGCTGATTTCGGCCACGGGATCGTGCGGAATGGGGCGGCGGGCGGCGGAGATTGTCGGCGCGCGATTGGGGCGAACGCTGCTCGAACTGGGCGGGAATAACGGCATTATCGTGATGGAAGACGCGGACCCGCGACTGGCGGTGCGCGCGATTCTGTTTGGCGCCGTTGGTACGGCGGGGCAGCGTTGCACGACGCTGCGGCGGCTGTTTCTACATCGTTCCATCAAGGACGAATTTACGGACTATTTGCTTAAGGCTTGGGGGCAGATTCGGGTGGGCCATCCCCTCGACGCGCAGACGTTGTGCGGGCCATTGATCGACACGCACGCGGTGCGGAAGATGGAGGCGGGTCTGGCCGAAGCGCGGACGCAGGGCGGGGAAGTTCTGTACGGCGGCGAACGGGTGGAGCGGGACTATGAAGGCAAGGCATTACTGGGCGGATGCTATGTGCGGCCGGCGCTGGTGCGGGCGGATTCGTCCATGCCGATTGTGCGGGAAGAGCTTTTCGCGCCGATCTTGTACCTGATGGATTTCGAGGATTTGGACGATGCGGTGCGCCAGCATAACGCGGTGCCGCAGGGGCTTTCGAGCGCTATATTTACCGGCGGCCTGCAGGCGGCGGAAACATTCCTGAGCCACGGCGGGAGCGACTGCGGGATTGCCAACGTGAACATCGGCACAAGCGGCGCGGAGATCGGCGGGGCGTTTGGCGGTGAGAAAGATACTGGAGGGGGAAGGGAGTCCGGCTCCGACGCGTGGAAGGCGTATATGCGGCGGCAAACGGTGACAATTAACTGGTCGCGCGAACTTCCACTGGCACAAGGCATTCAATTTGACCTATGATCTAACCTTGTCATGCACAAATACGTGATTTGCGGTCCGCAGGGGTCCGGTAAGGGAACGCAAAGCGAACTGCTTTGCCGTGACTACGACTTAGTTCATATTTCGATCGGCGAAATGTTCCGCTGGAATGTGAAGCACCACACGAAACTGGCGGCGCGGATTAAACGCATCACGGATGCGGGGATGCTGGTGCCGGATGAGATTGTGGAGCGCGTGGTTCGCGAGCGGTTGGACCAGCACGATTGGAACTACGGCTTTGTGCTGGATGGATTTCCGCGCACCCGGGCGCAGGCCGAATATCTGTTTGAGAACTGGAATCTGGATAAGGTGATCTATCTGGAGCTATCCGATGAAGGGGTATTTCAACGCGTGATGTATCGAGCGCGCATGGGGCAGGGCAGCGGCTTTACGAAGCGGGCCGACGATAACCAGGACGCGCTGATGATTCGGCTGCGCGAGTATCACGAGAAGACGAAACCGTTGCTGGAACTGTACAGCAGGCTGGGCATGTTGATCACGGTGGACGCGAACCGGAGTATTTCCGATATATATGCCGATATTCGGCGGCAATTGGGCGTTCCGGAAGTGGAGCACGCGGATGCGATGGCGCCGTGAAGGGGGCTGTCAGTAGTGGTAGCGCGCCTGGAGGAATTCGATTTTTTCGCCGGTTACCCTGTAGACCAAGCGGTGCTGCTGGGTGACTCTTCTTGACCAGCATCCTGCGAGTTCATGACGAAGAGGTTCTGGTTTTCCCGGCCCCTGGAAGGGGTCGCGCAGAACTGCTTCAACCAAATCCAACACTCTGAGCGCGTTATTTCGATCCGCTCTAACGAAGTGTCGAAGATCTTCCAGAAACTCGGGATGGAAAATGGCGAGAGGCTTATTTGACTTCGACACCGAGAATATCCCGGCGTAACTGGTCAACCGTGGAAGGCTTGGGCGCGCGTTTCCCCGTACGATTCACGGCGGCCATCAATCGCTTTGCGTTTTTTGGAGAGCGCAATAAATAAGCTGTCTCGATCAGCCCGGCAAGTTCAGCCGCGGGAATAAGCGCGACGTCCTTCGTCCCTTTGCGGCGAACGATGACGGTTTCCTGCCGGTCGACGACCTGATCTAATATGGCAGCGAGATTCTGGCGCAACGCTGTATACGTGGTTTCAGTCGGCATTCCCTTATTGTACATGTTTTCTGTACGTGTCTCAGAAGAGAGAGCCGCCGCGAATTTCCACGGTGCGTGTGCCGCGCTCGCTTATGGTTATAACGCCATCCTTAAAGCTCACATTCTGGACGCCTTGCCAGCCGGCCGGCGTTACCGCCAAGAACGCGATGAACGTCCGAGTCGCCGACTCGCCCGCATCCAGATAGGCCACCAGTTTTCGACCTAAAATCGTTCCCTTTTCGAGCAGGACGCCGAAGGGCTGGTGCAGACCGGTGGTGCCAAATTCGAGTCCGCGGGCGAGGGGCTTTTTGTTTTCGTCGACGTGGCGCCAAGCGTTGAACCAAGGGTACTCGGCCGTGCGCCAAATGTAGCCGAGGACCAGATTATGCGTGGGGCTGGAGGCTGTCGTCCAACCGGTCGGTTCGTCGATGACGTAGCTGACGACGTTGGGCATCGGGTCGTTAGTCAACATGCGCATGTTCACTGGTTGGCCTTCGTGGAGGGCTTGGGGCCACAAGACGCCGGGATCCTCGGGCGTGGGCATGGGCGAGGACTGCATGAAGCCGCGACGGGCGTTGGAATCGACTAGCGTGCGCTCGTCGAGGAAGGGCGGGCCGATGGTGGGATGCTGCACCATGTTGTAGACTTTGCCCATTTTGTTGCGGTTTGTGACGGTTTCTTCGATTCTTAACACGGCGCCGTCTAGTTTGGCGCGGCGGCGAACGTCAAGACCGGCCATCGGGAGACGGGCGGACATAGTGGCTTCGTTCGAGCTGGCCGGATCGACCTTCCAGGCGACGCGCGTGGCTTCACCGTGATAGGGGACGCCCGCTTTGAGCTCGCCGGGCGAGGGCTGGCCCCAGCGATCGAGACACAGGAAGTGAGCCATGGGACGAAGCGCGGCGTTACGGTCGGCCGGTCCGATCCAGGCGAGCGGATTGAGCCCGCCCTTCAGCCTAAAGCTCACAAGAGAGCCTCCGCCGAGATCGAAAACGGCCTCGGCGGCGCTGTTACTAATTTCCGATGTGGGCCGTTGCGCAACTGCCAGCGGCACAAGCGCGAGGGAGAGGATTAACCTTCGCATGACTAAGCCTTCGGGAGACGAGTGGAATGGCGGGCGACCATCAGCCAGTCCTTGCCCTTTTTCGCCCACACCTGGAGCACGGCGATATCGAAGCCTTGGGGCTCGATGCGCATATTCATGTCCACTACCGCGGTGTTGCCGTAGACGCGAACCTTGACGTCGCGGTGCGTGTACGTCGGCTTGGTTTTGACAAGCGCCGCGACGCATTCGGCTTTGCTTTCAAATTTGGCGCTGGAATGGCCAAAGGTCAATTCTTCAGCCAGGAGAGCATTGAGCGCGGCGGCATCGCCCGCTTTGGCGGCGGCGTTAAACTTTTCTAAATTGCCTCTGATGATTTCTTCAATGCCGGCGGCGGGGAGGGAAAGGGCCGCGGCGATTAGCACGAGTACGAGTTTCATGGTTTAACGACACTATCATTTCGATAGGCTTCGATCAATGCGCTGTTGTCGCTTTCGGCGTGGCCGAGTTCTTCGGCGCTTGTCAGGATCAGTTCGTGGGCTTCGGTTAGGGGGAGTTTCAGGCGGCCCTTCGCGGCTTCATTTAAAATGAGCCGGACGTCCTTATGGTGTTGCGCCAAACGGGCTTCCGGAGTATATTCGCGATTGATCATCTTGGGGCCTTTGCGCTCCATGATTTTCGACGCGGCGGGACCGGATTGGAGGATTTGCAGGGTTAGGTCGAGGGGTAGTTTGTATCGTCCGGCGAAGGCGAGGCCTTCGGCGAGGGCGGCGCGATTGAGGCCCAGAACCAGGTTAAAAACCAGCTTCATTCGAGCGCCCGCGCCGGGCGGTCCGCAGTGGAAGACCCGATTGCTCAGTTTTTGCAGCAACTCCTGGTTGGCTGCGAAAACTTCCGGTTCGGCGCCGGCCATGAGAATAGCCTGGCCCGCGCGGAGGTGGGCGCTGGAACCGCCGATGGTGACGTCGAGATAGTTGGCGTGGC
>Ga0163146_10007973_pt1 | contig 11456 bp, 10 predicted proteins | sample OliLakLV19MP7G1_FD_148648 | JGI IMG/M metagenome (GOLD analysis project Ga0163146, IMG submission 148648) | Freshwater microbial mat bacterial communities from Lake Vanda, McMurdo Dry Valleys, Antarctica - Oligotrophic Lake LV.19.MP7.G1 | ecosystem: Environmental > Aquatic > Freshwater > Lake >... | reverse complement strand
TCGCCGGACCGTCGGAGCGTGGTTGGCCGCCGCGATGGGGCTAGTGGATCAGCGACCTTTGTTCTGCTCGACCTGGCCAGTCAGCAGGTCACCGAGTTGGAGTCTGGGTTTCCCCTGTTCGCGTTGTTCTGACAGCGTTCACACTCGAAGCTCGCTTTCTGGCCCGTCGTTTGACAAAATGTAAAGGTGACGGACGTACAGCCAAGAGTCGTACAGCCAGGAGTCGACCAACGAGTCGACTTCGTTCTCAACGGAACACCGGTGACGGTACGCGCCGACCACCCGCACCTGCTCGCTGCGCTGCGCGAAGAACTCGACGTCACCTCACCTAAAGACGGTTGTTCGCCGCAGGGTCAGTGCGGATGCTGCACGGTGATGATCGACGGCAAGGTGCAGATTTCATGCACGTACGCCATCGAGAAGGTGGCCGGTCGCACGGTGACCACGCTGGAGGGTGTTGCCGAGGTCGAGCGCACCAAGTTCTCGGATGCGTTCGCCGCATGTGGCGGTCTGCAGTGTGGATTCTGCATTCCCGGCATCGTGATGCGAGCGATGGCACAGGTGGACAAGAAGGGTGCCGGGCTCGAGCGTGCCGACATGGCCCGTCATCTCGGTGCACATCTCTGCCGTTGCACCGGCTACGTAAAAGTGCTCGACGCGATCGAAGCGGTCGCGAAGGGTAAGACATTCGACATGTCATTGCCCGGCGCGATCGGCACAAATGGCACGAAGTACGAAGCGGCCGAACTCGCGCTCGGTGACCGCGGCTACGTCGACGACATTCGTACGCCGGGCATGTTGCACGCAGCATTTCATCTCACCGAACACGTACGTGCCGACATTGTGCGTATCGATATATCCGCGGCGCGTTCGGCGCCCGGCGTCGAAGCGGTGTTCACAGCAGCCGACATTCCAGGCGCGCAGTACGTCGGCATCATCTACAAGGATTGGCCGATCTTCATCGGCGAGGGGCAACGCACGTCGTATGCCGGCGATGTGCTCGCGCTCGTGGTCGCCGACACCAGGCAACACGCACGCGAGGCGGCGAAGCTGGTGATCGTCGAGTACGACGTGCATCGCCCCATCACAGACCCGCTCGCGGCAATCACCGATCCAGAGATCGCGGTGTACGGCACGAACGACAATGTGCTGTCGACAAGTGCCTACCAACGCGGCGATGTTGAAGCGGCTTTGGATGGCAGCGAGCACGTGGTACACGAAGTGTTCAACACGCAACGCATCGAGCATGCTTTTCTCGAACCAGAGAGCACGCTGGCAGTACCGACCGACGATGGTCGCCTGCATGTGTATTCCGGCGGACAGGGAGTGTGGGACGACCGCGATCAGATCGCAGCGATTCTTGACGTACCGATCGATCAGGTAACGGTCGAGTTGGTCTCCAACGGTGGCGCCTTCGGTGGCAAAGAAGACATGAGCAACCAGGGCCAGACCGCGCTCGCGGCGTGGATCCTGCAGCGACCGGTCAAGTGCACGCTGTCGCGCGAGGAGAGCTTGCTGATCCACGCCAAGCGCCACCCGATCCGGTTGGAGTATTGGGCGGGCTGCGATGCGGATGGCGCGCTGACCGCGCTGAAGGTGCGTGGCGTCGGCGACTCTGGTTCGTACGCGAGCGTCGGGATGAAGGTGCTTGAGCGAGCGGCTGGCCATGCCGGTGGTCCGTATCGCGTGCCGAACATCGATGTCGAGTGCATCGCAGTGCGCACCAACAACCCAGTGTGCGGCGCGTTCCGCGGGTTCGGTGCCAACCAAGCACAGTTCGCGATGGAGGGTGTCATCGATCGACTGGCGAGCAAGGTCGGTATCAGCGGCTGGGAGATGCGCAAGCGCAATGTCATTCGCCCCGGCGATGTGTGGGGCCCAGGCCAGATCATGGACGACGGCTGCGCAGGCGCGGAGGAATGCCTCGATCGTGCCAAGCCGCACATCGACGCTGCGCTCGCGATCGGGAAGGCAGTGGGTCTTGGTCTTGGTTTGAAGAACTCGGGTCTCGGCAACGGTTTGCGCGAAGTGTGTGCCGCGGTCGTTCGCTTCCGCAGCGCCGACAACAAGGTCGAGGTTCGTCACGGCTTCACCGAGATGGGCCAGGGTGTGCACACGGTTGCCCTGCAGACTGCGGTCACCGAACTTGGCATCGACCCCGCCCGCATCGAGGTGATTGTCGACACAACTCGGCAACTGGGCTTTGGTCAGACGACGGGTAGTCGCGGCACCCTGATGGCTGCGGCGAGTGTCCAGAACGCGTGTGCCGTGGCGCTCGCCGCTGACTGCGCGCCCGACGTCGATCATTACGCGGAGCACGTCGTCGACTGGACCCAGAAGCTCGGCGATCCGAACGTGCCCAATCCAACGATTCACTCGGCGTTCGGGTACGCGACACAGGTTGTGATCGCTAACAGGGAAACGGGGGTGATCGAAAGGGTCGTGGCCATTCACGACGTGGGCAAGGCGGTCAACCCGCGGCTGTGCGAGGGCCAAATCGAGGGCTCGGTGCACATGGGGCTGGGTTACGCACTGACAGAGAACTTCCCGAGCGACGAGCGCGGGTTCCCCACGAACATGACGTTGCGCAGCCTGGGCATCTTGCGCGCCAAGGACGTGCCGCCGATCGACGTCGAATTGGTGGAAGTACCGCAGCCGAGGTCGGCCTACGGCATCAAAGGTGTCGGCGAAATTGGGCTGGTGCCGACGGCAGGGGCAGTCGCCGCGGCGCTGTTCATGGTCGACGGCAAGTGGCGCAACACGTTGCCGATGCAGCCAACAGCTGCTGACGACGACTGACTGAGTTACCGACGATGAGCGCCGTCACGCCCGGCATGGTGTGCAGTCACCATCACTTGTACTCAACGTTGGCGCGCGGGATGCCATCGCCACCTCGCCAGCCGACTGGGTTCCGCGAGATTCTCGAACAGATTTGGTGGCGGCTTGATGTGGCGCTCGACACGGAGATGATTCGCTGGTCGGCAATGCTTGGCGCTGTCGAGGCGTTGCAGTGCGGTACGACCGCGATCGTCGATCACCACGAGTCGCCGTCGGCGATTGAAGGCAGTCTGTCGATCATCGCCGACGCCTGTGCCGAGGTCGGCGTGCGCAGCAATCTCGCGTACGGAATCACCGATCGCCACGGCGCCGACGGTGCGCGACGCGGGCTAGCCGAGAACGAGCGCTTCCTCCGCAATGGCGGTCGCGGCATGGTGGGCGTGCACGCGGCGTTCACGTGCAGCGACGCGACGTTGGCCAGTGCAGCGGAGCTTGCGGCCGACGTTGGTGTGGGTGTGCACATTCACGTCGCCGAAGGTCCCGACGACGCGAAGGCAGGGGAGCGGCTGCAAGATCTTGCTCGCGACGATTGGCATCTCGTGCATTGCGTATACCTCGACCGCGAGCTGCCCGGAACGATCGCTCACAACCCGCGCAGCAACATGAACAACTCTGTCGGCTATGCGCGCCCAGCCGCACGGCGGAACCTGATCGTGCTCGGCACTGATGGCATCGGCGCCGACATGCTGGAGGAAGCCCGCCTCGCTTACATGCGCCTACGTGAAGACAATGTGCTGGCTACGCCCGACACTGTCTGGCAGTGGCTCGACAACGGGTACGCATTGTTTCCAGAAGCACGCGCCGATCGCGTCACGTGGAACTATCCGCACGCCGACAGTGCTTGGCACGTTGCCTTCACCCCCGGTGTACGTGCGCTGCAAGTGGAGAGCGACACCGGTGAGGTGTTGCTGCGCGACGGCCTTCCGACGCGCGTCGACCTTGCCGAGGTGCAGGCGAAGGCCGCCGAGCAAGCGCAACGACTGTTCGCGAGCCTCTAGCGTGGCGGACATGACGTTCAGCAATACGACAGGCACAACGACACCGATGGCTGTCTACCTGCAGGACGCGCACCCGATTCGCGAGGGGATGGCGATCGCGCAGTATGCGGAGGCAAAGGGTTTCCACGCGGTATGGCAGGCCGAGAGCCGTCTTGTACGTGAAGCAACGGTGCCGATGGCGGCGTTCGCGAGCGTCACCGACCACATCAAGGTCGGCTCCGGCGTCGTCGACTGTTGGAGCCGCAACCCAGCCCGGCTGGCCGCTACGTTCAGCACGCTCGACGACCTCGCGCCCGGCCGCGTGATCCTAGGTATCGGTGCCTGGTGGGATCCGCTGGCACAGAAGGTCGGAATCGACCGTGCACGCCCGCTGACCGTGATGCGCGAGATCGTCAACGTTGTGCGGGCACTGCTGCACAACGAGACCGTCACGTTCGACGGTCACTATGTGCACCTCGACGGCGTCGAGTTGGATTACGTGTACCAGGAGAGGCGACCGAAGGACGTGCCGATCTACATCGGCGCCACCGGCATGCAGATGATGGAACTCACCGGCGAGATCGCCGACGGCGTGGTGCTGAACTATCTAGTGTCGCCCGACTACAACGAGCGGGCGATCGCCGCGCTCGAACGTGGCGCCGCGAAAGCTGGTCGCACATTGGCCGACATCGACCGCCCGCAGCTAGTGGTATGCAGCGTTCATGAGGATCGGCAGACCGCGCTCGACATGGCGCGCATGATGGTGACGCAGTACCTCGGTCAGCAGCCGCACATCATGAAAGCATCGGGCGTTCCGCAAAGCTTGCTCGACAAGGTCGGCGAAGTGTTGACGTGGCCAGCCACGCACGAACAGGTCGCAGCTGCCAGCAAGTTGGTGCCCGACGAGATCGTCACCATGTTGACGGCAAGCGGCACTCCGGCCGAAGCGCGGGCGAAGGTACAGGAATACATCGATCACGGTTGCACCTGCCCGATCCTGTATCCGCTCGGCGACGTGCATGCGATGATCGACGCTTTCAGCGCACCAGGCTGATAGCCGTTGAGGTCATAGCCGTTGAGGTCATAGCCGTTGAGGTCATAGCCGTTGAGGTCATAGCCGTTGAGGTCATAGCCAACCGCGGCGACGGAACAGGCGGTAGAGAACCGCGCTGAGCACGGCCATCATTCCCAGCGCGAACGGGTAGCCCAAGTACCACTCGAGCTCGGGCATGTGCTGGAAGTTCATGCCGTAGATGCCAGCGATCAGTGTTGCCCCGAACACGATCGAGCCCCATGCAGTGAGTTGCTTCATCACGGCGTTCATCTGGTTGCTCACGACTGCCAAATGTGCGTCGACCGCGTTGCCCACTAACTCGCGCAGTTCGTCGACGATGTCGACGGCACGTAGCAGCTTGTCGAACGTGTCGCGGATGCCCACGAGTGCGTCGCCGTCGATCATTGAAACCTCGCGTCGCAGCAGCGCCGACAGCACTTCGCGCAGCGGCATTACAGCGCGACGAAGTTCGAGCAGCTTGCGACGTACGGCGAACAGCTCGGCCTGCACGTGCTGCTCTTCCCGCGTGGTCTCGACCGGATCGCGAAAGATGCGATCCTCGATCTCCTCCAGTTGGTCTTCCAGCACGTCGGTGCTGTCGAAGTAGCCGTCCACTAACTCCTCGAGGATCGTGGCAACTATTACGCCCGGGTTGACGGTTGTGCCGCAGCGCCGCAATCGGTCCAACGCCACCGATGGATCCCAGTCGCGGCCTTCTTCGTCGTCGCGCCGCACAGTGATGAACCAGTTGTCGCCGACGTACATGTCGATCTCGGCGAGAGAACCGCTGAAAGCGACGATGTAGGCATGGTCGGCGAAGCGTTGCATCGTTGGACGGGCTGCTCGTCGCCTGGCCTCGTCGAATGTGCGCTCGCCCAGTCCGTGCTCGTGGTCGAGGCCCGCCAGTTCCTCGTCGGTTGCATCGACCACATCGACCCACTTGGTGCTACCGAACTCATGGTGAGTGATCATCGAGTTCGATGGTAACGAGCCGCACGGGTACGCTGGCCGTATGGGTCAACAGGTCGCAGTCGTCGAACGCCCGAGCTCACACCCCGGTGTGGTTCGTTTCGAAGCCAACCGCACTCTCACGGGTATGGGTCATGAGGTGTTCCGCTCGGTCGACGATGCGATCGGCCCTCGTTCTGCTGCCGTGCTGGCTCGTAGGTTGTTGTCGTCGGGCAAGGTCACCGCTGTGCACATGTACAGCAACATGATCACCGTCGATCTCGCCAAACCCTCGGACTCGGCCGGACTCAGCGACATGGTGCGCGATCTGTACCAGTACTGGAAGCCGGGCATGGAGATGCCAGTGTTCGAAGATCCGGTCGCCGATCCCGATGCCGCGCCCGCTGCCGCAGCGCCCGCCGGCGCCACCGGCCCAGAGGCCGCGTACCTGTCCCTCGTGCCGTCGGTATTGGTCGATCGCAGCCGCGCCGCCATGGCCAAATGGAAGGCCGAGCACTAAAAGAGCGCCTTGACGGGTCGTACGTATGTTCGATTAGAGTACGCGGATGGCTGGCGTAACCAATCTTGCAGAGCTTGCCGAACGTGGGGTGTTGTCTGGGGTAGTTGCCCGCGAACGCACGTTGGCGGTGTTGCCAGCATTTGAATCGTTGCTGCCGGGGGCAGTGCTGCAACGGGGCAGCGTCGTTGCTTGCGAGGGGTCGGCAGCAGCGTCGCTTGCATTGGCGCTGGCGGCGGGGCCATCACAAGAAGGTGCGTGGGTGGCGGTCGCCGGGTTTCCCGGTGTCGGTGTCGCGGCCGCAGCCGAGTTGGGTGTGGTGCCAGCGCGGTTGGTGATGGTCGCCGAACCCATCGCCGATCCCACAACTCGATTCAACGACGCCACTTGGGCGGATCTGCTGGCCGCGATGATCGATGGCTTCGATGTCTTGTTGCTCGGACCAGGCACTGTGCGAATACGAACCGGGACAGCTCGTCGATTGGTCGCGCGCGCGCAGGCGCGAGGTGCGGTCATCATCACCGTTGGTGCCAACGCCGCCTTCGCGGGCGATCTGCGCTTCGATGTCACGCAGTCGAGTTGGCAAGGGTTGGGTGAAGGGTGTGGCGTCGCTCACGGTCGGCGCGCTCGAGTGCAGCTCACCGGTCGCCGTGTGCCGCGCCTGCGAAACGCGGAACTGTGGCTGCCGGCGGCCGATGGCCAGGTAAAAGCCATGGTTGAATCGGTGGTGGCGCTATGCCCGACCGGGTAGTCGTGCCACGGGTTGCGGTGTTGTGGTGGCCGCATTGGCCGGTGGTTGTCGCCGGCGCGGCGCCCGACGAGCCGGTGATGGTGCTGCACGCCAACCGAGTTATCGCGCATTCGGTCGCCGCCGGAGCGGATGGCGTTGCTGTTGGGCAGCGCCGTCGCGATGCGCAGTCACGTTGCCCGCTCGTGCGCATCGAGCAGCACGATCCGACGCGCGATGCCCGTGCCTTCGAGCGCGTGGTGCAGGCAGTCGCAGCAATTGTGCCGCGCATCGAGATCACCGAACCGGGCACTCTCACGTTCATGACGCGCGGCCCGTCGCGCTACTTCGGTGGTGATGCAGCGATGGCAGCGACCGTCGCGCGCGTCGCCATCGAGGCAGCCGGTCTCGCTAGCGGCGGCACGTTCGGGCTGGGTATCGCCGATGGGCGCTTCGCCGCCGGCGTTGCTGCCCGCCGTGCTGCGCGAAGCAGCGATCCGGTGGTGATCGCCGCCGGTCAACAAGCCGCGGCGGCGTTCTTGGCACCGCTACCGGTGCGGATGCTGACAGTTGTCGCTGGGGTACCAACCGAGTTCGTGCAACTACTTGGCCGGCTCGGTGTGCATCGTCTCGGCGAGCTCACCGCGCTGCCGTTGCTGGAAGTCGCGGCACGATTCGGTCCCCTTGGTGGTTTTGCCCATCGCATTGCCGGTGGTGGCGACGATCGACTCCCCGGCACGCACGATCCTCCGGTCGGCTTGGCGGTGCAACGGGTCTTCGAAGAACCAGTGCACCACTCCGATGCGCTCGTGTTCGTCGCTCGTCAGCTGGCGGAGGAACTGGTCGGTCAGTTAGGGGCCGACGGCAGGGTGTGCACGCGACTAGTCGTCATTGCCGAGACCGAACACAGTGAAACAAGTGAGCGGACGTGGTACCGCAGCAACGGTTTGAGCGCGGCTGCGGTGGTCGAACGCGTGCGCTGGCAGCTAGAGGCTTGGGCTCAGAACGAAACGCTGACCGCTGGCGTCACGCTGTTACGTCTCGACCCGGTGGAGGTGCGCAGCGACGACGGTGTGCAGTTGGGTCTGTGGGGTGGTCGAACACAAGCCGACGAATGGGCGGTGCGCGCAGTGGCGCGCATGGTCGCTGTCGCTGGCGAGCAACAGGTGTTGGTGCCAGCAGCGCAAGGTGGTCGGCACCCACACGAGGCGTTCACGTGGGTGTCAGCTGTCGCCGCGGATCTCCTGGAACCCGACGATCGACTCTCTATAAGAGATGCGCCGTGGCCAGGTCGGCTGCCGTCGCCTTCACCTGCAATCGTGCACTCGTGTCCGCAAGCGGTCACCGTCATTGATGCGGTGGGCGGCGCGGTGCGCGTCACCGGTAGGGGATTCGTGAGCGCGCCACCCGCGGCAGTCCAATCAAAAGCGATCAATGAGGTCGTACAGGCGTGGGCAGGTCCGTGGCCGGTCGAAGAACGGTGGTGGGATCTCGCCCGTTCCCGTCGTATGGCGCGCTTCCAAGTATTGACCTGTTCTGGAAGGCTGCTGTTGCTGGCGCTAGAGCGCGGCCAGTGGTGGCTCACTGCCGAGTACGCCTAAACGAGGAGAATCACATGACCGGCCCACAAGCGAAGCCCCAGCACCATCTGCGTTCGCTGGATCGATGCCGTTCGTCTATATCCACGCGGTCGGGTTCGCGGTTTGGATGCTGCTGGTCGAGAAAGATCCGTGGCCTAGCCAGGCGGCCTTCCAGGAGGACCAATACCGAACTCACGCGAGCGGTTCATACACTGGCGACCGAGATCCACGGTCAAGTAATGACCAAGTCGAAGTAGTCAAGAAGTCGAAGTAGTCAAGAAGTCGAGCTAGTGGTTTCTACGACTTACGCGGAGATCAGTTCGCGATCGGTGTCGGTGCCGTCGCCAGCGTGATCGGCGCGCCCGCTGTGACCGCCACGATCCGTGTCGACCATGCGTTCGTCGACCGCACGCAGCAGATCGTTGCTGAGACGGAACCCCACACCGCGCACGGTGTGGATGAAACGCAGCTCGGGTGCATGCTGCTGAAGTTTGCGGCGCAGGTTGCTGAGGTGAACATCAACGACGTGAGTATCGCCGACCCAGTTCGGGCCCCACACCTCTTCCAGCAATTCGGTGCGTGAGCACACTTCCGCCGGTCGGCGACACAGTTGCTCGAACAGCGCGAACTCAATGCGAGTGACGGCGACGTCGACGTCGTGGATCCGAATCTCTTTACGACCGACATCGACTGTCAGCGCGCCGAGAGTGATCAACGAGGCCTGCATCGGATCCCAGCGCGAGTGCAGTTGGCGCGGCCGGCGCAGCAATGCCTGGCAGCGGGCAGCCAACTCGTCGGGATTCAACTTCGTTGAAACCACGTCGTCGGCGCCAGCACGAAGAGCACGGATACGGGCATGGTCAGCATCAGGGGGAGCGATGCCAACGATGTACGCATCCGTGAGGGCACGCATGGTGTCGAAGAGGTTGCCCCCTTCAGGGCTGGGCAAGTCAAGATCGACCAGTACGACGTCGGGCGAGAAGGAACGTGCCAATGTCAGCGCCGCACCTTCCTCGGTGGTTGCACTCACGGAGTAGCCGCGCGATCGCAGCGCCGCCGAGGCCACCCGCCGCAAGAGCGGGTCGCCAACGGCAAGGAGCACTCGTGGTGCTAGCTGTGCGTCGGGTTCCATAGTGTGGGTTCTTCCGCGTAAGTCGTGCCCGGACAGTGACCCATCGCCACTGTCTCAAACACCGTTCTGATTGAGTATCGGCGCGCTGGCAACCTTTCTGAAGCAGGACTTTGGTGTTGTCGCGGACCCGAAAGTGGGGCCCGAACGCATACCGTGGTCGAGTGCCAAATCTCGCTGCTGCGACCCGATCTGCTGTGCTTGCGCGGCGGCCCGTCGACGCTCGCGAACGGGGGTCGATTGCGAGGTTCGTCGAGCTCTTCGACGGGCTTGCACGCCCCTTCGCCGAGCACGCCGCCAAGGTTCACGTCACCGCATCGGCGATTGTCGTCAGCGACGACCGTCGACGCGTGGTGTTGCATCGCCACAAGCGACTGCAGTTGTGGCTGCAGCCGGGTGGCCACATCGATACCGACGAATTGCCGTGGCACGGGGCTCTCCGCGAGGCAATTGAAGAGACCGGATTACCCGCGATTCTCGTCGACGCAGACCTGCCCGATGGTCCGGCGGTGCTGCACGTCGATGTCCACCCAGGGCCGAAGGGCCACACACATCTCGACCTGCGCTACCTGGTCGAATCGCCGCACGTGAAGCCAACGCCCGCGGCCGACGAGAGCCAGGACGTGCAGTGGTTTGCGTGGCATCAGGCGATCGACTTGGCCGAGGCCGGGCTGGAAGGCGTGTTGCGCGCTCTCCAGCCGGGTGATGCGAAGGTGCGCGCCGTGCGCAACACCGATGCTGGCGGCTGCGCGCATGTGTATTTGCGGGCGCGTGAGTTCGCGTTGCCGACGGTGCCCTCGGTGCACCCGCCGCGGGAAGTTCGGCGGTGGATGGCGGACGATGTTGTCGGCCGCACCGACATGTGGGTTGCCGAGGTTGATGGCACGATCGTCGGTCTGATGGTCCTCGCACCCGATGCCGCCGTGAAGGAGAGGGCCGTGAAGGAGAGGGCCGTGAAGGAGAGGGCCGTGAAGGAGAGGGCCGCGGGCTGGATCGAGCAGCTGTACCTCGATCCGTCGTGGATGGGTCGCGGTCTTGGCGACCGATTCGTGCAACTTGCCAAGGAGCGGATACCTGGTGGCCTGCAGTTGTGGACGTTCCAAGTCAACGCGCCGACTCGCCGCTTCTACGAGCGACACGGATTCGTTGCAGAGGAACTCACCGATGGCGCAGGCAACGAAGAGCATGCTCCCGACGTGCGCTATCACTGGTCGCCATGAGCGCCAGACGCCGACTCCGCCCAGCCCCTAAGTTCCGACCGCGGCGCAAGCGCTGACGGTCGCCACCAGCGACCGTCAGCGATTAGCTAGCTAGAGCACTCGACGTCGACGGGCGAGCATCGCCACGCCCACACCCATTGCGACGAGCATTGCTGCGAGCAGCAGTTGTGGTTCCGTAGCAGACCCAGTTGCCGGGATCCCAGGTTTGATGGTCGTAACGGGTGCGCCACGGACTGTCGTGACGGGTGCGCCACGGACTGTCGTGACGGGTGCGCCAGGGACTACGGGTGCGCCAGGGACTACCGGTACGCCAGGGACTACCGGTAGTCCAGCAGGGATGGTTGACGCAGTTGTCGAGACGGGCGGCTGGCAAGAAGCGGGTGTGAACACGTTGCTGTCCAGCGTCACTGCCCCAGTTCGTGCTAATGCCCGGCCGCGAACGGAGGCGCCAGTTGTCACGGTGATC
>Ga0163146_10007969_pt1 | contig 11459 bp, 10 predicted proteins | sample OliLakLV19MP7G1_FD_148648 | JGI IMG/M metagenome (GOLD analysis project Ga0163146, IMG submission 148648) | Freshwater microbial mat bacterial communities from Lake Vanda, McMurdo Dry Valleys, Antarctica - Oligotrophic Lake LV.19.MP7.G1 | ecosystem: Environmental > Aquatic > Freshwater > Lake >... | reverse complement strand
TTGCTTCGGCTCGCCTGATGTCCTCCCCCCGCAAGCTCTTCGTTACCACCGCGCTGCCCTATGCCAACGGGCCGTTCCACGTCGGCCACATCATGGAATACATCCAGGCCGACGTCTGGGTGCGGTTCCAGCGCATGCAGGGAAACGAGGTCCATTTCGTCGGCGCGGACGACGCGCATGGAGCGCCGATCATGCTCAAAGCGGAAGCCGAGGGGATCACGCCTCAGGAATTGGTTTCCAAGATCGCCGCTGAACGGCCGAAATACCTCAACGGATTCCATATCTCTTTCGACCACTGGCATTCGACCGAGTCGAAGGAGAACACCGAGCTCTCGCAGGATATCTATCGCAAGCTCGAGCGCGCCGGGTTCGTTTACAAGAAGCCGGTCGAGCAGTTCTACGACCCGGTAAAGGGCATGTTCCTCGCCGACCGCTACATCAAGGGCGAATGCCCGAACTGCGGCGCCAAGGACCAGTACGGCGACGCCTGCGAGAACTGCAGCTCCGTCTACTCGCCAACCGAGCTGAAGAACCCGTACTCGACGATCTCCGGCGCCGCGCCGGTCATGAAGACCTCCGAGCATCATTTCTTCCGGCTGTCGGACGAAAAGTGCGTGGCCTTCCTGCGCGAGTGGATCGACCTGCCCGGGCGAATCCAGCCGCAGGTCGCCAACAAGGCGCGCGAATGGCTCGAGGGCGAAGGCGACAAGGCGCTCGGGGACTGGGACATCTCGCGCGACCCGCCTTACTTCGGCATCCGCATCCCCGACATCGCGGAAGAGAAGTACCTGTACGTCTGGCTGGACGCACCCATAGGCTATCTCGCGAGCTTCAAGGCGTATTGCGCGAAGAAAGGCATCGACTTCGAAGCCTTCCTTGCTGACGAGTCCACCGAGCAGGTGCATTTCATCGGCAAGGACATCATCTATTTCCACACCCTGTTCTGGCCGGCGATGCTCAAGTTCGCGGGCTCCCCCTACAAGGTGCCGGACCACGTGTACGTGCACGGCTTCATCACCGTGTCCGGCGACAAGATGTCCAAAAGCCGTGGCACTGGCATCTCGCCGCTGAAGTATCTCGAGCTCGGCATGAACGCCGAATGGCTGCGCTATTACATCGCCGCCAAGCTCAACGCGAATGTCGAGGACATCGACTTCAACCCGGACGATTTCACCGCGCGGGTGAACAGCGACCTGGTGGGCAAGTACATCAACATCGCCAGCCGGGCGGCGCCTTTCCTCAAGAACAAGTTCGGCGGGAAGCTGCATTCGATGGAGGGTGCCGACGAGGAGTCCCTGCAGAACGAGGTGGCTTCCCCCGCGGGCGAGATCGCGGCGCTCTACGACGCGCGCGAGTACGGCAAGGCGCTGCGCCAGATCATGACGCTCGCCGACACGATCAATCACTACGTCGACGAGAAAAAACCGTGGGAGATCGCAAAGCAGCCCGGCCAGGAAGAGCGCCTGCACATCGTATGCACGGTGGCCATCAACGCGTTCAGGCTCCTGACGCTCTACCTGAAGCCCGTGATGCCCGCGCTGGCCGCGAACGTGGAAGCTTTCCTGAACATTCCCCCGCTCAAGTGGAGCGATGCGGGCACCGCCCTGCCGGCCGGCCACGAGATCAACCACTACAAGCACCTCATGACGCGCGTCGATCCCAGGCAGCTCGATGCGCTGTTCGACATACCAGCCGCACCTGCACCGAAGGAAGAAAAGAAAGTGACCACGCCCGCCCCTTCGAAGCCCCCAGCTTCGACTGCCGCAGCCCCGGCCCCCGGCACGATCTCCATAGACGACTTCGCCAAGGTCGACCTGCGCGTCGCTCGAATCGCAAATGCCGAAGCGGTCGAGGGGGCCGACAAGCTCGTCAAGCTCACGCTCGACCTGGGTACCAACGCCGAAGGCGTTCCACAGGTGCGCACCGTATTCGCGGGCATCAAGTCCGCCTATGCGCCCGAAAGCCTCAAGGGGCGCCTCACGGTGATGGTCGCCAATCTCGCGCCGCGCAAGATGCGCTTCGGCTTGTCCGAAGGCATGGTGCTGGCCGCGAGCAGCGACTCGCCCGCGGCTCCAGGAGACGGCCCAGGCATCTTCCTGCTCACTCCCGACAGCGGCGCGCAGCCGGGCATGAAAGTTAAATAGCCGGCCGATGGGGGAAGACGCGAACGAAGCCGTGCGGGAAAAGCGCTGGCGCGTCGCGCTTCCGCTGCATCCGTTCCGCCCGCGCCTGGTCGACTGCCTGAAGGGCTACGACCGCGCCACGCTGGGCGCCGACGTCGGCGCGGGGATAACGGTCGGCGTGGTCGCGCTGCCCCTGGCGATGGCCTTCGCGATCGGCTCAGGGGTCAAGCCCGAGGCCGGCCTCTTCACGGCGATCATCGCGGGATTCCTGATCTCGCTGCTTGGCGGCTCGCGCGTGCAGATCGGCGGGCCGGCCGGCGCGTTCATCGTCATCGTCTACGGCATCGTCCAGCAATACGGCCTGGCCAACCTCATGGTGTCGACCGTGATGGCGGGCATCCTGCTCTTCGTGATGGGCCTCACCCGCATCGGCTCGCTCGTGCGGTTCATCCCGGTGGCGATCATCATCGGCTTCACCAACGGCATCGCGATCCTGATTGCGCTTTCGCAAGTAAAGGATTTCCTCGGCCTGAATATCGAGAAGATGCCGGCGGATTTCATCCATTCGGCGCGCGCGATCATCGACGCGCTCGACACGATCGATCCCGCCACGGTCGCGCTCGGGCTTGCCACGCTTGCGGTCATCATCGCGTGGCCGAAGTTCGGCGATCTCGTGGTCGGGCGCGGGAGCGGAACGCTGCCGGGGCGCGTGGGCATGGTGACGCGCCTGCCCGGCACGATTGTCGCCCTCATTATCGCAACCACACTGACCGCGCTTTTCGCGCTGCCGGTGGACACCATCGGTTCACGCTTCGGCGGGATCCCGACGGGCCTGCCCCATTTCCAGCTGCCCGACCTCACCTGGGAGGCGGCGCGCCACCTCGTCGCGCCCACGCTGACCATTGCGCTGCTTGGCGCGGTCGAATCGCTCATGTGCGCGCGCATCGCCGACGGCATGATCGACGACCGCCACGACCCGAACCAGGAGCTCATGGCGCAGGGCGTGGCGAATTTCGTCACGCCCTTCTTCGGCGGCATCCCGGCCACCGGCACGATCGCGCGCACGACGACGAACGTGCGCGCTGGCGGGAAGACGCCGATCGCGGGCATCGTGCATGCGCTCACGCTGCTGGTGATCGTCGTGGCGGCGGCGCCGCTGGCCAAGTTCGTGCCGCTGGCTGCGCTGGCGGCGATCCTCCTCTTCGTGGCATGGAACATGGGCGAGTGGCGCGAGTTCCCGCGCCTGCGGCAGTTCTCGATGCAGTACCGCACCGTGATGCTGTCGACTTTCCTGCTCACGGTGATCATCGACCTCACGGCGGCGATCGAGATCGGCCTGGTGCTGGCCGCGTTGTTCTTCATCTTCCGGGTGTCGAGCCTGACGACGATCGAGCCGGTCGCACCGGATTCGCTGCCCCCGGGCATTGCCATCCCCGAAGGGACCGTGGCCTACCGGATTTTCGGCTCGCTCTTCTTCGGCGCGGTGGGCAAGCTCGAAATGCTCATCGAGCCCGATTCCGCTGGGCTGGAGTCGCGTGTCATGGTGCTCGACCTGCACAAGGTGATCAACATCGACACGACCGGAATGGACACGCTGGACGTGCTGCGCAAGACCCTCGCCAAGCGCAAATGCACGCTGATGCTGTGCGACGCGAACGACCAGCCGCTGTCGTTGATCCGCCGCAGCGGGTTCCTCGAAAAGCTTGGGCCGCAGAACCTGCAACCCGACCTCGTCGCCGCCCTGGCCCGCGCCGAAATCCTGGCCCGCTCATCCTGAAAAGAAAAAAGCGGCCGAAGCCGCTTTTCGATCTTCCCACTCCGATTAGGTACGTCGTGTTAGCAGCGCCCGGGGGGTAACGGGGGGTTGGGAAGGCTCCGCGTAGCGGAAGGGGCCCGAACCCCCTGTTCCTTACTTCCCGCCGCAGGTCACCGGCATCGACTGCGCCGGGTAGCCTTTGCACATCCAGGCCACTTTGCCCCCGTTGAGCACAGGCATCATCGCGACTTCGATGGCATTCTTCTCGTTCCAGCCGCGGATCACGCCGCCTGGCTCGATGATCCACTTGAGCTCGCCGTACTTCGGATCGCTCTTGGCCGCCACCTTGACGTTGGTGCCGGAGCCGGCGAGGTTGGCCGCCTTCTCCGCTGCCGCCGTCACTTCGGCCTTGGCCGCATTCGCACCCGACACGAGGACCGCCGCAGCGTCCCGCACCTCGCCTCCCTGCATCTGGGGAAGCACCACCGCAACGGCAAGAAACGCGACCAGGGCCACCCCTGCAATCACAAGTAATCCGACTCGCATCCCTTGCCCCCTTTTTTTAGGTGCTTCGTCAAGGTGCCACCAACGAATTTCGCGGCCAGCTTACCATAGGCAATCGGCACTGCGCACCGGCAAAACAGGGCCCAACAACAGCGCTTTCGGCAGCGTCGAAGCCGTTGGAAGTCCTGCGGAGGGCCTAGCCGGAGAGCGCCTGCGCCGCGATTTCGGCGGCCTGCGCATTCGAGCCCGCGACGATCACGCCGGCCGCGGCCAGCTTCGCCGCCTGCCTGGAATAGCCTTGCGGATCCGCGTCGGTGCCGGTGATCGATGCGATGACCATCGGCCCTCCGGCGGGCGCGGCTGCGACGGTCTGCGCCACGAGGCCCGCGGGGTCCTCATGCGCGCCGTAGCCGATCACGAGGTCGAGCAGGACCAGCGCCACCGAAGGATCGGCGAGCACCTGTGCGAGGAGGTCGTTGCGAAGCTCCGGATCGATCATCGGGTGCGGGCGGCCGCGGGTGTATTCGTCGTCGCCCAGATCGATCAGCGTATGCGCCTCGGCGTCGACGCGAGCCGTCTGCATTGCGCCGGGAACGGGCACGTTCGAACGCACGTGGACCTGGTTCCTGATCAGCACAAGCTGTGCTTCGTTGCACAGCGTGCCGCCGCAGAACAGGCCGCGCAACCAGCCCTTGCGGATATTCGGTCCCACTTTCCGGGACGGTTGCGAAAGCTCTCGCCCGAGCACGGCTTCGGCGGCCGAGGCCAGGGTCATGCCGCCCTCGCCGAGCAGGCACAGCGTGACCGGCTTCGTGCAGGAAGCGACCCGCGCGTTGATCTTCCGCGCGACGCCCTTGCCCGGCGGTTTCGAGATGATGACGATGTGGCGCGTGGCCGGATCGGCTTCCAGCGCATCGAGCGCGGCGAGTGTCATGAGGCCGCCGACCTCTTCGGACAGGTCGCGGCCGCCGACGCCGATGCCGTGCGAGATGCCGCGGCCTTCGCGGGCCAGCAGGCAGGTGACTTCCTGAAGGCCGGTGCCCGAGGCCGAGATGAGCCCGACGTCGCCCTTGGGCACCACGTTTGCGAACGCGATCGGCGCTCCGCCGATGATCGCGGTCCCGCAGTCGGGCCCCATCAGCAGCAGCCCCTTGTCCAGCGCGAGGCGCTTGAGCGCGATCTCGTCGGCAACCGGGACATTGTCGGAGAACATCATCACATGCAACCCGTGCTCCAGGGCCCGACGCGCCTCGGCTGCGGCGAATTCGCCGGGGACGGAGATGAGCGCGAGGTTGGCCCCGGGAAGCGTCGCGAGGCCGGAGGCAAGACCGCGCACCGTGGAAAATCGACTCTGACCCGGATTATTTGCGGGGCCGCCTGCGAGGCGCTTCTCGGCCTCGGCGAGCGCGGCTTCGGCTGCGGCCTTGTCGGCGGCGCGCACTGCGATCACGAGATCGTCGGGCTCGGCCTTGCGGCCTTCCTCGGCCAGCAGGCCGGAGCCTTCGAGCAGCTCGCGGTTGGCCGGCGTGCCGATCATGAGCGAGGCTTCCTCGATGCCGGGCAGCGACGCCACGACGCGGGAAATGCGCATGAGCGCCACGGAGTCGGCATAGAACCCGCGCCGCACGCGGTTGAGCGTGATGCTCATGCCTTCACGCCCAGCGCAGCCGCCAGTGCAACCAGCCCCTGCTCGAAACACGCAAGCGGCGCGCGGGCCACGCCGGCGCCGACCTGTCCCACACCCGGCTTGCGATGCGCGATGCCGGTGTTGATGGCCGGCTGGATGCCGGTTTCGACCACTCGGCGCACGTCGATGCCTGTAGGCACTCCCTGCCCGTCGAGCGACGGCATGGTCCAGCGCGGATTCCTGGTGAGCGTGATTTCGTTCATCGCGCTGGTAAATGCGAACGCGTCGCGCACGCTGCCTGCGCCGACGAATCCGACCACCGACGGCGCAGCGGCCATCGCGAACGCCCCGACGCCTATGGTTTCCATGATGGCGGAATCGCCCATGTCGGGATTGGCGTCCTTCTCCGTATAGCCGGGGAAATACAGGCCCTGCGGCATCTCGACCGGCGCGGTAAACCACTGGTCGCCGGTCCCCGAGACGCGCACGCCGAAATCGGTGCCATTGCGGCACATTGCGGTGACTACCGTCGAGGCTTCGATGCCGCGCACCGGATCCATGATGCTCTTGCCCATCGCCATCCCGATATTGAGGAAGAACTGCTCGTTGCCGGCGATGAAGGCGAGGATCTTCGAGAGCTCCTCGGAGCCCGCGCCAGCCTTGGCCAGGTGCGGCGACAACGCGCGCAAAGTGAGCGCGGAGCACGCGACGTTTCGCTGGTGCATCTCGTCGCCCATCGCGAGGCCGCGCGAGATGAGCGGCACGAGCTCGAGCCCGCCCGAGCTGCGCAGCGCAGCGCCGAACGCGGGCCCGAAACTGTCGGCCAGCCAGTGCAGGCGCGTGATGACTTCGGCATTGTTCGCGCCAAAACGCATGACCTTGCCGAGGCCCTCGTTGATCATGCAGTAGGCGCGATTCCCGAAGGCCCGGTTCTCCACCACCATCACCGGCATGGAGGCAGTCGTGATGCCGGTCATCGGCCCGACGGCATCGAAGTGGTGGTTCGGATGGAACTGCACGCCGCCCGAGGCCGCGAGCTTCGTCGCGGATTCGAGATCCTTCGCCCAGCCTTCGAACACGATCGCGCCGGCGATCGCGCCCTGCATCGGTCCGCACATGCGCTCCCACGTGATCGGCGGGCCGGCATGCAGCAGCACACGATCGTCCAAACTCGCGCCCAGACCTTCGATCACTTGCCCGGCGGGCTGCACGTCGACGAGGACAGGGGTGCCGGCGAGCATGCGCTCGAGCGCCTCCTCGTTGGCCTTGGCGATGCGCGCTTCGCTGCCCGCAAGCTGCGCGAGCAGGCCGAGGAGATGCTTCTTGCCCCGCGCGGGCGGGCGCCAATCGACCTGCACGACCGGCGTGCCCTGCGATGCGAGGTCGGCCGCAAACCCGGACAAGCCGATATTGACGACGCGCGGGACGCCCGAGAGGAGCTTCTGGATGGACATGGTGTCTTGAGATTGGCGGCCTCGCGTGTCACGAGACCGCCCCCAGGCGAATCAGCGCGGCCGCACTTCGAAAATTATACCGGCACGCTGCTATGATCGCCAGAATGGAAGCCATTCCAGAGCACATTCCCGCGAAGCTTGTCGTCGCGATCGGCGGCAACGCCACGCACCCGGAGAACATTCGCGGCACGACGGAGGAGCAGGAAATCGTCGCCGCGCGCGCGGCGCGCTCGCTCTTGCCGCTGCTCATGCTCGACAACCAGCTCATCCTCACGCACGGCAACGGCCCGGTGGTCGGCAAGATCCTGCTGCGCCAGTACTACGCCCGCGAGCAGGTCCCGCCGATGCGCCTGGACGTGTGCGTCGCGCACAGCCAGGGCGGCATCGCGCACCTGATGATGCAGGGCATGGAGGACGAGCTCGCGCGCGAAGAGCACGACCGCCGCGTTGCGTGCATCCTCACGCGCGTCGAAGTCGATGCCGACGACCCAGCTTTCCGCAATCCCTCCAAGCCCATCGGGCCCTTCTTTTCGGCCGAGGAAGCGCGCAACCTCGAGCAGCAGCTCGGCTGGACCATGATGGAAGACGCCGGGCGCGGATGGCGCTATATCGTGCCCTCGCCCAAGCCGCGGCGCATCCTCGACATCGACCTCATCGAATCGCTCTCCGAGGAAGGCATCGCGGTCATCGCGGCCGGCGGCGGAGGCATCCCGGTAGTCCACCGCGCCGACCGCTCCCACCAGGGCGTCGCGGCAGTCATCGACAAGGACCTCACTTCGGCGCTGCTCGCGAACCAGCTCGGCATCGACACGCTGATGATCCTCACCGCGGTGTCGAAGGTGGCGGTGAATTTCGGCAAGAAGAACGAATGCGCGCTCGACATGGTGAAGGCGCAAGAGCTCAAGGCCTACCAGGCCGAGGGCCATTTCGCCAAGGGCAGCATGGGACCCAAGATCGAGGCCGCACTGTCCTTCATCGCCGGTGGCGGCAAACGCGCGATCATCGCCCACCTCGAGGAAGCGCTCCCCGCGCTGCAGGGAAGAACCGGCACGCATGTCGTTGCCGACTAAGGCGCGCATCCCGGCGCCGGATGCCCGCCCCGTCGTGGTCAGCTCGCTCGGGCGGTTCGCGCGCAATGCACTGGCTTGCGGCGAAGCGCGCGTGATCGCGGTCTTCGAGCGCAGCGTGTATGTGGGGACGCCGGGCGGGCTGGCGTGCATCGGCGCTGTTGGCAATGGGCCGTTGAATGCGCATTGCGAAGAGGGCGCCCAGGAACCAATGCGCGGTGTCGCGATCGGCGACCGGCTGATCGTGGAGGTGGCTTGCGCAACGCACTGGCGCCCTCGCCCAGCACCTGCCCCCAACGCCGACCACTTGCGACAGGGGTTGAAGCGGTTGCGCGAGGACGCACGTCGCCGCTTTCCGGACGAGGGCTTTGGTTTCGTCATCGATCCGTCCAGGCCCAGGCCCGCGGCCATCGAGGCGTTTGGACGATGGCTGGCCGACCCGATCCGTACGCCAGAGGCCGCCGCGGGCCTGGTCGGCCTCGGACCGGGGCTCACGCCCTCCGGTGACGATCTGATCGGGGGCGCGCTCTGTGCGCTGCACGCCCTCGGACGCGTCGAAATTGCGAATCGCCTCTCCGATTGGGCGCTCCCCCTCGCGCGGGCCAACACGAGCCGAATCAGCCGCGCGCACCTCGAATGCGCCGCGCAGGGCGAGTGCGGCGAGGCGGTCGGCGAGGCAATCACCGCCCTGATGCTGGGCGAGGCGGTCGACCTCGATCGCATCCACGCGATCGGCCACACGTCGGGATGGGATGCGCTTGCGGGAGTATCGCTGGCGCTGTCGGCTGCGGCATCCTGATCAGGCAGAATGCGTTCCTTTTCCCCGACCCTTCAAAAAGGAACGCCATGCCCACCACCGCGAGCGGTCTTACCTACCAGGACGTCGTCGCAGGCACCGGCGCCGAAGCAAAGAAAGGCGACGACGTAAGCGTGCACTACACGGGCCGCCTCATGGACGGCACCCAGTTCGACTCGAGCAAGGACCGCAACCAGCCGTTCGATTTCCCGCTGGGCGCGGGCCAGGTCATCAAGGGCTGGGACGAAGGCGTGGCCGGCATGAAAGTCGGCGGCACGCGCAAGCTCACGATCCCGCCTTCGCTCGGCTACGGCGCGCGCGGCGCAGGCGGCGTGATCCCACCGAACGCGACGCTCGAGTTCGACGTCGAGCTGCTCGGAATCGGCTGAAAATCCCCAGCTTTCATTTGCAGGAATCGAGGCCTGACGCGGCCCCCGTGCCAATTTGGATACTGTTTTTGTAATACGCGGATGCGAAGTTATTCCAAGTACGCGAGGATCCGATCATGGCCTGAGCTGGCCTCGGATTTCACCTTCTGGGTAGGCAGCGCTGTGCACGTGGACATAGATTTCCCCGGCGAGGAAGGCGGCGTATTGCTCCTCGTTGAACCGGGCGCTGCGGGGCACCGACCAGTTGGCCCCGCTCAACGGGAGATGCTCCATCGCAAGCGGGCCGACATTGCTCGTGCGCTCCAGTTCGAGCGCTACAGGGCCGCTGATGCCGGGAAGGCCCAGGTGGAGGTGGGCGGCGGTCGCTTCGATACCGCTGGTCTCGACGTAGCCGTTGAGCGTGCGGTCGCTGTGAACCCAGAAGGTGCCCTTGCCGGCCGCTGAGGAGCGGTTCGCCGGGACTTCCGAAGCGCCCCGCAACACTACCTCGACCTCGCGCGCGGCCACCCCGATGCCGGCGCAGCCGGACGAAGTCAGCAGGACCGCTGAAGCCGCAAGGGAGCTAAACAGGAGGAAAAGCTTGCGCATGGCCGATCATATCGCCAGCGCGGCGGCTTGCGGACTACAAAGCGAGGATGGCCGCATTCCGCTGGCCGCGCATCGCGCACCGCAGCTTCTTTGCGGCCTCTACCACAGCGGTCGCCACCTTGCGGACGCGCTCGTGCATCGAGCGGTCGGTTGACACGTTGGCATCGCCCGGTGCGTAGTACCCGGGATAGCTTTCGCCCGAGGAATGCTCCAAGGAATCGAGGGCCGACACAAGGCCCAATCCTTTGAGATGCGCGCCCAGCACCGGATCGTCTGGAAGGGCAGCACAGTCTTCACGCTGCACGATGACCCCATACGAAGTCTCGCGCGCCTGCGTGGCATCGCGCGCGAGTTCGTCGATAAGAAACCGGAGGGAGCTTTCGGCAGTGTTCCAGCGCTCCGGCACGAATACCATCACGCCGTGAGCCGCGTTCCACCGCTCACGCACTTGGGACGACAACGGGGACGACAACGCCGATGCAGGATGCTGCTTTGACTGATCCAGCCAGCCGAGGTCGAGCACATCGGCGACTGCGCCGCTGCGCTGAACGACGCGGCGCGCATGATCGATGAGGCGTGAAGTCTTTCCGAACGAATCTGCCGCGTCACCCGCCGGCTCGCCACCTGCGACGATGAGGATGCGCGGAAGCGACAAATGCGCAAACCCGGCGGGCTCCCGCATTGCCGACTGCGTTTGAACGCTCACCTTAGAGCTTGGTCTTGTCGCCCGCGGGCGCGGCGGCGGACTGGTCGGTCACGGGCTTTTCGAGCGCAGGCGTCGCAACCACCAATTCGCTCGGCGTGGCGATCGGCGCCGTCTGGAGCGTGGAGGCTTGTTGCAGCACCAAGGCGTCTGCCCTGGCTTTCTCCGCCGCCACTTCGGCGGCAAAGACCGAGGACGCATCAGGCAGCGAAGGATCGCGGATCGTCCCCTGCTGGACTATGGGCCCGGAGTGGATGACCGTCTGCGAAGGCTGCCCGTTGAAAGCGACTGCGGGTTCCACGGACCTCTGGCATGCCGAGAGCGAGAGCAACAGCGCTGCGGCAACCACGGTGGCGAAGCTGATTTTCTGGGTTCGATTCATCATGAGCCCATTCTCGCTGCGATGCATGTGTCGGGCTGTCGGCGGAAAGTGTTATCTACCGTACGGAACC
>Ga0163146_10007967_pt1 | contig 11459 bp, 9 predicted proteins | sample OliLakLV19MP7G1_FD_148648 | JGI IMG/M metagenome (GOLD analysis project Ga0163146, IMG submission 148648) | Freshwater microbial mat bacterial communities from Lake Vanda, McMurdo Dry Valleys, Antarctica - Oligotrophic Lake LV.19.MP7.G1 | ecosystem: Environmental > Aquatic > Freshwater > Lake >... | reverse complement strand
GTAGCGGCTGGGCCGGTCTGTTAGAGCGCTCCGTAGCGGCCTTCGGCCGCACACTCGCTTTCGCGGGTTCGTGCGTTGGAGTGCTCCGTAGCGGTGGGGCTGGGCTGTTAGAGCGCTCCGTAGCGGCTGGGGTGGTCTGTTAGAGCGCTCCGTAGCGGCTTCGCCGCACACTCGCTTTCGCGGGTTGGTGCGTTGGAGTGCTCCGTAGCGGCCTTCGGCCGCACACTCGCTTTCGAGGGTTCGTGGGTTGGAGCGCTCTGTAGCGGCTGGGCTGGTCTGTTAGAGCGCTCCGTAGCGGCCTTCGGCCGCACACTCGCTTTCGCGGGTTCGTGCGTTGGAGTGCTCCGTAGCGGTGGGGCTGGGCTGTCAGAGCGCTCCGTAGCGGCCTTCGGCCGCACACTCGCTTTCGCGGGTTGGTACTCGCGTTTGCGGGTTCGGACCTGCGTGCGACGGTTCGTAGCTGCCTTCGTGGGTTCGTCCCTGCGCCTGACGGGTCGCACCTGCGTTCGACCGTTCATGCGGGCGTTCGCGGGTTTGGGCCGGCGGGCTTCTAGGTCACCCCATCAGCCCGCGGAGGATTTCGAGTCCCTTGCGAAGGGTCGGCTCCGGTGCGGCGTAGCTCAAGCGGAAATGGGTGTCGCGCCTGCTGAAGACCTTTCCGGGGATCACCAGCACGCTGTTGGCGATGGCCTGCTCGACGAAGTCGCTGGCGCTGAGCCCGAGCCGGCTCGGCACTTCGACGAAGGCATAGAAGGCGCCACCCGGTCGGGCGACATTGGCCACGCCGTTGAAGGCATCGAGCACCAGATCGCGCCGGGTTTCGTAGTTGCGGACGAATGGCCCAAGATCGACGTCGAAGGCCTTGGCCACGCCGAGCTGGGCCATCGAAGGAGCGCAGACGAAGGTGTACTGCTGCAGCTTGGCCATCTCCTGGATCAGTCGCCTGGGTCCGGTGACGTACCCGAGGCGCCATCCCGTGCAGCCGTAGCTCTTGCCGAATCCGCGGATCAGGAGCAGTTGATCGGTCATCCGCGCCGGAGTTGGAAAGCGACCCTCTTCGCGGGCGTCGCTGTAGACGAACTCGTCGTAGATCTCGTCCGAGATCAGCAGGATTCCCCGTCGCCGGCACAGCTCGACGATGTCGCGGATCTCGTCGCTCGAGAGCACCACGCCGCAGGGATTGCTCGGACTGTTCAGCAGGACGAGCTTGGTGCGCGGCGTGATCTTCGCCTCGATCCGCTCGGCGGTGAGGCGGAAGTCGGGATAGGTGTCGCAGAGGACCACCCGCCCGCCGGTGATCGGCCCGAGCTGCGGATACATCACGAAGAAGGGGTCGGCGGCGATTGCCTCGTCACCGGGATTCAGAAGCGCGAGGAAGGCCAGCAGAAGCGCGCCGCTGGTTCCCGAGGTGACCAGCAGCCCCAGGTCGTCGTGCGGACCCGACCAGCCGAGCGTGCTGTTCAGGTGGTTCCAGATGGCGTGCTGCAGCTCGGGAACACCCTGCGTCACCGTGTACCCGTTGCGATCGGCGCGGATTGCGGCGATGGCCGCATCCTTCATCGCCTCGGGCACTGGGAAGTCGGGTTGTCCGATTGAGAGATTGATCGGATTCGCGAGCTTTGCGCCCAGATCGAAGACCCGGCGGATGCCGGAGGCGTCGATGGCGAGGGCCCGCTGGCTGATGAGCGAGTCGACGGAGAAGGGTGCCGAGGCGGGGAGCGAACTCATGGTGCCGGGAGCGTAGCGACTCCATTTGCCTCGCGGGCCGCGAGGCATGCCGCTCGCCGACTCCATGCAGAACGACCCGAGGCGCGTGCCTCGGGTCGTTCCAGCGGAGTCGGTTCAGACGCGCCGCGAGGGCGCTCGCATCACTTCCTCTTGGCGCCGGCGCCTTCGTCCTGCTTCAGGCTGTCACTGGCGGCCTGATCGGGCGACTGGATCTTCTCGCCATCGGCCGCGGCGGGCTTGGCCTTGATGGCCCGACCGTCCGGCGTGGTGCTGCTGCCACCGCAGCCGACGAGGAGAGTGCTGGCGACAAACGCGAGGCCGCAGCCGAAAAGTGTCTTCTTCATGGTGTCGATCCTTTTGAAATCCTGCCTCGGGCCAACCGAGGAACTCGCAAGAGCGAGCGTCGATAGTCGTGTCGGCCGGCGGGACCAGACCCACCGGAACCATCTCGGTTGCTTCGATCCACGAGGCGGCCGAGAACTCCGTCAGATTGGACCGTCGCGGCAACGGGTGGTCAAGCCCGCGACGGCGCGGGCGGCCAGGGATCGGCCTTTGATCGAACCGAGCGAGCCTTCCAGAGCGCGGCGGCGCCGGTACACGAGAATGCTCCGCCGAGGTTTGAAGCTCGGCGGAGCAGAGGAGAGAGGGCCATCGAAGTGATGGCACTGGTACGTCGGCACCCGGAGGGCAGTTCAGTCCATCTCGTGAAGAAATCGTCGAGCCGCGGAGATCAGTCGGGGCGAACCGCGCCCGGGAACGGCAGGGCCTCCGGCCCCCCGATGCGCTCGTACAGATCGATGAGTCGTTCCGCGTGATCGCAGGAGCGGTGCTGCCGCTCGATCAGCGCCCGGCCCCCCCGGGCGATCGCTTCGACATCCTCGCCACTCCCAAGCGCCCGCTCGAAGGCGACCTGCCACCGCTCGGCGGAGGGGGCGCCACCCCCATCGGACGGTCCGGCGCTCCCCACCACGATGGCAGTGCGCTCGGGCTCGATCATGTCGAGCATCGAATCGGCGCGGGCGATCACGGTGATGCCGGCGGCCATCGCCTCGAGCACCAGGCCGCGCACCACTCCGGCCCGCTCGGGAGTCACCACGACATGGCAGCAGAGGACGAGTTGCCGCAGCGGCGCCGCGTCGGCAATCGAGGTGGTGAGCTCGAGGAGCCCGTGACGGCGAAGGCTCCGCCAGGTGTCGTGGCTCCGTGGTCCTCTGATCTCGATGACTGCGTGGAGTTCGGCATGTTGGGCGATGGCGCGCTGCAGCCCGGCGAAGCAAAGGTCCGTCGACTCCGGATCGAGCCCCTCGGTGAGCACCACGAGATCCACTCCGGTGTCGGAGGCGGGCGCGTCGACTGCGAGCTGCGGTGGCACCGCCACCCCGATTGCGATGTGATGCACGATGGCAGGGTCGACTCGAGTCCCGAGCAGGGCTGCCAGCGGAGCGGTCGGGGCCACGCAGGCGATGGCGGGGGTCGTGCGAGTGTGGCGTGGAACTGCGGCGACGTCGGCGCTCGACCATGCCTGGAGCACGAGTGGGCGATCCAGGGTCCGGGCGAGATCCGACGCAAGCGCAAAGGTCGACGCTCCGCTGGCGTGGATCACGTCGGGAGCATGCCGATCGAGCTCATAGAGAAGGGCGGCGCGGCGCGACGGGCGGAGCCAGATTGGTCCACCCTTCGAGTATGAGATGCGCGGCACCAGGCCCAGCTCGCGTTCGAGCGGGTTCGCTCCGAGAGGATCGAAGGTCGACGGGACCATCCGCACGAGCTGCACGCCTGCGTCGAGCAGGGCGATGCATTGGCGGTTGAGGGACGCCTGCTCGCGGTGAAGAAGAACCTCATCGGCAATCAGGGCGACTCGCATCAGGAACGCCGATCATGAGGCGCGGGCGTCGCCGGCAGGGCCGGATCGATGCTGCGAAGGTACGGCCAGGAATAGATTCCGGTGTCGTGGCCGTCGGAGAAGCGGATGCGAACGGCGTAGTGGCCCACTCGTTCGATGTCGAGGGCCCGCAAGGGGCCCCCGTCGCCCCGCGAAGGAGGCAGCACGGTGAGCGGATTGCTGGCCATCTGCTCGCGCAGATGACGAGCGTCTGCGGAGGGAGAGAAGCGCCGCAGATGGGCAATCGAATAGACGCTGCGAACGCCATCGGACCAGTCGACGGTGAGCGACTCGTCGCGCTTGAGTTCGAGATGGACGGGTCGAACTTCCACGGGGCGATGGTAGCGGAGCCATTTCGTGACCGAGGTGTCGTACCGAGGTATGCATGACCTCACCCCGCGACGACGACCGAGGCCACGCCGAACCAGACGATCGATCGCTCCTCGACCAGTGCCTCCGCCCGATTGAGATCGCCCATCGAGATCATTCCAACGGGCTGCGCGCCGTCGATGACCGGGATGTGCCGGAGGAACCGCTCCCGCATCAGCAGTCGGATCTCATCGAGCGATGTATGCGGGGCCGCGCACGCGACGGGGCTGGTCATGACCTCGGCCAGCCGCACCTGATGCGGATCCTGTTCGCAGGCGACGACGCGCTCGAGCAGGTCGCGCTCGGTGAAGATCCCCGCGATCTCCCCCGCGCGCACGACCAGAATCGAGCCGATGTGTCGTGCGTGCATCAGGGCGACGGCGTCGCTGACGGTCGCCTCGGGACCGAGACTGACCAGGTCGCCACCCTTCAGCATCAGGAGCTGCTCTGCGGTTGCCATCGAAGACCTCCCAGTCCCGACATCGATCGCACTCGATGATGGGCGACGTCCTCTCTCCAACTCTCCCGACGAAACCCGGGCATCTTCCCGCGCGCCCGTCGAGACGCAAGGGGCAGTCCGAAGAGAACTCACCCACCCGGCCCGAGAGGCGGGCGCGGCGGCGACTCTGTTCTCGCGGTAGTCTGCTCGCCACCGTCGTCGTTCGGCGACACGACGGACGGCTCGGAGGCCTCCGACCACGCGCCCCGGCCGGGGTATCGGCGTCGAACGTTCGACGAAGCGCTCAAATGACAGTCGCCGCGAAGCAGGATCGACCCATGCCACGACGAACCACCCACCGCTCCAGCACCGGAACAAAGCTCTACGCCGTCCGCGACGCCGGCGGCAAGTTCAACGACATCCAGACCTTCCAGCGCTCGCACGCGGCCGACCTGCGGACCATCTCCGCTGCCGAGGCCGCCGTCGCTGCCGCACGCGGCGAGCCAGACGCCGCGACCAAGAAGGCGGCCAAGAAGTCGGTCAAGAAGAAGGTCGCGAAGAAGCCGAAGAAGTCCTCGAGGAAGTAGACGATCGCCCGGGGTTCGAATTCGCCTTGGATCCACTTCGGAGGCCCGGCATTCGCCGGGACTGCGTCGTCACTGGCTTGCGCCCTGCGGTCGTGCCCTCCGGGCGCACATTCGCTCCTGCGCTCACAAGGCTGCGCGGCTTGGGGTGTTGCCGCATCGGAACCCGCACGGTTCGTCGTGGCCTTCACAACCCGGAGCCGCGTGGACCTCGACCGCGCGACAGGCGTCCTTCCGTCCCTTTCTGGCCGTTTCCGCCGCGTTTCATTGCGCATTGGGCTGGGCGCGTCCTGGTGCTATGGAAGGTCGTCCGAGCGATCTGCGGCGTTCTTGAGTCGCTGATGAACTGATGTGGCGACATTCCGTGGAGGCTGCGTCATGCGAGCGTCGCCTCGACGCAGGTTTCATGATCGATTCGACCCGATTGACCTTGGCGAACCGCATGAGCGCGTTCAGGACCTACTTATGGCGAGAGCGGTACATTCGCAGCGCCTCGACGGCGATGTCGGAGCCGATCTTGTTGCGGAACTTGAAGCAGTCTGCGATCGACTTCTCGGCGCCTCGTCAGCGAGCCCGTGCCTTCGTCTTCGATCAGTATCGCCTGACGCGGACATCATCGCTCGGGGACTTCCTCGGTCGTCACGGGCAAGCCCACTACTCCCTCTCAAACTCATGACTCTCGAACCGCAGCGACCTGCTGTTCTCCGTCACCGTGCGGACGATCTGGTCGGATGCGCCGCTGGGGATGGATGCCTCGATCTCGAGCGTGACCGTGACCTTGGCCCCGATCTGGCCCACCAGGTGCGCGATCACCTCGTCGGCAATGCGGCTGGCATCTCTTCCAACGCGAGCGGAGTCGAGAATGACTGTTCCGTGATACCGCCTCAGCAAGGGAGCACGCCCAGGCGGCTCGCCGTTGCCCCCAACGACCGTTGGCTCGGGCGTCGCTCCGCCCGTTGCTGTTCCTCCGCCTTCCGCCCCTCCGTTCGCCCCGTTTCCCACGCCCGTCGTGGTTGGAACCTCGGCGTCCATCTGTCGCCGCGCGACATCGGGCTTCACGATGAGCGATGAGCTCTCTGCCGAGACGCTGACCATCTGGGCGCCGCGAAGGCCGCGGTAGCGGCCGGCCGCCTCATCGAAGCTCTCCGCGTAGGCGAACGAGTCCGACGACCATGTCAGGAGGCCGACGCCGTCCCGAAGCGCCTCCGTCAGCACCTCCGGCCTGGCTAGGCGCGGCAGATAGTTGTAGCGCGCGAAGTGCTCGACGAGCTCTCTGACAGCCACGTGCTCTCCGCACCACAGCGGCACTGCGTCCAAGTGCTTGCGCACGATCGTCGAGCCCACGCTCGTCAACAGCAGCTCTTCGCTGCGCAGCCGCTTGCTCGCCCGTACCGCCAGCGCATCGCTTCCGGACAGCTTCACCGCCGTCCAAGTCACCGCCGCTTGCGGAGTCGGCTGCTCCGGCACCAGCACCCACTGGTAGGTCTCCGGCAGTCGCGCGGTCACCGCACCATCCGCGGCCTGCTTCTGCGTCTCAGCCTGGCGCACCTGATGCGGGTCGAGGTTGAGGTGCTCCTTCTCCGCCAGTATGGAGGCCCACGCGAGGTACTTGCGCAGTGCCTCGTCGAGATCCTGCATCCGCACCTTGTCGGCCGCGAGGAACACCAACGTGTTGCGGTAGAGACGCGGGGTGTTGCCGCGCGACTCCAGGATCGTCTTCGCGGCGACCTCGGCGGCGCTCTCGCCCTCTTTGCTGTACGGATGCTCCGACGGCAGCACCACGAGGCGCGCGTCGAGATCATCCGGCACGTCCGCGCCCGAGCGCGGCAGTGGATGGATGCGCGAGAAGTCGCCGGTCTTCCTGAGATCGGCGCGCAGCCGCGCGTCCAGTTCATTCGCCACCGTTTCCGGGTCGCGCTTGAGCTGCTCGGCGCGGTCCTCCGCCAACTTGGTCACGGTGGGCTGGGTCGCATACCAGGTGCGCGGGCCGTCCTGATAGAGATAGGTCGCCGCCGCCGCCAGCCGCCGCAGCGCGTCGCCGAACACCGCCGCCGACTCGCCCGGCATCACGCAGCCGAGCTTGACACGCCGGTCTTCAATGCCCCGGTGTGCCGCGGAAGCCGTCGGCGCCGAGCCGAGGTAGATGGTGCGCGCCACGCGCCGCGTCGCGTGCAACTTGCCCAGGTTCGGCACCTCGCTGTCGATCTTCATGGGCAGCGAGCCCGGACCGTCCACGTCCTTCTCGATGATCGGCGCCCAGTTGTCGGAGAGATAGCGGGTCAGCTCCGACTGCACCCGCCCATCGTCGATCGGGATTGTGGACGGCAGGATGAGCGGGTTCTTGTCGCCCTTTTCCCACAGGCTGTGGATCACCGCCGCCATCAGCCGCAGCACCCCGCGGGTGCGCTGGAACTTCACCAGCGTGGACCAGTCGGTGTAGAGGCGGTCGAAGATCTCCGGATGGATCGGGTACGCGGCCTGGATGCGCTTTTCGTAGTCGGCGCCTTTGCACTCGGGCGGGAACTCCGCCGCTTGCGCGTGATACAGGTCTGCGAAAGCCCGCGCCGTCACGTCGCGGTACTTGAACTGCTCGCCCGCGATCGGCTCGAACAATCGTCGCCGCACGATCTCGAAGCCCTCCTCCGCTGTCGCCGGCCGCCAGGACGACTCGAGCCGGCCCACCACGTTGCGCAGCCGGTCGAGTGCTTCGCGCCCGCGGATGCCGCCCACCTCCACGTCGTCGGTCTGGGTGTGAGGCGAGCCCGACGTGTCGGAGGCTGGCAGCGACACCACCAGCAGACAGTTCTTCGCGAGCTTGGCCGACTCGGTCAGCGCCTGCGCGAAGGTGAACATGGTCTCGAAGTTGCCGCCGGGCAGGTCGCCCTGGTCGTGGAGTTGGCGGGCGTACGCGACCCATTCATCCACCAGCACCAAGGCCGGACCGTACTCGACGAAGAGCTCGCGCAGCACATCGCCCGGGTTGGTCGCCTTCTCGTCGTCCTTGGCGATGCGGGCGTAGGCCTTCTTGCCGCCAAGCTGGTGCGCCATCTCGCCCCACAGCGTGCGCACCACCGTGCCGTCGGCTTTGGTGACGGGATTGCCGGGCGAGATCTTGTTGCCCACCAGCACCACGCGCTTGGCCGTCGGCAGGCTCTTGACCCCCGCTTCGGCCAGCACCGCATCCACGCCGGCCAGTTCGCTCGGAGTAGCGCCCGAGAACAGGTGATACAGCGCCAGCATCGAGTGCGTCTTGCCGCCGCCGAAGTTGGTCTGGAGTTGCACCACCGGGTCGCCGCCCTGGCCGGCGATGCGCTGCACGCCGCCCACCAACAGGCGCTTCAGGCTCTCGGTGAGATAGGTGCGGCGGAAGAACTCCGCGGGCTTGCGATACTCATCGCTGCCTTCGCCCAGGTGTACCTGCCACAGGTCGGCAGCGAACTCGGCCTGCTGGTAGCGGCCGCTGGCGACATCCGGGTGCGGGGTGACCACTTCGCGCCACGGTTTCAGGTTGCCGGCGGAGGCGGCCTCGATGAGCGAACCACCGGCCTTGCGCTTTTCACCGCGCACTTGCTCGTCGTACGTGAGGCGGCGCAGCTCCATCTTCATCTTGCCCACCTCGTCGGCCTGCGGGGCCGAGACGGCGGTGAGGAGGCGGGCCATCGAGTCGAGTGCGCGGTCGGCGTCGTCGCTCGAGAACGGCTCCTGATGGGCCCACTTGTTGCGGACGTCGCGAAGCTCCTGCACCAGCGATCGCTCGGCTCGGCCCAGGGTCTTGCCGAAGAGATCGTTCCAGGCCTCCCACATGAGCTTGAGGAGCGCCGCGACATCCCAGTCGGCGATGGGCTTCTTGCCGACGGTTCGATCATCGCCGAAGTAGCGTCGGGCGGCGTCCGACGCCTGGGCTGCATGAGCGCTCTTGAACTCGCGCTCGGCGAAGGGAGCGAGCCCTTCGCGGAGAAACTCCATCGCCTTGCCGACACGTTCCTGGTTGCTGAGGGCCATTGGTCACTCGTTCGCCGTTGTGGGGGAGGGCAGCGGAATGTCCTCGGGCGCAATCCACTCGACCCGACCATTGCGCCAGACCGCCACGGGACAGCCGGCACGTTTGTGATCGGCGATTGCTTCCTGCACTGCCTCGCGCAAGGCGCGCAGAATGCGAGGGATGTCCTCGACGCGCTGGGCTGGGGTTGGGGGCCCTTCGGAAGTCGTCGTCATCGATGGTCCTTCAGGGAGTCGTAGGACACCCGGTCGGCGATCTCAGGCGGCAGCCCCGCTCCCCGCGAGGCGATCAGACGCGGCCCCGCGAGCTCGGCATTGTCGTAGATCTGCCAACTGTCCACGACGGCAGGATAGCGTTCGAAGAGATTCCCGAGTCCGGCGCGGAAGCGCCGTCGGACCACATCTTCAGGAACTCGGTGTCCGCCCCGCCGCACCCGTTCCGCGACCCTCGCAATGGCGAGCTCCGGTTCCGGCAGGGAAAGGAAGATCAGATGCACATGCCAGCCAGAGGCCCGGAGCTTGCGGAGCCAACGGGCATGACCGAGTCCGGCGAGCGTGGTCTCGAACGCGAAGTCGCGGCGATGGCGGGCCAGAAACCGCAACCGTTCGAGCATCACACGCCCGGCGGCGATTGCGGCATCTTCAGGCCGGTACGCGGAGAGGCCCAGTGCAATCGTGTCCGCGTTGACGAACTCCTCCACGGCAAGTGCGCCTCGAAGCAATCGCGCCGCGCTCGTGCTCTTGCCGGCCCCGTTCGGGCCTGCGAGCACCACGACCAATGGTCTTCGCTCGGTCACCGACTACGACTCCTCGCCGAAGAGCGCCGGCTCCGCCGACTTCGGGGTGCCGCCTTCGCGGACCAGCCGGGTGATCTCCGGCCAGCTCTGCACCAGCCCGTTATACGCGAGCGCCTCGGCCGCGCGCTTCTTGCGTTCGCAGATGGTGTAGAGGCGGTAGGCCAGCTCGCGGGCGGTCTCGGCCTTGGCGCCGAGCTTGGCGACGAGTGTCGCCGCCGCGCTCTCGCCGCCGCCAATCGTCGCTTCGAGCACGCGGATCAGTTGGTGGACGACCTCCCACGCGGTGAGGCGCGGGTCGGTGGCGGGGTCCCAGTTGGCGGGGAGTTCTTCGGGCTTCAAGAGCCGCACCTTGCCGCGCGTCGAAGCGAGCACGCCGGCGTCCACGAGCCCCTGCACGCTGGTGTTCTTGGCGCGAGCCAGCACATCGGCCACGCCGAACTCGCCCTCGGCGAAGCCCGACTGCTCGAACCACGCCAGCGCCCAGCGGCTGTCGGCGTCGAAGTCGCCTTCCTGCTCGGCCAGCGCCTCGTCGAGGGTCTGGTTGATGAGCGCCAGCGCCTCGCGCACGCTGAGCGGCTTGCCCTCGGCGTCGAGCACCTTGGCATAGCGGGTGTAGACCGCCATGCCCGGGCCGATGGCCGCCTGCGCCAGGTCCACCGGCGCGATGTTGCCCGCTTGCAAGTGGGCGAGCGCCTGCGGCAGCTCGGCCTTGAGCGCGGTGACGAACTCGCGGCGCGTGGCGGTGGGCGCGGTGGCGGGGCGCTTGCGGCAGACGAGGACGATGCTGGAGGCGAGGGCGTTGGTGTCGTTGCCGATCACGCGGCCTTGTTTCTCCGTGCGCATTGGCCAAGTGCCGCTGATGGCGAAGCCCGCTTCGATTACTGCGGCGAGAAATGTATCCCAGCCTGTGTTCGTGGCTCCGTCGGTTTCGTCACTCTCAGACTGCTTGAAGGCGTAGTAAATGCTGACGGGGAAGGCTGGGTGTGCCTGCTCGGCAAGGCGGTGCATCGCTTGCGTCATGCCGTCGAGGAAGAAAGTTTCCGCCTTCTCTTTGCTGCCGTGGCGATACGGCGTAGCCACGAGTTCCTCAGCCTTGGGGACGGCCAGCGTGGCGAAGAGATCAGGGAAGGTGGGTTTCAGCGACCGGCGCAGCCAGACGTAGAAAAAGTCCGACAGGTCGGCGTAGCCGATGTTGTCGTAGTAGGGCGGGTCGGTGGAAACCAGCTTGTCGCTGGATGTTGTCTGCCGATTTGCATCAGCTTGGCTTGCGAAGCTTGGTAATCCATCGCCAAGCGCCTCAAACCCTTTCACTTGCCGTTCGTACAGGTTGTTGAAGCTTCCTGACGAATCGCAGAATGGATTGCTCTCTGCGTAGTCCCAGACCATCGGTATCGCTTGTCGAGCAAAGACCGCACGCATCTGGGCGTTTGCAGAGTTCCAGCCACACACAGACGATGAGTGGTTCGCAACTTGATTGACGAGGAACCCGAGATACACCCCCACCGCGTCGGAGTAGGCGGTGGCGCCGGTGCCGCCGTCGCGCAGGGGTTTGGGGTCGTCGGGCAGGCCGGCGGCGAGCGCGTCGCGGCGGATGCGCTCGCGCGCTTCGCCCACCAGGTCGGAGAAGGTCGTCAGCGCCACGAGCTGGCGCGGGGTGAAGA
>Ga0163146_10007960_pt1 | contig 11465 bp, 17 predicted proteins | sample OliLakLV19MP7G1_FD_148648 | JGI IMG/M metagenome (GOLD analysis project Ga0163146, IMG submission 148648) | Freshwater microbial mat bacterial communities from Lake Vanda, McMurdo Dry Valleys, Antarctica - Oligotrophic Lake LV.19.MP7.G1 | ecosystem: Environmental > Aquatic > Freshwater > Lake >... | reverse complement strand
GTGTGCTGACTCGCCAGGTAGAGCCGGGGCAGATTGTGCAGCCGGGCAAGGCACTGATGAGCTTGGCGCTGGCTGGGCCGACCCAGTTGAACGCGCAGGTCGATGAACGCTTTTTGGAGCAGTTGCAAACCGGGCAAAACGCCAGCGTGGTGGCAGATGCGTTTGCCGGCCAGCGCTTTACCGCGCGTGTACTTTCGATTGCGCCCGCAGTGGATGCGCAGCGGGGCGCGATCGAAGTGAAGTTTTCGCTGGACAAGGAGCCGCCTGCTTTTTTGCGCGAAGACATGACATTGTCGGTAGAAGTAGTCACCGCCAAACGCGAGCGCGTCCTGGCATTGCCGCTGGGTGCCCTGCGCAGCCAGGCTGGCAGCACCAGCGCTACCGTGCTTATCGTGCAAGAGGGGCGTGCACAAGTGAGGCCCGTGGGCTTGGGTTTACGCACGCTGGATGCGGCAGAAGTGCTGGAAGGCTTGGCGCAAGGCGACATAGTGCTGCTGGGTGGCGAACCCAAACCGGGCAAACACGTACGCGTGAAAATGCAAGCTTGGCAGCCCAGCGTGTCAGCAGGTCCAGGCGTATTGGTAGCGCCAGGTGCATCGGCCGTGCCCGGTGCGCGCGCGCCAGATGCCGGGGCTGCCATGACAAACGCCATCGGGCGCTGACAGGCTGCATGGCCATGACATTCAACTTGGGTTTTGAATGGCGGGTGGCAGTGCGTTTTTTGCGCGAGGGGCGCATGCAGACTGTATTGATTATTGTGGGCGTGGCAGCTGGTGTGGCCGTGGTCGCCTACATATCGGCCCTGATCAGTGGCCTGCAATCCAATTTGATAGCCAAAACACTGGGCACGCAGGCGCACATCAGCGTGCGCGTGCCCGACGATGTCGTGACGCCTGCCATGCCCCACCCATCGGGTACCTATGTATTGAGCGAAGCGCAGCCGCGTGCCCAGCGCTTACGCTCAATTGCCAACTGGCAAGCGCTGGTGCCTTTGCTGGAAGCCAACACTGTCATCACCACCGTGTCGCCCATGGTAGCGGGCGGCGGCCTGGCCTTGCGCGGCGAAGCGACGCAGGCCATCGCGTTGCAGGGTGTAGAGCTGAACCGCTATGACGGCATCATTGGCCTGCGCGGCAAGGTGGTCAGCGGCACCGCGCGGCTGTTGCCGGGCGAGGCGATTGTGGGCCGCGAACTGGCCAGTGACCTGGGCGTTCGCGTAGGCGACCGTCTGACCCTGCAAACCGGCACCGTGACTGACGCGGCCCGCGTAACGGCCCTGATTGATCTGGGTGTGAAAGACCTGAACCGGCGCACCGTCATCGTGTCTTTGCGTTCTGCCCAAAACTTACTGGGCTTGCCGGGCGGCGCGACCAGTATCGACCTGAAAGTGAACGATGTGTGGGCGGCCGAAACACTCGCACAAGGTTTGCGTGGCCAGTTTCCCTACAAGATCGAAAGCTGGCAGGAAAATAACGCGCAGCTGTTGTCTGCGCTCAATGCGCAGTCGGTCAGCACGGCGCTGATTCGTGGCGTGGTTATGGTCGTAGTGGTCCTGGGCATTGCCAGCGTGCTGGTGGTGTCTGTCGTGCAAAAGCAGCGCGAGATCGGAATCTTGCGGGCCATGGGTGCCACCCGTGCGCAAATTTTGCGGCTCTTTCTGGTACAAGGTGCCGTGGTGGGTGCCTTGGGCTCGGTGCTGGGCATTGTGATGGCGGTGGGCATGATTTGGCTCTTTACCCGCTTCGTGCGCGGCGCGGACGGTTTGCCGCTGTTTGACATCAGTCTGTCACCCGCCCTTGCTGTGCGGGTGGCGGTGATTTGCACCGTTTGCAGCGTGCTGGCCGCCATTGCGCCCGCACGCCGCGCGGCTGCGATGGACCCGGCTCAAGCCATTCGGATTTAAGGCGCAGGCTATGGACCCAGACAAGGCAACCCGCGACAAGATCACCCACGACAAGAACGCCCCGTTGATTGAGTTAACGGACATCCGCAAAAGCTACAACCAGGGCTTGCCCAGCGAAGCCGAAATTTTGCATGGATTGAACCTGCGGGTGAACCACGGCGAATTTGTCGCGCTGATGGGGCCGTCCGGTTCGGGCAAGAGTACCTTGCTCAACATCATTGGCTTGCTCGAACACTTGACCGCCGGCAGCTACCGCTTGCAGGGCCAGGAAGTGAACGGCTTGAACGACGCGGAGCTGACTCTGCTGCGGCGTAGCACCATCGGTTTCGTGTTCCAGTTTCACCACCTGCTACCCGCCTTTACCGCGCTGGAAAACGTCACCATGCCCGCGCTGATGCGCGAAGGCCGTGTCAGCGCCAAACAATTGGCGCACGCACGTGAGCTGCTGTCCGCTGTAGGCCTGGCCGAAGCCATGGACAAACGGCCCGCCGAACTTTCGGGCGGCATGCAGCAGCGCGTGGCGATTGCCCGCGCCCTGGTGCAGGAACCGCCGCTGGTGCTGGCCGACGAACCCACCGGCAACCTGGACACGGCCTCGTCCGACGAGGTTTTTGTCCAGCTGCGCCGCATGCATGCCGAGCTTGGCGTAACCTTCATTGTGGTCACTCACGATGCGCGGCTAGGTGCGCGCTGTGACCGACTAGTCGAATTGGTGGATGGAAAAATTGCTCGCGATGAGCCGGTTAATCCGTCCGCCCGTAGCTGACCAGCCCATGCAATCCCGTTCATTGTTCGAATTTTTCGGTCCGGCCACAACATTTTGGACTGCGGTTTTTTTGGCCCTCACATTGACCTCGTTCGCTATGCCCAGTCAAGCCACAGAAGAGCCTGAGTATCGAGTCGTTCGCCAGATCGGCGATGTCGAGGTACGCCAGTACGCCGCTTACGCCGTGGCCGAGGTCGTGGTCGCTGGCCCAGCGGCTGACGCGGGCAACCAGGCGTTCCCGATTCTGGCGGGCTACATCTTTGGCAAGAACAAGGGCGAGCGCAAATTCGCGATGACGGCACCAGTGACGCAGGCGCCCGTTCCGGTGAAGATGGAGATGACAGCGCCGGTCACCCAGACCGCCGCTCCCGACGGTTTCGTGGTGCAGTTCGTGTTGCCCAAAGGCGTGACGGTGGCCAGTGCGCCCGAACCCCTGGATGCGCGCGTCCGGCTGCGCGAGGTAGTGCCCAGTCAAGTGGCTGTCATCCGCTATTCGGGCTTCTGGTCGACAGCAAACTACGACGAACACTTGACCAAGTTGCAGGCGGCGCTGCGCGCGGCCAACGAGGCCTGGACGGGCGATGCTGTGTACGCGCGCTACAACGCGCCTTTCACGCCTTGGTTCATGCGACGCAACGAGATCTGGCTGCATTTGGCGCCAAATTCGCAGATCCGCTGATCTGGCCCAGCAGAGGATAGCCGATGCATGCGTAGGCCATCAGCGCCCAGCCCATCCAGCCGGTCCAGCCCTCGTAGCGGCCAGAGGCGAGGCGCCCACGCAGAACACCCGCCTCGATCGACGCCAGTAACTGGATGGGCGATACCGCCTCGTTGTAGGCGACGAAGACGGCCGGAAACTGCTCACGCGTGAAGGGCAACATGTAGGCGATATCAGTTCAGCGAATCGGCGCAACGAGCAGCTCGTCGCGATGGGCCGCCACGAATTGCGCAAACCCGATCGGCGCGCTGCCCGTCAAGTCGGCCACGACGCGCGTCACGGGCGGCGTGCCCGTGAATCGCGGCAGCATGTGGAGCAGCAGCATCACGAGGATCAAGCCGGGCTCGCGACCGTCGCGCCGAAGCGTACGGTAGAAACGCCATGGGCCGGGCGAGACATAGGTGATGGGCGTGCCCAAACCTGTCGTCAACTGAGCGGCCATCTGCCGAAAGTTCAGCGGCGTTTGCGAGGTCAACGTGTAGGCCTGCCCGTGGTGCTGCGTGCCAGGTTGCGTCAGCACCCGGGCTGCCACACGGGCAATGTCATCGACATCCACGAGTGTGAACCGGGCGCTCCCTGCCGGCAGGAAGATGCGGTGCCGGCGCATCAATTCATCGTGGAGCGTGCTGGTGAAGTTCTGCATGAAGTAGGCCGGCCGCAGCAGCGTGTACGGCACGCCGCCGGACACCAGCAGCCGTTCGATCTTGTGGTGAGGGATGAACCAGTTGTGCTCCGCCCCCTGCACCGACAAGAAAACGATGTGCGTGACGCCGTGTTGCCGCGCCCGCGCGATCAAGTCACCGAAATCGCCAGTGAGTTGCGGTGGACGCAGCAGGAAGAGACTGTCGCAATCGGCCAGCGCAGCGTCTTGACTGGCACGGTCGAGAAAGTCGAAGCCCACCGGCTGCACTCTCGCGTCGCCTCTCCATTTCGCGGTCGCCGTTGCGACATCGCGCACAGCCGCGCGAACGACGATGCGGTCAAAGGCACGCAGCGCCGCAATCACGGCCGAGCCGACTTGACCCGTGGCGCCGGTCACGAGGATGCGTTTCATTGCGCGGCACTCGTCGGACTAGTCATGGCGCGCGGCGAACTAAACTGCGTACAGCCAGGTCATGGCGCCAACCAGTCCAGCAGGTGGTTCAAGACGAGAACTCGTAAACCAGCGAAGTGAGGCTGCCGATGAAATACGGCTTGCGCCCTTCCGGCCGCATCCAGGCGGCCTCGCCGCGGGTCGGCACCATCATCGCGTTGCGCAGCTGGTAGTTGGAAACGCTGCATTCCCAGGGCAGCATGACCATATCCTTGCCCACCCCGGCGCCACGCGCGTCGGCGTGCACTGACGTGATCAGCCCGGCCGCGTCGAACCTGAACAGCAAGGTCAGGGTGATCGGTCCGTCCACCAGCGTGGCCTTGGCCGAACGATCGTCCACCGCCTCCCAGCGCACGCCCTGGCTGGGCAGCAGCGCGGTGGGGTACCACGCCATCTCGGCGAAGTAGCGCATCAGTTCGCCGCGGGCAATCTCGCCGCCGCCGTGCACTTCAGCCATCGTGTACAGGCCCAGCATGGCCGCGTGCAGCGCGCCAACGCCGGCGATATAGCTGTCATGCACTCGCGCATCGAGGCCGGGCAGCATCGACACCCGGCCGTTCCACAGGAAGCCCGGGCGGTGGGTGACGGCCCGCTGCGTCGAGGTGAAAGGTTTCCATTGCACGTCAGTGGCTGACAAGTTGATGGTGCCGGCGAGTTCGAACTCTGCGGCGGCGATGAGGGGCTGCCCGTCCTTCAGCACCGCGCGAAAATAACGTTGAACCGGTGCGGGCAGATCCTCGATTTCGCGCGCGTCGTAGCGACCCGCAGGCGTCGGCACCCGGGCGGCTTCGAGCCGCGCCATCTGCGCCTTTGTCGAGGCCCGCCAGCGCGAGCTTCCGAGCGCGACCAGCCCGATGCCGGTGGCCACTGCGAGGCCGACGCCCACTGCCGTCCATTCCATTGCTTTCATCTTGAGTGTTCCTTTTGCGAAGCCAATCGGCTCGGGACGCGCGGCGGCGAGACCATCGCCAGGCATCCCGTCTTCAGACGAGGACCGCCTGCAAGGGCCGCCGCATCGAATAAGGCATGGCGGGGCCACGCCCGAAGCGCACCACCAGGTCAGGCCTGGAGGCGCCCGGCCCGAGACCGAGCCATGAGGCGAACTGCGGCCGGATTGCGCCGACCTCGACGGGCTGGTTCAGGAACGCATTGCGGAGGCCCAGTGCCGTGGCCTGCAGCGCAAAGCGCTCGTAGCAGCGCCCTGCTTCGACCCAATGTTCCTTGTCACTGCGCTCGGAGACGAACACTGCGATGCCGGCCGAGTTGCGAATCTGCCGCGCGTAGCGTTCGTTCTCGGACTTCGGTGTGAGGAACAGGCCCATCATCCGGCTGCCCAGCCAGCGCGGCATTGCCGGGTTGCCCGTGGCTCCAGCGAACAGGCCATCACCGGTGCTCAAGGCCTCGTCGGCACTGAAGCGGATCCAGGTCTTGAGTTCTTCGACGAACGCCGGATCGCCCATCTGCGAGGTGTTGCCGGCCACGACGTACTCCAGCACACCGTCCATGGCTTGCCGTCCGGTCAGCACCACGACGCGCACGCCGTTGCCGGTGCCCGCCTGTTCGAGCAGGCGTAGTTCTTCGCTCGACAGCGGCTTGGCGTCGTAGTCTCCCCGGGTGCATTGCCGCTCGGCAATTGCCTGGAACAGGGGTGAGACCAACGCCCGCGTTGGTTCCAAGCTCAATGCAATTGAACCTACGCCGGTCGCGTCGAAGCGGGCATCGGCTTTGAGCCCGCTGGCGAGCGCGGCCTGCACCAGGTTCTCCGTGGCGCAGCCGAGGGACACATAGACGTGGTGATCGTCCGGGTCAACCACCGGGCAGCGCCGCGACAGATCGGGACCGATCGTCACGGTGCGATCCTGAAGCCGGAAAGTCCAGCACTGGGTGTTGTGGCTCGATGGCGCCAGTGTGGCGCAGCGAACCAGTTCGCGCATCAGCGAGCCCCGTTCGCCGCTTGCCAGCGACACGGAGCGCCGCAGGGCGCGGGCGGCGTCTTGTTCGCCGTCACCCGATGAGCAGCCGACCAAGTACGGCGCGACGACCCCGCAGGCGGCTGCGCGTAGGAAAACTCGTCTACGTATCGTCATGCTGCGCCTCGTGTTTCTGAACTCGCGCCGCGCCGCAACGAGCATCAGGTAGCAAGCAGCGAAAGGCCGCCTCTCAACGGCAGGGCCTCCTTGTCGAGGATGGGGTTGCGCAGGATCTCCTGGACGTTGCGTAATGCGAAAATGTGGAGAAACTTCGTGATGTGCGCGCCCACGGCCAGCCTTGCCCATTCATGCTCGTAGAGCCTGGTGACCTCGGCCACCGGCACATTGCATTGCTTCGACAGCAACGCAACGGCCCGCTGTTGGCCAGGTTGGGTTTCGTGCGCGGACATTCCGGAATCCCCAAACTGCTTGGATACTTGAAAGCCTAGCGCGTCAGCCCCACCGGTGGCTGTGCGGCGGGGCGCTTAAGCGTCTTCCTTTGTTCCGCGCGGGGGCGGTGGCCGTGGTCTTGCCATCGAGCATTGCAATTCACTCCGTCAATGATTTGCCTGACGGAAAGCGGAACGAGATGGACGCCGAGTTCCGCGACATCTTCGAGCTGAGCTGCGAGAAGGGCTTCGCGGCGATTCGCGGCGATTCGCGACGAGGCCGCATGGCACCTGGCGAATGACGCGGCGGCGCACACGGCATTCGTCGAAAAGCTCGCCGGGCTCTCCAACTGACATTTTGCGAAGGTCGCTGCAACCCCGCCGCGTGCGGTCATTGCCTTTTGATGGCATGCAATCTATAGTGCCAGCATTGCAATCAAAGTATGGAGAACCGCCATCATGGCTGCCGTCACCATTCGCAACCTCCCGGAAGAGACGCATCGTGCCCTGAAGGTCCGCGCGGCGCAGCACAATCGCAGCGCGGAAGCGGAGATGCGCGCAATTCTGGAGGCTGCCGTGCGTCCGGCTGGGCGGCTGCGTATCGGCACTTCGCTGGCGGACATGAGCCGGAAGATCGGGCTCACCAACGCTGATGTCGAAGCCCTCGATCAAACCCGCGACAAGACACCCGCCGAGCCGCTGAGTGTCTAATGATTCTGCTCGACACCAATGTCGTCTCCGAGGCGATGAAGCCGGAGCCGGATCCGGCGGTCCGCAATTGGCTCGACGAACAGGCGGCGGAGACGCTCTATCTCTCCAGCGTCACAATCGCCGAGTTGATGTTCGGCATCGCGGCGCTCCCCAAGGGCAAGCGCAAGGATAAGTTGACGACCGCGCTCGATGGCGTGCTCACGCTGTTCGCTGATCGGATCCTGGCGTTCGACACGAATGCGGCGCGCCGCTATGCCGATTTGGCCGTCAACGCGCGCGCTGCCGGAAGAGGATTTCCAACGCCCGACGGCTATATCGCCGCGATCGCCGCCTCGCGCGATTTCGCTGTGGCGTCCCGTGACTCCAGCGCATTTACGGCCGCTGGCCTAACCGTGGTCGACCCCTGGACCGCGGCCAACTAACCAGTCGTGCACGAAGCATGGCACGCCATCGACGGTCCCGTCATGGGCGGCATGTATTCCGACTCGAACCCCACTTAGGTCCCGTGCCAGCGCTGATAAGCATCGATCCATTCTGCCCCCTTCGGCCGCGGCTTGGGCAATGGCAGATCAAGAGTCGGGATTGTTTGACTCACCGCACCGCTTCCTGCTTTTTTTCTCGTTTCAGCAGCGGACGCAGCCAACTTCCGAAGTTCCGCGACGGTACGCCGCGGTGGTCCAGGCCTTCCGATCGGTTGCTGTTCGCGCTGCCAGGCAAGGAAGCGTAGTTTGAGCCGACGCTCCGCCTGCTGCGCGTGCCCGGTCAGGAGAAGTTTGAGTGTCGCTCCCTTCTCTGACGTTGGAAGTTCGGCGATCCAGGCATCGAGGTCCCCATCACCCTTAGTATCGAAATCGGGCGTTTGCTGGTCAGGTATTTCTACCGCCCTTAGCAAGTCCGGATTGATTTCGAGAAATTCCGCCAGCGACTGCTGGGCAGCAGTGAGTCGAGAAAGCCCGGGCGGCCGCGGGGGCTCGATGGCCTCTTCGTCAACTTCGCGGGCGCTCACGCCAGCCAGCCAACCGAGATACAGTGGGCGCAAATCGCCACGCAGCAGTTCATCGCGCAATGGTGTCAATCGGCCCATCCAGCCCCGGCCATCCTCCTCGCCAAAGCGGTCGTAATTTTCACTTTCGTTCAGCGCCCATTCAAGTATCCAGTGCGTATTTGTCCGATCGACCGTGAAAGCGAATTCGGTTCCAAAGGCCTTGAGAGTTCTGGTATCCAATGTGACCTTGGGCACCCGCAGGAACAGCCAGCACGAACACCAGTTGGCAACATAAACACCAACTCGCCCAGCGCAATGGCATCGAGCTTGTTCTTGGTCACGAAAGCCCGCCATTGCGCTTGCTTACCGGCATCCATGGCTAAATCATCGCTCAGCCCCGCGGGGACACCTTCCGGCAGCGCGGTACGACGGCGGGTGAACGTAGCCCACCTGCAGCGTAATGCGCGCACCGTCCAGCATCGCGCGCAACTCGACGCGCACGCCGCCGAAACCCGCCCCCTTTCGGATTTCCGTTGCCTTGACCGAGCCCGCATCGAAAGCAATGCCGTCATCCACTTCAATCGCGCACATGTCGCGGAATACAGCCGCCACCGAATTGGTGTCCTCGGGGCCAAATCCGAGCAGGTCGGCGTCGCGGGTCGGCCGTTGCGGGATGTCGTACCACAGCATGAACAGCAACGCGCCCTTGAGCAGGAAGTTCGGCGCGTGCGTGGATACCGACAAACGGTACAGCAGCCGTTCCAGGCCGTAGTGCGTGAGCGTGAGATTGAAGTCCTGCTTCGTTGCGTCCGCGCGGTTCTTCAGTCGGGCACGGATCGAGGCCGCGCGGTTCTTGTTCATGACGCAGCGATGGATTCGAGGTAGGGGCGCATGACATTGGCGACTCGATTGATGCCGGCGTAGCGCCACAGGTCATCCATTGTGACCTTGCGCTTGCTCCAGCCCTCGCGCAGAGCTTCGAGCGCGACGTCCAGACCGATTTTGTTGCGAAACTTGAAGCAATCGGTGACAGTTTTTGCGGCGTTGAAGACAAGGACCTCCACGCCGTCTACCGTCAGCCGGTCGATTCCTTCGCTCAGGGATGGTCCGGACATGCGAATCACGCGCAGTGCGGGCTGGCTGAGCCGAGGCGAGAGCATATGGTGGGGTATGGCAAGCCAGACCGCATGCGGCGCTCGGGTGCCGATGTCATGCACGCGCAGCGCGGAAACCAGGCAGATCACCCCGCGGGGCACCCGGATCGCCACCTCGGCGAGCGAGCGATTTTCACTGATCGCCTGATTTGGGAGACTGTAGAGGCCGCGTCCCACGCGTTCCAGCTTTCCGGCGGACACGAGCCGGGTCAGTGCAACGGTCGGCAGGCCCGCCCTCGAGCTGGGAGTAGTCGCGGCGGCGCGCCATTGCTGGACCGATATCGGGCAATCCGGGCGAAAGCCAACGCAAGAGCACCATTTAAGATGGCAGCAAATCGCCAGAAGAATGGCTCTGGGCGCGGGGTCTAGCGAAATATTGGCAGTATTTCGAAAAGCCTGAGGGACAACTTGTTCATGCGAACCCCGGCGTGGGAAGCGACTACTCCCACTCAATCATCAACGGCGCTTCTAAACCGTTGTCACGTATAGAACTTTTTTCAGTGAGTAGCATTTCTACCGTCAGATCTACCGTCGTTTGCATCTGATACCCAAAATTAGCATTCAGCATCTATCGCCTGCTATCGAAACCTATCGACGGTCCAGCGCGCGTACCCTTCGGGATCTATCGGTACCTATCGCTGGCAGCGTTTTTCTCGCCATGCAAGCTTTCGGTATCTATCGAGGACTATCGGCAGCGCTGATTCAGTCGAAGAAAATTCACGCTACGCGACGACTTCGAGACCACGCTTCCGCACGAGGTGGAGCAACTTCAGCGCGGTTCCGGTGGGGCGCTTCTGACCGATTTCCCACTTCTGCACGGTAGAGACACTGGTATTCAGCAGCGCAGCAAATACCGCCTGGCTGACATGTGACTGAACCCGAATTTTCCTGATCTTGCTGGGCGACAAAGGCTCTACCGGTGGCAGACACAGCCGGTCGAATTCGCGCAGCGTAACCTGCTCCATCACGCCAGCAGCATGAAGCCCCTTGGCCGTTTCGTGCACGGCCTCAAGAATTGCCGATTTAGTCTTGCGCATCGCAATTTACCTCCATCAATTCACCCGCACGTTGTGCGGTAACCTGATCCGGCGGCGACAGCGATAACAAGTGCGAAGCCAGTTTCTTCAGACCTTCTTCCTCGTCCTTGTCGATATTGCTCCGGACATTCTTCGGAAAGCCAAATACGAAAAAAACCACTTGCTACCTTTGTTCGTCGCCACCAGCGTACGAAAACCGCCGCTCTTGCCTTGCCCCGGGCGGGCAATCCGCTTCTTCAGTAGCCCGCCGCCGAGATCGGCCTCATACAGTCCAGCCTGCATTTCACGAACGGCCTCACAGAGAGCACGTGTACTCAAATCCTGCTTCCTGGCCCAACGATCGAACCATCGGGTCTTGTAGATCGTCACCCATGCCTCCAAGGCACTATTTATAGCACCGAGTGCTATACATTACAAGCGGAAGCTGGGAAGGAGACCCAGTGCTGGAGGCTCCCCTATTCACCGAAGCGGTGCTTTCGTAGCGCTATATTGTTGGCGCCGATTGAATATTGACCCACCCTGCCGATTGAATATTGACCCAGGGCCGGTTGCTGTTTTTTGAATCAGCAACTGTGGATAAGTGTAGCAAATAGCTGGTTTTTGACGGCCTCCTTTCTGGTCTTTCTCAATAAGCAGGATGCGCGGGGGAAGGCGCGAAGGGCGTAGCCCGTAGCGGATTTCCCCGCGCGCTTCGGTTCAGAATGGCTCCTCAGCCTGGGCTTCTTTGCCACCCTTGCGC
>Ga0163146_10007947_pt1 | contig 11483 bp, 14 predicted proteins | sample OliLakLV19MP7G1_FD_148648 | JGI IMG/M metagenome (GOLD analysis project Ga0163146, IMG submission 148648) | Freshwater microbial mat bacterial communities from Lake Vanda, McMurdo Dry Valleys, Antarctica - Oligotrophic Lake LV.19.MP7.G1 | ecosystem: Environmental > Aquatic > Freshwater > Lake >... | reverse complement strand
CGTAGGGCAGGACGGGGAGAACGTCCCGTACCTTTTCAGTAACGTAGGGCAGGACGGGGAGAACGTCCCGTACCTTTTCAGTAACGTAGCACGTACCCTTTTTGTTACGTCGGGGAGGAAACGAGAGCTTTACGAAACGCATGCAGCGCAGCGAGTTGCGTGGGCATAGATTTGACCAAACGGGTATTCGCGATTTCGATAGAGGGGGGAGACGACGAAGAGCTTGTGGAGACGGACCACCCACCGCGCGCCTGGGTGAGAGTGGGAGTGAGTTTCATCAGGCACCAAGTGCGGGACAGGGGGCTAAATTTTCGAGCACCCATGCGGGTATTGGTCGCGGCGCCGTACTCGTTGTAAATCGTGCTTCTGTCTTTGATTACGCGGTAGCCTTTTAGAGGCCACTGATGAGCAGAAGTGACGGAGCCGCGCAGGTCGAAAGGCACGAGATTTGCAGCAGGGAGTTCGCCCCAATAGCGAGCGCCGACCATGTTTTGGACGTTGAACGAGCGGGATTGAGTGACACCGCCGAAGCGTTGGGAGACATTGATCGGGTAGGGTTCCCACTGAACTGGGTCGCCTGCTTCTCGGGGGGTGCGGCGTCTGTCGGGAAGGTTAGCCCAGTTGACGAGGTACGGGTTGAAGCACATTTCAAGCTCATGAAGGATGGTGCTTAAGATGTCATCAATGGAGCGGTCGAGGCAATCTATGGCAGCGCCGATCAGTCCCCATTGAGTGTAATGGTGGCCCAAGGCATCTGGGAGCCCGTCATCGTCGAAGAGGCCCATAGGCCACACTTCGACGAGATCGATATTGGTGATTGACGAGTAATGTTCCACTGTCCACACGGGATCTTCGGGGTAGAGCGAGCGAAGTTCTTTGCGCATGAACTGGTTGCAGGCTTCTACGAACCAGGAGATCTCGCGCGCGCCAAACTGTTTCTTAGACTTCTCACGGAAGTCTAAGATGCCGATGTGTCGTGATGCAGGGGTGAGCATGGATCTAAGAAGCCTTTACGAGTTTGCGAGCGCTTCGCAGTTCTTGCCCTGCACGCTGGCAGTAACCGACTTTTACGCTGTGGATGGACAGCTTCAAAATGTGGTTGAAAAGAGGACGCAAATCAGGGTGCACTCGGCTGCGCAGCTTTCGGATCGCCTGTACCTTTTTCGCGTGAACAGTTCGATTGCATTTTTGCATGGACAGGGTTCAGTCTCGTCTATGTCCTCGCAAAATGCAAAATCAGGACCTAATTTGCAAACCTGTTTGGGCCCAGGCTAGAGTAAGGGCATGTGCATAGTCTTGTTAGGTAGCCATGAGTTTCGGTAACGGATTCAAAGGCGACGAAGAAGTCACCCCTACAGAGGGGATCCCGTTAGGGCATCCGGGCAACCGCGAAGTTTTAGCGTTTCTGGCAAACGACGTGACAGAGTTGAAAGAGCACACACGAATCATCCGCACACTCTACGAAGCAATCCGCTCAATGACTTTTCAGATCGGGGTGCAGATGCAGGCCCAACTCATAGACGAGTACGAGAGGCACCTGAGTGCAGGGGCAACAAACCTCACCCACTTGAGAGCAGTGGCGACGAAGAGGTAAACCTACTGCGCTTTTAGTGCAGCGCCTTTTTCCCCGAGCCAACGCTGGCTCCATTCTGCGTTGCGCACGTGGAGTTGTTTTTCAGAGCCGGTGGCGATTCCGGCAGATTGCGTGTTGCGGGTCAGAACAGATTCGACCACGCACGTGACAAGAGCGATCCCAAATTTGGAAACCAGCGGGAGCAAACCTGCCGCGTACTCCGGATAAGAATCTGAAGTTGAGACTAGGGTCGAAATCTGAGGCTGCAGGGTATAAAAGATATCCTTCCCTGCTTCTTTCGCGCAATCCGCAACTTCGTCCCCTGTAGGGACGATGGGGATGGCAGGGCAGCCAAGCACGAGAACGAGGCAAAACAGAGACACTGCGTTTTTGAACATGTTGAGAGGATGTCAGAGAAGCAAAAGGGGAGCAAGAACGGGGTAATTTGTAGGATCGAAAGCGTCTTGGTATGGTACGGTATCCATGTCCATTACAGACGAACTGAACAAGACCTATTACAACGCTTCAGGAAGCGCGGTGGTCCGAGGGCAGATCGTCAGAGCGACCACGGGTGTCAATCAAGCCACGACAGCACTGGCGACGGCAGGCGCAGCCAACCTTGCAGGCGTTGTCAGTAGTTTGAGAGCGTCTGCGGGGGCGGCTTTTCAGAGCGCCGTGGACGGGGCGGTTCTTGTGTTGCTTGAGACAGGGTTGACGCCTGTTGGGGGCCAGAAGGTGTACGTGTCTGCGACCGTGGCAGGGAGAGGCACGACGGTAGCCCCGTCTGTTGCTGAATTTGTGGGATTCGTAGTGGACGCGTCGCTGTACACGACGCAAGGCTTGGTGCAGGTCGTGTTGCAATTGAGCGACGGTCGAGGAACAGACGTTGCAAATTGGGTTGGAAACGGGTACTTCGCCGTGGACAACGAGAACGGAAACGACGCGAATTCCGGATTTTCGTCTGTTTCAATGGCGGCTGCGGGACTCGTTGCGGTCAAGACACCGGAACAACTGGCGAAGTTGATTCCGATAACCGGTAACATCAGTCAAGGCATTGTCATCGCCTTCAAGGGCCGTACAGGCATATACGTAGGGCCTGACGGTGTGACGATTGCTAATTTTGCGAAGACGTTGCTCGGTTACGGCAACGTCACAATTCGCTCAACTACAGATTTTTCAGATACGACTACAGACCAGCGACGCTGCGGATCGGAGAATGCGATCACGGGGCCAAACGCGGACGGGTCGTTTACAGTGGACGCAGGGGCTTCGGCTACTGCATTGCCTGTGGTCGGGGGCGGATTGGCGACGGACAAGAGTTTGTTTGCGTATCGCATTCGATTTATCGAACGTGACCAATCGCTGAGCACAACGTACTCGGCGCTCGAAAACAATACCGCGACGGTCATTACTCCACCTGTAAATTTTACCGTGGTACCGACGGTAGGTGAGCTTTTTGTTATCGAAAAGCCAAGCGTTGAACTGGGAACGCTGTCTATCAGTGTGGCGGGTATAAGTCCTTTGATTGCTGTAGGTGCTGTGGGTGGCACAGGGCTAAGTGTGGTAGGTATCGAAACTCAGGCTCTGTTTAATGCTACGGGTGCGTCATTTTACACTGCTTTTTGTAACATCGTAGATCCGTGCGCCCTTCAAATTGAAGGATTCAGAGACTTACAAATCTCGGTATTGTACACCACGGGTTTGGGGCTAGCGCCGGTTAGTGTGGGTGCAGGTTTGCGTGTACTAACAACAGGTTTGATATCCATTATTAACATAGGGTTTTTCAGTCGATTTTTCGCGACCTCGATCCAAAGCCCAAGCACCGCGCTCTTCAGTATCTCCGCTGATCGTGTCCTGAGCGTGGGCGCTGTGTACCTAGGACGCCCTTCAGTGTCTTCCGTTGAGATTAATATTGGCTCAGGAATGACTCCATCTAACAGTTTCAGCAGACCTCGCAATGTGTGGGGCAATAGGGGTAGCGCGACTGTCCGCCCTTGGCGCATCGGTGGTACGGGTGCCTTTTTCCGTATTTACGGCTCGTTGGGTTTTTACGGTCTGGTTATGGAAGACAGTGCAATCCTGACATACAACGGTTCTGGATTGGGCGTCACCTTTGACGATATTACAGGTACGTCGCTTGCTTCATACGCCATCAACGTCGAGGACTCTCTAGGCAGTACGTATGTCTGCGGACGCCTGGCTGCGAACACGCTGACGGGCGCAGGCGGTGCTGCCTTTGCGGCTGCGGGGGTCAATCCGATTTTCTGGGCTGACTTGATCTCCACGAATATCTTAGACGTGAACGGCAACAATCTGATAGGTACAGGACTGTCCGTCACGGGCCAAGCGCTGGTCATGTCAGGACTCGCTGCAGCAGTGCAGGGCGATGTGCTGCGAGGTACGGGTGTAGGCAACGGTACTGCGTTCGCGCAAGCAGACACCGAGGCGAATGCTTACGTGGTTGGCGTGATGCTGTCAGGCAGCACTACTGTGGTGTTTGCGTCAGCGGGGCCCTACGTGGTGGCCACCTTTGACGGAGCGCCGTCCCCGGGCCAAATCGCGTACCTGTCTGCGGATGTCGCGGGACGGCTCACGACAGTTAGCCCGACGGCGGGGGGTACGCGACGCAAACTGCGTGTGGGTCGTGTGATACGTGTAGTGTCGGGCACGAAAGCTGTGGTTGCTTGGTTTCCTGAGAATATATCCGTGGCTGCGGATGGAGCGGCGTAAGAGGAGGTCACATTGAGTGGGGCATTAGCAGCGGGACTCACATTTCTAGGGCCGGGGGTATCCGGGGGAGCGGAGGCTATGCCTCGCCGTTCATATTTTGCCCATCAACTTATCGCCCCGGATAGCAACTGGCCTGTCGAAGCGATTGCTCCGGCCGCTTTGGATAACACGTACCCGTCGTATCCCATATGCGCGTACGATGACACGACGGAAGAGGGGCGAGGCTGGCTGACAATTGTACCAGCTTCAGCATCTTCTTTGACGTTTCGAGTGATACACAAAGCGCGAACAGCACCAGGAGCGCAGCGCTCTGTAGGGCTCAAACTGTATTACAGAGTCGTCAAGGATGCTGAGGCGACGGGTGCATTCATGTCTTTGGTTTTGTCTGATGCTTCCATACCTGGTACGACAGATTTTCAGTACTACAGTGTGACCGTACCAATAGGTTCAGGGGAAGGGCAGCTCAACGTAGATGTGGGTAAAGCAGTGGAATTTGAGTTGACGCGCATCCAACCCGCTGCGGGAACTGAACTAGATGGAGACTGGCATTTGCTCGCCGTCGAAGAAAACTGATATGGCGATCACCATTCACAAGACAACGCTTCGCGTGAATTTAAGCGCGGACACAAACAGTGCAGATCTGGAGGAGTACCATGTATTCAAGAGGGCTGCGGTTGTTGCCTTGCTGCAAATCAAGTACCTGGTTGCTTCGGGCATCCCTCCTGAGCACTGGGATATTTCCACTGTAGGGAGACCTGAGGCATGGATGGTGACAGAAAAGAGGGAGGGGCAGCGCGCCCCCGATTTGAATTTCGTGTGTGATTCTGCCATTGTCTGAAGACGGCTATGTATCCTTGGGCACCCGCATATCTAGGTCCGATCCAGAGCGGCGGCGGGGGCGGTGCGCAGGGCTTTCAGGGTAATCAAGGCTTCCAGGGCAATCAGGGAGTGCCGGGTACGGGAGCACAAGGCAGTCAAGGCGCTCAAGGTGCGCAAGGCGCTGCGGGTGCAGCCGGGGCGCAGGGCAACCAAGGTTTTCAGGGTGTGGCAGGCTCAGGCGCGCAAGGTGCGCAAGGCGCTGCGGGCGCAGCCGGGGCGCAGGGCAACCAAGGTTTTCAGGGTGTGGCAGGGGCCCAGGGCAATCAAGGCGCGCAAGGTGCGCAAGGCGCTGCGGGTGCCGCCGGGGCGCAGGGCAATCAAGGTTTTCAGGGTGCGGTAGGGGCCCAGGGCAATCAAGGCTTTCAAGGCAATCAGGGCTTTCAAGGTGCTGAGGGTGCAGCAGGGGCGCAGGGCAATCAAGGTTTTCAGGGTGCGGTAGGGGCCCAGGGCAATCAAGGCTTTCAAGGCAATCAGGGCTTTCAAGGTGCTGCGGGTGCAGCAGGGGCGCAAGGTTTCCAGGGAGCTTCAGGGGCACAAGGCTCGCAAGGTTTCCAAGGTGCAGCCGGGGCTCAGGGCAACCAAGGTTTTCAGGGTGTGGCAGGGGCCCAAGGCAATCAGGGCTTTCAAGGCAATCAGGGCTTTCAAGGCAATCAGGGTTTTCAAGGCAATCAGGGCGCGGCTGCCGCAACTCCGGCCATACGGCTACACGACCCGTTTATCACGCCGAAATCAGCGGGAGAGTCGTTGTTGTTCCAGACTGTTTCGACGGGTTCTGGGGGGACTACTTTCAAGCCTGGAACCAATCCGCTTTTTCAGGGCATCCTAGAAATGTTTGCGACGGGCGTGTACTTCACGCTGATGCGTCAAGGGTATGGCAACGACACGTCGTTAATTCCTGCGGCTGCAGACGGGGTGTGGCGGTGGAAATGGGTTTTCAAGGTCAACCAACTTTCGACAGTGACAGACAGATTCATCGTACGCGTGGGCTCTAGCAATGATTCGGTGGCGTTCGACAACGCGGCCATGTTGGTGTATTCGGACAATATCAACGGGGGCAATTTCCAGTTAAGGACCGCAAGCGGGGGCAGTGCAACGACAGATGATTCAGGTGTCGCTGTAGTTGCGGGCACTTGGTACTACATCGAATTGGAGCTAACAAGGTCCGAGGTCAACCTGTACGTGGATACGGTCAGAGGAACGCGCACGTTAGTTGCAACCACCACAGCCACGATTCCCACCAACGGGCAGGAACAAATGTTCAATTTAGAGACGACAGCGTTAGCGGGGGGTGGAGTGACGTTTGATATTGACGACTACCAAGGCGAGTTTGATTACGTGTAGAGTGAAGTTTATGCCCAAGGCACCTGCACATCCTACTATCCAAAAAATGCAGGTGGTGCTGCTCAAGCGCTCTGAGGAATCGGGCCCAGGTATCCGGGCTTCAGTGCGATCAAATGGGCGGTAACGTAGGCGATGTTATGTTCCTTGTGCCACAGGTTTGGGAAATGCGTGTAGAGCGATGAAGCAGCGAACTTCACTTCGCTGTTGATATACGCAGCCTGGACTGCGCGGGTGTAGTACCAGAACGAATTTTCGTTCCAGAAGCTCACATGGGTTGGATCTTGAAACGCGCCACGCCCGTCTGTGGATGGCGTTAGCGACAGCAGCCAGCCCCCGGGCACGAGGCAGCGATGGATTTCAGACATGGTGAATTGTTTGTTGGGCAAGTGTTCGATCAAGTCCGAAGCGCGGAACGCGAACACGGACGAATCTGCAAAAGGCCAGGGCTGCATGAGGTCCGCTTGCACTTGGGGGGCATTGTCCGGGTTTTTGTCTACGCCGGTCCAACCTGCCCTTGGATGTTTGCCGCACCCTAGATCGTACGCAGGCAGTTTATGCAAGGCAGCTTCGCGTAAGATCATGGCTTCCAGGTATTCAGCACCGAGTTTGCCGCTGATCTCTGCGACCTCGCCCGCGCGGGCTGCCCAGGAGTTTTCCCCTGAGCATCGATACAGGTACAGCACTTCGCGAATGGAGTGCATCTTTGTTGTGAGAAAAGTGCGTATGAGCAGCTCGTGATCGTCTGCAATGCTGTACAGCGCATTGTGACCACCTAGAGCAGCGTACGTGACTGAACGCCAAGCGCGCAAGTGATTGGGAGACCACAACAACGAGTGCAAGGATGCAGCGGATGCATCAAAGGATTCGGGGTACCAGTACTGCCCCGGACGTGCGCGGGATTGCACAGAGGTTTTCTTGAAGCGCCAGCCGTTCGCCTCCCATGAAGCCCGCGCACCCGGGGCCATATATGTATGGTCAGTGCCCTGCAATAGGGGTCCTTCAGAATCCGAAAAATTCGCAGAAGCTGAGTAGAAGAAGCCGCAGTCTGGATTGGATTGGGCCGCCTCTGTCAGGACCTGCAGGGCGTTGTCTGTGAGCAGGTCATCGTGGTCCAGCTCCAGCAGCAGGTCGCCGTGAGCTTTGCGGAATGCGGCGGCTTTAACGGCGCCGATCCCCCCCGTGATCATTTGGGAGTAGACATGCACGCTGGGATGTTCTTGCACGAGGTCTCGTGCGATCCGCGCATGGGTATCCGCGTCGGGGCCGTTGCAAAATATGATCCATTCCCAGTTTGTTTCTTGGTCTTTGATCGACTTCCAAGTGTCTGAGAGCCATTTTGAATTGTGCGTAGGTGTGATGATGGAAATGAGCATTGGAGCGCCTTTTAGATGGGGTTAGGTGTCAGGGAAAGATACGCAGTTACGAACGCTTTGGGTTTATTGCGTCACTCATGACTTCACTCTTTCACATCGTTGCGGAACAACGCGCTTGCCGCTCGATGTTCATGGCTTCACCTCTGCATGCCGTTTGCGCCACTCTTGGATAAGAGCCTCAACGTGTTCGATGGGGGCCCGGGATAGTAACACGGCGGACCTCAGCCCCCCGCGCTGGATGCTGAACATGACCTCACCGTGCCGCTGCGCGCGAACGCCACAGGATCGAATGCGGGCGGTAATGCTTCACCTAATGATTCAGTGATCATGGCCTCCACCTTTCGCCGTCATCTATCTGTCTGCCTAGCTTTTCGATGTTCTCTAGGGCGTCTTCCACTAGGTCTGCCGCCTCGGAAAGCTTCCGCTTCGCGAATTCCGGTGTGTTTGTTTTTACGACCTCTCTCTTGACCTCCTTAAGCTCATGCACAAACTTTTCAAACGCATCGATCACCATGTCCAGTTTTTCTACAAGCACCTTGGTAGAGTTCATGATTTCACCCTTTCACAACCTTGTGGAACAACGCGACGGCAGCCCATTCCCGCCACTCCTGCGTGTCCTCGATGTTCATGGCTTCACCTCTGCATGCCGTTTGCGCCACTCTTGGATAAGAGCCTCAACGTGTTCGATGGGGGCCAGGGATAGTAACACGGCGGACCTCAGCCCCCCGCGCTGGATGCTGATTATGACCTCACCGTTGTGCGTCAGCACGATGCCCGTCTCGCGGCTGGATTCGATTGCCCATTGGCCTTTAAGTTTTTCGATGATCATCGTCTCCCGCTTTCACGCACGCAAAATAAACTACGCAGGCACCTGAACGCAAGCAATTCCATTCGACCCCACACGGTGACACGCTTCGGTGGGCGACTCATTTTCTATCACCCAGCAGAAAACGTAATACAGGCACCTGGATTTGCCACCGCGTCGATGGGATTGTCGAGGTGACAAATCTTTGATCGGAGTCTATTCTCAGTCCCCACCCCTTATAGTGTTTCAAATGCACCGTCCGACTGCCGACCGCGGTGGCGGCTCTTCCGTAATAATCCGAAGGTGAACCGTTGCCATGTGCTACGTATCCCCATCAGGCGTGGTGTTTGTCAACACACTCGACAGCGCGGAGTCCGGCACGAACATCGCGCTATCACCGTCCTCCACCAGGATACCGTCACACGGCGCGGGTCTGCGGACCCATCCGCCGGTAACTGGAATTGGGATTAAATCGTCTTTGCTGATTTTTTGAATCGTCTGTGTCATGTCTCTATCCTTTCGCTAAGCGTTTTCCATGCAAGCGCCGCAACTTGAGGAACGACTGCATTTCCGAGGCACCTAAGACGGTTCACTTGATTGCGACCTAAATAGAAACGACAAGCTCGCGCGATCCATTCACCCACTTGATGACTAGACGTGGGTCGCCATGCTTTTTTGAGCGTGTAAGATGGGTCGCGCAAAGTCCTTTTCGGGACGATGGCCTCTCGCAGACAGAACACAACCGCTTCGGGGTAGATCGAATGATCTCCCCCGCTGCATGATGCAATGATGTGTGACAGGACGAGCAAAGCGTTTGCAAGTTCTCCGTGGCGTTGTTCCTCCAGTTCCTGTCCTTGTGATGGATTGACAAGCGGACGACGGCGCCACATTTCTCGCATGATCGCCCCCTGATCTTGTAAACGCGCTTCAGCATTGCTGAACGCGATGGGGCCTCCTCTCGATGGAATAAGCCCGAGCATTCGGTTGAACAAAATCTCCGCATCATGAAGCGTGATGCGTCCTCCAATGTCGAGCCGTATATTTTCCGACAAAGCGGCACCGAACAGTGCTCGCAAATCTTCAGTGGCATCTCTTTGCGCTTTCGACCCATCGACTAAACCTCCACCCAATCTTCTGGCAGTCCCATTAGGCAACATACAAACAGCGGGTTTAGGGCCATCATACCCCTCGATTCCGTCTGGCCCAGGCGGGAAGCGGTGACCGCCTGTGTGGCTAGGTTCATTCCGTGCTTTCCGCGCAGTTGCGACGGCGACGGTTTCGTCTGCCGATTCTCGCTCTCCGACGCTCTTGGGGTAGCCCAGTTTTTCGCCAACGCCGCCAACGCCGGTCGTTTCGCTGCCCCTGGCGAGTCCGACTGATTGTATCCAGTTGACACGCTCGCGTCGGGTGTAGGCCAGGATGAAAATCCTTTCCCTACGGTGGGGCGCGCCAACGTCGGACGCTCGAAAACAACCCCACTCCGCATCGTACCCGAGCGCGGAAAGGTCCCCAAGAACGCGGTCCATTCCGCGTCTAAGCAACGCTGAGACGTTTTCCACGAACACGAAGGGGGGTCGAAGAATGCCAACGATTCGAGCGAATTCTGACCAGAGCCCGGACTTTGCCCCTTCGATTCCTTCGCGCTTGCCGGCGTTGCTGATGTCTTGGCAGGGGAACCCTCCGCAGATAATATCGACGCGTTCGGTGTTTTCATTGATGTCCTTGACGTTTTCATATCGTGTTGCATTTGGCCAATGTTTAGCGAGTACTGCACGTGCATACGGATCGCATTCCGCTTGCCAGCGGACAGACGCGCCAGGAATAGCAACCTCGATGCCTGCTTCTAGGCCACCGATGCCGCTGAATAGCGAACCTATAGTGATCATGTCGACCTCTTGCCCTTGGTCAATCCACTTAGTACCGTGGTGTGGTGATGTCCCGTGAGCCTCCCAATTTCCGGATAGCTCAGATTTTGATTGCGCGTCAGCAGGATATCCGGCGTGCGTCCCTTTTCGATTGCCCATGGGGCTTCAAGCTCTTTGATGATCATCGTCTCCCGCTTTCTTGATGCTGTGTGGTCTTTTCATTGGTTAACTTTTTCCGTTCTCAATCTCTCGCAAGCAGTATCAAAATACTTCTCGTCGCGCTCGATACCCACGAAGCGACGGCCTGTACGGATCGCAGCAACACCTGTTGTGCCGCTGCCCATGGTGTTGTCGAGCACTAGATCGCCTGGGTTCGTGTATGTCAGGATCAAGTATTCCATGAGCGCCACGGGCTTACGCGTGGGGTGCGCGGCCTTACCTTCGCCAACGAAATTGAAATTGAGAACTTGCTTGGGGTACCTAGTGCCAAGGTTGTCGTTGCGATGAGCCCCACACTCGCGATAGATGCTTGGCCCGCGCTTAGTCCTCCCTTTGCCACTAAATGGAACCCCGATAGAAAATTGGGGGTTGTAGGTACATTGGTCGGCGTAGAACACTAGGACATCCTCCTTGTCCCTCATGGGCATTCTCTTAGCTTGCAGGTGTCCCGTGCCTTTGGTCTTTTGCCACGTCCAATCGTACTTAAACATCCTAGGATTGCTCATTACCAAAGCACTAGTGAACGGTTGAGAAGCTGTAAGCACAATCGCTGCATTCGGCTTGCAGATCCGTTTGTACGCAGCCCACAAAGGCTCGAAGGGGATAACTGAATCCCACTTGCAAGCCGTGGTACCGTAGGGCAGATCGGCTAACACCATGTCAATCGAACCTTCAGGTATTTCGGCCATGCGTTCAAA
>Ga0163146_10007945_pt1 | contig 11486 bp, 10 predicted proteins | sample OliLakLV19MP7G1_FD_148648 | JGI IMG/M metagenome (GOLD analysis project Ga0163146, IMG submission 148648) | Freshwater microbial mat bacterial communities from Lake Vanda, McMurdo Dry Valleys, Antarctica - Oligotrophic Lake LV.19.MP7.G1 | ecosystem: Environmental > Aquatic > Freshwater > Lake >... | reverse complement strand
GGGCGGTGTTTCGGTAAGAAAAATCCCCATTCGACGCCTAGTCTTGGCGGGAGTCAGAGGTTTTACGGCATCATGGGGTCAGGAGTCGCATTGCAACATTCTTCTGATTTTCCCCATTCATCTATCCCTGCAATCCCCATCAGTTTGCGGTTAAATGTTGAAATGCGACTCCTGACCCAAATGACAGAGAGGGTAACCCATAAGGACACAGGCCAAGTGGCAAAAAATGACCTCCTCTGCGAAATATTTTTGGTTTCGCATTGGGTGACCGGTTTTCCCTGACTCTGTTTCCCGCTTACGGCAGTGCCACTTCCACGATGAAGAAGGTTGCGGGCAGCGAGGTAGTTTCCTCGATCACCACCCGGTCCCACGTGGCATTGATCCGTGTCACTACTGGGATGGTGGTCAAGGTTTCAAACGAGCCGGGGGCAAGAGTGCTGGAGCGTTTGGGTGTGTAGATCAGGCCAGCGCTCCTCCGTCGGATGAACTCGATGCGGATCATGCCATTTGCGCTCGGGCTGATGCTCGGGAGGCCGGAAGTTCCCGTACCCGTGACGAGCGTGACGGTGTCTGGGCCGGCGAGATTCATGTTGAACGCGTATTTGAGAAGGTTTTCCACCCCGTCATGGAACGGCGTTGCTTCCGGTTCGGCATCCAGACCGACAAGCTCCGCCTCGGCAGCCACCTCGTTGAAGAGAGCCTGTGAGGTGAGGGCAACACCAGTGACATTGAATGTGAAAGGATTCTCATCCGCATCGTTGTTCGCGATGCCCACCGTCGCCGTCCAGGTGCCGATTCCCGGTGGGGCGAAGGTGATGGTGAAATTCTGTGTGCCCCCCGAAGGCACGATGGAGGAGGATGGCTGGGTGGTGACGCTAAAAGCCGAGGCCCCGGGGCCGTTAATCGTAACATGACCGGGTGCGGGGGCCGTCAGTGCCAGGTTGCCGGAGCCGCTGTTGGAAATTTCGAATGTGTGAATGATCGCTCCGCCTTCACTGGACGCAGTTCCAAAATCGGTGTTGTCTGGCGCAGCGGGCGTGGTGTCGCCGCTGGCGATGTCCAAACCTTTGCCGTTGACGGCGATTTCCGGTGCTGGGGGACCTGTCACTACCATTTCCAGACTCCCTTGTTGGAAATAGGCAAACTTGCCGCCACCGAGGTCGTATGCATTCTCCGCGCCCCAGTTCTCAGAGACTTGCAGAGAGAAATCCGTGTCCGTGACGTCGATGAGCTTATAGGTGCCTAGCTCCACGCTGCTGTCCAAGCCGAGGATGTCATCCACGCCAAAGCTAACATCCAAAATTACCGTGCCGGTCACAGTCAGCGTTTTTGTGGGATCGAACACGATCTGTGCCCCGGCTTCCAACGTGAGGTTGCCATCCACAGTAGCGCCGCTGCCGATGGTGGAACCGGAGGTCAGTGTCAAGTTTCCTACGAACGAAGCTCCCGCCGCGATGAAAATGCCCTCGGTGGTCGCCAGCGTGCCGTTGACTTCCAGCACATTACCCGTATTTCCCGCCGCGCCCACGTAAACCCCGTTCGCGGTCAAATCTCCGTCAATGATGAGCCGGTTGCCATCCGAGCCGGGGAGCTTGCCGATATAAACGAATTTGCCCGGTGCCGTCACGTCACCCGCGTCTCCGGAGGAAAGGGTGACGGTGTTGTTGCTCGTGGTTTCCCCGATGATCCAGTCGTTCCTGGAAACAAAGCTGAGACCGTCGATGACCTTGCTGATGTTGCCTGAGTTGAGGGTAGACAGGCTGCTCACGCTGCCGATGAATACCGAGCCGCGCCTGCCCAGAGCTGCCTCGAGCCGTCCAATCGCGAAAAGGTCGCCATCAATGCTCACCGTCATCCCAAACTCATCGTCAAATGCATCCGAAGCAGTGATCTTGAGGCTTTCCGTGACCGTGGGCGTGGGCCCGGATCCTACTGCGGAGTCCAGATTGAAAAACACATACGCCGCCCCGAGATTGTCATTGGCAGCCGCAACGTCGTGCCCGTATGCGCCAATGATCGCCGTGCTGCCGGAGGCGCTCACGGAATAGCCAAAGAAATCATTCGCCGCGCCGTCGGAAGCCACCAGTTTCAGATCTTGCGCTGCGGTGGGCGTGCCACCGGTGCCGGTCACAGTATCCAGATTACGGAAAAGATATGCAGCCCCCTTGGATACCTGATTGCCAGCCGCTCCCACCAGCCCCAGTGTGCCGGAAAGGCTGACCGATTTTCCGAATGTGTTATTCGCCGCGCCGTCAGAAGCCCACAACTTGAGATTTTGCGTCACGGTGGCTGGACTTCCGGTCCCTGTCGCACTGTTCAGATTGCGAAAAACATAGGCCGCGCCTGAATCCGTTCCTTTGTCGTCACGATTTAGTGCGCCCACCAGCCCCAAATTCCCGTTAGTGGAGAGGCTCACGGAAACGCCAAAATAATCATTCGCGGCCTTATCGGAAGCCCACAGCTTGAGATTCTGCGTCACCGAGGCGGGAGTCCCAGTCCCCGGTTACGGTGTGCAGATTACGAAAAGATACGCCGCCCCGCTGAAAGACGTGCCGCCTCCCATCGCCCCCACCAGCCCGCTGGTCCCGGACAGACTGACGGATCTGCCAAAATTGGCGTAATTCGCTGGGTCGGAGGCCAGTAATCTCACACTCTGAAGCACCGGCGTTGCGCCGTTCGCCGAGGAGATATTTCTAAAGACATGAGCGGAGCCTGATGATGTTCCGTTGACATAATCAAAAACAGCTCCGACCAACCCCAGATCACCCAACAGGCTTGCCGAAAAACCAAAATCGTCCCCAGACGCCCGGTCAGATGCGTGAAGTTTGGTATCCTGTGTGATGATGCCGGTCGCTGTATCCAGGTTGTCGAACCAATAAATCGATCCTCCCCCAACCTTCCTGGGAGCGCCGACGAGGATCGCATCCCCGGACAGCCCAAGAGCGTCGCCAAAGTAAGGGACTTCCCCAAACGCGTGAGAATCCGTATAATCCAACTCTGCGGCACGGGCCGGGGCAGACATAAAAGCGAAGCCAAGGGCGAGGAGAGGAAAGGCGTGGCTGGCAGTGAAGGATGAATTCGTTTTCATAAAAAACAGGGGTATCACGTGACTCAATTGATACAATATCGAGTATTTGTATTTGGGGTGGCGGGCGAAATCAGGTGTATTCGAGAATCAGGGTAAGGACTTCGCTCAATCGGACTCAGGTGCCTGCCATGTAGGGCTTTGGTGATAGGAAATCGCTTACTGCTAGGAATTTGCTTTTGACTGGAGGCTCCTGAAACAGCCGTTGGGCTAGACCGGCCTGCCGGTAGAAGCCTTGGCGAAGACCGGAGGGCGGGGAAAAGGGGGCGGAAGAGGTGTTTCAGTGAGCCAATGGGCGGTGTTTCGGTAAGAAAAATCCCCATTCGGCACCTGGTCCTGGCGGGAGTTAGAGGTTTTAAGGCAAAAGTTATTTTCTCTAACATAGCTTTGTAACATAGCTTTCCAAACCGCTTTGTCAAGATTTATTTTGGCATCTGTTGTTTTTTTGAGGCCGAGTGAGGTGGTCCCCTTCTTTCGGCCAGTGGGAGCGAAAAATAGGCTATGCTCCCACTGGCCGAAAGAACGGGACCACCTCAGGCTTTTGGTTTCCAATCGGGAAAGAATGCCCGAATGCGAAGGGCTAGTTCGTCCAACTGTTTGTTGCATTCCTCAATTTCCTGCGAATCCAATTCACGTTGCGTTGCTGCGTCTGCTTTAGCTTGTTCTGCCTGCTTCTGCTTTTTGATTTCATCTATAGCATATTGGGCATGTCCCCAAGTCTTCACTTCATCAATGGCATACCCGAAGTCCGCTATTTGTTTCAGTTGTGCTTTTGTTGGGGGTTTGGAGGCTTTGACTTCCGCAAGCATGGCGAGGGCTTGTTTGTGCGACAACCCCGGCGAATACGGTATTTGTTCCTTCTCCAGTTTGGCTGGCGTTTGGAGACTCGGGGGTATGGTTTCACACAGTTCCACAAAATAGGCTTTTGGCTTCCAAGCTTTCTCGTCTTCAAATCTACCCTCTACAACATCGGTCGCATTGAAGGATTCCCACGTTACAAAGTCCCGCAGGTTTGTCGGTCCATATTCTTTGCCTTCGTTAAAGCGAACGCATATTTTAGGGCATTCGTCGAAGTATGCAAAAGTGCGCGGGGTTGGGTCTTGGTTTCCTCCCAGAAAGCGCGAGAAAAATGTTGGCATGGAGTGAATTTTGGTTTCGGGAAGACTACCCTCCTGCCCCTGCACCGGGCAACTCTGCCGCCAGTAGGGAACGGCATTATTTTTGAGTTTTTATTCCGCCCGAAAGAGTCTTGGCGTGTCCGTCGGGGGTCGAACCCGAAACCTGCGCTTTAGAAGAACGCTGCTCTGTCCAGTTGAGCTACGGACACTCGGCCAACAATTGCCTCCCTCCCTTGCCCCGGTCAACCCTGTTCTGCCCCCCGCAAGTTTACGCTTTCCCACCGCAAGTTTACGCTTTGGGGAAACTGGATGTATTCCCAAGTCGTAGGTAGTCAATGACAAGCAAGCGGTTTAGAAATCCGTTGCTCTATCCACTGAGCTACGGGCGCCGAAGCAAAACAACCGGGTCGAGAGGGCTGAAACGGAAGGGCAACTCGTCGCTCACCCGCGCTTCCCGCAAGGATTGTGACAGTTCTGGTGGGCGAGGGCATCGCGGGCAAGCTCAACCCATCCAACCGGGCCCTATATCATCCTTGCAGGGATTTCCCTTTCCCGGAGAGCTCGGAGTTGCAATTGCCTTCCCTTCAAATCCCCGGCGGAGGCAGACGCGCCCCGGAACGCCGGGCGGCGGGGACTTCGGCGTGCAGAAAAACCCGGTGCTCCGAAGGGCGAGGTCATTCCGCCTTCCCCGACTTCACGGTCACCCCCCTGAAATCGCCCTTCACCTGCCGTGCGAGTTGCTTGAGCCCGTCGGGGCTGTATTTGGGGACCTGCGCATCCCCGCCGAGGTTGCGCAGACAACGCTCCAACTCCTTTTCCATCGCCTCGCGAAACGGGCCGTCCATGCTGCCGCTGTAATCGATCAGGAACGCAATGCGCTTCCCGCTCGATTTCACCCCAAAGAAACTTCCTCCCAACCCGCCGGGCGGCGACCCCCGGGAAGGACCCACTCGACAGCATCCCCTGTCCACCCCTTGGCCAGCCCGGTCAGGGCATTTCCCAGCAGATACCCCAATACAGTTTTTCCTTTGTTGAAGATGCACCGGGAAATACCCTGGTCACCCTGGACACACCATCCCCGGCCAGCCAGCGTTTGCAGGAGTTTGTCACCCCGGCAGACTACCGCTCCGCCACCCCGCCGTCCACGGGGCATCCGCCGAGTTCGCCGGGGCAATCATCTATCCGGCGCATGGTCTCGCGCACTCAGGCACCGGGCCACGGGGCCTGGCCGATCACCACCCAGGTGTTGCTTTCGGAGAGAATCGGGCGGGGCTCGCTGCCGGGGCGCTGAAACGTCGAGGTGGCGTCCGCATATTCCATGAAAAAGGCGCGGCGCGCGTGGGGAGTATGGTTGAGCTTGCTACGGTGGAGGGTGAGACCGGTGAACGCCACCGCCTCGCCAGCCTTCAGGATCGCGGGAACGCCGTCCCCTTCGACCGGCAGGGTCGGATGCCATGAGTCCGCACTCTTGGTCTTGTGATCGAGCAGCCCCTTCCGGTGGCTGCGCGGCATGATCCACACGCATCCGTTCCGCTCATCGACGTCGTCCAGCGCGACCCAGGTGGTCACGTTGGTGGCGGGTTCGACGGCCGCGTAACCGTTGTCCTGGTGCCAGGGAAACTCGCTCTTCCCGGTGGCGCCGTCATTGAGCTTGGTAACGAACTGCGTGAACCAGATCGCCACATTCAGCGCGCCGACCAACTGGGCAGCCAGCGGGACCTGCGGCCCGCCCGTCACGAAGCGCCGGATCGACTCGCTGTAGTGGAGCACCTGGCTTCGGAACACAGGGTGTATTGACCGGCGGGATCGCCGCGAAAACGGGCCTCCTCGGTCCGGATGGCCTCCAGCGTGGCGTCATCGAGGATCATGCGCCCGAGCGTCACCCACCCTTCGGTGCGGTAGTGGTCGAGTTCGGCGGAAGTGAGCGGGGTGGTGCGAAGCGGGGACATGGGGAGCGGGTGGAAAGCTGAAACCTGAAATCTGAAACCCGAGTGGAAAGCGTTGCAGCAAGTGTGCGGAGAATCCTGGCCGCAGATCGGACGCTCCGGAAATGGACATTACCCACAGGCTTTTGTAGAAAACCGATGTGGACTACTTCGGCGGCCTCCGGTTTGGCTTCTTCAATGCGCTCCCCGCCTGCGACGTCTGGTTCGACGCCACGATGCCGTATTTCGCGTTGAATTTTGTGTATGCCGGCCGCATTCCATTCCGGCAGGGCGGCGGGCGATGGGCTGCAATCGAGGGTCCGGCGGCATTCTGGACGCGGCCCGGGATTCGCTATGAGTACGGGGTGCATCCGCCCGACACGTGGAACCATCTTTATGTGACGTTCTCGGGGCCGCGCGCCTCAAGGATGCTGCGAAGTCGGCTGATTCCAGCGAGGTCGGCGGCGGAGCCCGGGATTCCCATCCATGAACCCGAGCAGTTCCGGCGTGGTTTTGAGGAATTGCATCGCGAGTTGGCGCGATCCCCGCAGGGCGGCGACCGGGCGACGCATTTGCTCGAAGGATTATTCCTGCAACTCCATCGACAGGCCCCGATGCACGGGGTGGAGCGCGATTCGGCACGGAAACTTCGCGAGCTGATCACACTTCGATCGAAACCTCCCCGGCGGCGGATCGCGATTTTGTCCGGGAAGCGCGCCGGCTGGGCTGGTCGCCCGATCATTTTCGCCGGGTCTTCCGGAGGGCGACCGGGCGCACCCCGGTGGCCTTCCACAACCGGGCCCGGCTCGACCTGGCGGCTGGGGCGCGTTGCGGACGTCCGACCACCCCAGCAAGCTTGTCGCCGAGCGCTGCGGACTACTGGATCTCTACTACTTCAGCAAACTGTTCAAGCGGGCCCATGGGTTGCCGCCCGGCGAATACCGCAAAGTGTTTCAGCTTCGTGCGGCACGGCATTGAGAGCTTTGGAACCGATCCCTCGTGGCGCAGGGGCGCGCCGAGATGTCGGCACCCCTCCACCATCCATGGGGGGCTGTATGCAGTTCCCGGCCGCAGCGAGCGGATGATGTTAATCGAAGGGATGTATCCCGTGGATTACCGAGCCCGGGACATGCCGCGGTTCGACGCCGCTCGATTTCGCCATTGATCTGGCGGGCTGAGATGGCCACGGCTTCGCCGGCCGTGACCCCTGCAGCCAGGCACAAGCGCCCAGGGCCTATGGCTACGGGAGTCATCGACTCGGCTGTCTCCGGCGACGGATGGCGCAGGCCCCAGAGGCACCCAGCAGGAGCATTCCAGCCACGCCCGGTTCGGGAACCGTCGCAAAATAGGAAGCCGCCATGCGTTCGCCCAGGACCTGCTGCCCAGCGCCAATGAAATGAATTTCGTCCCCGGAGAACCTTCCGAGGTCGTCGGTGTTGACCAGACCCGTGAATGCGACGTTGCCATCGACTGCCATCTGGGCGGAGCGCACGATGCTTTTGTTCTGGCCGAAATTCGGACCGGCACCACCGGGCCCGGCTCCGTCCGTGTCGGGCGGATCGATCCGGCCCATAATGAACGGGAGGGCGGGCGTTCCAAAATGACTGCGCACGGAAGTGATGAAACCGGTCAAGTTGGCCTCGTAAGCGTTGGCGTTGGCCGTGCGGTCGACGCTGTCGTCCTTGCGGGCGTCGGACTCCCCCTGCATCCAGAAAAATCCCGACATCACCGGCGTCCCACTGAGGTTGCCCCGGGCGGAGTCCAGATAGGAGAGCATGCTCAGATGCAGATTGCCGCCAGCCTTCCACCAGTCCTGGCCCGTCCCACTGGAGGCGTTCCCCATCTGCGTGCCGCTGATTGCAAATTTGATGATTGCGATGGTGTCTCCCGGAAGGCCCAGCGCGAGGTCGCGTCCAAGCGTCAACTCCGGACCGTAGCCTCGGATCGGAGCGGAGGAATCATGAAAAAACGGGTTGTCGATGGATCCGCCCGCCTGGGCGCTCAGCACGGTCCACCCTGCGCTGGCGTATTCCGTATTGCCCGGGAAGTTCCGATTGGAATATCTGAACTGGACGCTGCCAATGCCGCTTGGAACGGTGTCTGATGAGGTGGTTCCAGCCCCGAGCGCGTTCGATTGGCCTGCAACGACGAACACATGTGTGACTGCGCTGGCCGGGCTTACGGCCAGGATTGTGGCCAGGGCGGCGAGTGGCGCGCTGCGGCGGAAGGGCGGAAACATCCTCGAAACCTTGATCTGGCGGTTCGCGAATTATTGGGCAGCCGAAGAGGCGGCGAACGGACAGCGGGAGGACATCAGCGGTTCCGTCGGCGGACCCAAGCCAAGGCCCCGAATCCACCCAGCAGTGCCATTGCGGTCGAGGGTTCGGGAACGGCGCTGAAGTTGTCGAGCGTGTCGGTATTTCCGTCCAGGCGGCCGCGGAACCCCGCCCAGATCGTCGTGTCCCCGAAGATCTGAGCGTTTGTATAGTTGGTGGAGAGTGTAGTGACCGAGGTGCCGACCACCCCCGCGGAATCACTGTTGCGAAGGTCGGACGCCACGGTCACTGTATCGCTGCTGGAGCGAGTGAAATTGATGCTAAAATAGTACCAGTTCCCGCTCGTCAATGTGAAGTTTCCCCCGTTGGTGGTGGACTGAGCCGCCGCAGTTGTGTCCTTGCTTCCGGTCTGGAGGAAATAGGTGGTGTCGTTGCCTGCGGTTGTGTTGTTCTGGTTGAGGACACGCGCGAAGACAAATTGGTTGGCATCGCCGGCACCGCCATTGAATTGTTGGTTGTTGTCGGCAAACAGGCCGAGTTGAAGAAACACCGAATCAAACCCGGCGTTAGCAGACGCTACAGCGCGTGCATACATCGAGACGTTCACGGTTCCGAGCGCCAGACTGTAATTGGCCGTTGTCAGGATGGCCGTGCCGGTGATGCTGGCGACATTCACGGCGCGCGTGGAGTTCAGCCCTGTGCCAGCTTCCTCAGAATAAGCTGCTCCACCGTTCAGGCTGAAATTTCCCGCCAGTTCACCGGTGGTATTGAAATCGACCAGCACCGCAGAGGCGGTTCCGGCCAGGGAAAGAGCGACTAAGGCAAGTATCGGGCGGATAGGAGAATTGAGTTTCATGGGTGGGGGTGCGGCTGGAAGATGTGGTGCGGCTGGATGTTTTCTACAGATCAACATAGGTCCGGACGTGGGAAGCGCACAAGGCATGAGGGCGTCAAAAAGTATCATGTTCGCGTCCACCCGGTGCGGGATGGGAGGCCCTTCAAACTCTCCTGCACGACTCTCCGGGCGCCGGAGTCCGGGTTCCGGGTGCCAATGGAAGTGACTTGTTGTTTGGTGCGACAGTGCCGGCTCCCCGTCCTCCCAGAAGGATGTGCACTCGCCGCTCCTCTCGAACTGGAGGCCGGGCGTCGCCATGATCTCTTCGCGTTTGCATGCGAGTGAAAACTCGGGAACATTTGCAGGAAGCATGAATCGTCCCCGCGCATCCCGGGCTCGGAACCGCCGCCGGATCGCGGTGCTGGTTCTGCCCTTGGACGGATTTGGGCGTGACCTCATGCTTGGCATCGCCCGGTTTGCCCAGAGCCATCCGGCCTGGGAAATTTTCATGGACTGGCCTGAGGGGCTGGCGGTGAATCAACTCTCGCCCCGACCGACGGAATGGGAGGTGGATGGGATTCTGGTGCGCCCGTACGCGCTTCCGTACTTGGAGCAGGTTCGCCAAATGCGCATCCCAATCGTGAACATGGGAGCCATCGAGCAATGGATCCGGTTCCCGAGCGTCCTGGTTCATGGGCAGGCGGCCGGCGGAATGGCCGCCCGGCATTTGCTGGATCGCGGTTTTCGGCAGATGGCCTTCGTGGGGCACGAAGGCAGGCACTATTCCACGAGCCGTCAGACCGGGGTCGAACGCGAGCGGCGGGCGGCGGGAATTGACTCACCCATGCCGGTTTGGAATCTCGACGCGGATGCGCACACCTTCGGGACACAGGGCGAGCGGTCGCTGGGCCGGTGGATTCGCAACCTCCGACGGCCAACAGGCATTGTGGCTTGCAACGATCATCATGCCTTGATGGTGGTGCGTGCTTGCCGACGACTCGGGCTGCTGGTGCCGGAGGACATGGCAGTCATCGGCACGAGCAACGATCCAATGGTCTGCGAATTCAGTCCGGTGCCACTGTCGAGCGTTGATCTGAATACGCAGCGGGTTGGCCATGAAGCCGCGGCGCTCCTGGATTCCATCCTGGATGGGCTCCCCCCGCCGCGTCGGCCGCAGTTGATTGCGCCAACCGGGGTGGTGCAGCGGCGCTCCAGCAACGCGCAAGCCGTGGCAGACCCGTCCGTGGCAAAAGCGCTGGCGCTGATGCAGGAACGGCACCGCGAACCGCTCACGTTTTCAGATCTGGCCCGGGACGCGGGGCTTGGACGCCGGGTGCTCGAGCGGCGGTTCCGTGATGCGCTTGGCCGCTCGCCCGGTGAGATGCTCTTGCGGATGCGAATTGAGACCGCCCGGGCGCTGCTGCGCGACACAAACCTTCCCGTCGAGGAAGTGGCAGCGGCGAGCGGGTTCACGCACGCCTCCCATTTCGGCAGACATTTCAAGGCGTCCGACGGGCGTACGCCCGGGCGATTCCGGCGCGAAATCTGAGTCGGAACTCCCTGCAAGGGCAGTGACGCAGCAACAAGCACGGGCCGTGGACGATTCGCCCAGGCCGCCCGATCCGCTGACGTTCAGCCGTGCCCCCTGGCAGCGGCGCGGAACACGGTGGGGGCGACCCCGTGCCGCTTGCGAAAGTTGAGGAAGAGGCGGCGTTGGTCGTGAAATCCGAGCTGATCGGCGATCTGTTTGATCGGCAGGTTCAGACATCCTGACCTCTACGGGAGGGCGGTGAGAGCGCGAGGAAAAGGAATGAACCGGATTGAAGGTGATGAGGGAATGGGTTGACGGTCGGACAGGCCGCAGATTCAGCTTCCGATTTTCCCTTCCAACAGCACGGCCATCACCAGCGAACTTGCCTTTCAGGAGCGGGAAGGCGCGGTGTGGTATTTCAACGGGCATCTTCCGGTCTTCAGCCACCCGGTGGAAGATATCGGCTCGTTTCGATTTTTCACCAGCCAGCTCATCGCTAACCCAAGTTTCTTATGAGAGTCGCCGAAGGCTCATAAAACCAAGGGGGTCGCGCGAAAGGCACTACAAAATCGTCAGGGCTTGGCGAAGGATTTGAGGGGCGGGAAAGCGGCCTTCCAGTCGATGCGCAGCTTTTGATAAAGGAGGGCCTGTTCGGGGTCGGGGCGCGAGGGCTTTCGGATGCGCAGCACCCGGCCATCGGCGAGCGGGAGCACCGT
>Ga0163146_10007932_pt1 | contig 11504 bp, 9 predicted proteins | sample OliLakLV19MP7G1_FD_148648 | JGI IMG/M metagenome (GOLD analysis project Ga0163146, IMG submission 148648) | Freshwater microbial mat bacterial communities from Lake Vanda, McMurdo Dry Valleys, Antarctica - Oligotrophic Lake LV.19.MP7.G1 | ecosystem: Environmental > Aquatic > Freshwater > Lake >... | reverse complement strand
GGCTACCACCGTGCGCTGCCCTAGCTGTTACTTCGCTCACCATGCCTCACTTAGACGATCCGTTTTCATGACCAGCAAGTAATCTGATACCGCCCCTGCATACTGTACTCTCAGTTTTCGTGGTATCCTTTCACCCCATGATCCTGAACCTATTTGTCAGGATTCGAGGACTGACTCTGCCAACTGACCCCGCCAAAACTGCACAATCCTTGCCTTTCATCCAGAATAACCCATTTTAAAATCCATTCAAGAGGACATGGATAGACTTATTAGATTGTGTTAATTGTTAACGACTAACCCCGTGAGGAAGTGACCGCTCTCCATCAAATTCACAAATCTCTGTTTCACTTCGATTGATAACACGTTTTCCCAGGGCATTTTCACACCCTATACTCTTACCTATGTCCCCGGTCAGTTTGTTACCCATGTGCCCGGTCCGAACCTTTTTTAGTTAGGGGCCGACACGATAGGACCGCAAATCGGCGGATTCCATGTCGAGTTTCAAGACTGTTCCTGATTCGGGTGCTCCGGTAACCAGAGTTGTCACCGCGCCCTTGGCGGGCAAGGTCACAGTAACTCCCTGTTTTTTTTCCAAAGAGGTATTCACCACAAAATAATAAGTGCCCTTGCCCGGGGTGGCGATTTCGCGCACGACAACCTCGGGATCGCTGGAAGCGCCTTCCAGCCGTTTGGAAGGCAGCGCCGGAACCGCAAGAAAAGCCTGATTAAAGCGGCGTAGAATCTCCGGGAATCCGGTTGAAAAACTCGATCCGCACAGGTAAGCGATGTTCCTTGGATCGCCATTGGCAATCGCGCGGGCCTGGTCCAGCAGCATATGATTCCCGGCCCGGTCACAATCGACACAGATGTAGCCCACCAGCGTTCCAAAAGGAGATGGCTCGACCTTGGGATCTCCGCTATCCTCATTCAACGGGTAGTGGCGCACAACCGTCAGGCCGTTGGCGCACCGGTATTCCTCCATCAGGGTGGAATCCGCCACGGTGAAGAGCCGGCCAATGGGATAGGTCATCATGACATCATCAATCTTCTTGTAGTTCTCGGGGTCCGCATGTGGGGCGGAATGGAAAATCTCAAGGTTTCCGTAGCTTTCGAGATTTATCCCGAAGTTAATGGGGGGCCTTTCCTGAAGAGCCTTTCGATACAGTCCATGGGAGATCACATCTTCAAAGGATGTTGGCATCCACTGCCACTTCCAAACCCCGGACTCCTCCTGGGTGTTGGCGAAATCCTTCCACCACTCGGGATTGTCCGTTACGACGCCGGGATGGCCGTAATGGGAAGCCTTGGACTGCACAATGGGCACGGGCTCCCCCGGCCAGGGAGTGAACAAGACCTGCACTTCGGACTGGCGTAGCTGCACCCTCAAATGGTCGCGGAGCGCGGTCAGAAATTTCGCCCTCTTTCCGAACCACCATGCCACATACTTTTTGTAAAGCGCCTGATCCCCCTCATACGATGCGATAAGGGTCGATTGGTCGGCCTTGGCCGACTCTGCATCCATCTGATTGTCCATACGGAATCTTTCGATGGCATCAGCGGAAAAGCTCATGGGCAGATGGGAACCGCGGGCGCGGAGCCAGACCCCGGCGAACTTTCCCTGGCTGGAGAATTCGACCATCGTCTTGTCCAGCATGCGCTTTGCGTCCTTAAGCGTTTCAGGATCGGTCAAATCCCCGTTGGTTGCCTCCGTCCACCAGATTGCGGTGTAGTTATCCATGCTACCGCCGGTCTTCTTCAGGCCATCATAGAGTTTCTTTGCGCGGCGCTGCCTGGCCAGACTTTCATTCGTTAGGCCTATGCCCGTTTTGTATTCAAAGTAGGGGATAATATCCATACCCTCTTCGGTTGCGACGGGGACGAGTTTGGTCCAGAGATCCTTGTTGGGCGGTTGTGCTTCCCCCACCCAGTTCTGATCGCCCGTTTCCCAGCCCTGGTTGAACCCGAACTCCAGCAGATCCTTGGTAAATGTGTTGATCCCGAGAACCTTCGCCATCCGCATTTTGTAGCGATACCAATCCAGCGGATCCTCCACGGGAAGCACGTTCGGGTCCGGGTTTTCCAGCAGGTTGTCTGCCATTTCCTCGCGCCAGAATATTCGCCTTCTCGGAAGATCGTCAGGGGGATAGTTGATTTTTGCAAAAAGCGATGAGGGATTCGGAACCTCATACAGACGAATCCGCCCGACGGCCGCACCCTCGGATCGGGGATCGTTGATCTTCTTGCTCTGAAAAATGACGACATGAAAGCCATTTTCCGGAAGATAGGGGCGGATGCCGGGCTTGTCGGGGTTCCGCACACCCACAACCCCTTGAAATTTGTTCAGAAGGTAAAAAAATTGTTTGAAGGTCTGCCATTGTCCGGTTTGGGGATATTCGAGCGATTCCAAAACCGGCTCGGCGAACTGCCCCCGCACATCACCCGTAGCCGTGCCGGTGGCCCAGCCACGGTAGTAATCGGAGCCCCGATTGATCAAAAAGATCGTGCGCGGAATGTCGTCCGGATATTCCACTGCCAGAACATAAGCCTTGCCCGCCTGTAGTCCCTTGCCCTTGCCAATAACGTAAGCCATGGCAGCCGGGTCATCACCGGCCGGAAGAACACGCGCGGGACGGCCAAGGATCGTTTCCACTAGGCTGCCCTCTTCTGGGGAGCAAAATTCCGGGGCAACCTTGGATGTGTCAATTTCGTCAATAATCTTCAGCCCGGTCGTGATGTCTGTCATTACAAGAGTCCCTATAATCGCAGACGGGGCCGCTGCGCGGGGCGATTGGACAAGGACAAGGCAAAAAGCAGAAAGAGCGAGCGAGTGGAGAATGCGCATTCGCCATTTGCTTGAGGCTTCCGGGGAATTGTCAAGCAGAATCGGAAAGCATCACGATAGGGTGACCATTTAATGTCCTTGTCAATAGGTGGTCTGAAATCCAAAGGCCTGACCGGTCCACGGACAGGATTGACCGGAGAATTCGGGAGACATTCGATGCACATCAGGATAGACGCAACAGAAGCCGGACAGCCGCTAAGCCACTACTGAGACAAATGGGGAGCAATGGGGTCGACTCCAGACATTTGACAGAACGAGAGGGGGACTGGGTATTTCTGATTTGAAATTTTTAGAATGGACAGGGAGAATAAAAATCCAACATCCGGGAGACCGCCACTACAAATGGAAAACGGGTTCCCACTCGAAAAACAGAACTCCCCTATCTCTCACCTTTTGTGTCCCTTTGCTTTTTTGCTTATAAAAAAGCATTTAAGAATTCTGATTTGTGATTTCGAGATTTACCGGGCTCAGTCCCCGACTCTTAACAACCGTTGGCTGTATTTTTCAGGTTTTCTTTTCCACTCCTCGTATTTCTGGCACCGCGCTTCTATCCGTTTGATGATTTGTAGCACGCTTCCCCCGTCACGGCAACTCAGATCCCAGGCCACGTCAACTTTCTCCTCCCCCTGCCCTTCTACCCGCAGCCGTGCCCGCCAGCGAGGATCCTTTTCCTCAGCCATTTCATTAATCCAGGGGCTACCACCGCACGCTGCCCTAACTGTTGCTTCGCTTTTCCATGCCTCACTTAAAGGATCCGTTTTTATGGCCACCAGTTGCTCCGACACCGCCCCTGCATTCTCTACTCTCGGTTTTCTTGTCATCCCTTCACCCCATATTCCTGAATCTATTTGTCAAGATTCGAGGACTGACCCCGCTATGACCCCGCTAATACCGCCCCTGCATATTATACTCCCGGTTTTCGTGCTAACCCTTCACCCCATATTCCTGAATCTATTTGCCAAGAATCGAAGACTGATCCCGCTGAGAGGCATGTGTTGAAGACAACGTTTCAGCGATCAAACCCAAAAAGCGTTGCGTAACGGTTCTTCTTTCCAAGGATGCCGTCACGCACAATCTCGGCGGCCAGAATACTGTAGGTGATTCCATTACCTCCAAACCCGAGACTGAACCACGCCCGGGGAAACTCAGGAACACGGCCTATGTAGGCGAGACCGTCTTTGGTGCTGCCAAAGGTTCCGGCCCAGGCAAAAGCGGTTTCGCATTTCAAATGGGGAAACAATCGTTTCAGCTTTCTTTCCAGGGTTTTAGTTTTTCCTGCCAAAGCCGCATCGCGGCGTTCTGGATCCCGGTAGGGTTCATCCTCGCCTCCCACAATTACGCGGCGATCCGGTGTGTTGCGCAGATAGAGGTAGGGGTCATCATGTTCCCAGATGAGGCAGCCTTTCTTCCAAAGCTTTTGATTGGCAGGTAGGGGTTCGCTGACCAGGGCGAAAGTACTATGAAGGGAGACAAGTTTCTTCGGCAGCATGGATTGCGCCTCGTAACCCGTGGCAAAAACCACCTGCTTAGCTTCTATACTGTATCCATCTGTAGTTCGTGCAATCAAGCCCTTCTCCTGCCATTCGTAATGGGACAGTTCCGTCCGATCATAAACGCGCAGGCCCTTATGCGAGGCCGATTTGAGAAGAGCGTGGGCCAGGGCAAAAGCGTCAACCTGCCCACCGTTTTTTGACCACAGTGCTCCGGACTTTTTCAGGCCCATGGTTGCTTTCAACTCGCGTGAGGAAAGGAATTCGACATTGATTCCGGCCCGGCGCCGTGCGGCCAGTTCTTGTTTGAAAAAAGGAAGGTCCTGTTTCCGTTTGGCCAGGTAGAGACTGGGCCTGAGTGAAAAGCCACAGTCCTGATCAAGTCTGGAAGTAAGACGATGAAGCTTTCCTATGGCATCACGGCAGGCGAGATAGGCGGAGGAAGCATGGTTCCAACCCAGTTTTTGTGTCAGTTCGACGAGGGGCGTGTCAATTTCGTATTGGAGCAGGGCCGTGCTGGCGGCGGTGCTTCCCCAGGCCACTTCCCGTTTGTCGAGGACGATGGTGGAAAGGCCGGCTTCCTGCAGATGATAGGCGGCGAGGGCGCCGGTAATGCCTGCTCCCACTACCAGAACATCACAACGCAGGGAACGGTCAAGCTTCGGATAAGCAGCGGGCAGACCGTTTTTTATAAGCCAGAAAGGATGGCAGGAGCGCAGATCCATCAAAAACCTCCTGCAAAGCGCGGGAACGTGGCTAGAAAAATAAACACAACGGGGATGGACTCACGTTTCATGCCGCGTTTTCGAAAGGATTGGCCGCATCATCTGAATGCCTTATGAAAAACAAAATATTTGTGCAGCGCACGTCTCCACTAAAAAAAACGGAGAATAAACCCTTTGCAAAATTCAGAATTTTACATTGTAAGACCGTGCAAAGAACAGGCATAGGATACACTTTAGGGCTTAAGGCGCACAGTTGTAAATAACTCAAAATCAATAACTTATTGATGCTTTTAGAAAGTTGGCATGTCGTTTCAAGGTCTTCATACAAGTTTGATCAGTCCCATTCACCGACGGGTTCTTCCGATCACGGGGGGACCACATTATGCAAAGCCACGTCTCACACATCTTTGGCGTCACGCTCTCCTCTTTCCAGCGTAGCGACACCCACGGCATAATCCTCTGTAACGACGGATAGACCATGAAACAGCAGCTTTTTCCTTTCCTCCTTATGTTCCCACCACTCGCAACGAAAGAGGAGAAAAGCCTGCCGTGCATTCGGCCGCCAAGAGGAACCACGAATCCCTGTTTCCCATGGGGGAAGATTTACAGTTTTCTCAGTGGATGATCCTGACCGGCCGGATTTTTGATCCCCATTCTTTACCCGCCCTGCTGGCTTACCGAAAGAGGCGACGTCTGATCCGCTTCAACACTATTTTTCTTCCCCCTGTTGCCACTGGGTGCCACGGGCTCAGTTCTTGACAATTGGCAAACCCGTCAAGAATCAAAGACTGACACGAATGGCACTAAGATAAATGGGTTTTGGGATGCCGTTACCTACCTAAGTCATTCAAAATTTTCAAAAAGATTACAGATTTATCTTAGTGCCATTCATTGAGCGGGATGAGCCCTTGATTAGTGCCCGGCCAAGGGGAGATGCGACAGAGGATTTGGTTGGCTCGCATACCGTGGTTGGAAGATAAATACGCAAAGGTTCAGCGTATGAAATCTGACAATAAACTAAGCTTTAAGTATTGGGCCGCTGGGAACCAGTTATCAGTGGTCAATAAGCTTCGCTTTCAGTTCTCAGTTCCAAAACCGAAAACTGAAAACGGTGTCCAACGGACACCAACTCTCAACGAATGAGTATTGGACGGCGTTTCAGCACGAGTCCACCCTGACCGCTCATGTAACGCACCTCCGCCGGACCCGCTTCATCCGGGGCTTTCACGGTAAGCTCGGCCCCCGCTGAAGTCGGCCTATAATCACCATACTTTCCATCGGCAGAAGCCTCTGGGACAATAGTGATATAGTCACCGCCGTTCCCCGGACCCGTCCAGGTGATCTTCACGTCACTACCAGCAACTGCTTCTTCCCCGGCCTCCAAGGTCACGATAGCCGCCACAATGGTGATGGGAGCACGACCTAATACGATCGCTCCCTGCCCGCTCACGTAACGCAGCTCGGCTTCACCAGGCACCATGCCGATGAGCAGAGACGCTGGAGACGCGGAACCAACCTGCACATAGTTCCCATACTTCCCCTCCGGAAAGTCTTTTGGGACGATGGTGAGGTAATCGCCAGCGTGCCCGGGGCCCGACCATTTTACGGCGATGGTGCGACCCGCCTCCACTTCACTGGCAGCGGTCAAGGTGGCGGATGTGCCCGTGAGGACGATTGGACGGCGAGCCAATACCCGGGCACCAACTCCGGTCATATAGCGCAATTCATGGGGGCCCTCGTCCATTGGCATCAGCAGTTTCAGGGGATTGCCCGACGCGGTCACGGTAGTGTTTCCATGCTTGCCCTCAGGAGCTACCGCAGTGACAACGGTAAGGTAATCGCTGCTGCTATTGGGACCTGTCCAACGCACTTCGATCGTACTTCCCCGGGCAACCCCGTCTGCGGCCTCTATCGTCACTTCCACTTCACTCGTTTCCGGTGCGAGTTCTGCCGGAGGCACGGGTGCTGGAACCACGATAGCTGCGCCAGGAGGGGCCGGGCGGAAAAACAGAAACCAGACCAGCAGGACCAACAGAAAGGCAAAAAGTAACAACCCTAAAGCAAGAAGGGCGCGGTTTTTAGACATTCTGAAATTTAACTTCCGAGCGGTTGATTTCAACTCAAAAAAACCTGGGAGCTGTGAATAAGTTATGATTTAACCAATCTGCAGAACACGGGGACGACAGTGATCAGGTTTTCAGAGTGCTCGGTTTTAATTTAATAGTCCCTGGAAAGGCGGCGGAAGTTTCCCGTCCAGGCCGAGGCGCGTTCTACCAGCCAGTAGATATCAATGCACCAGCGCGTTTCAAATGATGGCACTGGCGGGGGTTAGTGCTGGACGCCCGAAGGAGCTGTGAAAATGATCCCTTCTTCGCGATCAGGAAGGTGTGTCGATCACGCTGCAGAGCGGGTCTAGGCAAAAGAGGAGTCAGGACGGATTCCCCACAGAGCCAAGTACACCCCGGTTTTGGCTGGCGGAACCATTTAGATCCTCGGGCTGGATTTGGCAACTTCGATAATCTCAACCCTGGAAAAAATCGGATTCATTCTGGTGGCCCGAAGCGCTTCCTCCTTACTGACAAAAAAGACATCAACGACCGGAACATTTTTTCCCATTCTTTTGGCTGCAGTTCGTTTGATTACGGCACTGCCGGTATCGACGGCAGTATAGGTTCCCCATCCTTCAATCCGGATCTTGGAGCCATAAGGGATGAGCTTGGGATCGACCGCCACATGCATGCCATTTTTAAGCCGGACCCCAGACGAACTTTTCAATAATTTGGTATAGTAGTCGGAGTTCTGCCAATAAACCGTGATACGTGCCTCATGAAACACCCGCACATTATTGTTTTTTCTGGGTTCTATACCCACAACATTCAAGGGCAGATTGCGGGCGCATGAAATTTCAGGAAGGAAGCAGCCCAGAACGAAGAGCGAATAGGCGCTACAGCGACAGTGTTTGAGAAACGGAGGGTAATTCATGCAACTCCATTTGCAGAAAGTATGCCATCGGGAAGCAGATCATGGATAAGTCACACGCTGCAAGCAAGATGGAGATTTTAATGAATAAATTTTTGGTTTTATCCGGGCTTACAATATTGCAAGCTGCGGGAGACCATCATTCAAAACAGCTATTGTTGAAATCCTAAGCCGGGGTGGTAAAAAGAAGAAGTTGGAATCGAGAATATCAACGTTCAAGGAGAGTTGTCTCCTAACAACACTCAACGGACAGCAACGCAAATGATCCAGGCAAGGAATTCCTCAGGCCGCGACTGATGCCCTGAATGCTTACAAACAAAGTGCATCACGATGCGGCTCTTGTTGAAATCCCTGGAGGCCCTCCGGTCTGCTACTGGGTCTCTTTATCCTGTCCATTCCCTTCCTCCGACCTTTTTCTTTGAGCCCTTTTTTGTTCATGGGTGGCATAGCCTCAGCTGCTATCAACTGCCGGGTAATGAGGAAATAGCACGAGTAAAAGTTTTCTAAGTCCATTTCCAGAATAGCTCCGCCTGTGCGCGGCTGGTTTCAGCTTCACAGTGCAACGCTCCTGCCAACGGGATGGGCTCAATAATATTCCCGAATTCTCAACACCTCTGGGATGCAGAGCGATTAGGCGGATCGCCGCATAGAAGTGCCCATCATCTTGGGTGGACATCTCATGGTTGTTTCTTTTTGGGTTACGCCTTTGAACAGAATTCTTCCCGTCATTACCTTCTTATTCGCTGTCTTGGCCAAACTGCAATGAAATGGAATCATGCTGGCCTGTGCATGGATTCCGATTGCCACCACTCTTTTCCGGGACGCCATAGTTGTTGCTCTATTCCTCTGGCGTTGCAAAACCATCCTTGATGGAATCGAAGACCTTACCAAAAAACTGTGAGCTACAGGGCCTAACCAAATAATGGGCAAATAGAAAGTTGAAGATGCCACAGGACCCGAGCTTGATAAGAGCAGTCGCAAATAGATGAAATATCCGCAATCAACCCACCCTATTCAGGTTTATTTGGGAACCCTATATAATCATCGGGGATCGGGGGCTGATACAAAGCAAAATCTCAAAGGACAGGTCCCAGCAATCGGGAGGTGTTTTCTGCAAGCTTAACCCAGATCGAACGCATCTTAAACGTCTCCAACTTGATCTCCTTGGAGTGTGCAAAATCTTTCTCCAAAACGGCAACGACTTCGGAGGCGAGGTCAGGTGCTCGGAACAGGAGGTTCAACTCAAAATTTAATCGCATGGAACGAATGTCAAAATTGGCGGAGCCAATCGAAACCCATTTTTTATCCATCACGACAACCTTCGCATGGTGGGTTCCGCGACTATATTCAAAAAGCCTCACCCCATGGGACAACAGCTCCTCGTAATAGGATCTCGCTCCTATGACCAGATAGGGATGATCGGTCTTGGCCGGAATAAGGATTCTCACATCAACTCCGCGCATAGCCGCCATTCTAAGGCCACTCAATAAGGGTTCCTGTGGGAAAAAATAACCTGCAGCTATCCATACGCTTTTCTGAGCGGCATTCAGGATGGCCAAACTGGAGTGAATAATCGGATGTCGACAGGAATCGGGGCCATCTTCCACCACCTGAACCAATCCTGAGGTTGATGTAGTGGGAACCACCTTCTTAAAAGGCAGAGCATTATTGAGGTCTTCTTTCGTGGCAAAGTGCCAGTCTTCAAAAAAAGTCTGGGTGAGTGAAACCACGACCGGTCCGGTGACGCGAACCTGCATGTCCTGCCAACTGCCATGGGAAACATCCACACCCATGTATTCACGCCCAAGATTCATGCCGCCGACAAAGGCTGTGTGGCCGTCGATGATTTGAATTTTACGGTGGTTCCGCAGACTGAAGGCCCAGCGATTGCGCAAAAGATGGAGGGCATTGAACCATGAAAACTTACCGCCAGCCTTCAGCAGTTCATTGAAAAAACCTCTTGGCAAGGATAAGCTTCCCATCTCATCCACAATCACACAGACCTTCACCCCACGCCGGGCGGCCCCAACCAGCAGCTTCAGCATTCGCTGGCCATATTCATCATTTCTCCATATGAAAAACTCGACGAAAATACTGGTCCGGGCGCCTAGGATGAGTTTTTCAAGGGCGGCATAAAATGCCCCTCCTCCCACCAACAGTTCGGCTTCTTCATAGCGGCTGCTGGAAAAAATATTCAAATTGGAAAGTAATTCCCCCAAATCACTATCACCCTTATCCAAACCATTGGGCAGGGGCTGTTCGCCAATCTCATTCCGCCGAACGTGGGCTTTCCGCCGTCTGCGAAGATGGCGCCGATAAACACGTTCACTGCCGAAAACCAAATAACAAAAAGCCCCGAAATAAGGAAACAGGAGAACAGCCCACAGCCATGCCAAAACACCTGCGGGACGTTTGTTAGATAGCAGGATGAAGGGGATCGTGACTAGAGATACGATCCATCCGACAGCCGCCAACGCTATTCCGACGGAAATCATGATAAAATCTCCAGCCGGGCGAAGAGTGCTTTATGATCGGACGACGGAAGCCAATTTCCAGGATCCTTCAGGAGTTGATAGTCGCGGATTTCCATGTTCCGGGTGAAAATGTAGTCCAGGCGGCTTTGCCACCAACCAAAGCGCCCGCCCACCCATGCATTCCATGAAGAAGCGGAATTCCCCTGGGCGCAGTCCTGAAGAAAGTTATTTTCCAGTAAAATCTGGCAAGGTAACGATCCCGGAACAGAGTTTAAATCACCTGCTACAAGAATGGCCTGATCCGTGGGCAGTTGTTCCATTTTTTTTCGGATCAAACCGGCACCTAGTTCCCGCGACTTCCGGCCCCAATGATCCAGATGGGTGTTGACCACGGTGACTAACTTTTGAGATTGATTGCAGCGGAAGCTACAGCATGTCGCAGTACGTGGATAATGCGCATCCCATCCGTGGGATATCCGGTCAGGATTATCCGAAAGCCAGAAAGTTTCTGTTGTAAGGAGCGTAAAACGGCCATGGTGGTAAAAAATCGGGGTTGACTCGGAATTGAGGGCCAAATCCCTCGCCATACCCGTCCATTTGTAGAAGGGCAATGCCGCCTCGAGATCTTTCATCCAGTTCCAGCGTACTTCTTGGAGACAAATAAAGTCGGCTGCACAATCCTGCAGGGTGGATAAGATGGTGCCCCGCCGTGCGGCCCAACCCAACAAAGGCAGGTTCTGGGACCAGATGTTCCAATTTAGAATGGAAATTTTCATACTAAATCCGCTGATCGCACGTGTTAAGCAAAGTTCAATGGCCAGGTTGGTTTATGCGCTCAACTCTCAATACTCAACGTTTTCGCAGTCGTTGTTACAGAAGCCCTCTAGGCTCCCGGATTGCAAACTCCGATCGCATGGCGGGAGGCTCTAACATTGGAATGACCAGGATACCACGCTATTTTTGTTTGAAATGAATAAACACAACCTCTGAAAAC
>Ga0163146_10007921_pt1 | contig 11513 bp, 10 predicted proteins | sample OliLakLV19MP7G1_FD_148648 | JGI IMG/M metagenome (GOLD analysis project Ga0163146, IMG submission 148648) | Freshwater microbial mat bacterial communities from Lake Vanda, McMurdo Dry Valleys, Antarctica - Oligotrophic Lake LV.19.MP7.G1 | ecosystem: Environmental > Aquatic > Freshwater > Lake >... | reverse complement strand
GGAACACGCAATTATACGCGCTCACCCGCTGTTTCCCGTGGCCGAGCTGGTGCTACTATCCCCAAGGTTCCCCCCGGGATATCCCCGGCGGACACAACAAGGACTACTCACATGGCACGCCTGATCGCAACGCTCGCATTGGCGTTCGTCCTTTCTCCTCTCGCCGCATCGGCCCAGCTCGCGCCGGCAGACGCCGGCAGCTTCATGGGCAATTGGGTACTGACCCTCGACTCGCCGCAGGGGGCGATGGAGCAGAATGTCGTTCTGAAGGACGAGTCCGGCAAGGTCGTCGCCGAGATGTCCAGCCAGATGGCGCCCGAAACGCAGAAGGTGACCGACGTCACCAAGGACAAGGACAACCTGGTCCTGAAGTTCGCGGGCAACTTCCAGGGCAACGCCTTCGACGCGCTGATCACTATGACGCCGGACGGCACCGACAAGGTGAAGGTGTCGTTCGACATCAACGGCGGCCAGTTCTCGATGAGCGGAACGGGCGTCAAGAAATAGCTAGTCCTCGTCTTCTTCGTCTTCGTCGTCCTCGTCGTCCTTGTTGCGACGCGAGTGATAGCGCGAGTACTCCTCGAGATAGGTGAGCGAGGCGAGTCCCGTCATGCGGTCGAAGAACAAGACCCCATCGAGGTGATCGGTTTCGTGCTGGACGACGCGAGCTGGGAAGTCTTTCAGATCCAGCTCGAAGCGCTTGCCGTTGCGGTCGAGGGCCGTGACCTTGATGTGCTGGGCGCGCGGGACGCGGCCGCGAATGTCGGGAATGCTCAGGCAGCCCTCCCATCCTTCCACAGTCTGATCGCCCATCACGGTGATCTCGGGATTGACGAAGACCACGGCATCGCCGTCGCCATTGCCATCGGCGTCGAGCATGGCGACAAACACGCGCAGGCTCTCGTGCACCTGCGGCGCCGCCAGCCCCACGCCTGCATACTCGAACATGGTGTCGACCAGGCTGTCGATGAAGTCCTGCACGGTCTGCTGCTTCAGCTCGAGCTTGTCGACGGTCCGGGCCTTGGCGCGGAGGGCGGGATGGCCCATCCGGGCGACTTTAAGGATCGACATACAAGAATTCTATACTGTGGCTGCAAGCCTATGCATTCGCACGATATGAACCCGCCCTATAAGTTCTGCCCCGTCTGCGGCAGCCCGCTCGAGCCTCGGGTGCTGAAGGTGACCGAGCCGAAGCGGCTGGTCTGCACGAACACGGCGTGCGGGTTTGTGTTCTACCTGGATCCCAAGATTGCCGTCGGCACCATCATCCGGGTCAACGAGGGGCGGCAGATCGTGCTGGTGAAGCGGGCGATCGAACCCGGCTACGGCAAGTGGGTGTTCCCCGGCGGCTACGTCGACCGCGGCGAGGAGATCACGCTGGCGGCCATTCGCGAGGCCCGCGAAGAAGTCGGCCTCGACGTCCGCCTGGATCGCCTGATCGATATCTACTCGTATGCCGGCCGCGCGCCGGTGATCATCGTCTATGCGGCGACGAAGATCGCCGGCGAGCTGGCCGTCGATGACGAGGGCCTCGAGGCCAGAGAGTTCGACCTCGATGCCATCCCGTGGGATGACCTCGCGTTCCGCAGCACGAACGAGGCGCTGCGCGACTACCTCGACGCGAAGGGACCGGGCCCGCGCACCTGACTAGTGCCAGAAGGGCGGAACTTCAGTTCCGCCTAGTCCTCGGGTGCGCCCGGCAGTAGCGGTTCGAGTTCCAGCGCCTGCGCGCCGTTCTCGGTGCACACCGCGAACTTTGTCTCGCCGGCGCGATACATCGCAACCCCGGCATACTGCCCCTGCTTGTTCAGCGCGAAGAAGCGGATGTTGAAGTTCGGATTGCCCTTCGAGTTGAGCAGCCGCGACTCGATGGTGTTGGCCTTGATGCGCTTCAGCGCCTCCATGCCGGCGTCTTTCGGTGACATGCCGCGACGCATCGATTCGACGATCAGGAACGACGACAAGTTGTAGAGGTTGGCCTCGCCTCGGCCGGTCGAACCCGCCGCGCCCACTTCGTTGTCGACATAGAGGCCGGCGCCGAGGATGGGCGAATCGCCGGTGCGGCCGGGAATCTTCCAGGCCAGGCCGCTGGTGGTCGTGACGCCGCAGAGGTCGCCGTTCGGGCCCAGGCCGTCGCAGTTGATGGTGCCCCAGAAGCTGCCCTCGGGAATGAGGCCGTCGCGCACCATCGACCGGCCGGCGGCCATGGCCCGCGCCTGCCACGCCGCTTCGTCGCCAGGATCCTTCTCGTGCCTGGGCTTGGGCTTGCGCTCGTTGCCGTTGGGATCCAGCCAGTGCTCGGGATCGACGCGCCGCTTCCACTCGCGCCACAGGCGCCGCGAGGTCTCGGTGTTGAGATCGTCTTCGACCGTGAAGCCCATGTTGCGCGCGAATTGCTGCGCGCCGGCGCCAACCAGCAGGTGATGGTCGGTGTACTCCATCACGGCCTTGGCCACTAGCGAGGGCGTCCGCACGCCTTCGAGGCACGCCACGGCGCCCGCGCGCTTCTTCGGTCCGTGCATGCAGGACGCGTCGAGTTCGATCACGCCATTGGCGTTGGGCAGGGCCCCGTAGCCAATGCCGGTCTCGAGCGGATCGAGCTCGGGAATGTTCACCCCGGCGATCAGCGCGTCGAGCACATCCTGACCCTCGGTGATCAGGCGGAAGGCACGCTGCACGGCATTCTCGGCGCCGCCATTCTTGAACTCCCAGCCCGAGTAATCGGAGATCACGACGGGCCGAACGGTGCGCATCACGGCCGGCGCCTGCTGGGGCGCCGGAGCCTGGGCCAGCGACAGCGGCGCGGCGGCGGCCAGGGAGGCGGTCTTCACGAAGTCGCGGCGGGTAATCATGAAGGGGAGATTACCAGAACCGCGCCGGTCCCTTGATCCCTCCCGAAAGAATCGCGTTCCGAACGTCCTCAATGGTCGCGAGGCGACTGGGTGCGATCCCGCCCCACTCGAAGCGAGTCGCCGCCGGCGTCCAGTGAAACAGCGCCACGTGCCGCGTGTGAGCGATCCCGCCCCTCTCGTAATAGACCAGGCAGTGATCGACTGAGCACCCGGCCGCGACCAGCCGCCGAATCGGCAGGTTCGGAGTGACGATGACGTCGCCTGCCTGAAATCGGGCTCCCGGCTCAGCAATGTCGAGTCGTCCGCCGAACAACGTCTGCATCGCATCGCGGACGCCAAGCGGCAGACCCCTGATGGAGGTGACAATCCCGAACCGCTCGTTCTGCACGTGGGCCCGCAGTGCTGCGGGAATTCCGGCGTCCGGCGCCTGACCAGTGGCCGCCATCACCGACCACAGGCTCAGGCAGATTGTGCTGAGTAGTTGTGTCCGACGCATCAACGCCTCCGGGAGTTCGCTCACACAGACGATGCCTCTGTCGCCGTTATGGCGCAAACGCAATCATTAGTCGGCGACCAAGCCTGCGGAGCCCTCGCCCGAATTGAGAGGCGCGGGCGAGATACCCTAGCTGCCGATCTCCTCATCGGCGTCCTCGGGCATTTCACCCTCGATATCCACCACTTCCGATGGTCGCGGTGCAGAGCGCTTAGTCGTGAAGGTATCGCCGTCCACGGAGATCGACAGCGAATCGCCCGTCATGTTCAAGGTCAGTTCCGGCATCTGGTCGGCCGGAGGGAGTGCGTCCAACAGCTGCTCAATGGGAGCGTGGACATACGTTTGAAGGAATCGACCGAGCGTCGGGCCTGCCGTAGACTCCAGGTGCTGCCAGGCCATCTTGCCGATGTAGACCTCGCCGCCGTTATCCCGAAACGCCTGTTCGAGTTCCGTCAGCTTCGGATTTCGCGTCGGGTCAAGGACGACCAGCACGGGGACAAAGCCGCTGTTTCGGCAATCCACGGGAAAGTCGAGTTCCTCACCCCATCGTCCTTGTCCCGAGGCGGCGATGGTGACACGAATCTTGATCTCGTAAGCCTTGTCCCCTCTGATGCAGTCAACTTGACGCCCCTTGCCCCCATCTCGCGAGCGCTTCACGGGGCTCTTGCGCGACGGTGCGGGAACACCTCCAATCGCCGCGGCGATGATCGGTTCGAACAGATAGCCGGTCTCCTGTCCGGCCCGGTTGTCGATGTCGAACATCCACTTGCGCCAGAGCAGGAAGCCTGTCAGCGCGTTGGCATTCATTGTGCCGAACTGCAGCAACCCACGCGGACCTACCTGGTCGATTGTCGGTAACGGCTGCACTTCCAGAATTCGCTCGTACTTCAGACGGGCCTTGTGGAGCGCCGCCAAACAGGCGAAGTACGTGTCGGCATTGGAGTCCACGGCGAGCAAGCGCTCGAAGACACTGAATGGATCGCCGCCACTCAGTTCGAGGGAAGCGAGCGGGTACTCACCGAAGAACGGCGGTCTCGGGTCAGCGAACTCCGGGAACCTGTCGAGGACGTCGAGGTCATCGGCGATCACGGCGAACAGAAACCGACACGCCCCATCGCTGAGACCTACCGCCTGACCTCCACCGCCCAGCGCACGTGCCTTCTCCAAGATTGCGCGTTGAGCGTGGGTCAGCGCCAAAGCGTCATCTGCTCCTGAGAAACCGCCGCCGACAGGCCGAAGTGCGTCTCAACGCGTTCCATGATCGCGCCGAGTGCGGGGCTCATTCCTGTCGATAGAGTGGGAACGAAGCTCACGAGCTTTCCTGGCATGCTAGACGTGCGCCGCTCTTCGAGATCTTGGCGCAGCGTGGTCGCGATCACATGCGCAAGGCGAGGTGGCACTGCATTGCCGATCAACTGCTGGCGCTCGATCAGGCTACCGCCGAAGCGGAACTCGTCCGAGAAAGTCTGCAGTCGAGCACACTCTCGAAGGGTCAGATTGCGATTCTCGAAGGGGTGCAGGAACTCCGAGCGAGCCGCTCCCGTAATCGCCTTGCTTGGCTCATTCCCTCTCAACCGACGAAGCCCGGCTGGCGCTCCACCGCGCTTGTCGGAAGGCGTGCCGTCCATGACCCGGCGAAAGGCTCGTCGCCGATAGCTTTCGTGCCACAAGTCCGGCGGCAGGTTGCGCATTGTCTCACCTGGCTTTAGCCTAACCGCCCTTTCGAGATCGACACCCGTAAGCGCAGGAGCGAAATGGTCCAGTGGCTCCCCTGGCGGGCCAGGCGTCGCACGGGGCAGCCCCTTCAAAGCATCCTCCAGTGTCGGCGTTGGCGTGAGGTGCCGTGCCGCCAGGCGCGCACCAGGAGCCCCATAGGCAGAATGGGTAAACTCCGGGAACGTCGGAATCCAGCCGAGTCCACCGATGGCGATGACGCGCTTTCGATGCTGAGGCACACCGAAGTTAGCCGCATTGATCTTGCGAACGTGAATGCAGTAGCCGGCCTCGACTAGTGGGTCCAGCAACTCGAAGACGTGGAAACCATTCTCCGCTGTCAGAAAACCTTCCACGTTCTCGAACACGAAAGCGGTCGGACGCAGCCTCGCAATCGTGTCGGCGTACCAGCCAACAAGCGTGTTTCGTGGGTCTCCTGCGGCTCTCATCCCTGCTGACGAGAAACCCTGGCAGGGAGGGCCACCGACGATCACGGTCGTAGTTGGGAGATCGGCCAGTTCGGTGACATCCGCCTGTTCTGCCGGCGAGGCGAAGTTCAGCTTGTGCGTTTCGACAGCCGCTGAACTGTGGTCGATCGCGAGCACACAGCGGAAGCCAGCCGCGTCGAACCCGCTCGACAGCCCACCGGCTCCACAGAACAAGTCCAAGAATGTGAACATCACCACAACTCCCCGCGCTTTCCGGTGTTCTGGATTGTAGAGCAAACGCGAGAAGAAGTCGCAGGTCGCTCGATGTGGCTCGGAGGTATTACCGCGCGAAGCAGTTCCTTGGTCGGCTGCTGGCCGCTCCCCTGTACCAATGCACGCGGGCCGGACTCAGTTTCATACTCCACCAACCACAAAGATCACGGTGCGCCCTCCCGAGTTCAGGCGTCGTGCGGAATCACCAAGCCGGCAAGCCGCCCGGTCGCTCGCTATGGTTGCCGGAAGGCGTTTCTTTCCTGGGGCGAGATCTGCAGGACGCGGCCCTGCGGCGTTTCCAGTAGCGGCGTCACCTGCAACCCGTCGAGTTCGATGGCCTTGGGTAGCCAAGACCGTGAGCTGCCAATTGGAAACTCCTTGAAGACATCGACGATCAGCACCCGATCAGGCAGCGTGCCGTCGGGATTCGGCTCAAACAGGTCGCCGGGGCGGAACGCTGCGCGCGCGCCGGTATAGACGCCGGCCATGGTGCCGTTCGGCAACTTCACGAGGAACCGCTCGCGGACGAAGTCATCCAGGGCCAGCCAGTAGTCGATGCGGCCGACCAGCAGCAGGCACGCGAGCTCGTCGGTGCAGGCGATGCGATCGTTCGGCAGCAGGCCGGCCCTCACCTCTGCGATGCCGGCCAGGTGAATCGTTGGCCGCGCCGCATCGAGACGCTCGCTCACGGATCCCGTGCCGCGCCACTGATCGACACCAAGACCAATGCCGATCAGCACGACCACCGCAAAGGCGAATCGCTGAAGGGTGTCTGACACCGGCGGCAGCCAGTGGCTCACAATCGCGTCGGCATCGATCGCGATAGCCACGAGCATCAGCGTGACCGGCAGCAGCAGGTAGTTGCTGGTAATGCCCGAGTCGATGGCGCCAAACCAGAGCACCCAGAACATCCACAACAAATGGACGGCGCGTTCGGGCGGCCGCCATTCGCCGCCGGCGCCTGACAAACGCGCCACGAGGCAAACCAACACCAGCAGAACGGCCATCGGGTTGACCGACGCGAGGTGGCGGAACATGTCGAGCGGATACATGGCGCCGTCCGACAGCACGGTGGCGATCGACGCCATGTTCAAGGGACCGAAGTTGCTGGCGCGGGCAATCGAGAACGCGACCACCATCGCGGTGCCCGATAAGGCAATCACGGCGGCCACCGCGACGCGGGCCGGCACAATCAGCCACGCCACAAGCATGGCGGCGAGCAGGACGCCGTACTGCCGCGCCGCCGGAACCTCGAACAAGTTCAACACCTGCCACAGGAAGAACCGGCGGACCATGGTTTCGCCGCTGGCCGGCTCGAGGGCATGGAGCAGAAACAGCATGCCCTGAGCGGCCACGAGTCCAAAGACGATGGCGGCAGCGGCGGCCACCCACCGGCGGCGATAGGCGCGTTCATCGAGAAGCGCACATACGCAAGGAATGGCCGCCAGGGTGAACGCCAGTTCGTGCAGCCAGCGGCCGATGGCGGCGGTGGCGAGCAGCGACAAGAGAATGTCTCCGGACAAACCTAAAGGTTTGTCCCCACGGTTCAGAGGTTTGTCCCCACGGTTTCGTTCGTGGACTACGGTCACCAGCCAAAGGCCGAACATGTAGACGGCGAGGAAGGGTGCGTAGAAGCGTCCGGTCGTCGCGGTCGCCGCGAATGGCATCGACAGCGAGACCAGCGTCGCTGCCAGCAGCGCGGCCCGCTCGGTCGCGAGACGGCGGACCATCGCAAATGTCAGCAGCACTGACGCCAGTGAGCACAGCAGGCTCAGCGCGCGATAGGCCGGGAGTTCAGTGCCCGAGACTGCCGCGGCCACCCAGCTCGCGTAGGAATAGGCGAGACCGCGATCGTAGAGCAGTTGCGATGGAAGAAGTGGCAGGCCGTGTGCCTGGATGCCGCGCACGGCAAACACGGTGAACTCTTCGTCCACCGAGTAGCCTGGGCGAGTCAACTGGAAGGCGCCGGCGACAAGAATCAGCGCCGCGATACAGGCAACCCCAAGAAGGGGCTTCACGCGATGGTGATGTCCTTGCTGAGATAGACGTCCTGGATGGCGTTGAGCAGGCCGGCGCCTTCGTTCATGGGGCGCTGGAACGCCTTGCGGCCCGAGATCAGGCCCATGCCACCCGCGCGCTTGTTGATCACCGAGGTCTTGATGGCTTCCTTGAGATCGCTCTCGCCCGCCGAGGCGCCGCCCGAGTTGATCAGGCCGGCGCGGCCCATGTAGCAGTTGATCAGCTGATACCGCGTCAGGTCGATCGGGTGGTCGCTGCTCAGGTCCGAGTAGACCTTCTTGTGCGTCTTGCCGAAGTTGACGGCGTTGTAGCCGCCGTTACACTCCGGCAGCTTCTGCTTGATGATGTCGGCTTCGATGGTCACGCCCAGGTGATTGGCCTGGCCGGTGAGGTCGGCGGCCAGGTGATAGTCCACATCCTTGGTCTTGAAGGCCGCGTTGCGCAGGTAGCACCACAGCACCGTGAACATGCCCAGCTCGTGCGCGTGCTGGAACATCTCGGTCACTTCCTGAATCTGCCGCTTCGACTCTTCCGACCCGAAGTAGATGGTCGCGCCGACACCGGCCGCGCCCATGTCGAAACCCTGCTTCACGCTCGCAAAACGGATCTGATCGTAGGCGTTGGGGTACGACAAGAACTCGTTGTGATTGAGTTTCAGGATGAACGGAATCTTGTGGGCGTACTTGCGCGCCACCATGCCGAGCACGCCGAGCGTCGACGCCACGCCGTTGCAGCCGCCTTCGATGGCCAGCTTCACGATGTTCTCGGGATCGAAGTACAGCGGGTTGGGCGCGAATGACGCGCCGGCCGAATGCTCAATGCCCTGATCGACGGGCAGGATCGAGACGTACCCGGTGCCGCCGAGCCGCCCGTGATCGAGCAGCGACTGCAGCCGGCCGAGCACCGGCACGGGCCGGTTCGACGCGGAGTGCACCCGCTCGACGAAATCGGGCCCGGGCAAATGCAACGTCTCTTTCGGGACCTTGCACTGGTGCGACAGAAGGGTGCTGGCCTCGGCTCCGAGAATCTCTTCGACGGTAGACATGCCCGATTACTTTACCACCGGGGCCACCGATGATGCAGGCGCGGGCCCTGGGTAGGTAAGGTCCTCGACCACGGCCTGCGCCGTCGCCGCCTTGACCATCTCGTCGATCGGGAGTGCCGCTTCGACCCCGTCGATCTGGTGGCGGCGCGCATGGGTCTCCGGGTGCCGGGGCGTAAACAAGGTGCAGGTGTCCTGGTCGGGCACGATCGAGATCTCAAAGGTGCCCAGCCGTTGCGCCTGGGTCATGATCTCTTCCTTGTCCATGCCGACCAGCGGCCGCAAAATCGGCAGCCGTGTCGCGCTATCGGTCGCCGCGAGGTTGTCGAGCGTCTGCGACGCGACCTGGCCGATGACATCGCCGGTGACCAGCGCCTTCGATCGCCACTCGCGCGCGATGCGCTCGGCAATGCGCAGCATGAACCGCCGGTAGATGATCACGCGCAGGTCGCCGGGCACGCTGAGGGTGATCTGCCGCTGCAATTCGCCAAACGGCACCAGGAACAGCCGCGAGCGCAGTTGATAGCGGGTCAGCACTTCGGCGAGCCGGCGCGCTTTCTCCTGCGAGGTGTTCGACAGAAACGGCGCGCTGTGAAAGTGGACCAGGTTGGCGTGGCAGCCGCGCTTCATCATGCGCCACGCCGCCACCGGCGAGTCGATGCCGCCAGACAACAACACCGTCACCCGCCCGGCCGTCCCGGTCGGCAGCCCCCCGGGTCCGGCTTCCTTGTTCATGTAGAGATAGGCCTGTCGTGGGATGATCTCGATCGAGATCACCAGGTCGGCGTGATCGAGGTCGACCTTCCATCCGCGCGCGTGCCACACCTTCGAGCCCAGGTCTCTCGCCAAGTCGGGGGACGGCACCGCAAAATGCTGATCGGCGCGCCGCACGTGGACACGAAAGCTCGAGACGCTGTCGCGCGGTGGTAAGCGCGACACGATGGCATTGGCCATGCCGTCGAAGTCGAGCGGCACACGGGTGGCCACCGAGTAGTTGGCAATGCCGAAGACGCGCGCCATGCGCTCGCGGATCTCGACCGCCGTCGCCTCGCGCCCCAGCACAATCTCAATGCGCCCCATCGGCGTGCGGATTTCGCGCACGCTCAGGCCGGCCAGCGCCATGTGCAGGTTCCGCACCAGCTTGCCGATGAACCACGGCCGGTTCTTGCCCTTGAGTGCGACCTCCGAGTAGTGCGCGAGGATCGAGGTCATTCGAGAGGTTCTGAACGGTTCTGTACGGCGGCGGCCGCGCGGTGTCCTGACACGGCGGCCGATTCGATCGTCGCGGGCAAGCCGGTGTCGACCCAGTCACCCGCGAGCAAGAAGCCGGCGATGGGCGTCCGGGTTTGCGGGCGCGCGGGCGCATCGGGTGCCAGCGAGAACGTGGACCGTTTCTCCCGGACCGCCAGGCCCTTGCGCACGGTCGCGGTGCGGGCGGCCGGCAACGCCGACCGCACGTCCGCCAGGGCCAGCGCGATCAGCTCGTCGTTGCTCATCGAGACGATGGTTTCGGCGCCGCTGGAAGTCATCGACAGGTGAGAACTGGCGCCGCCGACGATGGCGCGGCGATCGAACACCCATTGGAAGGCGCGGCCCGGCAAGCCGACCAGCGATTCGTGCATCACCGGCCGATCGAACCACAGGTTGACGGTCACGATCGGCAGGCTCGCCAGCCTCGTCGCATTGGTGATGGTCGTCGCCAACTCCGCAGGTGGCGTCTCGAACAAGGCGCCAAACGCATGCCACGGCACGGTGGAGATCACGACCGGCGCGGCCACCTGCTCGCCACGAACGCGAACCCCGGTGACTCGGCCATCGACGATGTCGACCGTGGCCGGCGCGTTGACCCGCACCTCGTGTCCGCGCGCTTCGAGCCAGGCGCGCGCAGGTTCGGCATACAGCTCGTCCAACGGCACCGACGGCATGACCAGCGACGCGGCGGCAGGGTCTGGACCGAACATCTGCTCAAGTACGCCGACGAAATACGATGCGGCCGCCTGGTCGATCGATTGATTGAGGGCGGCCAGCGCCAGCGGCTCCCAGAACAGCTCGCACAGGCGCGGCGCCTGGCCATGGCGGGTCAGCCATTCGCGAACGGTTTCCCGGCGCTCGGCGGCACGCTCGGCGGCACTAAAGTGCCGCCCTCCTGGCACCAGAGCCGCACCCTCGTGCCGTCCTCCTGGCACAAGAGCCGCACCCTCGTGTCGCCCTCCTGGCACCAGAGCCGCACCCTCGTGTCGCCCTCCTGGCACCAGAGCCGCACCCTCGTGCCGCCCTCCTGGCACCAGAGCCGCACCCTCGTGCCGCCCTCCTGGCACCAGGGCCGCACCCTCGTGTCGCCCTCCTGGCACAAGAGCCGCACCCTCGTGTCGCCCTCCTGGCACAAGAGCCGCACCCTCGTGCCGCCCTCCTGGCACCAGAGCCGCGCCATTGTTCCGGCCTCCAGGTTTCAGCGACGCACCGATGCGGAGGATCGACAGGCGCTCGCGCCAATTGAGCGCGTCCCACGCCAGCACGCCGCCAAGCAGGTGTAGTGGCGACGGCAACGGCGGCAGCTTCAACACCGATTCGTGGCCCTGTTGATCGACCATGGTGAGCGCCAGGCCTGCCTGCCAGCGAACACGGTCGAGGGTGCCAATGCGCTCGAGCAGCTTGAGCGTCTCGACGTAGCAGCCCATCAGAATGTGCTGGCC
>Ga0163146_10007917_pt1 | contig 11517 bp, 10 predicted proteins | sample OliLakLV19MP7G1_FD_148648 | JGI IMG/M metagenome (GOLD analysis project Ga0163146, IMG submission 148648) | Freshwater microbial mat bacterial communities from Lake Vanda, McMurdo Dry Valleys, Antarctica - Oligotrophic Lake LV.19.MP7.G1 | ecosystem: Environmental > Aquatic > Freshwater > Lake >... | reverse complement strand
CCCCCCATCCGGACCCGCCCGCCAACGTCGGATTTGCCGTCTGCCATTGCGAAGTTTCGTCCGAATGCGAGTAAAGGTTACGCGGTAAAGTTGCGCTGTTCAGGTTGGCCTTCGTCGTCGGTTGCACCAGCGTGCCGAGGTTGAATGCCATCGCCGCCTTCTGCTGGTTGTACAGGCGTTGCAGATTGTTAAGCGGGGGTGCAGGCCATACGGCGCCTGCCCCCCGCCCGCCGCCACCGGCAGCAGCACATTGGATGTCAGCGCGATATTCGGGCGCATCGTCTGATACGCCCCATACCGTGCCGCGTCCAGCGGGACGATCGTATTGTTTCCGTCGTTCCCTCCGAAAAGGAATACGCAAACAAGCGCTTTGTAATTGGGTGAACTGTGCGCCATCGCCGTCATCTGCCCCAGCTTGAGCATCTGCGCGCCCGCGCCGGGCGCGGCCAGCGAGCCGCACGTTCGAATGAATCTACGCCGAGTCTTTATGTTCTTGTTCTCCTTTTCTTTCTAATGCTCGACTTGAAATTGCGACGAAGTGAAGACGACGTAGAACGCCGTCAATACTTTCTCCCTCGCGTTTGGCGCCCGGGCAATCGCCGACAGCATCGCGATCCGAGTCTCCGCCGACATCGTTCCGCCCATCGCTAGAACATCGATCTGATTCACCAGCGCTCCCGCGTCGGTGGCCAATGCCAGCCACGGAGCCAAATTCAGCGTCACCTCGGACCCAAACCCGCCCGAGATCAGCTTCGCCACGAAGTTCGCCCGGATCATGCCCGTCGCCGTTGTGTATACCTGGAACTCCGGCCCTGTCAACGCCGTCCCCGGTATCCGGAAGTTCGGCGAGTAGTAGTTGAAGACCGAGGGCGAATGGAATATCCGCTGTCCCATCTCAACGCTCAAAGCGGAGAGGAACGGATAATCAGCAACGTTTCCGCCGATCGCCCGTAGTTGCCGCGTCATGAACAATGCCGGTTCGGCTAGCTTGCCCGCATTCGGCGCCGTCAATTGCGCTTCCGGGTGCGGCACGATCGCCCGCACAACTGCCCGCAGGTCGCCGCGCACGCCGGCGCCGTTATTGGCGAACACCGCAGCCACCGCGCCAATGTAGGCCGGGCTCGGGTTTGATGCCACCAGCCGCTGTATCAACTGGCGGCTAATGAACGGTCCCACATTCGGGTGCCGAAAAATGATCTGCAGGGCGTTGTCCAGATCCTGCGCCGCCGTCATTCCCGGCGGAACGTCGGTGTTCAGGAATCGCTTCGCGCCTGTGTCGTGGAACGCTTCCACCGCTTCCATCGGCCGGTCGTACCGCGGCGGATTCAGCTTCGTGGGCTGGCCCGCCACTGTGTCCGGATACGTCCAGCCGGTCATCACTTTCGCCAGTTCCAGAAAGTCGTCCTGCCCGTAGGTTGGAATCTGCTGGCCCAGCCCGTTCATGCGCGGCGTGCCATCCTGATTCAATTCAGTCAAACCGATCGTGAACAACTGGATCACTTCCCGTGGGAAATTCTCGTTCGGCATGATGGATCCGCTGGCCTTTTTGTTATTCACCATGTCCAGGTATTCGCCCATCGCCGGATGCAGGGTCGCATTCCGCATCAGGTCGAAGAAGTTTCCGAATGCATGGCGCTGCAACAGCCGGATGTAAGGAACCATAGCGTCCGCCCGCACTAGTTCCACGCCGCTCACCACCCAGATCTGGCTGAGCGCCCATGCCACCCGCTGGCGCAACTGATCGTTGCCGGTCAGCGCCAGCTTGAAGAAGTGTTCTTCGGTCCACTCCATGCTTTGCGATAACGAAGAGTCTGGATACACGGATGGCGTCGCGTTGAACTGCGCATCCAGCCAGGCGTTCACGCCCATCTGCTTCAGGGTGTCGAAATCCGCCTGCGTCGGGCCCCAGGTCGTCTGCCGCAGCAGCCGCCAGAGTGCCTGGTCCGCTGCCGAAACCGGGACCGGCGGCGTGATTGGCGCCTGTGGTTTCGCACTCAGTTCATTGGACCGCGCTCCCGTTCCGCCCGTATTAACGCCCGCCACTTTGTAGTAGTAAGTCGTATCGTTAACAAGACCCGTGTTCGTGACAGTAAGCGCCGTCAATCCAGTCGCCACCGGCGTACCCGATTGCCCTCCGCTCGACGTTCCGCGATAGACATTATAGGTAACCGCTCCGGTAAGCGCCGCCCACGTCAATGTGACTTGGGCATTGCCGCTGGCCGCCGTTAGCAAAGTTGGCGGACCGGGGGGGACGATCGGCGCATCGGGCCGCGCGGAAGCCTCACCGGACTTGGCGCCAATCCCGCCGGCATTCGCGCCCGCTACTTTGTAGTAGTAAATCGTGCCATTTGTAACCGCCGTGTCGTTGTAAGTGGTGGAAGTAATTCCCATCGCCACCGGCGTCGCCGCCTGCTGTCCCGCGGCCGTCCCGCGATAGAGGTTATAAGAGGTGGCCCCGGTGGGCGCTACCCACAACCGCATCCCATCGTCGGTCAACGTAGCGAAAGTATAGTCCCCCGTTGCCGGGGCTTCCAACTCCCCGCTCCAGCGGACGGAGAACTCATTCTGCGGGACCTCCGCGGAGGGGCTTCGTTCCCCCCAAGTGAAGTTGATCTGCCGGTCCGTGCGGCGAAGTTTGATGGACCCGGTCAGGTCCTTCGTCGCGAAGTATTCGCCATATAAGCCAGTACCAGTGGCGGTTGGGAGCGTAACGGCCCCAATAGGAATTGGCGCTAAGAAGAGCGCAGCCATTCCCAAAAGCAGCATGCGTGCAGCTTGCAAGGTGTCCTCCAGATATTGGTCGAAGGGTCGTGTCGTGCCGCCCCTCCACTCATTGACTGGCGTCTTCAAGGCAATTCCAGCGCCGTTGGGATGGGCTGAGACAAATTGTCCCGCCCCACTTATAAGGCCTTTTCCTAACTCGTCATAAACTCAATAGGATACAAAGGTAACGAGCGCTTTAGCTCGTACTCGCGGAGAGTACTGTGTGACAAAATTTCCATCTTCAACTTACCCGCCCCGGCAATTCTTTCCGGGGCGTATGACGGGTGTAAATGCCTACCTTACAACGAGATAGGGCCTCGGCTAAGGCGACGCAGCCGCCAGTTACCGGCATACACATTCACCTTAGTGGGGCGTAAGAACCCGGCTAAGGTGACGTTGGCGTTCCTCGCTAAATCCACCGACAATGTTGTCGGCGCACCAATCGCGGCCACAAAAGGAATTCCAGCCCGCGCGGCCTTATGGACTAACTCAAATCCGGCTCGCCCGCTGAGTAACAACCCCGTCTGTTCCAGCGGCAGCATCCTTTGAAGCAGCGCCCAGCCGATTAACTTATCCACCGCATTGTGCCGCCCAATATCTTCCCGCACCGCCACCAGCCCGCCCGCGGCGTCGAACAGCGCCGCCGCATGGACGGCCCCTGTGTCTTGAAACTGGCCCTGGCGCGCTTCCAAAAGCGCGGGCAGCCTCGCCAGCGCTTCATAGGTCATTCGAAATCCTTTGTCCTCCAGCGCCTCCGTCACCGGCAAGTCCGGCGAGCCGCAGAATCCGCATGCCGCCGTCGCCGCTCGCGGCCGGCCGAGGTCCAGGTCCACATGCGCCCCAAACGCCACCCGCACACGCGCCGCGTCCAGAACTTCCACCGGCTCCACATCGGCCGCCCCGCCGATCCGTCCCTCGCTGAACAGCAGCCCCAGCGCCAATTCATCGTCGTGACCCGGCGTCCGTAACGTGATGCCCCACGACGCCGTCCTTCGCTGGTCCTTGAACGAATGCTCGATCAGAATTTCCAGCGGCGCCTCATCCGCCAGCCAGTCGGCATCGGCGCGCGGCCCGTCAGCCGTCCAGCGCTCAACGGGGACACGCCGCGGCATCCGCTTACCCTCGCAGGGACTCCAAAAGCGCTACGGCCCTCTTGATGTCGTCCACATGCGCCAGCTTCGCCTGGTGCCGGTCGTCCATGTCCTGATCGAGCGCCACCTCGCGCTCAATCGTCAACGCTCCGGTGTAGCCAACTTCACGCAACGTCGAGACAAACCACCCGATATCCACCGCGCCCTCGCCCAGCGGCATCTCGGTCCCCAGCGTACCCGGCTTGCTCCGGTCCGGCCAGTTGCCGTCCTTACAATGAACCGAGACGACGTGCTTGCCGACTAGCTTCAACGCGGCGATCGGCTCGCTCGTCCCGTAGAGGACCAGGTTCGCTGGATCGAAATTGAGCTTCAGGTTGGGCCGGTCTACGTCTTCCAAAAAGTGCAGCAGCGTCTCGGCCGGTTCCTGGCCGGTCTCCAGTGCAAAGATGATTCCTTTGCCGGCGCAGTAGTCGCAAATCCTCCGGACCATATCCCGGACAGGCGCGTACGTCGGATTGGTGTGATCCTCGGGAACGAACCCAACATGGCAGGCAAAGATCGGCACGCCCATCGCGGCCGTCATGTCGACCACCTCATACGTCCGCTTTTCCCGCGCCTCACGCGTGGCCGGCGGAATGAACCCCACCGTTTCCAGCACCGTCGGAAAATCGGCGTAGCTTTCGCCGTCATAGGCGGCGAAGACCGCCGTGATCACAAAGTTCTCATCGGCCAGTGCCTTCTTGTAAACCTCGCCCAACCCGGCGAGATTAATGGCCCCTGTAAACCCCAGGTGCCCGCAACGGAGCCCCAGGGATTTAACGGCCCGGATCATCTTAAGAGGCTCGTGATCGCCCCAGAACATCAAACCGACTTCGAGCGGACGCAGTGTGGCCATTACCCATCCAGTCTCGCAACGAGCTAGAGAATGTGCAACTGCCGGCTCTCCAGCTTGAGCAGCAGTTCCTTCACCGGCAGGCCACCGCCGAAGCCGGTGAGCTTGCCATTGCTCCCAATTACGCGGTGGCAGGGGATGACGATCGGAATCGGATTGGCGCCATTGGCCGCGCCCACGGCGCGAATGGCGCTGGGGTTTTCGATCTGTTTAGCGATGGCGCCGTAGGTCGTGGTCCCGGCGTAGGGGATGGATTGGAGAGCCCGCCAGACGCTGACCTGAAAGGGCGTGCCGGCGGGGGCCAGGGCCAGATTGAAAGCCGTGAGCTTGCCCGCGAAGTAGGCCGTCAACTGTTCGATGGCGTCGCCGAACGGTGTGCGGTCCATAACCCAGGAGTCGTCCCGATGGCCATGGAAGCGGATGAAACGCAGCGCCTCCCCGTCCCCGGCCAGCACCAGCGGTCCGACCGGAGTTTCCATACGCCAGCAGGCGAGTTGCCGGGAAATCTGATTCACTAAAAGCTATTATGCCGCCACTTTCCCGCCGGACATTCCTCGCCGCTCTCGCCAGCCCCGCGCCCGCACGCCAACTCACCAAGGGTCCGGGATTCCATTGGTTCGGCTACTACGACAAGTTGCAGTTCGATCCGGCGGGCCGCTATATCCTCTCGAACGAAGTGAGCTTTGAGGGCCGTTCGCCGCTGGCGACCGACACGATCAAGGTGGGAATGGTGGACACCGGCGACAAGGACCGATGGATCCCGCTCGGGACCTCCTGCGCCTGGAACTGGCAGCAGGGCTGTATGCTGCAATGGGTTCCCGGCTCAAAGACCGACGTGCTTTGGAACGACCGTATCGATGGCCAGTTCGTCTGCCACATCATGAATGTCAAGACCGGGAAGAAGCGGACCATTCCGTCGCCTGTCTATACGCTGAGCCCCGATGGCAAGTGGGCTATCACGTGTGACTTCCGCCGCCTGAACGACGTGCGCCCCGGTTATGGTTATGCCGGCGTGCCGGATCCCAACGCCTCGGTGCCGATCCCGGAGGACGTGGGCATCTGGCGAGTAGACTTGGCCAGCGGCAAGCGCGAGCTATTGATTAGCGTCGCCGCCGCGGCGCGGATTCCGTACCCCGGCGGGTATTCGAACTGGGCCAAGCACTGGTTCAATCATTTGTTGATCAGTCCCGATGGCAACCGGTTCATCTTCCTGCACCGTTGGCGCGGGGACAAGGAAGGCCGAAGTTTTTCCACCCGGCTTTTCACAGCCAATGCGCAAGGCAATGACACTTACATCACCGATCCTTTTGGCAAGACATCGCACTTCATCTGGCGCGATCCGGCGCATATCCTGGCGTGGGCCTGGCACCCGTCAAAGGGCGACAAGTTCTATCTGTACACGGACAAAACGGATCGGGTCGAGGCTGTCGGGCCAGACGTGATGACCGTGAACGGTCATTGCACGTACTTGAACCGGGATGGGAATCGGTGGATTCTGAACGACACTTACCCGGATAAGGAACGGAACCAGATCGTGTATCTCTTTGACACGGCCAGCGGCGTCCGGCGGCCATTGGGGAGCTTTCTCGCGCCGCCGGAATACACGGGCGAATGGCGCTGCGATACGCATCCGCGGTCGAGCCCGGATGGCAAGAAAGTGGTAATCGACTCGGCGCATAATGGCGGGCGGCAGATGTACTTGATTGATATCGCGTAAGCGCCTCACCTGACCAGTAAGAGTTAAGATGAAGGCGGAGAATTACCGTGCGCAGCATCGACTGGATCGGGTGTGAGTTGGTGGAACGCGTGCCGGGAAAAGTTTCAGGCAAGCCCATCGTGCGAGGCACACGGATCATGGCCGATACGATCGTTCAGGATGCCGAACTCGGATCCACGCTGGACGAAATCCACGAGAACTATCCCGATCTCTGGGTCTCGGCGATTCACCGCCTGATCTCGATTGCGCAGTCAACTCGCGCGAACTACTCCCGGAGTTGACCAGGGAAGTCTTCAAACGCTGCAGAACCGCTGGTCATTAGGCGAAAAGCCCGCTTTCACCGAACCCAGCTTGATGCGCTTCATCTTCAAGTCCTGGCGTTCTTCCACCATCAGCGACATAAATCCGATCAACTGATCCGGCCGCGCCACCGCGTAAGGCGCGACCTCGCGGTCGATCACCCAAAGCCCCGAAAGCCTGGCCTTCACGCCAGGCACACTCGTTTTTTCGCCTTGCTCCGCCGTCGCCTGAAAGTCCTCCCAGTGTACCGTTAGGTCCGCTTCACATCGACCGGAGCCCGCGCCGCCGACTCTTCAAATCGTCGTTGAAGTGCTTTGGATATTCCCAGAATTGGCTGTGGATGTCTACCATCGCGTAAAGTGTATTGGCTTGCGGCCAAGGCAGCCGGAGCGGAGAGATCAGGCCGCGGGCGAAACCTCGACGATCCCGGCGAAGCTCGACGGCGCCGGAATCGAAATGCCTTCCTCGCGCATTCCTTCCAGATGGAACTCGACGGCTTCGAGGATCAGGCGTTCGGCTTCTTCACGGCTGTCGCCGACCGTGATGACTCCGGGAAGGTCGGGAACATAGGCCCCCCAAGAAGTCGGGCCTTGCTCATAGATTACGGTGTATTTCATCGGCTCTCCTAGTCCTCAATCCCGGCACTTTTCAGAATACTTTTCAGGGTTCCGATAGGAACATCTTTGCCCGGGTGGCTCCGGAACGGTAACGGCCATGCCCTTATCGGGATGTTTAAACTGACGATGACTCCCTCGTGTCTTCCCCAGGCGCCATCCCTTAGATTCTAACAATCGGATCAGCTCACGAACTTTCAACTTTTCGCCGGCCCTTCCCAAAAGTCATTTCGCCACCCTCGCCAACGGTCTCCCCGTGGTGTTAAGGCTTCTTCTCTCGGGCCTTGTCGATCGCGGCCTCGGCCTGTTCGGCGAGGCTCGTCGCGGCGGCCTTGGCCTTATCCACGGCGGTTTCGGCCTGTTCCGTAAAATCGGCGGCTTTCTCCTTGGCGACCACCTTCGCCTTGTCGAAGGAGGCCTCGGCTTGGTGCGCGAGGTCCTTCATCCTTTCGGCGGCTTTGTCGACGTAGGGTTCAGCCTGGGTAGCGAAGTCGCGGGCCTTGTCTTCGGCCACGCCAAGGGCGGCCCTGGCAAGAGTCTCGATCTTTTCGGCGAGGTCCTTGGCGGACTCGGCGACTTGGTGGGCTGCGTCTTTCATTTCTTCGTTCATGATTCCTTGAGTGTATCGGTTATAAGATAAGGATAGGAACTCCATGTTGCTTAATCGCTTGTACCGCTTTGCGGCTGTGGGCGTAGTGGTTGGCGTAGGCGCCAGCATGCTCGCTCAGACCTCGTCGCCGCGCGTTGACTTCACCCGGGATATTCAGCCGATCCTTGCCAATTCCTGCCAAGGCTGCCACGGCGCGAAAGCGCAAATGGGCCAACTCCGTTTGGATTCGAAAGACTTGGCGGCAAAAACGTTTACGGCGGGTAATAGCGCGGCGAGCACTCTTTACCAGCGAGTCGCCGGCACCTCCGACCAGGCGCGGATGCCGATGGGCAGCAAGCCGCTCCCCGCGGACCAGATCGCGCTGATCAAGCGCTGGATCGATGAAGGCGCCGAATGGCCGGACGCCGTTAGCGCGAAGAGCGCCGGGATCGCTAAGCATTGGGCTTTTGTCGCTCCGGTGAAAGCGCCATTGCCGGCAGTTAAAAACGCGGCTTGGGCGAATGGCGCCATTGATCGTTTTGTATTGGCCAAGCTCGATGCCGAGGGCCTTGCACCGTCTCCGCAAGCGGACAAGACCACGCTACTCCGACGGCTCCATTTGGATATCACCGGCCTGCCGCCGACTCCCGCCGATGTAGATACCTTCCTGGCGGATAGGAGTCCTCGGGCGTATGAGAAACAGGTGGATCGGTTGCTGGCATCGCCGCACTACGGCGAACGCTGGGCGCGCCAATGGCTGGACGCCGCGCGCTATGCCGATAGCGACGGTTATGAGAAAGACAAGTCCCGCGAGGTTTGGTTCTGGCGCGAATGGGTGATTAACTCCCTGAACAAAGATATGGGTTATGACCAGTTCCTGATTGAGCAACTGGCTGGCGATCTGTTGCCGAATGCGACGCAGGACCAGCGCGTGGCCACCGGATTTTTGCGCAACTCAATGGTCAACGAAGAAGGCGGCATTGACCCGGAACAGTTCCGGATGGAAGCGATGTTCGACCGGATGGACGCCGTGGGTAAATCGATGCTCGGCATTACGATTCAATGCGCCCAGTGCCACAACCATAAGTACGATCCGATAACGCAGGAAGAGTACTACAAGTTATTTGCGTTTCTGAACAACTCGCATGAATCGAATGCCGCGGTCTACACCGCCGCCGAGCAGCAGAAGCGCGCGGAGATCTTCCGGCGCATTCGCGAGATTGAACAGGACTTGCAGCACAAGACGCCGGATTGGCAGTCGCGAATGGCGGCATGGGAATCCGAAGTTAAGGCGAAGCAGCCCAAATGGGAGGTGTTGACTCCCGATATCGACGACATTGCGACCGGCGGACAGAAGTACTCGCAGATGGCGGACGGCTCAGTGCTGGCGGGCGGATATGCGCCCACCAAGTTCAAGCCGCAATTCACTCTGCGGACGAAGATGCGGAACATTCGGGCGTTGCGGCTGGAACTTTTAAACGATCCGAACCTGCCGATGAATGGACCGGGGCGTTCGTTGTGGGGCACGGCGGCATTGACGGAGTTTGAAATGACGGCAACTCCGGCGGGCGTGAAGGACGCCAAGCCGAAGAAGATCAAGATCGCCCGGGCGACGGCGGATGTGAATCCACCGGAGACGCAAATTGCCGGCGCGTTCTGGGATAAGACCGGCAAGCGCCGCGTGACCGGGCCGGTGGAGTTCGCCATTGACGGCAGCGACGAAACGGCGTGGGGCACGGATATCGGGCCGGGCCGCCGGAATCAGCCGCGGCAGGCGGTGTTTGTATTTGCCGAACCGGTGGACTTCCCGGATGGCACGGTGTTGGAGGTGTTCCTGTCGCAGCGCCACGGCGGATGGAACAGCGACGACAATATGAACCACAACCTGGGCCGGTTCCGGCTGGCGGTGACCGATGCCGCTGACGCGGCGGCGGATCCGCGGACAGCCCAAGTGTTCTCCGCCTGGCGGACCACGGTGCCGGAATGGCGGCAGGCCAATGATGAGATTGAGCGGCTTTGGCGGGAGCACCCGGAGGGCACGACACAGTTAGTGATGAACGAGCGCGAGGAGATGCGGGAGACTCACCTGCTTATGCGCGGCGACTTCCTGAAGCCCGGGAAAACCGTTCAAGCCGGGACGCCTGCGTTTTTGCATTCGGCTCCATCGGGCGCGCCAGGGAACCGGCTGACGCTGGCGAAGTGGATGGTGGACCGCCAGTCGCCGACCGTCGCGCGGTCCATCGTGAACCGCGTCTGGCAGTCGTACTTTGGCACGGGCATTGTGGCCACTTCCGAAGATCTGGGCAAGCAGGCGGAGACGCCGTCGCACAAGGAGCTTTTCGACTGGCTGGCGGTTGATTTGATGGACAACGGCTGGAGCCTGAAGAAGCTCCACAAAACGATTGTGATGAGCAACACGTACCGGCAGTCGTCGAAGGTCACAGAGGAGTTGTATTCGAAGGATCCGTATAACCGCCTTCTCGCGCGGGGCTCGCGGCTTCGCGTAGACGCGGAGTTGGTGCGGGATATCGCGCTGGCTGCCAGCGGGCTGTTGAATCCGAAGGTTGGCGGACCGAGCGTCTACCCTCCGGCGCCGGAGTTCCTGTTCCAGCCGCCGACGAGCTATGGACCTAAGAACTGGTACGAGGCGAAGGGCGCGGACCGGTACCGGCGCGGACTGTATACATTCCGGTTCCGGAGCGTGCCGTACCCGATGCTTCAGGCCTTCGATGCGCCGAATGGCGACATGAGCTGTGTGCGGCGCGGGCGGTCGAATACGCCGCTGCAGGCGTTGACGACTTTGAATGAGCCGCTGTTTTTGGAGACGGCGCGGGCGCTGGCTTTGAAGACCGTTCGCGAGGGCGGGTCGACGGACAATGACCGGTTACGATTTGCGTTCCGGCGGGTGGTGTCGCGGCCTCCTTCGGACAAAGAAGCGGACATGCTGCTGACTTTGCTCGCGAAGCAGACTTCCAAAAATGCCGCGAATGCTTGGGAATTGGCGGCGGCGGATCCGCTTCATCCGCCTTCATTGCCCGCCGGCGTCACGCCCGCGCAGTTGGCCGGGTGGACGACGATCAGCCGGGTGTTGCTGAACCTGGACGAAACGATTACGAAAGAGTAAGTTATGCCGAACCTCATTGCACGACGATGGTTTATGGAACAGTGCGGCGTGGGCATGGGCGCGCTGGCGCTGCCTTCTTTGTTAAGTGCGGCGACGGACCCGATGGCGCCGAAGCAGCCGCATCACGCGGCGAAGGCGAAGAACGTTATCTACCTGTTTATGGCCGGCGGACCGAGTCATATCGAACTGTTTGATAACAAGCCGATGCTGGCTAAGTTCGATGGCACGCTGCCTCCGGCTGACTTATTGAAGGGCTATCGGGCCGCGTTTATCAACCCGAACTCAAAGCTGCTGGGACCGAAGTTCAAGTTTTCCAAATACGGCCAGGCGGGGACTGAGGTCTCCGAGTTACTTCCCCACACGGCTGGCATTGTTGACGATATTTGTGTCGTCAAATCGATGACAAGCGATGCGTTTAACCATGCGC
>Ga0163146_10007912_pt1 | contig 11521 bp, 5 predicted proteins | sample OliLakLV19MP7G1_FD_148648 | JGI IMG/M metagenome (GOLD analysis project Ga0163146, IMG submission 148648) | Freshwater microbial mat bacterial communities from Lake Vanda, McMurdo Dry Valleys, Antarctica - Oligotrophic Lake LV.19.MP7.G1 | ecosystem: Environmental > Aquatic > Freshwater > Lake >... | reverse complement strand
TGGGCGGGGATCGCGGTGTTGCAGTAGTCGAGGTACCGCTTCATGACGTCCTGGACCACGACCGGCGAGGGGCTGACGCTGCCGTTGTTCAGGTTGATGACCGAGCGATCAACGGTGAAGGCGCGGGCGACATGGACCCAGAAAGCCTCGTTCTCCGCCACTTCCGCCGGTTGCCCGCCATGCTTCTTCAGTTCACGCGCGAGGTCGGCGGCGCGGGGGTGGAAGGCGGTCAGGGCGGGGACGCCCAGGGCGGCGGTGCCGGCAAGGCCGGACGCCGAGGCGAGGAACGCGCGGCGGGTGGTCATGCGGGCAGCATACCACAGGAGCCGCGGAGCCCGCCCGGCTCAACGGGACCGATCGCGCGAGCGGTCGGGCACTCTCGACCCGCCAAGGGGTGTGTTCATCGCCGCGACTCTCGGGCCGCGGCGGAACGGCACCCGAGAGCAACTGCAATCGTGCTCGACCGGCTTACCGACGGTGCCCGACCGCTTGCGCGGGCGGCTCCGTTGATGCAAGAAGAGCCCCGGGCTTGCGCCCGGGGCTCGTTGTGGTTGGGTGCCGCGTCGCGGTGTGGGCGCGCTCGCTTGCGCGTCGCGTTCGCAGCGGGGCTGTTACTTGGGCTTGGCCGCCTTCAGCACCGCCTGGGCCGCCGCGAGGCGGGCGATGGGGACGCGGAACGGTGAGCAGGAGACGTAGTCCATGCCGACCTCGTGGCAGAAGAAGACGCTCTTGGGGTCGCCGCCGTGCTCGCCGCAGATGCCGATCTTGAGGTCGGGCTTGGTGGCCCGCCCGCGGTCGATGCCCATCTCGACCAGCTGCCCGACGCCTCCCTGATCGAGGGTCTGGAACGGGTCGGACTCGAGGATGTCGTGGTCGATGTAGTGGGGCAGGAACGTCCCCGAGTCATCGCGCGAGTAGCCGAACGTCATCTGCGTGAGGTCGTTGGTGCCGAACGAGAAGAAGTCGGCGACCTCGGCGATCTCGTTGGCGGTCACCGCGGCCCTGGGAATCTCGATCATGGTCCCGATCTTGACGTCCAGTTTCTTGGTGAACTTCTGCTCGCTCTTGATCTTCTCGATGGTGGCGATGGTCATCTCGCGCAGCAGGGCCAGCTCGCGGCGGGTGCCGACCAGCGGGTGCATGATCTCGACGATGGGGCGTCGGCCTTCCTGGAGGCACTCGATGGCGGCCTCGATGATGGCGCGGACCTGCATGTCCAGGATCTCGGGGTAGGTGATGGCCAGGCGGCAGCCGCGGTGCCCGAGCATGGGGTTGGCCTCGTGCAACATGCTGACGCGCTGGCGGACCTTGGCAACCGGCACCTTGAGCGCGGCCGCGACTTGCTTCTGGTTGTCGTCGTCGTGCGGGAGGAACTCGTGCAGCGGCGGGTCGAGCAGGCGGATGGTGACGGGCAGGCCGTCCATCGCGCGGAACAGGCCGATGAAGTCGTCGCGCTGGAAGGGGAGCAGCTTGGCCAGGGCGGCCACGCGGGCCTCCTTGGTCTCGGCCAGGATCATCTCCCGCATCGCGATGATGCGCTCGCCCTCGAAGAACATGTGCTCGGTGCGCGTGAGGCCAATGCCCTCGGCCCCGAAGTCACGCGCACGCTTGGCGTCGGCGGGGGTATCGGCATTGGCGCGGATGCGGAGGCGGCGGTACTTGTCGGCCCAGCGCATCACCTTGGAGAAGTCGCCGGACATCTCGGGAGCCACCGTGGCCAGCGCGCCCTCGATCACCTCGCCGGTCGAGCCGTCGATCGAGATCACGCTGTCGCGGCCATAGGTCTTGCCCTTGACGGTGAACTCGCCCTTATCGGCCTCGATGTGGATCTCGCCCGCGCCGGCGACGCAGCACTTGCCCCACCCGCGGGCGACCACCGCCGCGTGGCTGGTCATGCCGCCCGTCGAGGTCAGGATGCCGGCGGCGTGGTGCATGCCCTCCACATCCTCAGGACTGGTCTCCTTGCGGACCAGGATCACCTTCTCACCGCTTCGGGCCCGCTCGACGGCCTCCTCCGCGGTGAACGCGGGCTTGCCGACGGCCGCGCCGGGAGATGCGGGCAGGCCCTTGGTCATCACCTTGGCGATCGACTTCTTGGTCGGGTCGAACGAGGGCAGCAGCAACTGTGTCAGGTCGCCCGCCGGGATGCGCAGCAGCGCCTCCTCCTCGGTGATCAGCTTCTCCTTGACCATGTCGCAGGCGATCTTGACGGCGGCGAAGCCGGTGCGTTTGCCGGTGCGGGTCTGGAGCATGAACAGCGTGCCGCGCTCGATGGTGAACTCGATGTCCTGCATGTCGCGGTAGTGCTTCTCGAGGATGCCCTTGATCTTGAGCAGCTGCGCGTGGACGGTCTTGTTCCACCTGGGCATCTGGTCGACGGTCTGGGGCGTGCGGATGCCCGCGACCACGTCCTCGCCCTGGGCGTTGATCAGGAACTCGCCGTAGAACGCGCTGTCGCCGTTGGACGGGTTGCGGGTGAAGGCGACGCCCGTGCCCGAGTCATCGCCCATGTTGCCGTACACCATCGACTGGATGTTCACCGCGGTGCCGTTGAGGCCCGTGATGCCCTCGATGCGGCGGTAGGACACGGCCTTGTCGTGGTTCCACGACTTGAACACCGCCTCGATCGCCAGCTCGAGCTGCTTGAACGGGTTCTGCGGGAACTCCTCGCCCACCTTGTGGCGATAGACCTCCTTGTACACCGCGCACAGATCGACCAGCCCCTCCTCCGAAACGTCGGTGTCCAGATCGACCTTGTGCTTGCGCTTGAGCTTGTCAAACGCGTGCTCGAAGTGCTCGTGCGAGACGCCCATGACCACGTCGCCGAACATGTTGATGAGGCGGCGGTACGCGTCATACGCGAAGCGGCGGTTGCCCGTGCTCTTGGCGAGCCCCTCGACGGCGGCGTCGGTCAGGCCCAGATTCAGGATCGTGTCCATCATGCCGGGCATGGACGCGGCGGCGCCTGAGCGGACGGAGACCAGAAGCGGATTATCGACGTTGCCGAACTTCTTGCCCAGCTCCTTCTCCAGCAGCGCGATGTTCTTGTGGACCTCGTTCATCAGGCCCAGCGGCAGGCGCTTCTTGAGCTCGTAGTACTTGGCGCAGGTGTCGGTGGTGATCGTGAAGCCGGGGGGCACGGGCAGGCCGATCGACGTCATGTCGGCCAGGTTCGCGCCCTTGCCGCCCAGCAACATCTTCCAGGCGGCCTTGCCCTCGGTCTTGAGCTTGCCGAAGTAATACACCATCTGGGCCGACTTGGGAGCCTCGCTCTTGTCCGCCGCCGGGGCGGCGCTGGCGCCCGCGGGCTTCTTGGAAACCTTCTTCGTGGGCTTGCTCGGCCTGGCAGCCAGGGCGGGCGAACGCTTCTTGGAGGACTCGATCGGACGGGGGCTGGTCTTGGACATCGCTGTGGTCGTCCTGTATGAACCGCTGCCGATCAGGAGTTGCCCGGCATGCGCTCGGAGGCTGAACGGGTTGCCCGCTCGCCTCCCTTCCCGCCCACCGGCGGGGCAGAGAAGTGTAGAAGGTGGAGGGGTGCGAGGAAACACCGGCGGAGTATGCAGAGCGCAAACGCACAACTGAGGGCGACGGGATTTCCAGCCCGTCCGGGATCGGCGGCGGGCCACGGGACCACCGCCACTCAACTCGGTGCCGCAGCGCCAGGTCAAGCTCCGTCAGCGTACGCCAGACCGCGCGGCGTGCAGAAGCGCACGCCCGCGCACGCCGTTCACCGATCTCGCTCCCGTACCATCGCGCGGTGCCACGACCTGATCCCATCTCACAAGGCACGTCGCCGGCCGACGCGCTGTCCCGCTGGCGCCCCGATGAGCCGGTCGCGCTGCTCGCCTCGGGCGGCGGAAGCCCCCGCGCGCGATGGTCCATCCTCGCCCGCCCGACGGCGACGATCGTCACCCCCGCGTTGGCGGACCTGTTGCGCGTCAACTCCGACCTGGCCACGCTCGAGCCCGCGTTCCGTGGCGTGGGCGGTGGCGTGGGCGGTGGCGCGGGACGGCTGGTTGCGAGCGGGCACATGCGCCCGGATGCTGCGCCACCCTTCGTCTCCGGCTGGATCGGCTGGATCTCCTACGCGCTCGGCGCCGTGCTCGAACCCGCGGTGGGCCACTTCCGCCGCAGCGACTGGCCCCTCATGGTGTGGCACCGCTGCGAGGGCGCGCTCGTCCATGACGCGGCCAATGGCCGCTGGCACTGTGTCGGCAACGCACCCACTGCCCGGCTCCTTCCAGCCAGCGAGCCGAACGACGACCTTGGCCAGCCCGCGCTCCAAGGTAGCCTGGCGGGCGGACCACCCGAGCGCTATCAGGCGATGGTCGCGCGCGGGATCGAGTACGTCCGCGCCGGCGACGTGTATCAGGTCAACCTCGCCCACACGCTCGATGGGCGGCTGGCTCCGCCGCCGCGCCGGTTCTCCGCCTCCCTTCTCGATCGCACCACGCCATGGTTCGGGGCGCACGTCGAGCACGTCGGGCCCGATGGGCGCGGGCGGGCCGTGTGCTCGGCAAGCCCCGAGTCGTTTCTTGAGATCGACGCGGTTGGGGCCGGCGCGGCGCGGCGGATCGTCACGCGTCCGATGAAGGGAACCCTGTCCGGCGACCGAAGCCCTGCCGCCCTCGAGCGGTCCTCCAAGGACCGCGCGGAACTCGACATGATTGTCGATCTGATGCGCAACGACCTGGGGCGGGTGGCCGAGACGGGCTCGGTGCACGTGCGGGAGCGCCGGGCCATCGAGCGGCATGGGGCCACAGCCGCGATCGGCGCTCCTGGAATCGGCACGGGCGAGACGGGGCACGCTTCCGCAACCGGCACGGGGGTGTGGCAGGGCGTGGCGACCGTCGAGGGCGTGCTCCGCCCTCGCGTGACGCTCGCCGAGCTGCTCAAGGCCGTGTTCCCCGCCGGCTCGATCACGGGCGCGCCAAAGATCAGGGCGATGCAGATCATCGAGCAACTCGAGGATCGCCCGCGGGGCCCATACTGCGGGTGCGTCGGCTTCATCGGCGATGATGGACGCGTCGCCCTGAATGTCGCCATCCGCACCGCCCTGGTCGAGGAGGCCAGCCCTGGCGATCCGCCCCTGGTCTCTTACAGCGTCGGCGCGGGCATCGTGGCCGACTCCGACCCCGCGAGCGAATGGCGCGAAACCATGGACAAGGCACGCGGGTTCCTGGACTTGACCACCCGGCGAAGCGACGGGGCAGGCGGGTATGTGATCAGCGAGGCGTGCTGACGTGTGGCTGGGTTCCCGCGCGGCGACATGGAAAAGGGGACGGGCTCTCGCGCCCGTCCCCCGGTCACTTCGTCACGTCGTCACGTCGTCACGTCGTCGCTTCTGCGCTCAGCACCCGGCGGCGAAGATCGACAGGTAAAAGAAGAAGTCGTCGTTGTTGATCACGCCGTTCGGAACGCCGTAGCCCGGGCTGCCGGGAATGGCGGTGGTGGTCATGTCGGCCACCGCGACGTTGCCGGCGGCGAACTGGGACAGGTAGAAGAAGAAGTCATCGTTGTTCAGCACCCCGTTGGGCGTGCCGTACCCCGGGGAGCCGGGGATGGCCGTGGTCGTCAGGTCGGGCCGGCAAGCCGGTCCCAAGGCCGCGATCGACAGGTCGTCGAAGAAGCAACCGGTCGAGTTGTTGGCCCAGAGGTCGATGCAGTCGATCGTGAGCGTCGAGAGCGTGTCACGCTTCCACGGGCCCGTGGTCACCTGGGCTCCGTTGTACCACGCCGTGACCTGGTCGGCGTTGAGGTCGATGTCAACGCGGATCTCGGCCCACTGGTTTGTCACGAAGGGCTGGGGCGTGTTGAGCGGGCGCACCGCGGTGTCGACATCGCCCACCATCCCCGTGATGGTGTTGAACTCGAGCTGGAGGCTCCAGTTGTTGGGCCCGAAGTCCACGTACTGGTTGAGCATGATGTACCACGGGTTGCCGACGGTGCCGCTGGGCAGGTACATCCAAGCGGTGTTGCGCCACTTGCCGCTGGTGTACTGCGTAAACTCCCGGATCGCGTCGTTGGGACCCGTCACGTTCATCGACTTCGTGCCGCTGCGGGCCTGAGCGGTCGAGATGACCCCGCAGGCCGACAGCACGTTATCCCAGCCGCGCCAGCCGCCGGGACCGTTCAGCACCCCTACGGGGTAACTGTCGAAGTTGTCCGACCACTGGGCGCAGGCGAGCGAGGGCGCGAGCGCGACGAGCGCGAGAGCAAGGCGAGCATTCTTCATCACGATTCCCCCTGACAGAGGGGGCGCGCTCCGAGCCGCCGGCACAATCGCCGGCGCGGCAAGAGCAAGCCACACGCCCGCCCCCGCGGAACCGCGCCCAACCCCAAAGCCATCCTACAAGATTGTGCCACCCGACAAAAGCGGAGTCCGAGAATTGCAGGGATTGCATTTGGCTTGACCGGGCGCGCACCGCAACCCCCGCGGCGCCGCACGCCGGACGCGCACCCCAAGCCCATTTCACCCGCAGGGCGCGGGCAGCGGCACGTCGCCGCCCCTCACCCCGTGCGCCCTGCTTTACGTCGCTTCGTCCCTTCGTCGCCTGACGCCCGAGCATCTCTCAGCTCGCGCTCAGGGCTTTCTCAGCACCCCGCGGCGAAGATGGAGAGGTAAAAGAAGAAGTCGTCGTTGTTGATCACCCCGTTCGGAACGCCGTATCCAGGGCTCCCCGGGATGGCGGTGGTGGTCATGTCGGCCACCGCGACGTTGCCGGCCGCGAACTGGCTGAGGTAGAAGAAGAAGTCGTCGTTGTTCAGCACACCGTTGGGCGTGCCGTAGCCCGGAGAGCCCGGGATCGCGGTCGTCGTCAGGTCAGGACGGCACGCGGGGGTGCCGGCCTGCTGCACCGACAGGTCGTCGTAGAACACGCTTGTGGCCGCGTTGGCGTACAGGTCCACACACGCCAGGTTCAGCGTCGAGGCCGGGACCCGCTTCCAGGGACCGGTCGTCACCTGGTTGCCGTTGTACCACATGGTCAGCGTGTCGGCCGTCAGGTCGAAGTCCACGCGGATCTCGACCCACTGGTCATAGACCAGCGACTGCGGCGTGTTGTTCGGACGCACCGCCGGGTCGAACTCGCTGATCACCCCCGTGGCGCTGTTCAGGGTGCTCACCAGGCTCCAGTTGTAGTTGGGCCCGAAGTCGTTGTACTGGTTCAGCAGCATGAAGTAGGTCTCGCCGGTGAACCCGGTCGGGATGAACTGCCACGCGGTGAAACGCCACTGGCCCGCGTTGACCCCCGTGTACTCGCGGATGGCGTCCGAGGGTCCGCCGATCTCGAACCCGTTGGGCGCGCTGCGCTTCTGGGCGGTGGTCACGATGCCGACCGCGCTGGCGACGTTGTCCCACCCGCGCCACCCGCCGGGGCCGTTCAACGGGCCGGGGGTGTAGGAGTCGAAGTTGTCCGACCACTGGGCCGACGCGACGTTGGCCACCACACCCGACGCCACAACAACAAGCGCAACAGCAAGGCGAGCACGCATGGTTGAATCCCCCCGGGGCCACAAACTCGGAATGGCGCGGCCAGAGCAGGCACCAGGAGACGACCACAGCGCCGTCCCCCGCGCAAGCCCGTGAACCCCACGCCCATGCTACCACGGGATATGGGACGGTGAAAGAGGATTCTCGCAGAACGCCCGCCCGGCATCCCCCGGCGACCGCCGGAGCAAGCCCATGCCAACCGCATCCGGCCAAGCACCCGATCCCCCACAGGGGCAAGCCGTCCCTCTCCAGATGAAAAGGGGACGGGCCATGGCCCATCCCCTTGCGATGTCCAACTCCGTCACTCCCTCGCTTGGTCGTCAGCACCCCGCCGCGAACTGCTGCAGGTAGTAGAAGAAGTCGTCGTTGTTGACCACCCCGTTGGGCACGCCATACCCGGGGCTGCCCGGGATCGCGGTGGTCGTCATGTCGGCCACCGCGACGTTGCCGGCGGCGAACTGGGCGAGGTAGTAGAAGAAGTCGTCGTTGTTGACCACCCCGTTGGGCACGCCGTAGCCGGGGGTCCCGGGAATCGCGGTGGTGGTCAGGTCGGGACGGCACGCCGTGGACACGGGCGTCGTCCCCGTGATCCGCACGTCGTCGAGGTTCCAGCCCGGATAGATCACGCTCGAATCGGTCGTGCCCATCGTCCAGCGGACCCGGGCCGCCGTCGCCCCGCTCGCCACCGCGTTGATGCCGAACGACTCGAGCACCCACGCGGCATCGGCCACCGCCTGCTCGACCGGGTTCTCCCACAGCTGGGTGTACACCCCGCCATTGGCCGACACCAGCACGCGGGCATGGTCAAACGCCGCCCGCTCGACCCCCAGCCAGCGGCGGAACTCCAGGCGCAGATCGCCGAACCCGGCGAGATTCAGGGGCGTGGTCGTGAGCCTGTACTCGGGCATGTTGTCCACATAGTCGCCCGCGAGGTTGTAACCGTAGACGTTGCTCCCGGTGAACCCGCTCGTCGGGTCCTGGCTGTTGGTGCCCGAGCCCAGCGGCTGGCCGAACTGCCACTGCCCCTCGGTCGCCCAGCCCGGATTGGTGTCCATCGTGAACTCATAGATCGTGTTCACCGAGCCCAGCGAAACAGTCACCGTCGCGTTCGACGAACTCAGCCCGTCCTGCACGTGGTACGCGAAGTCCGTCGAGCCGATCGACCCCGCCGCCGCCATGTACTTCACCACGTCGCCATTGCCCGCCAGCGTGTGCGGCGCGCTCAGGATCGGCCCCGTCACCGGGTCCTGCAGTGCGCCCTGGCTCGGCAGCGTCGCGATCACATACCACAGCGGATTGCCCGACGCCGTCTGGCCGTCCAGCGTGATGCTCACCGGCGCGGTCGTGGCGGCATTGGCCAGCACGTTGTACGCCACCGGCGGGCACGGGCTGGTCGCGATCCCGATGAACAGCTGGAAGTTGTCCAGCGTCCCGATGTCCGCCCCGGCCTCGTCCCACACCCGCAGCGTCCAGTCGCCCGCGCTGATCTGGCCGATGAAGTCCGCCAGCGCGCCGGGGCCGTCCGGCGGGAACGCGCCCGTGTCGTCGTACAGCTTGTGGATGTCGTCCGCGTTCGCTCCGGTCCGGTTGTGCAGGCGCACCACCGTGCCCAGCGGAGACTCGATCTCGACGATCAGGTCCCCAATGAAGGTGTGGGTGATGTCGATCCGCACGTTGACATCGGCGATGCAGTAGGCATCACCGATCGGGATCACGCTCTCGATGCCGGGAAAGATGTCGTCCGGGATCGACAGCGGCAGCCCGCTCGCGGTGAACGCCAGGCGCCCCACGTCCAGAACCACCGTTCGCGTCGTCGAGCCCGTCCCGCCGTTCAGGTTGTCGATGCTGATTGTCGCCGTGTGGATCCCGGGAGTCAGCGCGAACGCCGCCGAGTTGATCGACGCGTTGAAGTTCGCCGTCGAGCCCAGCCCCGTCAGGGTCTGCGTCACCGGGCTGGTCGACCCGTTGATCGACACCCAGTTCTGGTTCGCGCTCGCACGCACCTGCATCCCCGTCGGACGCGTTGAGGTAGCGCTGTACACCTGCGTCGACGTGAACGGCCCGCCGATCGGGCCCGACGCCTCAAGCCCAGCCAGCGGCGTGACGTTCATGCCGGTGGTGCCGACCTCCAGCGTGTGCGTACGGCTCGCCGTCCGCCCATTGGTCACGTCCACGAAGTCAATCGTCCGCGTATAAATCCCCTGAGGCAGCGACGAAGCCGACGCCCCGATGGCCGCGCTCACGTTGAACGACCCGCCCGCCGCGAGGCTGCCCGTGATCGTCGCCGTGCCGGCGTTGATCGTCATCGGCGCCGTGCCGCCCGCGACCAGGCGAACCTCATACGACACCGGGCCCTGCGTGGGGTTGCTCAGCACGTACCCCACCGGCGTGTTGGTGAAGGGTCCGCCCACCACGCCCAGATGCGTCGTGTTGCCCGCCAGCCCGACCACCAGACCAAGTTCCGGCACCGACCCCGCGAACGCGATCGTCTTGCTGATCTCCTCGAACCCCGGGCACCCCGTGTTCGGGCACACGTTGCTCTGCACGCACGAGCCGAAACTCCAGTCCGGATTGCCGCGAACCAGAATCCCCTCGATCACGCCCGTGGCGGCGTTGACCACCATCGACCCGGAGTTGCCGCCATACGCATCCACATTCGCCGTGAAGTACCCCGGATTCGAAGGGTCCTGGCACTGACCGCCGTCATCGAGCTTCTTGGGCAACGCCCACGGGTGCCCGATCATGATCACCGGCTCGCCCGCGCTCAGCGTCCCGCTCCGACGGATCGGAAGCGGCGTCCGCCCCACCACCGGGCGATCCACACGCGACACGCAGTGGTCCAGGTCGCCCGACAGCTGGTGGTCCACGATCTGCGTCACGATGTACACGTTGTCCGCCGGCACCGTCGTATTGGGCCCGATGGCCGCGCTCTGCTGGTCAAACCCGAAGATGAACGCGATCTGCCCCTCATCGCCGGGGCCCACGCAGTGGCCCGCCGTCGCCACCAGATCGGTTCCCACCAGGAACGACGAGCAGAACCCGATGGTCAGCTGCCCGTTGAAAGGCTCCGTCGGGCACACCGGCGTCCCGCCGATCTGCGTCCACGCCGTCGCCGACAGGCTGTAGGTATTGGTCCCGGCGTTGTAGGTGATCTCGTTGATCCCCACCACCACCGCCGCCGCCTGCTGCAACCCCATGTAGTACGCGTTGCCCGCGATCTCGTACACGTCCTGCCGGTCATCATTCCCATAGATGATTTCCGGGCTGCCGGTCACCTGCGTCGGCGGCTCAAACTCACCCGCCGTGCTGTGCCGCAGCTGCCCCATCTGCCGGGCCGCCTCCATCCGGCGTGCCTCGGCCTGCAAATACACGTCCTTCTGCTCCTCCACCTTCGGCGGCAGCGTCAGCATCTGCCCCATCGCCACCGGTGCCCCCACCCCAACCGCGCAGGCGAACGCCAGGCCCGCCAGATGAATCCGTGTTGCTGTCATCGATCTCTCCACACCAGAACGTGCCGACCCCACGCGACCGCCCATGCCGCGGGCCTCTCGCTCGCGCCCGCCAGCGCCGCGCTCAACTCGGGACTCTCACAAAGTCCCGCGATCACGGCCAGAAGCGACCGCAATCCCCGCCCACAGGCTACAGCCCCAGACCCCTTCGCACAAGACAACGTCCCCCACTCTCACCATTTCGCGCCTGCGAAATCGGGACGGCGCTCGGCGTTGTGGGCCGGGTCGAAGGGCGAGCCGCCCGGACGCCGACCGGCCCCAGCCAAAACCCACGCCCCCATCCCCCGAACAATGGGGAGAGCCAACGCCACCATGACACGCTACTTCTACAGCCCGGACGACTCCACCCGCATCGGCCCCGTCACGCTCGAAACCCTGCGCGCCAAGGCCACCGCCGGCGAGCTCACGCCCGAGAACTTCGTCTTCATCGAGGGCGCGGCCGAGTGGACCCAGGCACGCCTCATCCCGGGCCTTTTCTCCTCAGCCGTCTCCGACACCGACGCCGCCGCCACACCCC
>Ga0163146_10007910_pt1 | contig 11522 bp, 10 predicted proteins | sample OliLakLV19MP7G1_FD_148648 | JGI IMG/M metagenome (GOLD analysis project Ga0163146, IMG submission 148648) | Freshwater microbial mat bacterial communities from Lake Vanda, McMurdo Dry Valleys, Antarctica - Oligotrophic Lake LV.19.MP7.G1 | ecosystem: Environmental > Aquatic > Freshwater > Lake >... | reverse complement strand
CCGTGGTAGTCGTCTGTGAACGGCAATATGCGGCGGGCGAACTTGACGATCCGCCCTTGAGTGGGGTCATTGTCGTGAGAACCGAATGCTTGACGATAGGCCAGCACGAGCAACAGAGCGCCGAAAATGTAGAAGATCCATGAGAAGTTATCGATCAGCGCTGCGCCGACGGCAATAAACCCGCCGCGCATGATGAGGGCAATGGCGATTCCGATCATCAGCACTTTCTGCTGGTAAATCTTCGGAACCGCGAATCCGGTCATGACAAGGAGGAACACGAAGAGGTTGTCTACCGACAATGCCTTCTCGGTCAAATAGCCGGCGTAGTACTCTCCGCCGAACTGCCAGCCGGAGACCGTGCCGATACCAACTCCGAAGAGCAGGGCGAGGCCGATATAGAACGCCGACCAGCGAGCGGACTCGCCGATCGTCGGTGCGTGCGGCGTGCGCACGTGCACGAAGAACTCGTACACGAAGAACGCGATCGTCACCGCGATGGTGATGATCCAGATGAGGGGCGTTACGCCCATGGCAGTACTCCTTGGTCGGTTGCTGATCAGACCAAGGTCTCTTCCACCCCGATGAATCGGAGCAAGCCGCCCGGAACACCGTTCAGTGTTCGTATTGACGAGTCGGCTTCGAAGGAATACTCCCCTTGCTCCGTCTACTCTACCGGGCGCCGTCGGTCATGGCGCGCGGCTGGGAATATTGCGCTCTCAGCCGACGGCCTTCGCCACGAGCGCGGCGATTTGCTTCTCGACCGCATCGGTCAGCTCAACTATCGCGAACGAGGTCGGCCACGCGGCGCCGTCGTCGAGCATTGCAACGTCGTTGAAGCCGAAGGTTGCATAGCGCGCCTCAAACTTGGATGCCGCCTGAAAGAAGCAGAGAATCTTGCCGTCTTTCGCGTAGCTGGGCATCCCGTACCAAAGTTTGGGCGCGAGCGACGGTGCCGTGGCGGTAACGATGGCGTGGATGCGCTCGGCCAGACCTCGATCCGGCTGCGGAAGCTCGGCGATCTTCTCAAGCTGCGCCTGAGTCGACTCTTCTCGAGTCTGCTTGGCCTTAAGTTCCTTGGCGCGTTCCTTCATCGCGGCTTTCTCGGCCGCCGTGAACCCGGTGCCGGTCTTCTTTGTCTCGCTCACGATGTTGCTCCTATATTCGGTGCTGCAGTCCACTCTACGAAGGCGTGGAGAGCGCGGCCTTCTCGGAACTCTCCGCCCCGTCGAAGTACTGCGCTGAGATGAGTCGGTAGGACCGAGTGAAGAAGGCGGCGATCGCCGCGATGACCATCAGGAGCCCCGCGATGAAAAACACCAGAGCGATGCCGCGGGCTTCGCCGTCCCCGAGAAGCCAGCCGAAGGCATCCTGACCGGCTGTTGACTCCATGTACGGGATGATGAGGAACTCGGCGATCGGGGCAATAAGGAACGCCGTGATGGGCGCCGCTGCCGACTCGAATGCTGCAGCGAAGCCGAAGACCCGACCCTGCGCGCGAAACGGCACGACCTTCTGGATCACCGTTTGCTCGGCTGCTTCGATCGCCGGGATGATCAGCATGTAGAGCCAGATACCGACGACGTAGAGCCACCACCAGTCACGGATGGTGAAGAACGCGCCGAGCAGCCCCATCGCCATCACGAGGAGCAGCATCGTGCGGATCGGGTTGGGACCTAGACCAAACTTCGCGACGAGCAGGCCACCGATGATGAAACCGGTCGCCGTGACGCCCAGCACAACGCCCCAGATCTGCACGGGGAAGAGCTCAAGGCCGTACGGGTCCATCAGGGCCAAGTACACGCCGCCGATGAAGTTGTTGAAGGTGGAGAAGATGATGAGCGCAAAGAGCCCTGTCGCGGCCCTGACCGCGGTGATGCTACCGCGCAGATCGATGAGCTTCTCGCGCCCGGGCGAACGCTGCGGTTGGTCCTCAGGGATGCGCAGGAAGAGGAGGTGCACGAGGGCCGCCGCCGACAACACGATCGCGATCACAAGGGTCCAGCCCATTCCGAGAAAGCCGATTGCGAGCCCGCTGAACACGCTCGTGACGAGAAAGGCGAGGCCCTGCACTGTGCCGACCAACCCGTTGGCGTTGGCGTGCCGTTCCTCGGGAACGAGAAGGGTAACGGTCGTGGAGAGCGCGATGTTGCGCATGTTCTCGACGACCGCTCCGATGAGGATGATGCTCGAGAACGCCCAGAACCACGGCTGCCCCAGGTCGAGCAAGGTGGATTCCGGGAACAGCGAGTAGAGCGCCCACGAGACGGCGAAGGCGATCAAGGTAAACGTCCCGGCAAACACCATGACCCGGTGCTTGCGGTGCCGATCGACGATCGTCCCGAACAGCATTGAGAAAATGGCGACGAACAGCATGTAGGCGCCGCCGATGATTCCGGTGGCGAGCACTGAACGCGTTTCGAGGTAGACCCAGAAGGTCAGCGCGAACCACAGAAAGCTGGTTGTGACGTTCGCAACGGCCGTATTGACGAGAATCTGGGCGAAGGTTCGGTTGCCGCCAGCGGGCGGGATGGGCGCTGCCTCATTGACGGGCGGCTCGTGTGTGTCGGCGGCGGGGTGCACGGTTCGTCCTCTCGGCTGGCTCGGACGAAGGCAATCATCCGCGACCACTATTCTTACCGGATGCTGCTGCGCCTCGTTCTCATCTCGCGGCCGGTGTTGTGGGTGAACACGGTTGGAACGACCGCTCTCGCCATGTGGCTCACCGGCGAGCTGTGGCGGTGGGATGTCCTTCCCCTCTTACTGTGGGCCACGCTGCCGTTCAATCTTCTGATCTACGGCGTCAACGACATCTTCGACCAAGAGACCGACGCCTTGAATTCGCGAAAGGGCGGCGTTGAGGGTGCGCGGATCGCGTCATCCGAGTCCGAGCCCATTTTCGCGGCCGTCCTCCTGACGAATACGCCGTTCGTTGCCTACTTCTTGTTCACGATGCCGCTGGACGCTCTCGCGTGGATCTTCGCCTACATTGTCATCTTCGTGCAGTATTCGACGCCGCCGCTGCGCTTCAAGGCACGGTCATACTTGGACGCCTTGAGCAACGCGGCCTATGCGTTCCCGCTCGTGTTCGTGCCGCTCGCCTTCGGAGAGCAACCGGTTTCGGCAGCGGCGATCGGGCTGATGGCATGGAGCGTGGCGAAGCACACGTTCGACGCCGTGCAGGACATCGACGAGGACCGCGCTGCCGGCATCGTCACCACCGCGGTGCGTTTGGGGCCGAATCGGGCTGCGTTGTGGAGCGCGGTCTGGTGGTTGGCGTCGACGATCTGCTTCGCGTTCGTGAGCATCCCAGTGGCTGTGGTGAACGCACTGATCGCGGGCTGGCTGTTGCTGCGCCTTCGCCGCGATCCGACCCCCACCGGCGCGCGGGGCCTGTATAGGTACTCGATCGCGTTCCCCTATGCGGCCGGTTCGGTTGCCGGTGTGCAGATTGTGGCTGCATTGCTACTCGGGCTCTATCCGTGACCGCCGTGACACCACGGCGGATCGTCGTGATCGGAGCTGGAATCGGAGGGCTCGCGGCTGCCGCGCTCTTGGCGAGGGCCGGGCACGACGTCACGGTGATCGAGGGCAATGACTGGGTGGGTGGCAAGAGTCGGCGAATCGAGGTCGGCGGACAGCGAATCGATACCGGCCCTTCCCTCGTCACGTTTCCTGCTGTATGGGACGAGTTTGGGCGGCGCTACGACGAGCTTGGGGCGGGCGATGCCGCTGGCGATTCGTCGACCGCTAGGCTCCAGCTGCGGCGACTGCCAGAGGTTGGGCGCTACTTCTACGGCGGGCAGACAGTCACACTGCCGGTCGAGGAGGGACACCCATGGCGGGAGGCGTGGGAGCGCTTCGATCGCGAGCACGGCGGTCTCGGACCACAGATCACCTTGCTGCTCACCGCCGATCCGATCGACCCGAAAGCACTTCCCGCAGTGGGCGTTCTCGCCCGCCTCTACGGCACCCGACTCACGACCAAGCGCTTTCTCGACGGTCTGACTTGGATGCCAGAGGGATTGCGAGAGGTGATTGCCATTCATACCCTCAATGCGGGGGTGCCCCCGACCCAAAGTTTGGCGCTGTATGCGAGCATGCCTGCCGTCATGGCGAGGGATGGCGCCTGGGTCCCGGAAGGCGGGGTGTACGAGGTGCCGCTGGCGATACACCGGCTTGCGCTTCAAGCCGGTGCAAGCGTGCACACCGGCGAGACCGTCCTGTCGGTCGAGCGTTCGCGCGTTCGCACGGTGGCGGCCGAGTACAACGCCGACCTGGTGGTGAGCGGGATCGATCCCGGTGTGCTCGCCGGGCTCATGGGCCGCGCGCCAGTTCCGCAGCGGGGCCTGACCTGTTCCGGCGTGGCAATCTACGGAGTGCTCGACACGCTGCTGCCAGACGCGACGGCGACGCACTCCGTCGTGATGCCGGATGATCCAGCCGCCCTGCATCGCAGCCTCGCTGCCGGGCTCGCGCCCGAGCAGACCATGGCCTTCGTGAATTACTACCGTCCGCACGAGATCTACCCAAACGACAAGGCAACCGTCGCGGTGCTCCTGACGGCACCCGCCGACGGCCACCGGTACGGCCTCGACGATGCCTTTGTGAGTCGGGAGATCTCACGTATCAGCGACGTGATGGGGCTCGATCGGCCCATCACCGAGTTGCTCGGTGCACACGAGATTCTCGACCCCGAGTACTTCTCCGGCTGGGGCGGAACGGGCGGCGCGCTCTACGGCGCAACCCGCCCGCTCTGGCAGAGCGGCCCGTTCCACGCGCCGGCGTACCGGGACCTTCGACACCGGTGGCTGTGGCGCGTCGGAGCGTCCGTGCATCCCGGTGGCGGAATCCCAGCGGTACTCGGCGGGGCAATGACCTCCGTCGCCAAGCTGCTTCGCACTCTGCGGGACTGATTCCTTTGACTCCTGCCTTGCACACGATTCGGATTGAGGCGCACAGGGTCGGACAGCCATCGGTCTGGCTATGTCCAACACATCAGCTCAGTTTGTGAACTTGATCCATCGATTCGACGAGCGCACTTGCAAGCTTGAGCATCTCTAGCGACTTTGCCGGGGTGCAGTAACCGCCGTACTGCAAAAGCGACTTGTCGCGTAAGAGCCGGCGGAGCTTCACCGCCAGTGCCGTTCCGTCGGGAAGGACTGTTGCGAGGAGGGCGGCCGCCATGGCATGGTCCTGATCGTTTGCACGAGCGCCGAGGGTGACTCCGGTGATCGCGTCTGCGGCGGCGATACCAGCAAGTATGGAATTAGAAGCCGACACTTGGGCACTCGGTGAGGGGCCAGGCGACGCTATTGCGTACTGGTAACGCTCACTGGCGACCTGCAAATGTTCGCGAGCCGTTCCTGCCCGCTCACGACTCTCTTCTCTGTTCATCATCGCTGTCTTGGTTTTCGGTGCCACACCTCAATGGTTTCACAAGCCACAGACCGTTTAGTGGCCCAGACGTTCTCGAAGGTTCATTCCGTGGAACGTCACGGCATCGGAGCGCCAAGATTCGACAATTGGGTCGTTCGTCTCGACGAGCTCCCGGAGCCGATTCGTCGTCACCAGATACACGTTGCAATTGTTTCCCGTCCATCGATGCACGCTTGCGCTCAGCGCATCGACAAGCTCTGCGCCGCTTTCCCCGGGAAGGTAGTCGGGAAGGACCGCGACAATGTCAAGGTCGCTGTCGACGGTGCTCGTTCCGCGCGCGACGGACCCGAAGATAGCCATCGTGCAATCCGTCGAAGCCCTCGCGCCCAGGCGTTCGCGGACGAGTTCAGACAGCCGCAACTTGAGAGTGGGCAGTACCGATCCGGCGGCCGAGACTGCCTGCTCAATTGCCTGCCAGAGGATGTGCTCCCGATTGGCGCGGTACATGTACGCAGAGCCTGCCCGCTCAACGAGCACCGTTCCTTGCAGAACCAAGCGAGCGAGCGCAGTCAAAATGCCCGGATAAGACGCTTTGCCCGCAAGCGCTGCGACGCGCGCGCCAGACAGCGAAGTCGTTGTGCGCGCGAGCACTCGATAGATATTCCCGTCGAGCTTCGGGATGATCGTGCTTATCGGATTTGACATATCCACCTGTGGGCTCCATACCTGTAAAAGTAGATACATCTATAGTAAAACAGAATCATCCCGGACGAAACCTTCCAGCGGGTCCCCGAAGTCCTGAGGTCGGCCGACGCCTCTCGTTAACAGGGCAAATGCCAAGCAAACCCAAGCTAGTGTGGCGGCTGGAGCAGCGCTCGATCGGCTCCGAATCGCTTCCTTGGAAAGGCTTGTTCATGCCAGAAGTTACCGTCGCCGGACGCCGCATCTCGACCTCCGTGCTCGTCATCGGCACCGGAGGTTCAGGCCTGCGGGCCGCGATCGAACTGTCAGAACGCGGGGTTGACGTACTCGCCGTCGGAAAGCGACCCAAGAACGACGCACACACCTCGCTGGCCGCGGGCGGCATCAATGCAGCCCTCGCCACGATGGATGCCGAAGATAGCTGGCAGCAGCACGCGGCAGACACCATCCAGGAGAGCTACTTTCTGGCCAACCCGCACACCGCCGAGATCGTAACGAAGAACGCTGGCCGCGGCATCGAGGATCTCGAGCGCTGGGGCATGCCGTTCGCGCGCGAGAGTGACGGGCGCATCAGCCAGCGCTATTTTGGCGCCCACAAGTATCGCCGCACCGCGTTCGCGGGGGACTACACGGGCCTCGGGATCCAGCGCACTCTGGTCGCCCGGGCAGCCCAGCTTGAGGTGCCCATTCTGGACTCGGTGTACATCACGCGAATTCTGGTGCGCGACAACGTGGTGTTCGGTGCCTACGGCTTCGACCTGCGCGACGGCAGCCGGGTGACGATCATCGCCGACGCAGTCATCATTGCCGCTGGTGGACACAATCGCATCTGGCGTCGCACCTCCAGCCGCCGCGACGAGAACACCGGCGACTCATTCAAGCTGGCGGTGGATGCCGGCGGCCGGCTGCGCGACGCCGAGTTCGTTCAGTTCCACCCGAGTGGCATCCTCGAACCAGAGAATGCCGCAGGCACCCTGATCAGCGAGGCCGCCAGGGGCGAGGGCGGGGTTCTGCGGAACGCCCTCGGCGAGCGGTTCATGGTCAATTACGACCCCGAGCGCATGGAATTATCCACCCGCGACAGGGTCGCGCTTGCCGCGTACACCGAGATCAAGGAGGGGCGCGGCACCGCTAAGGGCGGCGTGCTGCTCGACATTTCCCACCTGCCTCGCGAGACGATCATGACGCGCCTGCCGCGCGTGTACCAGACCATGCTCGAATTGCAGGTACTGGATGTCACAACTACCGCCATCGAGATCGCCCCGACGGCGCACTACTCCATGGGCGGTGTGTGGGTGCGACCGGAAGACCACTCCACCGATGTTGTCGGGATGTATGCCATCGGTGAGGCATCCAGCGGGCTGCACGGGGCCAATCGGCTCGGCGGCAACTCGCTCATCGAGCTGCTCGTCTTCGGCCGGATCGTCGGCGAGGCTGCGGCAGAGTACAGCGCTGGGATCGTCTCCCAGAATCGGTCGCAGGATGCGATCGACGCCGCCGAGCGGGAGGTGACCGGCACTCTGGCCTCAGATGGGGAGGAGAATGTGCGGGCCTTGCAGCGCGACATCCGCAACACCATGACCGACTTCGGCGGAGTCGTGCGCGACGAGGCGGGGCTGTTGGAAGGACTGCGCCAGCTGGACGACCTCGACGATCGCCAAACGAGGATCGGCGTGCATCCGGATGTCGCGGGGTTCTCTGGCCTTGCACACGCGTTCGACCTGCGGGCATCTCTCATGGCGGCTCGAGCAACCCTCGCCTGCGCTCTGGAGCGGCGCGAAAGCCGTGGTGCTCACAACCGCAGCGACTACCCAGACATGGACCCCGCCCTGCAGGTGAACCTGGTGTGGTCAGCCGACGGCTCGATCGCCCACGAGCAGATTCCAGAGGTGCCGGCCGAGATCGCGGCACTCATGGAGGACATCACCCAAGCCGGCAAGTTGCTCGAATAGCAGGCGGCACGGCATGACGCTCGACGGGTTGCCTAGCACTTTCCCGTGTCTTGCGAGATCACATTGGCGGAACCGGTGGTGCCCTGTCCATTGACATAGTTCACACATGCCTCCAGACATCGTTCACACTTCTTTGGCGTGCTCAGAAACCGTGTGATCGTGACCAGTGTCATCCTCGAAGGCCGCTCCAAGGCTGAGGTCGCCCGTGACTACGGTGTGTCCCGACGCTGGGTGCACACCCTCGTCGACCGTTACCTCGCTGGCGGGTGGGCGGCGATCGAGCCGCAATCGAGGCGGCCGAAGTCGAACCCGAGACAGATCACCCGGGAACTCGAGGAAGAGATCGTGCTGTGGCGTCGATCACTATCAGGCGGCGGCCATGACGCCGGCGCGCACACGATCGCAACACACCTCAAACGCACACATGGCAAGGCGCCAGCCGTGTCGACGATTTGGAACGTCCTGGCCCGCAACGGCCTCGTGACCCCGCAGCCCAAGAAGCGCCCCCGGTCGTCCTACAACCGTTTCGAAGCGGACCTGCCCAACGAGACCTGGCAATCGGACTTCACCCACTGGCGGCTGGCCGACGGCACCGACACTGAGATCCTCACCTTCATCGACGACCACGCCCGCAAAGCCCTCTCGATCACCGCCCACAACGTCGTCACCGGCACCATCGTTCTTGCCGACTTCCGCCGAAACGTTGAAGAATACGGGCCACCCGCCTCGACTCTCACCGACAACGGCCTCGTGTTCACTGCAAAATATCGGGGCGGCAAGAACGGATTCGAGAACGAACTACGACTGCTGAACATCGACCAGAAGAACGGGCGCCCGAACCATCCTCAAACTCAAGGCAAAGTCGAGAGGTTCCAGCAGACTCTCAAGAAATGGCTCCGAGCACAGCCAGCCGTCAACACGCTCGACGAGCTGCAAACACAACTGGACTACTACCGGCACTACTACAACACGATCCGCCCGCACCGTTCCCTGCAGCATCGCACCCCCGACGAGGCCTACAACTCCCGCCCCAAAGCAGGTCCCTCCGGCACCGTCGGCGGGCACTGGAGAATCCGCGAAGACCGCATCGACAACGAAGGCAAAGTCACCCTCCGATACGGATCACGACTACACCACATAGGCATCGGCCGCGCCCACAAAGGCACACGAATCAGACTCCTGATCCACGACCAACACGTCCGCATCATCGCCACCGAAACCGGTGAACTGCTCCGCGAGCTCATCCTCGACCCCAGCCGCGACTACCAACCCCAGAAACCACAAAACGCCCTCCCGAAGGAAAGCGAAATGTGAACCATGTCTCGGGACATCTGTGAACGATGACCCGAGACATGACACGTGTGCGGAAGGCGGGACTTGAACCCGCACGCTCGAAAGCACAGGAACCTAAATCCTGCGTGTCTGCCAATTTCACCACTCCCGCTGGCGACCACGATTCTATGCCGAAGGCCCCGCTGTACGCTGGCACCATGACCCTCGAGGATGCGGCAGCTGCCTTGGGGGTTTCGGTGGATGCCACGGAGTCCGACATCCAGCGGGCATACAAGTTGCGCGCTCGCGACTCGCATCCGGACCTCGTCGGCAGTGCTGCGCCGGGGCGTGGAGCACGCTCTGCCGAGGATTTCATCCGCATCACCGCTGCGCGCGACACGCTCCTTCAGGCCCGGCGCTCATCGACGACAGCCGCACAAGCCGCACGCGAGTACTCCGTGCATCCGCGCTATCGCCGAATCTCGTGGCAAGGGCTCGCGGGCTGGCTGAGCGTTGTGGTCGTCGCGGCATTCGTGTCGATTGGCGGAGCCGAGTTGCCGTTCACAGTTGCCGAGCCGTTGGTGCGATTTGCAGTGCTCACGGTTGGCCTCGTTGGCTTCGCGCTGACTGGCAAGCAGGTCTACTTCGTGCTCATCGCGCTCGCTATTGCCGTGACGGCGGTGCTTGCGATCGCCTATACAACCCTTGGCGCGTTGCTCGGTATGTTCATTCTCTCGGCCCCGGTAATCGGGTTGGTACTTGCCGGTCGGGCACAGCGCGCCAGCGACTTGCGCATCCGGATGCAGGCAGCCACCCGCGAGACTCAATAGCTGCGCCCTGCAACTGTGGATAACCTCCGGCACGCCCTGACCCGGACAACAAGAATGTGCGCATGTCCCATGCCCTTGCCCACATTGCCGATCGGGTGCGCGAGCGCGTCAGGCTAGACGGCGTCGATCTCGGCTCAGATGAAGCGCTCGCGGCCCGCTACGTGCACGACGAAGTGCAGCGCTACAGCGAGCGGGCCCTCGGCGGTTCTGTGCCACTCCTCGATGACGAGGCCAACGCGGCCCAGCAGATCGTTGCAACTCTCACCGGCTTCGGCGCACTGCAGCCCTACTTCGATGACGCCGAGGTCGAGGAGATTTGGATCAACGCACCGGATGCGATCTTCATCGCCCGTGACGGCATCCCAGAACTCACCGGCATCACACTGACCGATGCGGATGTGCGTGACCTCGTCGAGCGGATGCTGCAGCACTCAGGCCGCCGCGTCGACCTGTCGAGCCCGTTTGTAGATGCCTCGCTGCCGGACGGTTCGCGTTTACATGTGGTCATTCCGGATGTCACCCGCAAGCACTGGTCGGTCAATATTCGAAAGTTCACCCAGCGCATCCGCGACCTGCAGCGCTTGGTCGCACTTGGCAGTCTCACGCAGCAGGCGGCCGAGTTTCTGCGCATGGGAGTGCTTGCTGGCCAGAACATCATCGTCTCGGGTGCGACCCAGAGCGGCAAGACCACAATGCTCAACGCGCTGCTTGCTGGATGCCGCCCGAGCGAGCGCATCATCACCGTTGAGGAGACCTTCGAACTCTCGCTCTTCTCGCGCGACGTCATCGGAATGCAGTGCCGGCAGCCGAGTCTCGAGGGGACCGGCGAGATCACGCTCCGTCGACTGATCAAAGAGTCATTGCGAATGCGCCCAGACCGACTCGTGGTCGGCGAAGTACGCGAGGCCGAGTCGCTTGACCTGCTGATTGCCCTTAACAGCGGGCTGCCCGGCATGTCGAGCATCCACGCAAATAACGCGCGCGACGCACTCATCAAGCTGTCAACCTTGCCCCTGTTGGCCGGACGTAATATTGATTCCTCCTTCGTCGTGCCAACCGTTGCCGGGTGCATCGACCTTGTCGTGCACTGCGAATTGGGACGCCAGGGCCGTCGACGCGTCGTCGAGATTCTTGCTCCCACCGGCAATGTCACGGCAGGTGTCATCGAGGCGAGCACGATCTTCGCGATCAGTGACGGTCAGTTGCAGCCAACCGGGAGCTATCCGTCGCGCACGGCGAAGTTCTCGGCTGCTGGTCTCGATCCTGCCGTCGTGCTCGGGGTTCGAAGGTGAGCATCGCGATCGGTCTGCTGCTCGGTGCCGGACTCGTGCTGGCCGCTTCGCCGTGGTTGTGGCCGCGGCGCACGGTTCGCGCGCTCCGATCGGGCGAG
>Ga0163146_10007898_pt1 | contig 11535 bp, 8 predicted proteins | sample OliLakLV19MP7G1_FD_148648 | JGI IMG/M metagenome (GOLD analysis project Ga0163146, IMG submission 148648) | Freshwater microbial mat bacterial communities from Lake Vanda, McMurdo Dry Valleys, Antarctica - Oligotrophic Lake LV.19.MP7.G1 | ecosystem: Environmental > Aquatic > Freshwater > Lake >... | reverse complement strand
GGTGGCAACCGGGGTGGCAACCGGGGTGGCAACCGGGGCGGCAACCGGGGCCGCTGAGAGCCACCTTAAAGAGCCTTACCCCACCGGCGGCGAAGTGTCGGCCATGACCCTGATCACCGACGTGCGGGCCATCCGCCAACGGCTGGACGGCGTCGAAGTGGCGCTACGCGGCTTAGGCGTACGCATGGAGGAGTTGACTCCGGGGCCAGCCGCTTCGGCAGACGGCGCTGGCAGTCGCGCCGCCAGTGCCCCTCCCGGGTCGCTGGAGGAGTTACGCAAAGCCCTTACCGGCGACTTACAGGCGGACTTACACAAAAACGCGAAACAATCCACGCTCTTCACCGGGGTGATGTTACTCGTCATGTTGTCCGGTTTGGGCGGCTTAGGCTGGATGGTGCACCAGTTATCGCAATTGGTGAAGCAATTGGAATAACGGATGTCTGAACGAACCCGTAACTCGATCGTCACCTCCCCTTGTCCGGAATGTGCGAACCTGACAGGGACCCTGGCCGGGTGGCCACCTCCGGTTTGCCGTGATCGCGATCCATTCAGCAAGCGGCCGGATTCTCCGGCATCCGAGAGGGATGAATTTTGAAATCGAGTCCCGTAGATTGGGCAGTCTCGCGGACGGTGCCTGTACCCGAGGCCTTGGGCTTGTTAAGCTCAAAGCCAGGGGCGGACGAACGAAAGCGAGAAGCGAGAATCATGCCCAATACCAAGACGGTGGTCACGCTGGGTCCGGCTTCGGACTCACCGGAAACCGTAGCCAACCTCCTCCGCGTCGGCGTCGATGTGTTCCGGATGAACATGTCGCACGGCACGCAGGATGACCATGCGCGGCGCATCCGCACCGTCCGCGCCGTCGCTGCCGAGATGGGCATTGACGCCGGCATTCTGCTCGATCTGCAAGGCCCCAAAATCCGTCTCGGCACCTTTGAGGGCGGCCGGGTGGTGCTCGAAACCGGGCAGCGCTTCACGCTCACGACTGAAACCCGCATCGGCAATCAGGAAGGCGCCAGCACCAGCTACGTCGACTTCGCCAAGGACGTCCGCGAGGGCGACCGGGTCCTGTTAAACGACGGCGCTGTCGAAATGCGCGTCCTGTCGACCGACGGTATCGCCGCCGAGTGCGAAGTGATCGCGGGCGGCCCGGCCGGCGACCGCAAGGGCATCAACCTGCCCGGCGTGCAGGTGTCGACTCCGTCCCTCACCAAGAAGGACATGGCCGATCTCCTTTTCGGCATCGAAATCGGCATCGACTTTGTGGCGCTCTCCTTCGTCCGCAAGCCCAACGACGTCGTCCGCTTGCGCCATTTCCTCGAAGAGCGCGAATCCTCGCCGCTAGTGATCTCGAAGATCGAGAAGCCCGAAGCGTTCGAGAACCTGGACGCGATTCTGGCCGAAAGCGATGGCGTGATGGTAGCCCGCGGCGACCTGGGCGTGGAGACGGCGCTCGAGAAAGTCCCCTACATCCAGAAGTCGATCATTGAGCGCGCTCGGCGGCAGGGTAAGTTCGTCATCACCGCGACCCAGATGCTCGAGTCGATGATTGAGAGCGCGGTGCCCACGCGCGCCGAAGTGAGCGACGTGGCCAACGCTATCTACGACGGCACGGACGCCATCATGCTCTCGGCCGAAACTTCGACGGGCCGCTACCCGGTGGAAGCGGCCCGCATGATGAACAAGATCGCTGCCGCAGCCGAGGAGAGCTTGCGCGCCCAGGGCTTCAAGGAATTGTCCGACGGGCACGCCCTCACCGTCCCCGAGATCATTGCCGACGCGGCCTATCACGCCGCGCGTAAGCTGAACGCCACAGCGATCGTCGTCTTCACCGCCGGCGGTAGCAGCGCCCGCATGGTGGCCAAGTATCGCCCGCCGGTGCCGGTTTATGCCTTTACCACCACCGAGAAAGTCGCCCGTCAACTGAGCTTAGTCTACGGGGTGACGCCCATCATCGCCGAGCCCAAGGAATCCACGGACAAGATGCTGGCCTTGATGGACACTATTCTGGAACAGAAGGGCTACGCCAAGCGACGTGACCCGGTCGTGTTTGTGTCGGGCCGGCCGATTGGCAAGTCCGGCAGCACCAACATGCTCAAGCTGCACCACATCGGCGACGTGGTCTAGTGCGCCACTCCGCGTTCGATTTTACGAAACGAACCCGGGAGTTGTTGATTCTATTGAGTTTTTGTTAAGCGAGGAGTGAGGCCCAAGTTCATTGGGATGGAGCGAGGTGGGCATGGTTCCATTTTGGCATGGGGGCGCAAAAAAGCGGTGGCCGCGGAGGGTCTCAGAAGAGGGAAAGTCTCCTTTTTTGTATCACTTGGGCGGTAGTGTAATTCGCTGTGACCGGCTAATTCGCAAACGCTCGTTTGATTTCTTTCTTCTGATGCAGCCTGCCATCCTCGCCCGACGCGGCCATCGCGCAAGAAGCGACCGCCGGGACGCTCAGAAACTCGTCAAAATTCACAACATCAAAGTGTAAGGCTCCCGGTTTCCCGCGCCATCCCCGAAACTGAAACGCGGACCGCTCCCGGCGGTCTGATACCGCAGCGACCTAGCTCTTGAGTAACTGCTTGATCGCCCGCACGGCCTGCCGCGTCCGCTGCTGATTCTCGATCAAGGCAAAGCGCACATAGCCCTCTCCGAGCGGACCAAAGCCAATTCCGGGAGCCACACCCACGAGCGCTTTCTCGAGCAGTAACTTCGAGAATTCGAGCGAGCCCAGGTCGCGGAAACGCTCGGGAATCTGGGTCCACAAGAACATCGAGCCGCGGGGCTTCTCGCACGGCCAGCCGGCGGCATTGAGACCATCCACTAACACATCGCGCCGCTTCTGGTAAGTGTCGCGGATCTTAGTAACTTCGTCGTCGCACTCGCGCAGGCCCACCGTGGCCGCGATTTGGATAGGCTGGAAGATGCCGTAGTCGAGGTAACTCTTGATGCGGGCGAGCGCATAGATCATCTTGGGGTTACCGACACAAAAGCCGACGCGCCAGCCAGCCATGTTGTAACTCTTGGTCATCGAGTAGATCTCGACGGCGTGTTCTTTGGCGCCTTCCACCTGCATGATGGAGGGGGCTTGGTAGCCGTCGAAGCCGATGTCGGCGTACGCAAAGTCGTGGAGGACCATGGAGCCGTATTGGTCGGCGAGGCGGATGATTTCGCGGAAGAAATCGAGGTCGACGGTGGCCGTGGTGGGGTTGTGCGGAAAGTTCACCAGGATCAACTTGGGCGGCTTTAGGGCCTGCCGGCAATGATCGGTGAGGCGGTTCAAGAACTCGGCCGGGGTGGGCATCGGCAGCCGGCACACTTGCCCCTCGGCCATCACGACACCCCATTGGTGGATCGGATAGGCGGGGTCGGGCGCGATGACGGTGTCTTCCGGGCCGATCACGGCAAACAGCAGATGGGCGAGCGCGTCTTTCGAGCCAATCGTGACGATGGCTTCGCTTTCGGGATCGAGTTCGACGCCATACCGGCGCTGATAGCGGCGCGTGATTTCGAGGCGCAGGTTCGGAATGCCGCGCGACATCGAATAACGGTGGTTACGCGGATTGCGGGCGGCTTCGGCGAGCTTCGACACAATCAACCGGGGAGTGGGGCCGTCGGGGTTGCCCATTCCAAAATCGACTACATCCTGCTGGGCAGCGCGAAGTTTGGCCTTCATCTCGTTCGTAATGGCGAACACATAGGGCGGAAGCTTATTGATGCGGTAAAACTCGTCGGAGAAAACCATGGGGAACTTTTATTATACGGTTCATCGGGCATTATACGGTTCATCTGGCAGAATCGCCGTTTCGTCGGAAATCCGCGGCGGCGAAAAGCGATTGGCCGTAGCGTAGAAACATGAAAGTTCAACGCTTACTACTCACTGGATCCGCCATTCTGGGCTTCGCGCTGGGGATGGCTCGCGGGGCCGATCGCTATGACTATACGGTGCGCACCGACATCTTCGCTGGCCTCCAAGGCGATGAGGTGGCGATGAATCGCGCGCTGGGCAAGATTGAAGCCACCTTGGCCGAGGATCCGAAGCACGCCGAGGCCATCGTGTGGCGCGGGGCGGCGGTCTTCTTCCAAAGCGGCCAATTGTTCCAGAAACAGGACATGCAAAAGGGTATGGAGCTCTACATGCTCGCCATGGCCGATTTTGAACGGGCCGGCAAGTTGGCGCCGGATAGCCTCGGCGTGCTGATTCCGCGCGCGGCCGTGCTGATGTCCGCGGCGATTTCCGCCAAGGGCAGTCCGATGGCCAAGCAATGGGTAAAGACGGCCGTCGAAGATTATGAGCGGGTGCGCGAGATGCAAAAGGACACCTTCGCCGGCTTGAGCGACCATTCCCGCGGCGAACTTCTGCAAGGGCTGGCTAATGGTTACCGGATGTTGGGCGACGAGGCGAAGGCCAATGTGTATTTTGAGCGCATGAAGACCGAAATGGCCGGGACGCCTTATGCCAAGCGAGCGACGATCTGGTTGGAGACGAAGTCGCTCACGCCGGCGCAGTCCGGCTGTATCGGCTGCCATACTGGCAAATAAGTGCGCGAATTTCTGAAAGCCTTGCTGTGGCCGCTGCTGATCGGCGCGGTGCCGCCGATTCTGATGATGGTGGCCATGCGACGCTGGACATGGCACGACCTCTGGGAGAGCTTCTGGATCAGCACCATGTTTGCGACGCTGATCGGCCTGCCCGCCGGCTTCGTTTTGCCCCGCTTGGTGGGTCGCTGCAAACATTGGGCAAGCGGCGCGCGGATGGTCGCCTACGGAGGCACGCTTTTCGTGCTGGCTAACCTGGGAACGACGGCGGGCGTGGGCTTACTCTGGGCGGCCGGCCTGATTCCCCCGGGCCTGTTCCTGCGCTGGCTGGGCAACGCCTATCGGTGGAGCCTGTTCCTGACCTTTTGTACCGGCGTGGTGACTTACATCTATGCCCACTTCCGGGTCCAGATCGAAGCGTCGAATGAAAAGCTGCGGGTCAAGGAACGGGAAGAGAAGGAGGGGCGGCGGCTGGCGACCGAAGCACGGTTGGCCGCCCTTGAATCTCGCATTCATCCGCACTTTCTGTTCAATGCGCTCAATTCTGTCTCGTCCTTGATTCGGGAGGACCCGGAGCGGGCTGAACTGCTCCTTGAGCGGGTGTCGGCGTTGTTGCGATTTTCGCTCTACGAGCCGCACGGCGGGCTGGTGACCCTGGAGCAGGAACTCAAAATGGTGCGCGACTATCTTGAGATCGAGCGCGTCCGCTTCGGGGAGCGCCTGCGCTACGAGATCGTCTGCGAGCCCGAACTGACGGCCGTGATGCTCCCCCCGCTGGCTGTGCAGACGTTGGTGGAGAACAGCGTCAAGTACGCGGTCACCAATCGGAGAGAAGGCGGTGAGGTCTGGGTGGCGGCCCGGACGGGAGCGCGGGGCGCCGAGATTGAGGTGCGGGATTCGGGGGCGGGCTTTGACGAGTCCGCGATTCCAGTCGGGCATGGCCTCGAATTGCTGGCCGCGCGTCTGGAGGCTCAATTCGGGGCTGGGGCGGCGATTGAGTACCGTCGCCAGGATGACGGCATGTCCGTCATCCTGCGCATGCCGCGCGGGGTGACGGCATGATCCGCGCCTATCTAGTCGACGATGAGCCACTGGCGACGCGCCGCTTGACCCGGATGCTCGAAGAGACCGGTAAGGTGACGGTGGTGGGCGTGAGCAACGACCCGGCCGATGCCCTGGAACGCATGCCCGGTGTCGATTTCGATGTCCTCTTCCTCGATATCGAGATGCCGGAAATTTCCGGCTTCGACCTACTCGGAAGATTAAAAGGCGAACCGTGGGTGGTATTTGTCACCGCCTTTCACCAATACGCGCTCCGGGCCTTTGAAGTGAACTCGATCGACTATCTCGTCAAGCCCGTGGAACGGGAAATGCTGGACCGGGCGGTGCGCAAGCTCGAACGGCGTCAACAGGAACGCGCCGGGGGCCACGCCGGCCCGCCCTTGGCAGACCTGGTGCGCCAGGTAACCGCCGCCATGGCCGTCTCGATGACCGGGACAAACTATCCGGAGCGGCTCGCCTCGCGCGTGGGGGACAAGGTGGAATTCATCGACCTTTCGCGCGTGACACATCTGTATGCCGAGGACAAGCTAACGTTCGCGGCGACTTCCGGCAAGAGCTATATCCTGGACCAAACGATCGCCGAACTGGAAGCCAAGCTCGACCCTAAGCGATTTGTCCGCATCCACCGGTCCACGCTGGTGAACGTGGCTTTTGTGCAGGAACTGTATACATATTTCGCGGGGAAAATGATATTGCGTTTGAAGGACGAGGGGAAGACGGAATTGGCCGTGGCGCGGGAGAGGGTGAAAGAGCTGAAGGACCGCCTGGGTATCTAGGTACAAAGGCGCTAAGTAACCGTAAGGTAAATCGCTGATTCTCAGATCGAAGAACTGCCGATAAGGTAGTAGCAGGAAAGTGGTCATCCTTACGTTGAGGTATTGGGTGATTTTAGATCAACCAAGTGCCGTTAAAAGCGAAGATTTACATCGGCGCGCAATTGGGCTTGTCGTGCTGCGTGTTGCTTTGGATTGCAACCCGCTGGCAGTGCGACGACCTTTGGCGGCTGCTGGCCTACTTTTGTCTGGGGATCGCTGGATCGCTGGTGAAAGTGCATTTGCCGGGCATCGAAGGCACGATGTCCGTCAGCTTTCTCGTCATCATTTTGGCGATTGCCGAACTGAGCGTGGGCGAAGCCGTGTTGATCGGGTCGGCGAGCACGCTGCTGCAATGCCTGTGGAAGACGAAGAATAAGATCCGGCCGATTCAGGTGGCCTTTAGCGTCTGCGGCACCGCCAACGCGATCGCTGTAGCCTGTATGGCGACGCAACGGCTGCAACTCTGGGCGCCCACGAACATTCTGCTGCTGCTGTCGACGGCGGCCTTTGTCTATTTCGTGTTCAATACCTCACCGGTAGCAGGCATCATTTCGCTCACCGGCCGCCGGTCGTTTCTGGCGGTGTGGCGCGAATGTTATTTCTGGAGTCTGCCTTATTTCGTCCTGGGCGCCGCCTTGGTGGCCAACCTTGTGTACCTGAAGCAAGTGGCGGGCTGGCAGAGCTTCCTGATGGTGGTGCCGGTGATGTATTGGGTATATCACTCCTACAGCCTGTATCTGGGGCGGCTGGAAGCGGAAAAGACCCACGTCGAGGAAATGGCCAGCTTACATTTGCGCACTATTGAAAGCTTGGCCCTGGCCATTGAGGCCAAAGACCATACGACCCATGACCATTTGCGGCGGGTAGAGATCTACGCGGTTGAAATCGGCAATGAGTTGCGCCTGCCCGACGAGCAGATTCAGGCCCTGCGTGCCGCGTCTTTGCTGCACGACATCGGCAAACTGGCGGTCCCCGAACACATCATTGCCAAACCCGGTAAGCTGACCCCGGAAGAGTTCGAGAAGATGAAAATCCATCCCGTGGTGGGGGCGCAGATTCTGGACAAAGTGGGGTTCCCCTATCCGGTGGTGCCGATCGTGCGCTCCCACCACGAAAAGTGGGATGGCAGCGGCTATCCGGATGGCCTGAAGGGCGAAGATATCCCCATTGGCGCCCGGATTCTTTCGGCCGTCGACTGCCTGGATGCCCTGGCCTCCGATCGCCAATACCGCCGCGCTTTGCCCCTCGACGACGCGATGGCGTATGTGGTGAGTGAGGCGGGTAAAGCCTTTGACCCACGCATCGTCGAGATCCTCCACCGGCGCTACCGCGAGTTGGAAGGAATGGCGCAATCGTCGCCCGGGCGCAATCAGGCCTTATCCATTAACCTTAGGGTGGAACGTGGTGCCGAACCCGATGCCGGGTTCGAGAAGACGCCCGAGCCCCCTGCCGTGGACTTCCAGACGGCCATTTCCTCCGCCCGCCAGGAGGCCCAGTTACTGCTCGAAATGACGGCCGATCTGGGCAAGAGTTTGAGCCTGGTGGACACGCTTAGCTGCCTGACCGAACGGTTGAAGAGGATCGCCCCTTACGACGCCATTGCCATTTACCTGGTGAAGGGCGAAGAATTGGTGCCCGAGTTCGTCAGCGGCGAGAACTTCCGCCTCTTCTCCTCCCTGCGCGTACCCATGGGCGAGGGCCTTTCGGGCTGGGTAGCGGAGAACAACAAGCCGATCATCAACGGCAATCCGTCGGTGGAGCCCGGCTATTTGAAAGACCCAACCAAGTTCAGCACGCTGCAATCGGCTCTATCGGTGCCGCTTGAAGGAACCAGCGGCATGGTGGGAGTGCTTTCGCTCTACAAGGCGGAAGCGGACTCGTTCACGAATGACCACTTGCGCATCTTGCTGAGCATCGCGCACAAGATGGCCCATGCCATTGAGAATGCGCTGCGGTACCGGAAGATGGAGTCGAGCGCGACGCTGGACGGATTGACCGGGCTGCCCAATGCCAAGAGCATGTTCCTGCAACTGGATGCCGAACTAGCGCGCAGCAAGCGGCAGAACTCGACCCTGGCCGTGCTGGTGTGCGACCTCGATGGCTTTAAGGCCGTGAACGATCGCTGGGGACACCTTGAAGGCAACCGGGTGCTGAAACTGGTGGCCGATGGCTTCCGGCAGGTCTGCCGTGAGTACGACTATGTGGCGCGCATGGGCGGCGACGAGTTTGTGCTGCTCTTCCCTGGTATTTCGGCCGAGGCGGCTACGCTGTTCGCCCAGCGGCTCACCGAAGTGGCCGAGGCGGCGGGCCGCGAGGTCACCGGCACCGACTTGCTGTCCATCAGTTGGGGGGCGTCGTATTTCGGACCCGACGGCGACGACGCCGAAGCGCTCTTAGCCGAGGCCGACAAGCGCATGTACAAGTACAAACACGAGCACAAGAAGCGGCGGGGAATCCCGGCCCGCGACGCCGAGGTGACGCTCAGCGCTTAAATTAGTGGGTGGCCGGCGGGGGCGTTTGCGGAGGCGTACCCGAGCCCGAACCACCGGCGCTGGGGATGAGGTTAGGGACGGACGGCTTTGAAGGTTCTTTCACCTTGGCCGGGGCGTCCTTCTTCAGCGGCGAGATGATTACGTGCGCATTGCGGCCTTCGAGCTTGGGGTTGCCTTCGGCTAAACCCACCTCTTTCAGGTCCGCCGAAAAGCGCTGGAGTAACTTCTGGCCCAGATCCACATGGGCGATTTCGCGTCCGCGGAATTGGACCACCGCTTTCACGCGATTACCTTCTTTCAAGAAGCGTGTGGCGTTCTTCTTTTTGAAGTCGTAGTCGTGGTCGTCGGTGTTGGGACGGAACTTGATTTCCTTCACCAGAATCACGTGCTGCTTCTTCTTGGCTTCGTGATCCTTCTTCTTCTTCTCGTACTGCCATTGGCCATAGTCCATGGCTTTGGCCACGGGCGGGTCAGCGGTGGGCGCGATGACGATCAGATCGAGGCCCATCTCCTGGGCCCGGCGCACGGCGGCCTGGGTGGGCATGACGTCCACGCTGCCGTCGGGGAATACCGCCCGGACTTGAGGCGCACGAATAGCCTCATTGACGTTTTCTCTGATCTTCTGGACGCGGCGAGGAGGGAAATTTCTGGGTGGGTACATGCAGGCGGTTAGTGGCTCATAGAGCCAATGCGGCACTCCGCGCCCGGATCGAGGTGACCGGTGACGACGGAACGGTTGGAGTTCAAATTGAACGGCATTGCCCTGAGAGTACCAGATTTCTTCGCGGGTGCAAATCAATTTATCAACGAGATGCGGTGGAAGATGTCGAACTTTGTCACAAACGAGGGGTGGGGAGACCCCACGAGGTGGGGATTCGACGCCCAAAGAGAGGGCCAAAGGACGCGAATTCCGGGCTTTGACCTAAAGGGATAAACAAATTCTTACGACAGAAGTACTGTGACCGTAAGGTATTCAGCTCAACGGTCGCCAAGGTAGGGCCTGGCAAGTAGTATATGGCGCATTTACGTCCCGTTGGAGTTCGGCTCATTCTCCTGATCGTCGCGGTGATCGGGGCAGGCCTCTCGTTCTATGTCGAGTCCTTGCTACGGGCGCGGGAGGCGGAATCACTGCACGACCGGGTCGGCGCCGACTTTGCGCGCTTGAGCGAAACGGTGCGCAAAAAATTGGCCGACGAGGTCGAGGCATTACAAATTTTGGCCCGGGATTATTCACGGCTCTCGTCCGTTACCGAGGAGGACTTCGTTCGCTCCGCCGACCGGTTTGTCACCGGTCATGTAGGCGTGGTGGCGCTAGGTTACGCCGACTCCACGTTCAAGCTCAAGTATTCAACTCCGCCCCGCTTCGTTTCATCCATCGAGAAGGCGCACGAGATGATCCGCGCCAACCGCGGTTTCCTGCTGACCGACGCGGTCACGGAGAACGAGTGGAAGGTTTCCGAGCCCATTCAGGTGGTGGACCGCGGGAAGGTGTTCGTCCTCTACCTGCCGGTGCGGCGTTTGGGCCAATCGACTGAGCTCGTCGTGGCGGTGGTGCACTTGCAACTGACCCTGGACTCTTTGTTTGCGGAGGCGATCCCCAAAGAATACGGGCTGATGCTGGTGGACGGCTACTCCCCCATTTACCAGCGCGGGCCGCGCAACACCGATCCGTCGATTCCAACGTTTGACGAAGAGATCAGCGTGCTCAGCGCGAAGTGGAAAGTGCGCTTGCGGCCGACCTTGGACATGGTGCAAGCCTCGAAGTCCATTCTGCCCCGGATGTTTTTTTGGGGCGGCTTGTTAATTTCCGGCCTGATCGTGTTGCTGGTCGGCTACCAGACGATGCTCTTCCGGCAAATGGACCGGGAAGAGGCGATGCAGAACGACTGGGCGACGCGCTGGGATACGGCGCTCGCCGGGACGATCAAACCCGCGGCGGGTCCGCCGGGCGCGGGATCGCCGGCCCCGGTTTCGCCAGCGCCGGGCCCGCAACCGAGCGAGGTTTCGAGCTTGACCGGTTTGAACCTCGGTAACGACCCGGCCGGGGCCCGGATCTATCGCAAGATGGGTTTGGCGGAGAGTTCGCCTTGGGTGGCGGCCATCGCCGGGGTCACCGAGCCGGTGTTCGTCGCCGAACCCTCTTCGGCGCTCGACGCCGGGACGCCTATCGCTTATGTGAACGACGCTTTTGTCCGGGTGACCGGTTTTGCGGCCCACGAGATTATTGGTAAAACGCCGCGGCTGTTGCAGGGCGTGGCTACCGACAAGCGGGCGCTTGACGATATCCGGCAGGCGCAGGTGCGGCGCGTGGCTTATCAAGGCGGGATGACCTACTACCGCAAGGATGGATCGCCGTTTGAGGCCCAGGTGTCTATGCGGCCGGTGATGGACGAGTTCGGCAAACCGAGCTATTGGATCTTTATGTTGCAAACCGCGGTGGAACGGGTCGCGGAGAATGCGCCCTTGCCGGCCGTAGAGCCAGTGCCAATGGCAATAACGAGTCCGGCCCGGGAATTGTCGCCCGAGATACCGGTCGAGCCCGTACGGCCGGCGGAGGCGAGTTCGGCGGATTCGGTGGAGGAAACCGTGGCGCGGTTGCGGGCCTTGCGGGCGCGGGCCGCCGTGGAAAATCC
>Ga0163146_10007864_pt1 | contig 11559 bp, 10 predicted proteins | sample OliLakLV19MP7G1_FD_148648 | JGI IMG/M metagenome (GOLD analysis project Ga0163146, IMG submission 148648) | Freshwater microbial mat bacterial communities from Lake Vanda, McMurdo Dry Valleys, Antarctica - Oligotrophic Lake LV.19.MP7.G1 | ecosystem: Environmental > Aquatic > Freshwater > Lake >... | reverse complement strand
ACAACGAGTGGTGTGATGGAGGGAATCAACAATCGCCTCAAAGTGATTAAGCGTCAAGCCTATGGATTTGTTAATTTCGACAATTTTCGAGCTCGACTATTAGCTTGCTTTTCTAATTAGTTTTTATTATCACCTCAAACCCAGAAGACCCCAAAGCTTTCCATAAAATATGCAAAGGCCCGTTTAGATATTTACGTATAATATGGCAGCAATGGGTGCAACCCAACGTTTGTTGGTTCCTAATTTTTAATTAACGCGATCGCATTTACCACAATTTTTATAAGTATATTTTGCTGTTAAGTCTACTACAAGATTTCCCACCTATGAGGCTTGATGTTTCAATGTTTACTTAAAACGATAGTGACTTAAAGTTATCATCGGTGAGGCTGTTTTAGTTGCAATTTGATACTGGCATTTATTACCATTTGCTGAGTTTTCAAAGTCGGGAGAAAAAGGAATTTGTATTGAGTGAGTAAGTAGTTAGCTGTGTGCTTGTGTAACTCAGATACTAGATTGTTAATCTTGATACGAATTTGGGCTGGGGTTTTTCTGATAAAATAACGCCGAAGTCGCTTGAAATCTCGAATTTTTGCCAGCCAAATGATAGACATTAGCTGGTCGGGCAGAGGTGATTATCTGTAGATTAGACTGATATCTAATTTGCTGATTTCCAACATTTCTGAACCGTTAAGCTTACGTCACAAAGGTTCAGACACCAAAGAAGAATTAAAGTAATATTTAATGATCCAAAACTAGAGTTGCTCAAAATTTGCCCTGGGACTGATGCAGCCGACGATCGGGCAGTGACCGATCGCAGATAATTAATCAAAATATATTTCACAAGGGCGATCGAGGCTTTCGTAAAAGCTATCATCACAGAACATAGGTCATCTTTAATTTAGTACAGCTAACCGCGCCACCACGGGCGCTGTAATTTGAGCAAACAATTTGGGAAAATAGAATTAGCCTGGGAAGGGGACACACCCCGCCCCGCTTTTCTCTCCCGGTACGGGGAATCCCCAAGTGATGTGCCCTGACGCTATAACGAGAGTATCCCGCAAGTTAATCAGGTAAGTAAGCAACCTAGCACTCAACGAACAAGATTTGATTGCAAGCACCGGCAAATCCCTCCAACATCTCGTCAATTTGTGGACGAAGCTTAGAGGGGACTGCGAGCTTACACTTGAGAGATAGGGATTGAGCAAGAAAATGATAGCTGATCCATAAGCAAAGAATACGGGGGTTAAAACCCCGCGTTGGTTTTCCTCTCAGCACTCTTTGTGACTGAGTTTCCCACCTATTGAGTGTTTTTTATGACTAGCACATCCCCGCTTCGCTCCACATCGATAGTTGCTCTAAGCGTTTTTACTCCGGCTCTCACCAAGATGATTCAGTCGGGTTACGTCAACGGCGAGCAAGTGAAGCAAGCTCAAATTGAAAGCCAGAAGTCGGGCAAGCGTTTGACGGAGGTATTAGAAGCACTTACCGGGCAGCCGTTACCCCCAGAATTGCTGCGACTTTACAAGAAGCAGCAGATGTTTGAACGGAAGATAGTCTACGGCGTTGAAGCATTTGACCCGGAGATGAGCGAAATGTCTAACGAGCAACTCGGAATTATGCTCGACGCGTTGAAGATTTCGATCGACATTTGTCACCAAGGTCGGTTTTTACCCGTAGCGAAGACTGAAACTGAGCCGGCGGCGGTTTTAGTCGCAATGGTAGATCCCGATAACCTCAACGCCATAGAAGATTTGCGGCGGATTTTACAGCCTCACGGCTTGGCTTTGCAGCGACGGGTGATTACGCCAGACGACTACCAGGACATTACTTCTGCCTATCAAGACGACCAAGTTAAGAGGGAAGCTAAAAAAGCTGAAATCGAAAAACAGAGAAAGATGGATTTAGGGGAGGGAGATTTTGGCGAGCTCTCGCTAGAAGAGGAGAGTAGCGACCAAGAAGACCTCGCTAACACCCTGGACGATGCTGAGGCGGCTCCCGTAATTAAAGCCGTCAATATCATTTTGGCTAAAGCTTTGTCGGAAAAGGTGTCTGACATCCACGTAGAACCTCAAGAAGAGTTCATGCGGATTCGGATGCGGAAAGACGGGGTGCTGCAAGAGTATTTCCGGTTTCCCAAGCAGGTAGTCGCATCGATTACGGCTCGTTTCAAGATTATTGCCAACCTGGATATTGCCGAACGCCGACAAGCTCAAGACGGCCGCATCCGCCGGGTGTTTGAGGGACGCACGGTGGATTTCCGGGTGAATAGCTTGCCTTCCCGGTACGGCGAAAAAATCGTGCTGCGGATTTTGGACAGTTCCAGCACTCAGTTGGGTTTGGGTTTGTTAATCTCCGACGAAGAAACTCTGGCTTTAGTGCGAGAAAGTGCTAGCCGTCCGTTCGGACTGATTTTGGTGACGGGGCCGACGGGTTCGGGCAAGTCAACTACTCTCTACTCGATTCTGGCGGAACGGAACGATCCGGGGGTTAATATCAGTACGGCGGAAGACCCGATCGAATATGCTTTGCCAGGAATTACCCAATGTCAAGTAATTCGGGAAAAAGACTTGACTTTTTCCAACATTCTGCGGGCGTTTTTGCGACAAGACCCTGACGTGATGCTGGTGGGGGAAACGCGGGACAGGGAAACGGCAAAAACGGCTCTGGAAGCTGCTTTGACGGGACACTTGGTGCTGACGACGCTGCACACGAACGACGCGGCCGGGGCGGTCGCGCGTTTGGCAGAAATGGGCGTAGAACCGTTCATGGTTTCGGCCGCTCTGTTGGGCGTGTTGGCTCAGCGTCTGATGCGGCGCGTTTGCGACAAATGCTGCATTCCTTACCAGCCTACTGCCGCAGAACTCGGCAAGTACGGTCTATCGGCTTCTCAAGAAATTGATCTAACTGTTTACAAAGCCAACACTGTACCGGTGGAGGAAAGGAAAGAACTCGCAGAACGCGAGCAACTTTGTCGGAAGTGCGGCGGCCTAGGCTACAAAGGACGGGTAGGGGTTTACGAATTCCTGAAAAATACTGAGCGGCTTCAAACTCTGATCACTCAAGGAGCTCCCACAGAGCAAATTAAGGAAGCAGCAGTAGAAGAAGGGATGAAAACTTTGTTGGCTTACAGCTTGCAGTTGGTGCGGGAAGGCGCGACTACCTTTGAAGAAGTCGAGCGGGTGACGTTTACTGACTCGGGCCTGGAGGCTGAAATGAAAGCCAAACGCAAGCAGGGGCTTACCTGCAAAAGTTGTCGGGCGGAATTGAAGCCGGAGATGCTGGATTGTCCGTACTGCTTGACACCACGCTTTTTGGATTGATTCAGCAGTTAACTGTCAACCCTTCTCTAAGCGAGCGGGCAAGCTGTCAACTGTCAACTGTCAACTGTCAACTGTTAACTGTTGACTGTTAACTGAGCTAGATTGGTCAATAACTATCAATTTGATCGAGGAGAGGTATCTATGGGTCTGATGATTGAAGACGTACTGGAGTCCCTGGTAGAGCAAGGGGGTTCGGACATACACATCCAAGCGGGCGCGCCTATATTCTTCCGAGTCAGCGGTAAACTAACTCCTCAGACGCAATACGGCGACATTCTGTCTGCTGAGGAAGTGCAGATCCTAATTTTCCAAATGCTCAACAATATGCAGCGCAAGCAGTTGGAAATGGAGTGGGAACTTGACTGCGCTTACGGCGTTCGGGGATTGGCTCGGTTCCGCGTTAATGTCTACCGGGAGCGGGGTGCTTGGGCGGCTTGTATGCGGGCTCTGGCTTCTAAGATTCCTAACGCAGATGCTTTAGGCGTGCCGCAGATTTTGCGGGATCTGACGGAAAGACCCAGGGGTATGCTGTTGGTGACGGGACAAACAGGTTCCGGGAAAACTACTACGATGGCGGCTTTGTTGGATCTGGTCAACCGGACGCGGGCGGAACATATTCTAACAGTTGAAGATCCGATCGAATATGTGTTTCCGAATATCAAGAGTTTGTTTCACCAGCGCCAAAAGGGCGAAGATACTAAGAGCTTTGCTAATGCGCTGAAAGCTGCTTTGCGCGAAGATCCTGATGTAATTCTGGTGGGGGAAATGCGGGACTTGGAAACGATCGGTCTGGCAATTTCGGCGGCAGAAACGGGTCACATGGTGATGGGAACGCTGCACACGAATTCGGCTGGTGCAACGGTCGATCGGATTTTGGACGTGTTCCCGCCCATTCAACAACCCCAAGTTCGCGCCCAGGTGTCTAACTCTTTGGTGGGAATTTGCAGCCAAAATTTGGTAATAAAAGTTGGGGGCGGCCGCTGCTGCGCTATGGAAATCATGGTCAATACTCCAGCTATGGCTAACTTGATCCGGGAGGGCAAAACTCCCATGATTTACTCCCAAATCCAAATGGGGGCAAAATTGGGTATGAGGACGATGGAAATGGCCCTCGCTGAACTTTACAAGAGCGGTAAAGTCACTTGGGAATCGGCAATGGCCAAGGCTTCTAAGGCTGACGAACTCGAACGCTTGATCGGCCCGGCACCTGTTGGCGCCAAGGTAGGAGCTCATTAATTCAGTCTGCAGTCATTAGTTATTAGTCATTGGTCATTAGTCAGTTGGCCGTTGGCCGTTGTTATTAATTATGGGTAACAACTAACAACTAACAACTGACTATTGACAACTGACACCTGACAACTGACAACTAATTTTTAATAAATTTTCAGAGGTGAGCTGTGGCTACCAACGTTATCCGCCAAAAACCGAAAGGTGGCTTTGATTTCAGTAACATTCAGGAGCAAATCGAGTATAACCTTACCAGTCTTACTGTTAAGGATATGGCTATTTTTGCTCGTCAGTTTGCGGCTATGTTTAATGCAGGGGTGGCGATCGTTAGATGCCTTTCTGTGCTGCACGAGCAGTGTTCTAATGCTAAGTTGAAGCGAGCGCTCAGGAGCATGAATGCTGATGTGCAGGAGGGGATAAATTTGGCAGAGGCGATGGCGAAGTTTCCTGATGTTTTTGACCAACTGTTTATCAGTATGGTGGCGGCGGGAGAGGTCGGTGGTGTGCTAGATGAAACCCTAGACCGTCTGGCGCTGATGATGGAAAAAAATCACAAGACGGAGGCGGAAATTAATTCGGCGATGTCTTATCCGAAGACTGTGTTTTCCATCGCGATCGTGATTTTTTTCGCAATGACTATATTCTTGCTACCAACATTCGCTAAAATCTTTAAGGATATTGGTGCAGATTTGCCGGCTTTTACGTTGTTTATGTTGGCAATTAGTGCATTTTGTACGGCTTGGCCTCCTATCCAACAGTTGACAGTTATTGGGGTGATTATAGCGCTAAAATTTGCCTTTGATATGTACTATAAAACTCCAATAGGTCACCTACAAATTGATAGGATTGCGATGAAGTTGCCGATTTTTGGAGATTTGATCGAAAAATCTGCTGTGGCTCGATTTTGCGTGATATTTGGGTCGCTGACGCGATCGGGCGTGCCGATTCTCAGTTCTTTGGAAATTGTGCGAGATGTGGCGGGGAATCAGGCAATATCTAATGCGATCGAATATGCAAGACAGGAAATTCAAAGCGGCGGCATGATCAGTATTGCTTTGCAAGAACAAGCTGTTTTTCCGTCTTTGGCCATCCAAATGATGGCAATTGGCGAGGAGACAGGGGAACTTGACAAGATGCTGATGAAAGTTGGCGCTTTCTACGAAACGGAAGTTGAAGAAGCAGTAAAAGGACTTACCAGTATGCTAGAACCTCTGATGATTGTGGTCGTGGGTGGTATCGTAGGTTCGATTTTGCTATCGATGTATCTGCCGATGTTCGCAGTGTTTCAGAAGCTGTAAAAAGTCAGTTGTCAGTTGACAGTTGTCAGTTGTCAGTTGTCAGTTGTCAGTTGTCAGTTGTCAGTTGACAGTTGACAGTTGTTAGTTGTTAGTTGACAGTTGACAGTTGTTAGTTGTCAGTTGTTAGTTGTTAGTTGTCAGTTGTTAGTTGTTAGTTGTCATTGGCTTTGTTTGAGTTGTTCATAATGTTCAGTCAGTGATATGGTCTTGGCTAATCTTTCAATAATAATCAATGACCAATTGTTTCCAACTAATGACTAATTGCCAATTACAAGTTGCCAATTACAACTATCAACTGTCAACTGTCAATAGTTCGGACAGTTTTTTAACGGCCCTGTAAGCCTTACGGAGGAAGCCCTGCCATTTTTAACGCATTTTAGGAAACTTAGGGCTGGACTTAAACCTTGAAAAAATAGCCCACTATATAGCCAGTAAGGGTTTCGGAGACTCGACTAGATCTAAAACTGTCCGAAGTATTGACTAATAATAAACCAATACGGTTTACTTAAGGCTTGGGAGGCTTTAAGATAATAAAAACAGGAGGATTCATTTTTATTCCAGTACCTCTGTGTTTAACTTTTTTAGATTTAAATTTTGAAACAGGTTTTTTGACAACTCTTGGGTTGTTTCTCTGAACTCTTGGCGGTAAAATTGTATCAAGTATCTCTAAATTCAACCAAGTTAAAAAAAGGGGATTTCTTTTGGTTCTAATCGCTGAAATTTTGGGACAGCACGACGAATAACTCGTAATGTACCCGTGAAAGAAAGACTTAATGGGGAAATTTCTGCACTATGCGCTGTTTGACAAATTAATGACCGGACAGCCCAATGTCCTAATAATAGACCATAAATTTCTTGCACTACTTCTCTTGGTCTTTGAGAACGAACATGAGTTTTTCGTTCTAACAGATGTACTTTGAATTCATCAATTGTATTTTCGACTTCCCACCGTTGATGATCTGAGGCGACTAGTAACGAAGCTGGAAATTTTTGACTATCCAATAAACTTGTAATTAAACGATATCTAATTTCTGCTGTTGGGTCGTTTAAGTTTTCAATTGTGTACTCGATTACTCGGATTTGTATGGGTTCAAATCGTTTTTTTCTGAATTTGCCTGGGGGGATTAATAAAACTTAAATAAGAACCATCTTCTATTTGTGTTTCGTTGATGAATTTAACATTCGACGGAATTCTTCCTAAATAGTCACAACCCTTGCTGAGTGTGGCTGACACCATAGCATAGGAATGCAAACCTCTATCCCACATTAACAACATTTCTTTAGTAACTGAGCGCAATAATCTTAATGCTCTGACCAAGAATTTCTTGATGGTACAAGCCCCCGGATTTATCCGTGGAATCAATCCAAAATCTCAAATCTAAAATCCTCAAGCCCCCGCATTTATCCGTGGGGTCGCCTCTAAAATCTAAAATCTAAAATCTAAAATCGATTGACGGCTTCATCATTACACTTAGTGGCATATTTTTTTTATTGCCACAATTCGAGCAAGTTTTAGAACTAGGAAACCATCATTTGTGACAAGTTAAGAAAAAGTGCAAATTGTCAAGGGGGTAAACCAAAAAAGGTAAAATAGGCTGAAACATCTATCTGGCAAGCAGTTGAACCAGGATTGAACCAGTTATGAGTAGCAAAAAAAGAATTAACCGAGATCATGCAAAGAAAAAAAATAGTCCCCAAATAGAAAATGAAGCGATTGCGAATCACCTGGAAGATTTATTAATTCCAGCAATGGCTGCCCAAAAAAGTTTTTATCGCCAACTAAATTTAAGAGATAGGATTCTGACACTACCATTAATGATGGCAGCAATATTAAGTCTTTTATGGCGAAATGTAGCAGGAGTAACAGAATTAACTAGATTATTAAATAGAGCAGGATTTTTATGGTGTGAGCCGTCTGAAATTAGTCAACAAGCATTATCACAAAGATTTTTAACTTTTCCCGCAATTTTATTTGAAAAAGTATTTAAAGAATTACTGCCTCATTTTCGTCGGGAATGGTTGATGAGAAAATCAAGACCACTACCGGATAGCGTACAATTCGCCTTAAAAAACTTTGAAAATATCTGGATAGCTGACGGGTCAACATTAGAAGCATTATTTAAGAAGCTACAAAGTTTATCAGACGTGCCAATTGGTCAATTAGCCGGAAAAATGGGAGTAATTATAGATTGAGTAACTCATCTTCCCCAAGAAATTTGGTTTGGGACAAATCCCAAACAAGCAGATACCCATTGGGAGGAAGATTTACTGAAAGTAGTTAAGCCAAAAACCTTGCTGTTATTGGACAGAGGCTTCTATCACTTCGCTTTTTGGTCACAACTAATGGAGCAAGAAATTGGATTTATTACTCGAATTAAGAAAGGTGCATCTTATCAGGTAGAGCGGGTATTAACCAATACTTATGATGTCAAAGACCAGATAATTAAAATAGGTGCAGGCACGAAAAAAACACCAGCTTTGACTATAAGATTAGTACAGATTCGCTCCAAGACTTCGTGGCGGTCTTATCTGACAAGTGTCCGAGAACCAGAAATATTGCCCCCCTATGTAGTAGCAGATTTATATCAAAGACGCTGGCGAATTGAAGAGGCATTTTGCCTAGTAAAAAGATTACTAAATCTCAGCTATTTATGGACAGGTTCGTTAAACGGAATCAAGCTCCAAATCTGGGCTACTTGGCTATTTTATGCAGTTTTAGTAGATTTAGGAGATGCTGTTGCAGATGAATTAGGAGTGCCAATTGAACGGATTTCATTAGAAATGATTTATCGGGGGATGTATCATTTTTCTGTGGCCTATCAAAAAGGATTAGCTTCTGACTTGGTTAAGTATTTTGCCGCCTATAAAAATCAAGATTTAGGGATTGTTAAGCGACGGCGAAAACCTCATGTCAGGCTAATTATTTCTCCTTTCCCTGGAACTCAAAGAAGTCCCGAACAGTTTTTTTTCAATAATAAAGGAACAAATGGAGTCATATTTTAATTGGGTAAACAGGTAAAAAATGAGTAAAATTACTCATTGACAATAGTGTTTTTAGCTTAACTTGTGAGTAATGGACCAGGAGACACCCAAAGAATAAACCGAAGAGGGGTCTTCTGGGTTTGAGGTGATAATAAAAACTAATTAGAAAAGCAAGCTAATAGTCGAGCTCGAAAATTGTCGAAATTAACAAATCCATAGGCTTGACGCTTAATCACTTTGAGGCGATTGTTGATTCCCTCCATCACACCACTCGTTGTTCGGTTCAAGAAATAGTTACAAATTCCATCGATATGATTGCGAAGCATGGTTAGGGTATCACTGTAAATCGGTTGTGCTTTCTTAATCCATTCAAGCAGTGATTTTTTTCCCTCTTCCACACTATGATGACTTGCAAAAATCTCTCTGAATTCTTCCTTCAATTCATAGGCAAGCTTAAGACGTTTAGATTGACTTAAAACTGTAGCCAATTTTATCCGCTCCTCTTCTTTTAAATCTACACCATTTCTCAGGACAATAAATCTGCTGCCTTTTCCTTTAATATTGCTTTGTATTCGGATTTTATTCAATTCCTCATTCACATATTTCATCACATGAAATCGGTCATACACCACAATCGCATTCGGAAAAACTTCTTGGATCACTTTGGGAAAACCACCCCACATATCTACACTCACTTCTGACACCTGTTCACGAACCTCAATCGGTTGCTGCATTAGGATTTCCATGATACCTTGCTGTTCATGACTATCGATCACTTCAATCAATTGACTTTGGTCAATATCGGAGACTACAGTCACAAAATCTTGATGCCCTTTTCTCATACTAATTTCATCGATACTCAGACGTTTAACCGCTCCCCATGAGACTTTTTTACTTGCAATCGCTGATGATTGAAAATTCCTTGAACTTGATCCCAACTTAATTCTTCCTCTCGTTTTACCTGTTCCACCGTTGTCACCTGAACACGGTGATAAATATACTCCTCATATCGTTGAGTATAGCGCCGACCTTCATCAACAAAACACAGTTGCTCTGTGAAATATTTTTGACAATTGTTACAGTAGTATTGGCGACGAGGAATTTCCAATTCGATTAACTGACCTGAAATCGGTAAATCTCGAATCAAGATTGGACGAATCTGATGGAGTTCATCTCTGGACTGTTGACAGTGAGGGCAAGTAGCATGATCAGTCAAAAAACCAACTTTTAGAATTGTTTTTGTATCATTTTTAATACATCTTTCAATCGTAATGTCTGGCAAATTGAGTAATCCGTCAAGATGAAAATCCATGAGCTTAGCCTCTAGCAGAAAGTTCATACATTATACAGTTTACACCTCAAACCCAGAAGACCCGTTTTTTGTAAGTTTTGACGGAGAAATCTTTGACCTAAAGTATAAACCAACAAACACAACCCCATCATCAAGGCTAAAGCCTCAATCCTTTCGGGAGATTTAAGAAACACACGCTTCAGTAAAAAATTGCGGGTCTTTGAGAAAACGAAAGCCTCTCTCAGTTGACTGCTGCTCCTTGTATCTAATAATCATTTCATCCGCAGTTAACTCATTAGCATCCATTATATTTGTCGCTAAAATGAATCGTCCACTAGCTTGGGTTTCTTTGGCAATCGCCTTAGCATCTAATTCGAGTTTTGCTGGCACTTTAAATATAGAAGACAACGGACAAGGTTCAGTATGATTGGGCAAACTAACATCAGCTTTAGAGGCAGATTTAAGGGTTTTGATTTCGCTTAAATTATAATGCAATACGGTTCACTTAACATATTTATGCCCCGGAGATCCCCCTAAATCCCCCTTAAGAAGGGGGACTTTGAGGGCATTCTTGTCCCCCCCTTGGGAAGGGGGGTTAGGGGGGATCTGTCTTAAGTGAACCGTATTGTGGTATATTGGAGAATGATTATTGAGTGCCTACCAAACATTTAATCAGAGTTCGTTCTTATGAAGCTCAAACCTAAAATCACCATTGCCGACCATTTTGCCGACTTAGAAGATCCAAGGATTGAGCGGACGAGACGCCATCAATTAATTGATATTATTACTATCTCAATTTGTGCCGTGATTTGTGGTGCTGACACATGGGTGGATATCGAAAGTTACGGTCGATCTAAATATGAATGGTTAAATAAATTTTTAGAATTGCCGAATGGCATACCTTCACACGACACAATTGCGCGAGTATTTTCTCGCCTCAAGCCGGAGCAGTTTCAAAAATGTTTTTTGAACTGGATTCAATCTATTAGCTGCTTCAATCCAGGAGAGGTAATCGCAATTGATGGTAAAACTCTTCGCCATTCTTACGATCGGGGAGGAGATCAAAAAGCGATTCATATGGTCAGTGCTTGGGCAACCAGTCAAAGATTAGTTTTAGGACAAGTTAAAGTTGATAAAAAGTCTAATGAAATCACAGCAATTCCGGCTTTACTAAAAGTATTAGAATTAAACGGAAGCATTGTCACGATTGATGCGATGGGCTGTCAGAGGTCAATTGTGAAGTCAATTGTCGAACAAGGAGGAGATTACGTAATCACCTTAAAAAATAACCAGCCATCCCTATATGCCAGAGTAGAAGCGTTGTTTAAACGTAAGGATTCAGGTCTAAAAACTTGCGGCTCCAACGCTTGTCTGGCAAGGGTTTTAGGGCAAAATAAGGGCTTTTATCCTTATCTGTTGATTGTCAATAAATGACGAAAAA